>Ga0187783_10003013_pt1 | contig 12441 bp, 12 predicted proteins | sample 1015_SJ02_MP02_2_FD_132471 | JGI IMG/M metagenome (GOLD analysis project Ga0187783, IMG submission 132471) | Tropical peat soil microbial communities from peatlands in Department of Meta, Colombia - 1015_SJ02_MP02_20_MG | ecosystem: Environmental > Terrestrial > Soil > Wetlands > Peat | place... | reverse complement strand
CGGACCGAGCAAGTGCAGTAAGTGTCTGAAAAATAATGGCTCCTCAGGTAGGACTCGAACCTACAACCCTCCGGTTAACAGCCGGATGCTCTGCCATTGAGCTACTGAGGAGTGCGGCGGCGCGTCCAGCGCCGCTTCATCACGAAAGTTATCATATCATCTGGTCGTCTCAGTGAAAACATAACTCCAGTGCACCCAAGGGACCAGAAAGATGCTTCGAGTAGCGGCATGCCATTTCCCACTTCACCAATGGTAACGACACGAGCGGTCGAGGAAATCGTGCACGGTCAGCGGATCGTCGATCCTTATCGTTGGCTGGAGGATGCGAATGATGCCGCCACCCAGGAGTATGTGTGCGCGGAGCTGGCTTATACCCGGAGTGTTCTCGATGCCTTGCCCGGGCGGGAACAGATCCGACAGCGCATCACTCAACTAGCTTCGATCGGGACCATCACCGCCCCGCAGGTTGCCGGCAAGTCTTATTTCTACACGCGACGCGAAGGAACTCAGAATCAGCCCGTACTTTTGATACGGGAAGGACTGGAGGGAAAAGATCGTGTTCTCATCGATGTCAACCAAATGGCTGTCGACGGCACCGTCGCCCTTGACTGGTGGTTCCCTTCCGATGATGGCAAGTACCTGGTCTATGGCACCTCAGCGGGCGGTTCGGAGGAAAGTGTCCTGCACGTTATCGAGAGCGCCAGCGGCAAGATTCTGCCGGACACGATCGCGGGCACTCGCTTCGCCAGCATTGCCTGGAGAAAGGACAACTCGGGATTTTATTACACGCGCCACCCGAAAAAAGGTGAAGTGCCGGCGGGTGAAGAAGTGTATCACGTGAAGGTTTTCTATCACCCGCTCGATACCGACCCGGTGGGAGACCCGCTGCTGTTTGGGGAAGGGCGGAATCCGCAGGACATTCCGCAAGTTGCCTTGGCGGAGGATGACGACCGCTGGCTACTGATCACGGTGTTCGAAGGCTGGGCAAAGAGCGAAATGTACTTGCAGGACTTGAATGCGGGAACGGCACCGGTCGAACTTACCAACGGCAAGCAATTTCTTTACAACGCAGTGGTGTTCCGGGGGCAACTCTACATCACAACCAATGAAGACGCACCCCGCTTTCGGGTGTTTCGGGTCGATGCCACGTATCCAAAGCGAGAAGCATGGCAAGAGATCATTGGCGAGAGCGACGCTGTCTTAAAGGACGTCCGCATCTTCGGAGGAAAGTTGTTGGCCCAGTACGAGAAAGATGCCAGCTCGCAGTTGAAGCTGTTCGATTTGAACGGAGGAGGGCTCGCTGAGATCGGACTGCCCACAATCGGCACGGTGAGTGCCATCCGCGGACGATGGGATCGGAGTGAGGTGTTCTTTGATTTCGTGTCGTTCACCGTGCCACCTTCGGTCTATCGCTTAGAACCGGATTCATCAGGCTGCAAAATCTGGGACAAGGTGGAGGCGCCGGGAATCGATCCTTCCGCCTACGAGGCGAAGCAGCTTTGGTTCTCATCGAAGGATGGCACCAAGATTCCCATGTTTGTCTTCCATCGGCAGGGGTTGGTGCGGAATGGCAAGAACCCTACCTTATTGACTGGTTATGGCGGCTTCAACGTTAGTCTGACCCCCGATTTCCGGGGAAGCCGGTTTTTGTGGCTGGAACACGGCGGAGTTTTCGCTGTGGCCAACCTTCGCGGGGGTGCCGAGTTTGGCGAGGAGTGGCACCGGGCCGGCATGCTGGACAAGAAACAGAACGTTTTCGACGATTTCATCGCTGCGGCGGAGCATTTGATCGAGGTGAAGTACACGAACCGGGATCGGCTTGCGATCCAGGGTGGTTCGAATGGGGGCTTGTTGATGGGTGCAGCCTTCACCCAGCGTCCAGATCTTTTTCGCGCGGTCGTCTGCCAGGTGCCCCTGCTCGATATGTTGCGCTACCAGAATTTTCAGATTGCGAAGCTTTGGATTCCGGAATACGGCTCGGCTGAGGACGCGAAGCAATTTGAGTGGCTCTACGCCTACTCGCCCTATCATCACGTGACATCCGGAGTCGAGTATCCGGCAATCTTATTTATCACGGCGGATAGCGACACCCGCGTCGATCCTATGCATGCCAAGAAGATGGCCGCGCTGATGCGAGCCGAGGCCGCCAATGGGCGGAGCCGGGTGCGACCGATCCTGCTGCGTATCGAAACCAAAGCCGGGCATGGCGCGGGGAAACCTATCACCAAGCAGATTGAAGAGCAAACGGATATTTATTCTTTCCTGTTGTGGCAGTTGGGGGATGAAGCCGTGAAGTTGTAGCGAGGGCACGCTCATCGGGGGAACCCGCCCCAGCAAGAGCATTCTTCCTCTGTGGCTTGTGGCCGTCCGGCTCGTTCACCACCCGACGATCCGTGACACGACAGCACGCGAGTCTTCTGACCTGGGATTCTAGTGGGCGTTGGACTGGTGATTTCGATCACAGGCAACCCCCAACCGAGCGACTACCCTATGGTCACAAGCTGACCGCCAAAAATCGCGAACGGTGGTGGAGCAGCCATGGCCAAACGCGAGTCGTGGAACCAATGCTATCGTCGTGCAATCATTGAATCAAATCCAGCCAAGCTACACGCTCGAATAAAGAGAGCCGAAGCCATGATCAGAGCTCGGATTGAAGCCCTGCGAGATTCGCAGAACTCCTGGGAGCTCAATGAACTCCATGATGCCCTCAAGATTCTGCGTCTGAAGGTTGCGTTCGGGGCTATTGCAGGGCGCTACAAATCGAGGTCGAGGACTGATTGGTTGACGGAACAAGAGCTCAATCCCCAGACTTCGGACTCTGGCCGCGCATCCGTCGAGAATTCTGCCCGCAAGATGGTTAGGCTTGCCCGTTTGCTGACCATATTCCGGTAGAGGAGTGTTGGCGGGCGGGCGGGGCAAGTGAAAAAATCGCCATTCATCACGCTTCGTTCCGCCAAAATCATACCGACGGGTTCCCATACGTTCGATGTTGCGGGAACGCTTACCGTTCGCGGCATCTCGAAATCCGCGGCGCTCACCTTCACCGCGGATCGAGGGGGGCCGGGCACAGGCACGAGATCGAGGGGACACGATGGTTCGGTCACAGGGATTTTGGCTTGGGCGGCAGCATCCCGTTCGTAAGGATTGCCGACTGCGTGGAGCTCACGATCGCCTTCCAGGCAACACGTGTCAGCGGACCTCCTCTGCTCTTTGGACAATGACCAAAAGCGGTTTCGCGCGAAGTGAGAGTTCCTCTTGGTCCGAGAGATCCGCCAACGGTGGGCAAGAAGAAACCCAGGAAGGTAGGAGCGATCGGCTCCCGTTCCAGCTCTTGTGCATTCCGAGGGTGAGCCGAATGCTGCGAACGTCGGCTCGCGTTGAGACCCGTCTTCGTGAATTTTTCTTGACATCTTCCGGCGAACCGATAAGATGAGCAAACAATATTTATTCATGTACATGAATAATTATTCACTATGAATAAAGTCCTCCGGCAAAGGGCGGTTCTCGAGGTGCTGCAGCAGGGACCGATCGCCAGCCAGGAAGATTTGCAGCGGGCCCTGCGAAAGCGAGGCTTCAAGGTGGGGCAGGCGACGCTTTCGCGCGACATTCGCGACCTGCAGCTGAGCAAGACCGCGAGCGGGTACGCCTTGCCCCAGGGTGAGGCGGCGACGGCGGCCTTGCCGCCGGTATCGCGCCTGGTACGAGAATTCGTGCTCGATGCGCGGCCGGCCGGCAATCTGCTGGTGATCAAGACGATCGTAGGCAGTGCCCAGCCGGTCGCCGCGGCCCTCGATGAGGAGGAGTGGCCGGAGACGGTGGGCACGATTGCCGGGGACGACACGATTCTGATTGTCTGCCCGGACCCGGGGGGCGCGAAGAAGTTGGCACGTCGGATTGAGGAGATGCTGGAGTGAAATCGGGAAAGCTGCAGACCGCGGTGGTGGGGGCGACCGGCTATGCCGGACTGGAGCTGACCCGCATTCTCCTCCGCCATCCCCATCTGCTGCCGCCTCTGCTCGTCGAGCGCTCGGCTCTGGGCGAAGCTCCTCGTGACCTGGCCCAGATGTTTCCCGTTCTTTCCGGCAATGGAGGCTACCCTCTTCAGTCCCTGTCTTGGCCGGCCTTGAAGCGGCAAGGTGTGGAATTGCTTTTCCTCGCCACTCCGCACCAGGTGTCGCGTTCCCTGGTGCCTGAGGCCATCGTCCAAGGCCTGCGGGTGATCGATTTGAGCGCCGCCTGGCGCCTGCGGCGCCAAGCGCACCGCGCCGTCTATCAGTTTCAGGATGAGGATTCGGTTTCTGCCGCCGAACTCACGGAAACAGCCGTCTACGGCTTGCCCGAGTTGCATAGCCGGCGCATTCGAGAGGCGACGCTGGTGGCAAACCCAGGGTGTTATGCGACTTCTGTGATCTTGGCCCTGGCGCCTCTGGTCGAGGCCGGCCTCATCGACGAGCAGCGGGGGATCATCTCCGACTCCAAGTCGGGAGTGTCGGGGGCCGGCAAGGAACCGACGTCCCGGACCCATTTTGTCTCGGTGGCGGACAATCTCTCGGCCTATGCGGTGTTCAACCACCGCCATGTGGGCGAGATGCTCGAACAGTTGAACCTGGAAGCCTCGGTGCTCACCTTTACACCCCACCTGCTTCCCATTCCTCGAGGCATTCTTTCGACGGTCTACGTGTACTTGAAGCGGCGGCTGAGGCCTGTCGAACTCGAAGAGACCTTGCGGGGCTTTTATGGGGAGCGTCGTTGGGTACGAATCTTTCCGACCCCTAACCTCCCGCAAATCCAGTTCTCGCGAAATACCAACTATTGCGACATCGGATTCTGCCTGGCCGAGGACGGCCGCCGCCTGGTGCTCGTCGCCTGTCTCGATAACTTGCTCAAGGGAGCGGCCGGACAGGCGGCCGAGAACCTGAACCTCATGTACGGATGGAGCCCGGAGGCAGGCTTGGCATGAGAGTCGTCGTCAAAATCGGAGGTGCGGCGCTCGACGATCCATCGACCGGACGCAAGTGTGCGCGGGCCGTAGGTGAGCTCGCCCACGACGGCCACCAGGTGGCGGTGGTGCACGGCGGAGGACGCGCACTGACGCGGATGTTGAAGCTCCTGGGCCAGGAGAGTGTGTTCGTGAACGGGCTGCGGGTGACCGATCGGACCACCCGCGACGTTGCCCTCATGGTGCTCGCGGGTTTGGTGAACAAGAATCTGGTGGCCGCCATTCAGGCGGAGGGCTTTCCGGCGCTTGGTCTCTCGGGGGGTGATGGAATCTCCTTCCGCGCCCGCAAACGGCAAACCTCCGGACACGATCTCGGGTTTGTCGGGGAAATCTGCTTTACCGATTCGCGCTGGCTCGAGGTCATCTGGCAAAACGGCGGCATTCCCGTGCTGGCGTCGATCGCTCTGGGTTTTGACCGTGAGTATTACAACGTCAACGCCGACCAAATGGCTGCCGCCTGTGCTGCCGCTTGCCATGCCGATGCGCTCTTCTTTCTCACCGATGTGGCTGGGGTGAAGAATCGGGAGGGCGCGGTGATTCGCTTTCTTACGACCGCCGAGGTGGCTGATCTGGCTGCCGATCGCGTCATTGCCGGTGGCATGCTGCCGAAGCTCGAGGCCTCGAAAGAGGCTCTGCGCCGCGGGGTGAGGCGAGTGCGTATCTTCCCCGCCGAACAGGCGGAAGTCTTGCCGCAGTTTTATTTCCGCAAACTGGAATGCGGTACGGAGGTGACTTCCTCATGAGCCTGGCCAGTGTCATCCGTTCCGAACACGAGCTTCTCCTGCCCACCTATGTCCGTCAGAAGGTGCTGTTTGAAAAGGGCCGGGGTGTTTTCTTGTGGGATACGCGCGGCTATCCTTATCTGGATTTCCTGAGCGGAATCGGTGTCAATGCCCTGGGTCACCGTCATCCGGCGATTCAGCGAGCGTTGCGGCGGCAAGCCAGCCGGCTCATCCACGTCTCTAATCTGTTCTTCCATCCTTATCAGGCGGAGCTTGCCCGGCGGTTGACCAAGATCTCGGGCCTCGACCGGGCGTTCTTCGCCAACAGTGGCACGGAAGCCTGGGAGGGAGCCCTGAAGCTGGCGCGGGCCTATGCGCGCACCCTTTCGACGAACGGCCACCGGCCGAAATGGCGAATCCTGGCTCTCGATCACTCCTTCCATGGTCGCACCATGGGATCACTCGCCACCACCGGCCACGCGAAATACCGGGATCCATTCGGCCCGCTCGTGCCGGGGGTTAGTTTCGTCCGGTTCAATGACGTTGAAGACCTCAAGCGGCATTTCGACACGAGCGTGTGCGCCGTTTGCCTGGAGACAATCCAGGGCGAAGGCGGAATTCGTCCCCTGGATGCGGGTTTTCTCCGTGCTGCCCGGGAGTTGACCAAGGCCAGCGGGGCGCTGTTGCTGCTCGATGAAATCCAGTGCGGGCTGGGACGTACCGGCCGCTATTTTGCCTACCAACATTATAAGGTTGAGCCCGACATCGTTACTTTGGCCAAACCTCTGGCGGCGGGTTTGCCCCTGGGAGCTATTCTCGCCACCCGCCGGGTGGCCAATGCGATTGACCCTGGCATGCACGGGACGACCTTCGGCGGAGGGCCGCTGGTATGCCGAGTCGCCATTGAATTTCTGCGCGTGCTCGCGGGACTGTTGGACCACGTGGGCGAGGTCGGAGGCTACTTCCGCGAAAAACTCGAAGGGCTGAAGGGCCGATCCGGGGCGGTCGTCGAGGTCCGGGGGATGGGTCTGATGCTGGGCATGGAGTTGAATTCTGCCGATCTTGCCCAACAGGTAGTGGCCCAGCTGTTACGCCGCAGAATTCTCATCAATCGCACCAGCGAAACCGTGCTGCGTTTTCTTCCCCCCTACATTGTTCAGAAAAAACATGTCGATCAGGTGATTCGCGCCCTCTCGGAAGTGCTGCCCACGACCGGTCGTAAGCCGGGCGTCGCTCGCCAAATATCCCTGCGAAGGAGTCACAGTTGAACCCTCACAGTCTCTCTACGGCCGGGATGGCAACGCCGGTCATTCCCAAGCTTTTCTCATGCCGCGATTTGGTTTCGACCCGCGATCTCGGACCGAACGGGGTGAGAGCCGTCGTTCACCTCGCCCGAGTTATGAAGTCGCGTCCGGCCGATTTTTCGCGCGCCCTCGCCGGCAAGCAAGCGGTGATGTTTTTTGAGAAGCCATCCCTGCGCACGCGGCTCACCTTTGAGTGCGGAATCGCGAGTCTCGGCGGCCGGGTTTCCTTTGTCGATCAAACCCAGGCACGCCTGGATGCACGCGAAACCCTCAGCGATATCGCCCACAACCTCGAGCGCTGGTTTGATGCCATTATTCTGCGCACCTTCGCGCAGGCCACCCTTGAGGCGATGGCGGAGCACGCTTCGATCCCCGTCATTAACGCGCTGAGCGATCTGGAGCATCCCTGCCAGGCTCTGGCCGACTACTTTACCCTCGAAGAGCACTTCAGCGACCTGAAAGGCATCGTTCTGGCTTATGTCGGGGACGGCAACAACGTTGCTCACTCTTTGCTGCTGACCGGGGCCTGCCTGGGCTCTTCGATCCGTCTCGCCCACCCTCCCGGGTATGGTCCGGATCCTGAAATCCTGGCCGATGCCCATGAGATCGCACGCCATACGGGGGCCAGGATCGAGGTGTTTACCGATCCCGTGAAGGCGGTCACCGGCGTGGATGCCGTGTACACCGACGCCTGGGCCAGCATGGGGCAAGAGCATGAAACCGAGGCGAGAGAACGGATCTTCTCGTCCTATCAGGTTAATCGCAAGCTGATGGAGAAGGCGGCGCCGCACGCCGTCTTCCTGCATTGCCTGCCGGCGCACCGCGGACATGAGGTAACCGACCAGGTGATGGATTCGGAACACTCCCTGGTTTTCGAGCAGGCGGAAAATCGCCTGCACGTACAGAAGGCCGTTTTGCATCTGCTCGTGGCCAGCGGAACCCGCTTGCCGGTAAGGAGTGCTCGTGCCTGAGAAAGTTGTGCTTGCCTATTCGGGCGGACTGGATACGTCGATCATTATTCCCTGGTTGAAGGAGCATTATGCCTTCGACGTGATCGCCATGGTGGCCGACGTCGGCCAGGGGGACGATCTCGAAGCCGTCGTCCAAAAAGCTTACGCGACCGGCGCCAGCCAGGTCGTGGTCGAAGACCTGCGGGAGGAGTTCCTGCTCGGCTACGTCTTTCCCGCTCTGAAAGCCGGGGCGGTGTACGAACACAAATATCTGCTCGGCACGGCACTGGCGCGCCCCCTGATCGCCCAGCACCAGGTTGAGCTCGCGCTGCGGGAGGGGGCCGCCGTGGTGGCTCACGGTTGTACGGGCAAGGGCAATGATCAGGTGCGTTTCGAATTGGCTTACCAGGCGCTCGCCCCGGACCTGAAGGTGGTGGCTCCCTGGCGGGAGTGGTCCTTGCATTCGCGCGAGGACTGCCTGGATTATGCCGAGCTACACGGGATTCCAGTTGCTCAAAGCCGGGGCAAGATTCACAGCCGTGATCGGAATCTCTGGCATACGAGCCATGAAGGCGGAGAGCTCGAAGACACTCGCCATGCCCCCTTGGCGACGACCTGGCAGATGACCCGTTCGCCCCGCGAAGCACCGGACCGCGAAGAGCAGGTGACGATCGGTTTTGCCCAGGGGATCCCGGTCGCGGTCAACGGCCTCGATCTCGATGCCGTGTCTTTGGTCGAGCTCGTCAACGAGATCGGAGCGCGGAACGCCATCGGCCGAGTCGATCTGGTGGAGAACCGGTTTGTGGGGATCAAGTCGCGTGGATGCTATGAGACGCCGGGGGGGACCCTGCTGATCGCCGCCCATCGCGAACTCGAAGGCTTGTGTCTCGAGCGCGAGCTGGCCCACTTCAAGCAACAGATCGCCTTGAAGTACGCCGAGCTGGTCTATTTTGGCTTATGGTTCACACCCCTGCGCGAGGCCCTCGACGCTTTTGTCGAGTCTACCCAAAAAGAGGTGACTGGCAAGGTCACACTCTCCTTATATAAGGGCAATATCTCGGTGGTAAGCCGTGAATCCGAGTTTTCCCTTTACCGCACGGACCTCTCCTCGTTCACCATGGGGGATAGCTACGACCAGAAGGATGCGGCGGGATTCATCCGCATTCTGGGCCTGCCATCGCGGTCGCGGGTGGGAGCTCGCATGGAGGTGGCCCGATGAAAATGTGGTCGGGGAGATTTCGCGAATCCCTGGATCCCGAGTTTGAGGGTTGGCAACGGTCCTTTCCCTTTGACCGTCGCCTCCTCGGCCAGGAACTGGCGGCCAGTCGCGCCCATGCGCGGGCACTGCGAACGGCTGGGATTCTCGATTCTGCGGAGCTGATCGCGATTCTTCACGGCCTCGACCAGCTTGGCCAACAAACCGCGGCTTTTCCGGAATTCGCGGACGACGGTCAAGCTGAAGACGTACACCACTTCATCGAAAGACAACTGGTCCTTTTGATCGGGGACACCGGCTTCAAACTGCATAGCGGTCGCAGCCGCAATGAGCAAATCGCCATGGACCTGCGCTTGTACGTCCGGGAGGCGATTGATCAGGTGCGATCGGAGCTGGCGGAGTTATGCGCTGTTTTTCTCGAACGGGCGGAACAGAGTGGAAGCTCGGCTATGCCCGCCTATACTCACCTGCAGCGCGCCGAACCGGTGCTCGTGGCACACTGGCTGCTGGCCTATGTCGAAATGTTTCTGCGGGATGCCGAGCGCCTGGCGGAGATTCGCCGGCGGACGAATGTTTCTCCCCTCGGGTCCGGAGCGGTGGCGGGAGCGACCCTGGCGTTAAAGCGCGAGGCCATGGCCGCTGATCTCGACTGTCACGGCATTACCGCGAACAGCATCGACGCCACCAGCGATCGCGATTTTGTTGTCGAATTTGTGAATGCGCTCACGCTCGTGGCATTGCACTTCAGCCGCTGGGCGGAAGAGATGATCTTGTTTTCCTCCGCCGAGTTCGGGTTCATCCGTTTGCCTGAAGCCTACTCGACCGGGAGTAGTGCGATGCCGCAGAAGAAGAACCCTGATCTTGCGGAGCTCGTCCGTGCCAAATCGGCGCGTGTGATTGGCCAGGCGACGGCGCTGCTGGTCACCCTCAAGGCTCTGCCGCTCGCCTATCACAAGGATTTGCAGGAAACCCAGGAACCGCTGTTTGCCGCCTATGAAACCGTAGACGCTCTGATTCCGCTGGTTCGCGGCTGGATGCGAGCCGCAGAATTCGACCACGAGCGCATGCAGGAACGAGCGCAGGCAGGGTTCATGAACGCCTGGGCGGCGGCTACCTACCTGGTAAAACGCGGCGTGCCCTCGCGCTTGGCCCACGAGGTGGTCGGACGCGCCGTCCAGCTCTGCCTTGCGGCAAACTGCGAGCTCGAGGACCTGACTCTCGAACAATTGCGCACCCTCAGTCCGGCGTTCGAAGAAGGCTTTTACGCCTGTCTCAGTCCGGATGCGGTGCTAGCCATGCACGATGTTCCCGGGGGGACAGCCCCGGCCCGGGTGCGGCAGGCGCTCGCCGAAGCCCGGCAGAAAGTCGACTCCCTTCGTGAGAATGTTCATGCGCACGCGTAGGGCGATTCTGCCGGATGCCGAGCCGATCCATGACCTGATCGCCGCCTACGCGAGGGATGGCACTCTGCTGCCGCGCAGCCTGGCGGAAATCTGCGAAAACGTACGGGACTTCGTGGTTTTGCTGGACAAGCGGCGCATCATCGGGTGTGGCGCGCTCCACCTCTACGGCATGCACCTGGCGGAGATTCGCTCCATCACGGTTGCCCGCCCGGCCCAGGGCAGGGGCGGGGGCCAGCGGTTGGTGAAAGCGCTGCTCGCGGAGGCGAAGCAGCATCGCGTCAGCTGCATCTGTCTGTTCACACGGACGCCGGAGTTTTTTCGCCGCCTAGGGTTTGAGCTGGCGCAAAGAGAAGATCTGCCTGACAAAGTCCGCAAGGATTGCTGCGTCTGCCCGCGTCTGGACACCTGCGACGAGGTCGCCATGGTGCGCGGCCAACTTCCGAGGTTCGCAATTCTTCCCGAGCCGACGCGCTGGCTGGTGAAGCTTCCGGCATGAAGCCCCACCACTCTTCCCCAATCCTCCTGCCCTTGGGTTTCACCTTCTCGGCTGGGGTAGCAGGAATCAAGCCTAGCGGCCGCCCCGATGTGGCTTTGGCAGAAGCTTCACCGGAGACGACCGCCGCTGCCGTCTTTACCAGGAACCGGGTGGTTGCGGCGCCGGTTGAAGTGGGACGGGAGTTTCTGGCGAAAACCCGCGGCCGGGTGCGTGCCCTGGTGGTCAATTCGGGAAACGCCAATTGTGCCACCGGCCCGGCTGGAATAAGACTGTGTCGTCGGGTATGTTCCGACCTTGCCCGCATCTTCGAGGTTCGAACCGAAGAAGTCTTTCCTTCCTCAACCGGGATCATCGGTGTGCCTTTGCCGGTCGAACGGCTGGTCGCGAAATTGCCTGAGCTGGTAGCGGCGCGGGCGGCTACCGAGCGCGGGGTGGCCCAGTTCGCGGAAGCGATCATGACCACCGATACCAAACCGAAGTTGGCGTCCACCCACTTTCGCACCGGCCAGGGCAACGTGACCCTGCTCGGAATCGCCAAAGGCTCCGGCATGATTCACCCCCAGCTTGCGACCATGCTGGTCTTCCTTTTCACCGACGTTCGGGCCCGGCCTCACCAGCTGAGGCGTCTGTTGCGAAACGTGTTGGACCAGACTTTCCATTCGATTTCTGTCGACGGCGATACCTCGACCAACGACACGGTTCTGGTTTTGGCGTCGGGCCGGAGTGCCGTCAGCCTGGACAAAGCCGTCGTCGAAGAGCAGTTCACCCGGGCTCTGGTCGAGGTCTGCTGGTCCTTGTCGGAGCAGATCGTTGAGGACGGCGAAGGGGCCCAGCACAAGGTGCGCTTGCGGATCGAACAGGCCAGAAATCGCAAGGAGGCAATCGAGATCGCGCAGGCCATTGCCCGCTCGTTGCTGGTAAAAACCGCTTGCGCGGGGGCCGATCCCAACTGGGGACGAATCCTGGCCGCGATCGGCGCCTCCGGGCGAACGATCGCCAGCGATCGAATCGACATCCTCATCGCGGACCAGCTGGTTTGCCACCGCGGCATGCACCATGGGTTTGATAGCGGCTTAGCGCACGCCGAGATGGTAAAGCCGAGTTATGAGATTCGCGTCAAACTCGCTCGTGGCCGGGCCGCAGCCGTCTTTCTGACTACCGACCTGTCGACGGAATATGTGCGTATCAATGCGGAGTATTCCACCTAATTCTTTTTCCGGGTCCTTTCTCGCGAGCAATTTCCGCCACCAACCTGCAGAGGCAATCGCGGCGCGGGGTCGAGCCTAGGTCTCGGCGAGTGCCGGCGGGGGTTTATGCTTGACATTCAGGGTGAGGCTAGTTAGCATACCTT
>Ga0187783_10003012_pt1 | contig 12442 bp, 8 predicted proteins | sample 1015_SJ02_MP02_2_FD_132471 | JGI IMG/M metagenome (GOLD analysis project Ga0187783, IMG submission 132471) | Tropical peat soil microbial communities from peatlands in Department of Meta, Colombia - 1015_SJ02_MP02_20_MG | ecosystem: Environmental > Terrestrial > Soil > Wetlands > Peat | place... | reverse complement strand
GCGTTCAGCATCCAGCCCGCCAGAGCGTCCATATCCTGGCGAATCAAATCCTTTGCGCCCGAGCCAAGCTCGACCGTGTCCTCGAGCCCCCCCACGGGCACCCCTAATTCCTCCTCGAGTTCGCGGTGATAAGCCCCCCCGCCCGGGCCGACACCGGCCAGGCGCGCGCGGTCGATCGACTCTCCCCAGGTGTCTTGATAAAACGCAATCGCCGGGTAGATTTCCTCAAGCATGGCACGAGGGGCGAGGTCGGGGGCCATCTCCGAGGAGCGGTACACGCAGAGATTCCTACCCCGGACAATGACCGTGGTCAGCGTTTTCCCTGACATCCTTACGAGCAGCGCAGCTCCGCGCTCCTCAACGAGCGGAAGCGAGGCCAGCGTCGAGCTGAGCACCACAACGGCGTGGGCCCCAGCCGCTTCGACACACTGCTCGTACTCGCGGAGAATCTTTTGCCTCGCGATCGCGGCGACCAGTTCGAGCTTCGAACCGCGCCCCTCCTGCCGCATCGAGGAGATTACGGTTTCCTCCACATCGAAGGGCACGCTTTTCTTGAGCCGCCAGCGCAGCAGAGGGATGGCTTCCTCGGGACGGCGAGGCAGCGTATCAAACGGCAGGATAAACACGCGAACCACCGGATCGGGTATCAGCAAGGCCAGGGGAGCACCGTGGTGCGGAACCCGGGTGAACAGACGCCCGAGCGCGGCCGTGACGGTTTCCGACTGCAGAACGTTGACTTCGACCGGGGACGGCATGACCGCACCGACCGGCAGCGGCTCGGCCGCAAACGCGTCGAGCTGCCCGGGGGCCTTGCCCCAGTGCGCCGCGGCGATCCGGTTCGGGGCGATCTCCACCACACACGCAGGATGCGGCATGGCGTTCATCCAGCGCGCCAAGCGGCGGACGGGCCCGCGGTCGACGATACGCGTTCGAAGAGCTGCCGAACTAATCAAGGAAGGTCACCTTGTTGATCTCGCGTAAAGTGGTCACGCCCGCGCGAACCTTGCGAAGCCCCGATTCTCGCAGGAAGCTCATTCCCTCTCCTCGCGCGGCACGTTTGATCTCCGACGTTGGACGCCGGTCGATGATCATCTCGCGAATGTGGTCGGAAAGGTCCAGCAGCTCGCTAATGGCGGTTCGTCCCCGATAGCCGCTTCCCGAGCATTCCAGGCACCCGCGACCTTCCTGGAAGGGGTTCTTCTCCCATTCGGCCGGATCGAGCCCGGATTCCTTGAGGACATCGGGGGCGTAGCGGACCTGCTTCTTGCAATTTTCGCAGATCACGCGCACCAGGCGCTGGGCCAGGATGCAGTTTAGCGCCGAAACGAAGTTGTACGGCTCGACACCCATGTTGATGAAACGGCCGATCACATCCGTCACGTTGTTCGCGTGCACGGTTGTAAACACCAGATGGCCGGTCAGCGCGGAGTTGATGGCGATCTGCGCCGTTTCCTGGTCGCGAATCTCGCCGACCATGATCTTGTCAGGGTCGTGGCGAAGGATGGAGCGCAGGCCGCGCGCGAAGGTGAGCCCCTTCTTCTCGTTGACGGGAATCTGGGTGATGCCGCGGACCTGATACTCGACCGGATCCTCGATCGTGATGATCTTATCTTCATCGTTTTTGATCTCGTTGATGGCCGCATAGAGCGTGGTCGTTTTGCCGGAGCCCGTCGGGCCGGTCACCAGGACCATTCCGTACGGCTCGTGAATGTAGCGGCGGAACTTGCCGACTTCATCGGCGTCGAAACCCACCACATCGAGCGTGAGGTTACGGAACTTCTCGCTCAAACTTTCCTTGTCCAGCACGCGAAGCACAGCGTCCTCGCCGTGGATCGAGGGCATGATGGAAACTCGAAAATCGATCGAGCGGCCTTTGTACTTCACGCGGAAACGGCCATCTTGAGGAACGCGTCGTTCGGCGATGTCGAGCTCGCTCATCACCTTGATGCGCGAAAGAATGGTGGCGTGCCAGTCCTTGGCCAGAGGCTGCATGGCGTACTGCAGCACACCGTCGATGCGGTACTTGACCACGACTTCTGCGTCGCGCGTCTCAATGTGAATGTCGCTCGCGCGGCGCTCGAGTGCGGTGAAGATCACCGTATCGACCAGGCGGACGACCGGGCTCACGCCGGTGTCGCGCTGCGTGAGCTTCTCCATGGAGATGTTCTCGTCCGTGTCTTCTCCCTCGGCGATGACTTGCAGCGTGAATCCTTCGGTGGCCTGGTCGAGAACACGCTGCGATTGCTCGGTGCGCTTCAGCAGATCGCTGATCTGCGAGGTGGTGGCCACTTTGATCTGCAGCCGTTTGCCCAGCAGGAGGGAGAGCTCGTCGGTGAGGTGCAGCTGGCTCGGATCCGCCATAGCCACAACCAATGTGCTGTCGTGCGCCTCGAGGGGAACAAAGTTGTAGCGAAACATCATCTCCGCCGGGATACTGCGGAAGAGGTCGGGATCGATGCGCTGGTCGCGGAGATCAATGAACGCACAGCGATAGCGTTCCGCCAGGCGGCGGGCCTGCTCGCGCTCGGCCGTTTCGCTGGGCGCGGCGGCACCGACGGGCGTTGCAGCCGGATTGTTGTTGCTCGTTGTGGACATAAATCCTCAGCCCCCGGCGGACCCAATCTGAAGAGAGAACATGGGGAGGTACAGGGAAACGAGAATCAAGCCTACCACAGCTGCCATGACCACCAAAATGGCGGGGGAGATCCAAATTAGCGTTCGTTGAAGACGCGTGTTGACCTCTTCTTCATAGAACTCGGCGACGCTCGTGAGCATAGCGGCCAGGGCGCCGGAAGCTTCCCCCACTTCGATCATCTCGAGAGCCAGGTCGGGAATCAATTTCGTCGTGGCCAGGCTCGCGTGCAACGACTCACCCTCCTTCACGCGCTCGGCAGCCTGCGCGACGGAAGTCGAAATCAGCTTGCTGCCGATGGCCGCCGAGGAGGTCCGCAATCCGGAAACCAACGGCGTGCCGCCGGCCAGCAACGTGGCCAGCGTGCGCACGAACTGCGCGATTTGCGATTTCAGCCAGATATCACCGACCACGGGTAACCGCGGCTTTAGACGATCGATCACCAGGCCGCCTTGATCGGTGCGCGTCCAGAGAAAAACGGCCGCGCCGGTCACCACAGCGATAGAAGCAAAGACCAGGAAGTAATTGCGCAAGGGCAACGATACATCGAGAACGACCTGCGTGATTTTCGGCAAAGGAACATCCAGGTCTTTGTACAGCGAGGCGAAGCGCGGCATGGCGAACGTCACCAGGTAGGACATGATGATCAAGACCGCGCAGACCAAAATCGAGGGATAAATCAGCGCGGTGACCAGCTGGCGCCGAAACCCGGTGCTGACACGCAAGTAGCTGATGTACTGCTCGATGACCCCGTTCAGGTTTCCGCTGCGCTCACCGGCCGTAACCGCCGTAACATAGACCGGGGGAAACGATCCCTGTCCCTCGAGCGCTTCGGAAAGCAGAGCGCCGTCTCGGACGCGCTGGCGTACATCGCGCAGAACCGGGCGCAGACGGGGAGCAGCGGCGCGTTCGGCAAGCAGGTCGAGCGCCTTCAAGATCGGCAGACCCGCTTTGATGAGTGTGCAGAATTGCTGGTTGAAAATCAGGAAATCCGCCGGGCGAACGGCGCGGTCCGAGCGCGCACGTCCCAGGCTCGACAGCAGCCCCACATGACCGCGCACCTGGAAGACGTAGAGTCCGCGGTCGGAGAGCCGTTGCCGCGCCTCATCCTCCGACTGCGCCGTCTCGACCTGCTGAAAGATGCGACCGGTCGTGTCGCCGACTTTGCAAACGAATTCTGCCATTCTCGCTCGTCATTCCTGGTCTTGTCGGCTGGGAAGTGCCCAGCATTCTAGCATACCGCGTTCGAGGCCACATCGAGGGTCTGAAAACGGACCATTAGTTGGATGTGACAACGGCCAAAAGGCTGTATGCGCCTGACGCGTTTGCGTTTGCGGAAAGCAGCCAGGTCGGCCGAGTTGTCTCCGGCGGGTTAGAAGTCTTGCCGGACAAACCGAGCCGCGCTTGTCGGTTTCCTTCCTGTTGTCTATTCTTTTCTTTGGACTGACTGGAGCGCAAACCGTCTCAGCGATATTCCCTGGACCACTCGCGCGAGGTGAGGAGCCGATATGGCGAAAGGTTATTGGATCACCCTGTATCGTTCGGTGTCGAAGCCGACGGCGCTGGCCGAATACGCCCAGAAGGCGCTGCCGGTGATCGAATCGGGGGGAGGGCACTTTCTGGTTCGCGGACCGGCCAGGAAGGCGTACGAGGACGGAGTACTGGATCGTTGCGTGGTGATTGAATTCGATAGCGTCGAGCGAGCTGTCGCCGTCTATGAGAGCAGCGAGTATCAGGCCGCGGCGAAACTGCTCACCGGCGCAGTCGAGCGCGACGTGCGCATGGCCGAGGGCACCTAGCGGCCCAGCCGATCGGGTTGCGCCGCACCATTCCGTGAAGTCCTCGCTCTCGCCGGCTTCCCGACTTCAAAGCAGCTTGCGAATTGCCTCGGCTAGGCGCAACCTAACCCTATCACTCCAAGGAGGTCTCCCCATGGCGGCCGACGGTCAGGCATCCGAGCAGCCCCTCGAGCACGTCGATCAGTGGGATGAGTTTGTGGCCAGGAGATACAGGGAGGGGAAAGTTCCCTCGGAGTTTCGCAACTATGATGAGCAGGTTCACCCCTCCGTTGCCGAGTTTTACCGTCTGAACCACGCCAAGCAGACCGTCGCTTTTGTCCTCGAGAAGGAAAGAGAGTTCGGCGAACTCAAACGGGGCAAAAAAAGCATCTGGGCCGCCGCGGATTACCTGAACACCCTGGTTGACGACAGCGACCCGGATACCGACCTTACCCAGGTCGAGCACCTCCTGCAGACTTCCGAAGCCATCAGAAAAGACGGGCATCCCCACTGGTTCATTCTGGCCGGTTTTATCCATGACCTTGGCAAGGTTCTTTGCCTTTACGGAGAACCACAATGGGCCGTGGTCGGGGACACTTTCCCGGTCGGATGCGCCTACTCGGACCAGATTGTTTTCTCGCAGTACTTCGCGCAGAACCCCGATGTTCGCGTCCCCGAATACCAGAGTCTATACGGCATCTATCAACCGAACTGCGGGTTGGAGAACGTTCATCTTTCCTGGGGCCACGACGAATACATCTATCGAGTCGCCAAGGACTACCTGCCGGAGCCGGCGCAGTATATGCTGCGCTACCACTCGTTTTATCCCGCCCACCGCCATGGTGCCTATCGGCATCTCATGTCGGCACACGACGAGAAAATGTTTGAGTGGGTGCACAAATTTAACCCCTATGACCTTTACTCGAAAAGTGCCAGCAAGCCGAATGTTAAAGAGCTGAGACCATTCTATGAGGACCTGATCGCGGAGTTCTTCCCAGCCGAAATCGACTGGTAAACGCGCCGGGTTCGCTCGCGATGCGGGCCCGGCGGCGTCCGTCTATATAAGTAAAACAGGTTGGCATCGGGCACGTTGGCTAATCGCGTTTCCCCTTTCCCTGCCGGCGAGCCTTTGTTCAAATGCCCCTCGCCCGGGAACGACCGTACTAAGAGTAATGGCGTTATAAGATCGGTCATCTTGCGGAACCAGGTGACGACTGCTAGGATCTCGCCGCTGTACATTTCTCGAGGTGGTCGTCTCCACACCGGGAAGAGCCCGAATGAAAGCGAAACTGCTGAAAATTACCTTGCTGGCGCTTGTTGCGCTTGTGCCGCGCGTGTCGTTTGCAGACTCCTGCACGACAGGGGCGCTCAGCACTGTGCTCGGAACAACCTGCACGATCGGCGATGTGAGCTACACGTTCCTCAATGCCGGCCCGTTCGTGTATTCGAGCAGCGCCGAAGTAAACGGCATGCCGACGGCGGGAATTCCTGCGTCGGATCTAACGTTCGTCCCGAACGCCAGCAACCCGCTAGACCCAAGCTTCTCAATCACGGGTGCCAGTGCCAGCGCGGTTGGTGTAGGAAATTGGCTCGAGGAAGCCTTCCAGTTCTTCTGGACGGCGACGGTGACGGCCAGCGGATTTGAGATTGGTACGGCAACCAACTCAATCGTGGACTTCAGTCTGCCGAGCGCGCCGAGCTATGGCGATGCTACGGGAGGCAATAACCTGGGTACGCCAACTTTCACGACCGCGATTGTGCAGACCGGCGGACCGAACACGAATCCTGACAGCACAAGCATTGACCTGACCAGTATCACCACGTCGAATGGCCCGGACGGCCTGTTTGCGAGCCTATTTGCGCAGGACGGAACAGGGAATGGCGCCCTGACATCGGTGGGCTTCGAGTATCAGTATAATCTCGCGCCGGTGCCGGAACCATCGAGCATGATGTTGTTGGGGGCAGCTTTATTAGCGCTGGCGGGATTGAGGTCGAAAAGACGGACGGCTTGACGGGGACATAATAACCCCACCGTATGCCCGCCCCTCGAAGCCACGTAGGGTGCGCTCGATGCGCTTTGCGATCACGGTTATGGCCACCCCGGTCACCCGCAAATCCATAAGTCATTGAAAAATCTGGTGGGGCTGGGGAGAGTCGAACTCCCGACACGCAGTTTAGGAAACTGCTGCTCTATCCATCTGAGCTACAGCCCCGAAAGGACTTACCTAGTTCTTTCTAACACTTTTTCTAACATTCCAACACGCCCGAGAGCAAAAAATGCTTTCCCCTTTTCTCAAGCGCCGCTCGGAATTGCTCATCACGGGTTCTCGCGTCAAAAAGGCTAGTGTAATTCCGACGTCTGAAGGTCGCAAGATCACTCAAATGACCCTGGGGCGCGACCCCGAGCGAATAGAGGGCGCTCGCCAGTCGACGAGGAAATGAATGCCGACCTGCCAGTCCCGCCACTAGCTATCTCAAGAGGAAGGGCGGGATAGTTGCCCCACCCTTACAGCATTAATCACGAAATCATGCAACGAGGCCCCGACACCATCTCGTTCGACTCGTGTGCAACACGGGACCTCTGGATGACCTACCTCGCACAGAGGAACGGCGCGGACGTTGCTTTGAGTGACAAGCTCGCAGACTCTCCCACATCGATTGGCAATAGCGATTGGATTCGATCTCGGCACAAGCAGAGGCGAAGGGAGCGACGAAGAAAGTCGAGGCGAGAGGCTCTTCGATCGCTTCGACCTTTGACGCGGAGTCATTCAGAAGGGGTGAGCTCACAGAGGAGAGTCTTTTCCGCTTGCCTGCAAATTAGGGCCGAATGCAATCAAACGATCGGTTCCTGACGAGCTGAACGCTGACCCCGGGAGACGAACTGTGCGCCATCGCGATCCGCAAGCACGCGCAATTCTGTCTATTTGCTCAGGGTTACCTTCCCGTGGAGCTCGATGTTGGCCGATGAGCTGCCGACCAGGACGCCGAACTCGCCGGGCGTGGCCGCCCAATCCTTCTGCTCGACATTGTAATAAGAGAACGCGCGGCGATTGAGCGTCACGGTGATGGTTCGCGTTTCCCCGGGCTCGAGATCGACTTTGCCGAATCCTTTGAGCTCTTTGGCGGGCCGCGGGACCCTGGAATGGCCGTCGCTAACGTACACCTCTCCAATTTCCGCGCCTCCGCGCTGGCCCGTGTTCGTGACATCGAAGGAGACGGCAACCGGTTGATCTCCGCCGAACGACTCTGGCGTGATCCTAAGATTGCTGTATCTGAACGTGGTGTAGGAAAGACCGTAGCCGAATGGAAAGAGGGGCTTTACGCTCGATTGATCGAAGTGCCGGTAGCCCAGAAAGATGCCCTCCGTATACGCGACACGCTTCGAGCCGTTCTTCGCGTAGTAGCTGTTGTAGGTGGCATTGTCCTGCCAGCGCCGCTCGAAGGAAACGGGCAACTTGCCCGAGGGACTCACGTCGCCAAACACGATTTTTGCCAGAGCCGCGCCGCCCTCTTCGCCCGGATACCAGGCGTCGATCAGCGCGGGCGTCCCGTCAATCCACGTCGTCATATCGATGTTGCCGCCCGCGGTGACCACCACCACGACGTTTTTGTTCGCACTCTCGACCGCACGCACCAGCTCGTCCTGGCCGCCGGGCAGGGCAAACGTGCGGTCCCGTCCTTCGCCTTCGGTCATCTCATCGAACCCGACGCACAAAATCACCCGATCGGCCTCGGCCGCCACACGCCTGGCCTCGTCGAGCTGGGCGCCCACGCCCGACGTGACGCCGAGGCCGATATTGGCTGATATCCCGTGCACGTAGTATTCGAGCTGGATCTTGTAGGGGTGCCCGGATTCCAGATTCATGGAAACGAGCTCGAGGTCCGTGCTCTGCCATTCCCACTGATCCACCACGAGCTTGCCCTCCACATAGAGCCGAAACCCCTCATGCCCGCCAACGTAGAATCGGTGCTCGCCCGAGGAATCCGGAATGTAATAGCCGGTCCAACGCACCGAATAATCGCGCACGGGCCCGTCCGGACGATATCCCGCGTGGCGCCAGTTGAAATTGACGTGCTCATCGGTGCGAACCAGCGCCGGCTTGCCTTCCAATTCGGCATTGTCGAAGTATTCGCCCCGGAGTCCCCGAGTTTGGCCATCCGGCGAAGTCGAGAATCCGGTCAGTTTGTAAACCTCCGTCGGCTGCGGCTCGCCGGCCGCGTAAAGCACGCGGACCCCCGTTCCGGCGAGTTCGTTGCTGACCCCCTCAAGGAAACTCACCGCAACGAGCGGGTCAACGTGCGAGCTCCCGCCGCCCGCCGGAACGCCCGGCCAGGCCCGCGGTCCGATTACCGCGACCGATTTCATTTTCGATTTGTCGAACGGAAGCAGGCCCTGGTTCTTCAGCAGCACCATGCCTTCCAAAGACGCCTGGAGCGAGACTTGCCGGCCCTGTTCGTTCATCAGGGATTCACTCGGCGTCCGGCCGTCGCGCTCGATGAATCCGAAGCGCATGGCCGTTCGCAAAATGCGCCGAACCTTGTCATCGAGGGTGGCCTCGGAAAGCCGTCCGTCGTGAACGGCGGGAAGCAGATTCGCCCGCGTCATGAATTTGCCGACCGGCATCTCCAGGTCGAGCCCGGCATTGGCCGCGGCAACGCCGTCATACGTCGCGTCCCAATCGGACATGATGATTCCCGGAAAGCCCCACTCTTTCTTGGCCACCTCGGTCATCACGTATTCGTTCTCGGTCATGTGCACGCCGTTCAGCAGGTTGTAGGAATCCATGATTGCGCCGACCCGCGCTTCCTTCACCGCTGCTTCGAACGCCGGCAAATAGATTTCGCGCAAGGTCCGTTCATCGATATCTGAACTGACGTTGTGCCGGTCCCATTCCTGGTTGTTGCCAGCGAAGTGCTTCACCGTCGCGCTCACGCCCTGGCTCTGAATGCCGGTGATCACGGCCACGGCCATGCGCGAGGCGAGGTAGGGATCCTCGCCGAAGTATTCGAAGTTCCGTCCGCACATCGGTGCCCGATAAATGTTCACGCCGGGTCCCAGAATGAAATCGACACCCCGCGCGAGCGCGTCCCGGCCCATCTCGACGCCGACTTGATGCTCGAGCGCCGTGTCCCAGGTCGACGCCATGGAGATCCCCGCCGGGTAACCCATCGACGGTCCCCAGGTGCGCACGCCGAGCGGGCCGTCGGACATCTTGAATCCCGGCAATTCCAGGCGCGGCAGGGGTCGAATGTACATATTCGCGGCCTTGGGGCCTTCCAGTCCGCTGATGTAGTCGATCTTCTCCTCGAGGGTCATTTGCGACACGAGCTTCTGGACGCGCTGATCGATTTCGCTTTGAGACCCTGCTTCGGTCTGCCCCGTGGCCGGAGCGATGGCCGTAAGAAGCAGGAAGGGAACCATAGCGGCCCATGCAGCTTTCCAATTTATGGTCATGAAATTCCTCGTGAATCCGTATGAACCTTCGCAGGCGGGGTGCTCGGCGAACCGTTTGCGCACGCCCGTTCACCCGGGAAGCGCTGAGCGAGCGCCGATCGCCGGGAAGCGCGCCAAAGGAAAGTCGAACCGAGATGGGCGATCCCGGCGCTGAAACCCACGGCTGACCTTTACAAAAACGATTTTCCGGCAGGGCGACTCTGTCATTCTGCCTCGCCAATTGTCAACGGATTTTCAGCCCCTCCTGGCGGCTCGGAACCGGTCGATGCGGGAGCAAACCCCCCGCGGTCAGCTCGTCGTTTGAGGCTATAATGCGCCTGGCATTTACTCTGCTTGAGCGGAGGAGTCTGCCAGCCGCAAGACGGTCGGGCGGGCGGCTGAGTGTCGACGATTTCGCTCCGCACTCCCTATCAGCACAAGGAAAAATGGCCATGAAATATCGGAGGCTGGGACGAACGGGAATCGCGGCCAGCGACATCGCGCACGGCCTGTGGGGCATGAGCGGTTGGAGCGGCTCGGACGACCGTCAATCGCTCGAAGCGCTCGGGCTTGCGGCCGATCTGGGCTGCAATTTTTTCGATACGGCTTGGGCCTACGGCGAGGGCAAAAGCGACGGCCTGCTTGGGGAAATCGTTCGAGGAAACCAAGCCCGGCGCCTCTACGCGGCTTCAAAGATTCCGCCGAAAAACGGCCAATGGCCCGCGCGCCCGCAATACCAATACCGCGACGTTTTTCCCGCCGAGCACGTTATTAGCTACGCGCGCGCCATTCGCGAAAAACTTCGCACCGATGCGATCGACGTTTTGCAATTTCACGTGTGGGAGGACACCTGGACCGAGGAGCCCGAATTTCGGGAGACCGTAGAAAAGCTGAAGAGCGATGGCCTGATCCGCTGGTTCGGCCTCAGCTTGAATCGATGGGAGCCCGAAAACGGCATGCGGGCGATTCGCACGGGTCTGGTCGACACCGTGCAAGTCATCTACAACGTTTTCGACCAGGCTCCCGAGGACGCGCTCTTCCCGCTCTGCAAGGAGATGAATGTCGGCGTGATCGCGCGCGTTCCGCTCGACGAAGGCAGCCTGGGCGGAACCTTCACCGCCGAAACCAGGTTTCCCGCGAGCGATTGGCGTTCGCGCTATTTCGGCCCCGAGAACCTCGCCAACACCGTTGCTCGCGTAGAGAAACTCAAACAACTGCTGCCGCGGGGAATGAGTCTTGCGGAGATGAGTCTGCGATTCGTCCTCTCGAATCCCGTCGTCAGCACGACCATCATCGGCATGCGCAAACCAGAGCACGTCGAGCAGAATATGGCGCTCAGCGATGCCGGTCCTCTCGAACCCGAGCTCCTGAGGGTGCTCAAATCGCACCGCTGGGACCGCAGGCCCGAGCGCTGGTCCGACTGACTGGCCCGCCCCCCAGGATTCTCAGCACAGCCCTTAAAATTCACAGCGGAAGACCGGAAAAATATGCATGACTGGACTTGACGAAATCGAGGAAGCTGCTATACTTCGTGGATGTCAGCGAAGCCCGGGTTGCGGGGAAATTTCTCTGACGAACCGGGCCCTCTCACTGATCATGAGGTGCGGTTGGTTACCAACACCGGATTGTTGAACGACGAGCTTCGAGCATATCCGTTCGGGAGGGTGCGCGAGTAGAAAGCGACCCTAACGAAAAGGACGGACATGCCCGGCGCTCGACGCCGGGTTTTTTATTTGTATGCGCAGCTTCGGCTCCTAACCGACGCTGCGCTCCGCCAGGCGCGGAGATCCCGATGGCAGGTCAATCGGGAGCGATCTTTGAAAACTGAAGGAAGCTGGCATCCCGGCAGCGAACGATTGCGTTCGTTGCCGTGGATAACCGCAAATTTTTGCTCAAAGTAGCGCAATGTGGAAAGGCGAACTTGCCGGGCGCGAACCGAGTGAGGATCGCGGGGAGGCAAAAGCAAGGCCTCGTCGTGGTCGTCCCCGGATGATTGTCCCTAGTGGACAGTCACGTTTGGTAAGTTTTATGGTCAAGCTACTAAGGGCGTACGGTGGATGCCTTGGCGCCAACTGGCGATGAAGGACGTGGCAAGCTGCGATAAGCCCCGGACAGCCGCAAGCAGGCTTTGACCCGGGGATGTCCGAATGGGGAAACCCTGCCTGGCAAAACCAGGTAACGGCCCGCTGAATCCATAGGCGGGCACGAGCTAACCCAGGGAAGTGAACCATCTCAGTACCTGGAGGAAAATAAATCAATCGAGATTCCGAAAGTAGCGGCGAGCGAAATCGGAGCAGCCCAAACCTCGGTATTTATATCGGGGGGTTGTAGGACCGCGTGAGTAGAGTTACCAATCCGGAGGCTAGGCGAACCTGCTGGAAAGCAGGGCCAAAGAATGTGACAGCCATGTAGCTGAAAGCTTACCGGACTCGAAGCGGTATCCTGAGTACCACGGGGCACGAGGAACCCCGTGGGAAACTGGGGAGACCACTCTCCAAGGCTAAATACTCGTTGGCGACCGATAGTGAACCAGTACCGTGAGGGAAAGGCGAAAAGCACCCCTGCGAGGGGAGTGAAATAGAACCTGAAACCGTATGC
>Ga0187783_10003011_pt1 | contig 12444 bp, 10 predicted proteins | sample 1015_SJ02_MP02_2_FD_132471 | JGI IMG/M metagenome (GOLD analysis project Ga0187783, IMG submission 132471) | Tropical peat soil microbial communities from peatlands in Department of Meta, Colombia - 1015_SJ02_MP02_20_MG | ecosystem: Environmental > Terrestrial > Soil > Wetlands > Peat | place... | reverse complement strand
GCGACCACGATCGCCTAGTGAAAATCCTCACCCAGTACGAGCACAGCCCGGAGGCCGTCGAAGGCGAAGGCCCCGGTGCCGAACTCGTGCGCGTGATTCGACGCATGAGTCAAGCGCGCAGCCGTCTCGCCGAGATCGAAGCGGAGACGCAGGAGCTGCTGCGCTCGGATCTCCACCAGCTCAAGTTGCGTGTAGACGAGGCTGAAAAGAGCGGCCACGAAATTTTGAAACAGATGGTGGCCAAGGTGGATCAACAGATCGCCCGCGTGAAGCGCGCCCTCGGAAGCGAACCGGAGAGCTTGGGCTAATGCCGCGCACTCCCTTTGCGGCGAACAAGATCGTTCCGGCGCCTCCGCGGGCACTTCGCTCTCGCTCCGCGGCACTGGTCGCGCGCGGCCTGCTCGATCTGGCGCGGGATTCGAATTGGCTCATCAAGAAGGTTTTCACGGGGCACACTCGGGAGCTCGCCCTTTCGTCCACTGGCCAAGTGTGCGCCGTGTTGCCACTGGTGCCGAACGACACCGAGCGCGTGGCCCTGTACGACATCGAATTGGGCAGCTCGGTGGCTGTGCTTTCGGTCCCGGGCGAGACGGCAACCTCACGGCCCGCTTTGCCGACCGCATTTGCCTGGTCATCTACGGCAAGCGATTTGGTTCTGGCGTGTCATGGTTGGGGGAAACGTCTGTATGTCTTCGACCTCCACCGGAAAAGCTGCGTGGGTTGCTTCGGCGAGTTTTCACATTTCCCGGCTCACCTAGCGTGGTCTGAGAGCGGACGATATCTCGCATCTGCGTGCGGTGGCGGTGCCGAAGCACGCGTGCGTCTGTGGGAAGCGGCCTCCGATTCAACGAACGGAACTCTGTTTGCAGGATCTCCGCTCAGCGAGGCCGGCGGCCCGCGCTCGTTCGAGGAGTGGTTCGGCGGCCACCCGCTCGACACGGAATCGGGCGATGAGGGCGCGTTCCGCGGCTTCGGCCGCATGGTTTTCAGTCCGAATGAGGCCACTCTCGCAAGTGTCGTTGAAATCGAAGGGGAATGGGCGGACGATTCGATCGCGCTGCTCGACGTGCCCACCCTTCGTCGCCGGCGAGTTTTTCACGCGCAAGGACACGTCACCGGACTGGCCTGGACATTCGACAGCCGAAACCTGATCCATTGCTCTGCCGGGCAGGCTTACCGAATCGGCCCGATTTCGCCGGAAAGCGAACCGCTCCCGTTTGGTGCTGAGTTAGTTGCCTGTCACCCGCACTTACCGATCTGTCTGTGCTTCAGTTCATGGCTCAAGAGCTCCGCGAAGGGCCGTCTGTTCCTGGCTGACTTGGATCAACTGCGCGTATGCGATGAGTATGCCGCCGAGGGCGTGGTCGATCTGCGCTGGTCAGAAGACGGATCAAAAGCCTATGCCGTCTGTGCCGACGGCCTTGCTTACATCTATGAGCCGCCACCGCTGTGACCCATGAAGTCCCGCCCCGCGTCCCAGTGAATTCCGGTCATTTTTTCCGTCCACTGCCAAATCTCGGCCCGCACGTTCGGATCGCGCAGCAGGGCATTGGATTCGGCAGGCTTGGATTTGACGAAATATCTTCCCGAAACTTGCGCAACTTGCGGAGCGGTTGCCAGATAAATGGACACTTCGGCGCCCTTTTGGGGGTCCAGCATAAAGGGCTTCATCACCCCGACGATGATCTTCAGCAGCCAGCCGGGATTCGCGCCGAAGATGTTCGTTGCGACCACGCCCGGATGGAGGCAGTTCGCGGTGACGCCTGTGGGTTCGAGCCGTCGGGCCAGCTCGATCGTGAATGCATTCAGCAGCAGCTTCGACTGGCCGTAGGCGGCAAAGGCATTGTATTTTCGCCGCTCGAACTGCGGGTCGGTCAAATCCAGGCGCGCGTTGCGCTGTGCCTCGGACGAGACATTGACGATTCGGGAAGGGGCGCTGGCCTTCAGCAAGTCCAGCAACAGAAGCGTCAGAAGCGCGGCGCCTAGATAGTTGCCGGCGACGGTCATCTCGATGCCGTCGGACGAAAGCGTCCGCTGGCGCACCGCCGCACCGGCGTTGTTAATCAGTACATCGAGCCGCGCACAGTTCTGTTGAATTTCAGACGCCAGCGCTCGGACGGATGTAAGCGAGGACAGATCTGCGACCAGCAAATCGAGCTGAGAAGAGCCCGATTCCCGTCCGATCTCATCCCGCGCGGCTTCGCCCTTCTGCTTGTTGCGGCAGACCAGCACGACGTGCGAGCCCATGCACGCCAGGGCCAGCGCCGTCTGCTTGCCAATACCGCTGTTTGCTCCCGTGACAACCGAGGTTTTTCCGGTCATGTTTTGGGAATACGCCACGGGGAGCCTTTCAGGCCGCCGGGTTCGTCACCCCGCCGTGCAGATTGCCCGGCAACGGACGGCAGAATGCCGGGTCTACGCGAGGGGCAGATTCGCCTCGGCATTCAGCGTCGGATCGGCCGAATCGCCAGCCATGAAACGCACAAAGCCGGCCGCAGCAATCATCGCGGCGTTGTCGGTCGAGAGTGCGCGGCTGGGAAAAAACACCTCGATCCCGCGGCGACCGCCCTCGGCTTGGAAAACGAAGCGCAACTCGCTGTTCGCGGCGACACCGCCCGAGACGAAAATCGAGCGGGTTGCGTGCTCTCGCAATGTGGCGAAGGTCTGCGCCACGAGATTACTGACCACCGCGCGTTGAAAGCTGGCGATCAGGTCGAGTGTGGCCTGGCTGGAAAGTGCCCGCAAGCGATCGGCCGTGCGCTCACCGCGCAGCAGCGCTTGTCGGCGCGCCTCGATTTCTGGTGCGAGTTGCGGATGGCGCCGGAGGTGATGGAGCACCGCCGTTTTGATCCCGCTGAAGCTGAAGTCGTATGGGTTGCCGGTCATCTTCGGCTCGGAAAACCGCACCGCCTCGGCATTTCCGTAGGGCGCAAGACGGTCGATAATCGGCCCGCCGGGATAGCCGAGCGCGAGCATCCGGGCGACCTTGTCGTAGGCCTCGCCTGCGGCATCGTCGCGCGTGCCCCCGATCTTGCTGTAGAGAAAATGCGCCGCGCCGTCTCCTGCACTGCATTTCACGGAGTAGAGAACCGTATGACCGCCAGAGACGATCAGACAAATGGCGGGAAGATCGGGCTCGCGGCCGGTTGCGCGGGCCTCGAGAAGCACCGCGTGCACATGGCCTTCCAGGTGATTCACAGCGATAAGCGGTTTTCCGAGCGACCGGGCCAGAACCTTGCCGTAAGTCACGCCGACGAGCAATGCGCCTACCAAGCCCGGCCCCTGCGTGACGGCGACGGCGTCGATATCGCCCAGCGTGATGTGCGCTTGCGCAACGGCCTCGCGCACCACCGGAACGATTTGTCGCAAGTGTTCGCGCGAAGCAAGTTCCGGCACCACCCCGCCATAGGTCCGATGGATCTCGGCCTGCGAGGCAACGATGTTCGAGCGAATGTGCCGCCCGCCCGCCACGACGGCCGCCGCCGTTTCATCGCAGGATGACTCGATACCCAGAATAAGGTGTTCTGTTCCAGTCACGGGGGGAAAACCTGATCCCTTCCGGCGCCTCCGAGTGCCTATGTTAGCATGGTCCGGCGATCGCGAGTCCGAGACCCAAAAGGCGCTGCGGAAAATCGATGAGCGGGCAAACGAAGAAAGTGCGAAAAGCAGTTCTACCCGTAGCGGGGGTAGGCACCCGATTTCTCCCCGCCACCAAAGCCGTTCCCAAAGAAATGATCACGGTGGTCGATAAGCCACTCGTTCAGTACGCCGTGGAGGAGTGCGCACTTTCGGGAATCGAACACGTCATCTTCGTCACCGGCCGAAATAAGAGCGCCATTGAAGATCATTTCGATCTTTCGCCGGAGTTGGAAATTTTTCTAGAGCAGCGTGGGAAACCGGAGCTGGCGCGCTTGATTCGTGAGATCGGGAAAGGACTGAAGTTCAGTTACACGCGCCAAAGCGAAGCGCTCGGACTTGGACACGCCGTACTGTGCGCTGCCGACTTGGTTGGCGATGAGCCGTTTGCCGTGCTCCTTGGCGACGTGATCATGGAAGGTTCGGTGCCCGCCACGCGCGAACTCGTCGAGATCTACGAAGCCACGGGACTGGGCGTGATTCACGTCGAGCGCGTGGGGCGAGACCGCGTACATCTGTACGGAATCGTGGACGCCGGGCCACCCGAGAAAAACGCCCGCTGGGGCGAAAGGGTCGTGCGCGCAAAAAACCTGATCGAGAAGCCAAGCGCCGAGAAAGCCCCCTCGAATCTCGGAGTCACGGGGCGTTACGTCTTGCCCCCGGAAATCTTCGATTATCTAAAAGCCACGAAACCCGGCGCGGGCGGCGAAATTCAATTGACCGATGGCTTGTGCCGGCTGGCTGAGAAGAACAAGCTTCTCGCCTGTGTTTACGAAGGCAAGACGCACGACGCGGGAGACAAACTCGGATACCTGGTAGCGACGGTCGAGTTCGGGATGAAGCATCCGAAGCTCGGTGAAAGCTTCCGCAACTATCTTCGGGATCTCACACGCTAGGGCCCGCGGCCGCATCCCCCCGGCCACACCCAGAGTGCTGCCCTCGGACGCTAGGGCCGATTCTTCGCGTCCGTTACGTCCGAGCGCGCCTGCATGGAGATGACAGAATACTCGCGCTCTTTCGAGCCGCCCTCGCGATCCAACACATACATCTTGTCCTTGTGGATGCGGTATTGAATCGTGTCGCCCACCGGAAGAAGGTTCCGATGCTTGGTGTCGGTTGGTCGAATACGGTAGGTAATACGGTCTCCTTGTAAGACGTACTCCTGGCACAGCACCTCTTCGGTCGACTCGTGTTGACCGTCGGTGCCCAGGATTTTGCCTTTCACAGTCTTGGAACCCTTCTCTGTCGTTCCGCAAGAGGAGGAGTCCATCGACAGCAGCACGCCCTTGTCATAATTCGACGCGTCCTTGGCCAGGGCCAGGGGTATCGTTGCGAGCGCGATAACGGCTGTGGTCAGTCCTGCCCTCATGATCGAACCTCCCTTTGGGTGTCATTGGCTGAGGCCTAGTATGAGCCGGCGCTGCGCGGCAGAACGGGGTCAGGCCGAAGGGGATTTCCGATGCGCTACCTGTACGGGCGTACAGGAAGCGGGCCATGCGAGACGAAGCAATCTTGTCTGTCTCTAGGTTGCTTCTGAACCTAACTCGGCCTGGTGCCGTCGCTGATCCCGAAGTAACGCGCCGTCAACGGGTCCATCGCCTCGCCCGTTTTCCGTTTCTCTCTAGCGCGAACTCGATTTCTCGGGGCCTGAAGGAGCGGGTTCGGAGGAAAACTGAGAATTGCGGAGACGATATCCGTCGCGCGTGCGTATGTGGTACTTCTTGTGCTGCGCGCTTGCGAGCGTGACTTTGATGGTGCGCCAACCTCGATTGGGATTCGGCTGCGGGTAGTAGCTCAGGGAGTAAAGATGGGCCAAATCATCGCGGATCGAAGCGAAGGCGTTTTGCTCCTGTTCCCAGGTCCTCGCAAAATACACCTTGCCACCGGTGGCAGCAGTCATGCGCTGGAAGACCGCATTGGAGATGGGCTCCAAGTGAGCTTGCTCGGTGCTCACCATGTAGATCGTTGTTCCGGTCGATTGGGCCAGCTCAGCGACTTCCTCCGGGGGGACGACACTGGCGTTATCGGGCCCGTTGGAGAAGACCACGACCACTTTTCTTCCTGTAAAACGTGCGGCATCTTCGACCGTCAACAGGAGGCAGTTGTAAAGAGCGGCGTCATCTCCGGCAACCGTGCTCCGCACGCCGCGTAGGACCTGGGAACGGTCAGCTGAAAGCAGGGAGCCGCGGGAAAGATCACGACTATAGGAGTAGAAGGCCACTCGGTCGGCTCCCTCCAGGGAACGGACAAAATCGGCGATGGCGTCCTGAGCAAAAACAAATCCGCGATACATGTAGTTGCTGGTATCGAAAAGAACAAAGACGTTTGCGCCCCCGACCAGCGAACTCAGCTCGCGCGCGGTCACGTGTTCGCCCGTGTCGCCTTCGCCTCCGGCCGATGGCAGGGTGCTACCGGGCGGAGCAACGTTCGGCAACATGCGGACAGACTCATTGCCCTCTCCGAAAACCGCGATGTGTTCGGGAATCCCGTCTTCGGTAACGACGAAGTCCTCTGGGCGAAGGCCGGTGATGTAGTGGCCCTGGTTGTCGGTTACGGCAACATTGAGCTGCACAAGGTCAATGGCAACGCGGATGTGTGGCCCTCCCCCTTCCTGCGCCAGGGCAAGAATCGAAACGAAGGTAAGCAATGCGAGAGTTGCGACGAGGCTTTTCAGCATCGGGTTCCTCAGAGGCTCATCGGATCGACCCATTCAGTTTAACTTCTCGTGCCCCAGCGGGGTTGCGGAAGACTCAGGAGCACCGCCCGGTAAAGGCAGTGCGGCAAGCTGCCCTTGGCGAAACTCTTCCCCGACTTCGCGCATGGCACGAAGAATCGCCGGCGAATCGTCCAAGTCTGTGGCAAAGATCTTCACCACCATGCGAAGGGTCAGCATGGGAACCAGACGGTTGAGCGCCACCGGCGGATAGCCCATTTCATCGGCTAAACGAGCCCAGTACAAGTTGGGAGAATCCCAGGTCTCCGACAGCAGTCGACTGGAATAGCCCTCGAAGCTCGGGAGGGGGCCTACGTTGATGAGTTCCCTGGCGTACGTGCGCGCCAGGATGGGATGAGGCACACCGAAGTCACGCGACAACCGCTCCCAACTGACTTCGTCCGGATACTGGCGACCGAGACTTTCGAGTTCTTGTGCTGCTGCACCCGGAGAACTGCCCTCGCCGGGAAAAGCGCGACGATATTCGACTGTGAGATAAAAAAAGTCGGCCGGCGCCATTCGCGAGGAGGCGTCGGCGACCCGTCCCTGCTCGAGGGCACTCTCGAGTCGCGATGACGCTTGCGGGATCATGCGAGTCGAAAGAATGCGAGTCACCCGGTCTCGCACCTGCCGATCCCCGGCCGAGGCAGCCAAGAGCTCTTCCCCGGCCCGCTGATAGAGCGTGACGGCGTGAAGCTCATGCGGCGTCACATCCCACCAGCGCGGCAGCACAGCATTGGCAAAGACGCCCGGCACCAAATCCGCCCAAATCAAGGCCTGCACGTTTTCAGGAGCAACGAAATCCTGCTCCATCCGACCCAGGATATAAGGCAAATCGGCCAGCGAGCCGACCAGGTGAGCGCCGCCGCCAGCCGGCGATCCCGTTCCGACCAAGCGAGGAGTCTGCCACAGATCCTGTTCCATGCCGATAATCGTCTCTCCCGAGAAGTCGTGGGACCTTACCAATAAAGGGTTGTTGTGGAGAGCTTGGGAGCCAGGGGGTTCATAGTAGGCGTAGTTCAGTCCGACGAGCGTGTCCCGGAAGAAAGAGACCAGCTGCCCGCGGGCTTCTTCCAAATGCTCGCGACTACCGGGCGACTCGATGACCTTTGCGAGATCGGTTCGCATTTGTAGATCGGTGTGGCGGTTGTCATAGATACCTGCCGCCCATTCCGCTCTCTCTCCTCGAGAAAAGATCGGACGAGGCATCTGGAATTCCTGCAGTTGCTGAGCGAGAGGAACCAGGTCCTTGCCCGTGGACGTGCCATGGGCCATGGCGTTCAAGCCGTCTCCCAGCGCGAACAATGTATCGAGTGAAACCAGGCGCTGATCGTCTAGAACGGCGCGAATTCTGCCGGCGAGCTGTGAATGCATCTGTTGACCCGCGGGGCCGGCCTGGCGAGGACCTGCGACCAAGTCAATGAGCTCATTCTGACTCGCTCGGGGGCTGCCTGTCGCTGCCGATAGTTCGTCCAACGACTTGCGCCCGGCATCGAAAAGCTGCGCGGAAGTGGAAACATGGGCAAAAGGCTGGATCAGCCGTTGCCACGAGCCGTCCTCGTTCGCTCTCGCAATCTGATCCTGGCGCGCCAGGACCTGCCACAATCCGACGTTGGCTTGGAAAATTCCCATGGCGTTGCCGCGAAGCGTGTGATCTGAAATCTTCCCCACCGCGGTCGCGGTATTCAAGAACAGCTCAATCGAAGCATCCCCGAGCTCGGGGAATTCGGAAAAGATCAAATACTGATTGCTAAACTCAGAAAACTTATCAGCCAACAGCTCGACTACCGAAGGGCTCAAACGGTGTCCCGGAGAGCGCCTCCTGTCCACTTCGCTCAGCGCGAGATAGACCTCGCATGGTCCGGCCTCGGTCATGGGCACTCGGGAATAGGCAAACATCGCTTCCAAAAGGCCCTCCGGATCGTTCCAGTCCCGGATGCGCAAACCCTGGCTGCGGGCCATCTCTGCAGTTGCTTTTCGGTTGAGAATGCTCTTCCAGGCATGGAGACTTCCCGGCACATGCGGAGCGCCATCGGGGTCCCACTGAACCCGAGCCGTCAAGAGAACCAGGGCTGGGTCGGGCCGAAAGACGGAAGCCGTCGCGCCAGGGCGCCCATCCTTCCCTCGCAGGGATTCATACAAGCGCCGCAGCCGAGTAGGTTCGACGAAGTGTGCCTGCTCCTGCTCGCTCGCGCGCGCAAGCGAATCAAAGTAGGCGGCAAGCCAGCCGTTGTCTTTGGCGAGCAGCCTGGGCACGAACTCCCCGGGTGAGTCCGGACTTACGCCCACAAGGCTCCGCCACTCCGACTCGGCGCGGGGGCCGCCGGGCACCATCACGCGTCCGGAGCGAATGCGGACGTAGGCGCCGTAGTAATCCATTGAAGCGGCCAACGGTAGCAATTTCCCTAGACCCGGGGATTGCTTGAGGGACATGACCGTTTCCGAATCCATGCGGCTACAAGCAGCGTACAGGCGGGCCAAGGCCGGATCGTGCAGAAACAAGTCGAGAAGACCCGTGGCATTCTTAGTCTTCTTGCCAGCCTCTTCCACCGCCGAGATCCAGTCCCGCTCCGTGAGGAGGATGGGAACCGGCGTGTTCGAGAACGGGTAAGCGAACGGAGCGCCTCCTGCGAGAGCTCTCTCCAGGTCGGGAAGAGGGAATCCGGAATCGATGGTGAGGAATGCCCTTTGTGGATCGGCGGTTTCTAGGTAAGTTCGACTTTGTCCACAACCTGGCCGCGCTCGATAGCCCAGAATTTGCAGCAGTCGCTGGCCCTGCTCGCAGTCCGAGACGCGGATCGTTGCCGTGGGCCCTGCCAGGGAGGCCAGCTCTCTGGCTTGCTCCACATATCGGCGCAGCAGGACCAGAAATTCCGTCGCTCGCAGGCTAGATCCTTGGCCCTCATAGCCACGCAGGAAGATGTTTCGCGCGAGTAAGGGGAGAACTTCTTCTGGAGGGATTTTCTGGCTGATGCCAGCCATGCGCAGGAAAGACCGCAAGGGACCCGGGATCGTAGTGGTTGCGGCCTCCGAGGAGGGTGCTGCAATCTGTTGCGGCAAAGGGAAGGGTGCGCTGGAAACCTCGGGGGCTAAGCCGACAACGCACAGCACCACCGCCAACGAAGTCGACAAGTAAAGAGGGTACCTCATCGCTGGCGCTCACCTGAGGATCGCCGAATCCCCGACCGAATTGCAGCGATCTCGACGGCGTGCTTTTTCGCCGTGCACCTTCCGGCAACCCCGACCGGTGATGCACGGCCAAAGATAAAGCATACTTCGTCGAACTCCAAGACTTTTCTGGCCGGCCGAGACAGCACCTAGGTCGAAATTGAAGCGAATACAGTTATCTTCCGTGATTTCAACCGCAAGCGGTCGTACCGCGTGCCCGGTGAGGGCCACTGGACTAGTGCTGGAATTTTCCGATCAGTTCTGTCTCCGCAAGGACGTGTCCCCTGATCGCGCGCTCAAGGTCAGCCTTCGCGGCTCCCGTTCTCAGGCCCGTTTTGGAATCGAGCGCGTAGAGCTTGAAGAAATAGCGGTGCGACGCACCTCGGGGCGGGCACGGGCCGTTGTAGCCAATCTTGCCGAAATCGTTCCGGCCCTGCAGCGCTCCATTCGGCAACTGGGGAGATTTGGCCACAGCTTCGGACAGCTTGCGAGTGTCCGGCGGGAGATCGTACAGGACCCAGTGCACCCACACGCCGCCAGGAGCATCCGGGTCATCCACAATGATCGCGAGACTTCTGGTTCCTGCCGGAGGGTCGGTCCAAGACAGCGCTGGGGAGACATCTCCTCCGTCACACGTGAACTTTTTCGGTATCGAGCCGCCGTCTCGAAATGCGGTCGTGGTGATCTGAAACGCCATTGCCGATTTTCTCCTTCGCGGACTTGCCTGCTGGATCCTGACTGATTTTTCGATCCGTCTCGCCGCTCCGGCCCTGGCGGAGTCTACCGAGAATTGCCATCGGCCTCTCTCTCCAAACGCCCTCTTCTTCGTACTTCAGCGTGTAGAGGTGCAGCAGCCGCCATCCTTGGCGCAAGAGCTGATTGACCTCTTCGCGGCCACGAGCCTCGATGTTGTGTCCGGTCAGCTCGACGATATCCAATTGCCAAAGAGGCAGTCCGACAACGGCTGTTGCGAGAGGAAACGCCTCGCCTTGCTTGGTTCGAACAGTGGGCCTGGCCACGGGTTCTCGTTTGCGAGAGCTTTACAGGCCGCGCCGGGGAGTCAAGCCTCCTCGGTCTGGCAACGAGCCGGGAAGCCAGGGCCGCGCTTGCTCTCGAGCGTGTGAAGCCTCCGATCGCCGGCACATCCTCCGATTCCTACGGCCCTTCGAGGCTAGGTTGTAACTGATTGCCGGCCTTTGCGCAAGCGCGGGTGTCCGCGGATTCGGGGGAAAGGCCGTTTGGCAGAAGGGGAATCGCTGCGCTTGCTAGTCTCTCGTTTTGGTCTCTTTGCTGCTCAACTGCTTGGTTTGGCGTAGAATCCTCCGCCAGGAGGCAATTCATGGCTCACGATGAGAGGGAGGCCGAATTCTCGCGGCGGGAGTTCTTGGAGGTCGGCTCCGGCGCGCTCGCCGCAGCCGGCGTGACGTCGGTAGCGAACATGGCGGGGCAGGATCCATCAGCGAAGCGAGGCGACGACCAAGGCAAGAACGATCCCGGTCCCGCCAACCACCTGCTGGACGGGCAGAATCCTTCCTCGAACGATCCGCCGCCAACCGATGCGGGTGGACTGCCGCCATTCAAGTACCCGTTTGGCTTCGGACACAAACGGGTGCATGACGGCGGATGGTCGCGGGAGGTAACCGTGCGCGATCTGGAAGCCTCTAAATCCATCGCCGGCGTGAACATGAGACTTACCGCCGGCGGGGTCCGAGAGCTTCATTGGCACACGGCCGCGGAGTGGGCCTTCATGTTGTACGGAGGAGCGCGCATTACCGCCATCGACGCCGAGGGAAAGAGCTTCGTCGCGGACGTCGCAGAAAACGACCTTTGGTATTTTCCGACAGGAATTCCCCACTCGATCCAAGGCTTGAATCCCGATGGCGCGGAGTTCTTGCTGGTTTTTGACGATGGGAACTTTTCAGAGTATGCAACGGTGTTGCTCTCGGATTGGATGGCGCATACGCCCCGAGATGTGTTGGCCAAGAACTTTGGCGTTCCTCCGACGGCGTTCGACAAACTGCCCTCAAAAGAACTGTTCATCTTTCAGGCCGAGGTTCCCGGACCGCTGGAGGCCGACAGAAAGGCTGCGGCCGGAACCAAGGGACTTTCCTCCTACGATTTTGCGTTTCGCACGCTTCAACTTCCTGTCACTCGGCGCACCAAGGGCGGGGAGGCGCGTATCGTGGACTCCAGTGTGTTTAAGGTGTCCAAGACAATCGCGGCCGCCCTTGTAACCGTCCATCCTGGTGGGATCCGTGAATTGCACTGGCATCCGAATGCGGACGAATGGCAGTATTACTTTGCGGGCAAAGGCCGAATGACGGTGTTCGCCACGGGAGGACGCGCTCGAACCATGGATTTTCAGACCGGAGACGTGGGTTATGTCCAGCAAACGCTGCCGCACTATATTGAGAACACGGGCAATACCGATCTGAAATTCTTGGAGATGTTCAAGAGCAGCTTCTACCAGGATCTTTCCCTCTCCGAGTGGCTCACACACACTCCGCCTGAGCTTGTCATGGCGCATCTCAACATCGACCGGGCGACGCTCAACGCCATTCCTCGAGAGGAAGTTGTCATCATGCCGGAATGAGAGAGCCGCAACCGGCTCGTGGACGAGCGTCCGCGCCTCCGCCTGGTCCTGGGGAGATCGGTTGTCGGGCGTTTTGTGGCGCGAAACGAAGCGAAGCGCAAGCTGCGCTTTGCCGCGCTCGTCACCGGCGCTTGACAGTTTGCAAGGCGGTGGCGCTGGAGAGGAAAGCAAATGCGAGTCCTCTTTGTGCATCCCAGCCCGCTAATGTACTCGGAGATTTATCTCCGCCTTGAGCCTCTGGGAGTGGAACTTGTGGCGGAGTCGGTGCGGCGGGCTGGGCACGATGTAAGGCTTTTGGACCTGCAGGTCTTTCGCCACCGCGACTACTATCGGG
>Ga0187783_10003010_pt1 | contig 12449 bp, 11 predicted proteins | sample 1015_SJ02_MP02_2_FD_132471 | JGI IMG/M metagenome (GOLD analysis project Ga0187783, IMG submission 132471) | Tropical peat soil microbial communities from peatlands in Department of Meta, Colombia - 1015_SJ02_MP02_20_MG | ecosystem: Environmental > Terrestrial > Soil > Wetlands > Peat | place... | reverse complement strand
CAGGCTCGCTCTCCCTGTTTTTCTCGGATTTTTCCGATTTATGAACGCCAACAGCGCGAGCCCCTAGGATGCCCGAATTGCTAGGCAGCATAAGGCTCACACGCCGCCGCCGAGGCGCTTTCGCAAGCCCTTCTCCACAAGCTTGTCCACAGGTGTGGAGAGAAGGGTCGTGGTCCCTATCGATCAGGCCACGAAGGGGGCTAGGTAAATTGAGCGCTTAACCGCTGAAAGCCTGGCGAAACATACCGGGGCAAGCGACCGTAGGTGACCAGATCGTAAGCAGGTCGCTTATGCGCTTGCCAACGGCGATAGTTACCGCAACGGGGATGGTCTGCGGCACGGCGCTGCTGCTCGTCGTCGTGCCGATGATCTGGATGACAATGCGTCGCTAGCGTCCGCTGGCCCCAAAGTGCTCGCCGGGTTGGGTTGATCGGCGGCTCGACGGCTCAGGCGTCCGGGCATCGCCGCTCGAACTTCGGCCACGGCGGGGAGGGAGACAAGGCGATCGGTGCCACCGGTGCATGAAAAGGACCCGGGCTAGGCCCGGGCCCTTTAAACTCCCCCTTGCTAAGACAGGAGCAGATTGAGCTTCCCGCCCTGGGGAGAGAATCCCTACGGAAAATTGATGGAAGTCACCTTACAACTGTTACTTTTCCGACATTTTAACCTAGCTCGATTTAGCCAATGGGGCGTTCCCACGCGTGGCCCCCGCCGTTGCATTTTGGCTGCCCTCTGTTACAATGGGCCGGCTATGTTCGACTTCGATCTTCAACTTTTTGCATCGAAAAAGGGTGCCGGCTCCACCCGCAACGGACGCGATTCAAACGCGCAGCGATTGGGTGTCAAGCGATTCGGCGGCGAGCGCGTCATTGCCGGGAACATTCTCGTTCGTCAGCGTGGAACGCGATTTTATCCGGGATCGAACGTCGGCATCGGTCGCGATCATACGCTGTTTGCGCTTGCCGATGGGGTCGTCGAATTTAGCAATCATAGCGAGCGTAAGCGTGTTTCGGTGGTGCCGGCCGCCTGAGCGCCGTGGCGCGGTGAAACGGGGCCGTTAGGCCCCTTTTTGTTTTCTGTAGAAGAAAACGAGCGTGCAGTTCATCGACGAAGCCCAAATCACGGTCGCTGCCGGCAACGGAGGCGACGGCATCGTCGCGTGGCGTCGCGAGAAATACGTTCCGAAGGGCGGGCCTGCCGGTGGCGACGGCGGACATGGCGGCAACGTCTATCTCGAGGCAACACCCGAACTCTCGACCTTGGTTGAATTCCGATTTCGACACTCCTTTTCAGCTGAGTCCGGCAAGTCCGGCGGACCTTCAAAAAAGTCGGGCCGCAGCGGCGAGGATTTGTCAATCTCGGTACCCGTCGGAACGTTGCTCTTCAAGATCGAGGAGGATGGAACGCAAACCTTCCTTGCCGATCTCAAGCACAGCGGCGCGCGCGTTCTTGCCGCCAAAGGCGGCCGCGGCGGCTTAGGAAACCAACACTTTGCTACCAGCGTTCGACAAGCGCCGCGTTTTGCCGAACGAGGCGAGCCGGGAGAACGCTTTCTCTTACGGCTCGAGCTTCGGCTGCTCGCCGATTGCGGCATCGTCGGCGTGCCGAACGCCGGAAAGTCGACGCTGCTCTCCGTCGTATCGGCGGCGCGTCCAAAGATAGCCGACTATCCGTTTACGACGCTCGAGCCGCAACTGGGCGTGGTTCGCGTTTCGGACGATGAATCGTTCGTGATGGTCGACGTTCCAGGTCTGGTCGAAGGCGCTCATCAAGGAATCGGCCTGGGCGACCAATTTCTCAAACACGTCGAGCGCACGCGAGTGCTCGTTCACCTATTGGACGGCGCAAAGCCGCTCGAGCAGATTCTCGCCGATAAAGCGACGATAGAACGGGAACTGGGCGCCTGGAACGTGCTGTTGCGCCGCAAGCCGACGCTGCTCGTTCTCAACAAACTCGATCTTCCCCCCGCTCGCGAAGCGCTCGCGGAACTAAAAAAAAGCTTCGCGGAGGTACGCGGCATTAGCGCTGCCACCGGTGAAGGAGTTCGGGATTTGATTTACGCGGCGTCACGCACGATCGAGGCAGCGCCGCTGCCGGAGCTCGTGACCGGGCCGCCGCCACGAATTGAACTGACCTCGCCGCTCGCTTTTCGGATCGAGCGGCAGAGCGATGGCGCGTTCGTCGTTTCAGGCGAGCGCGTCGAGCGTCTCGCGGCCATGACCGACTTCGATTCGCACGAAGCACTTGCGCGATTCGAACGCGCGCTGGGACGCATGGGCGTCGAGAAGCGACTGCAGGAGCTCGGGGCAACCGAAGGAGATACGGTACGCATCGGGCCATACGAGTTTACGTATTCATGAGAATCGGCGTTTTCGGCGGGACGTTCGATCCCCCTCACAACGCGCATCTCTACGTCGCCGAATCGGCGAGGATGCTCGAGCGGCTCGATTGCGTTCTTTTCGTCCCTACCGGGAACCACCACTATCGGGACAAGCCGCAAGCGACGGCGGCGCACCGGTGCGCCATGATACTCGGTGCCATCGAAACAAATTCCGCGTTCGCGCTCGACGATGCCGATTTGCGCGAGGACGCCACCGGCTATACCGCCGATCTCTTACCGCGGCTGCATGCGAAGTATCCGAATTCGAAGCTGACCTTCGTCATCGGCGCCGATTCGTTGGCAAGTGCAAACTGGGTGCGCCTCGAGGAAGTGCTCGAATCGCTGGAGCGGTTTGCGATCGCGCCGCGCGCCGGCGTTCGAGCCGATGCGCTCGCGCGAGTGATCGCGGCGGTTCCGCCGGCATTGCGGGATCGCGTGACGACGCTCAATCTTCCCGAGATCCCGCAGTCGGCGAGCTTGATCCGAAGCCTCATCGCTTCGGGGCGGAGCGCTCGTTATCTCGTGCCGGAGCCGGTTTGGCGGTATATCGTCGCGCACCGGCTTTACGGTTTTACCGGCAATGGCGCCGAATAGAGCCTGGTCGGCCGGCCCGGCCGCACTGATTTGCGTGGTCTCGCTCGGTGCCTGTGCGGCGACCCAGAGCCCTAACGATCCTGCGGTCTGTTCGGCTTTTGCGCAAGGGCATTCTCACGTCGAAGTGGTGGCCGACGGCACGGTTACGCGTCTGCTCGGCGTGCAAGCTGGAGCGGTGAGTCCGCATGAGGGATTTCTCTTGCGGCTGGCCTCCGGATGCAACCTGATCGTTCGCGTCGAGGCAAACACCGACTTTACCGGCCCGATTCCGCTTGCCTTCGGCCAGCACGTTTCGGTGAAGGGCGAATACGAATACTATCCGCTCGGCGGTGTGATTCATTGGACCCATCGCGATCCGCGGGGGCGGCACGAAGGCGGATACATCGAGGCCGGCGGCCGCATGTATTTTTAGCAAACAACGTTAGTGAAGCTCTCGAAGATCGTTCTGGCGAGCGCCTCGCCGCGGCGCCTGCAGCTCTTGCGCTCACTCGGGCTCGATGTCGAGGTCGAGCCTACCGGTTATGCGGAAATCTCGCCGCCCGGCGCCAGTCCCGCCGATTTGGCGAGCCATCACGCCGGGGAAAAGTTGCGGGCGGCGCTCGCCAATCGTTCGAATCGAGCCGACACCCCTATCGTAGCGGCCGACACCGTCGTCGATGTCGACGGTGTCGCTCTCGGCAAACCCCGGGATGCGGGCGAGGCTACGCGGATGCTGAAGCTGCTGTCGGGGCGGGACCATTTCGTGCACACGGCTTTTGCCCTGGCTGCTGCGGGCGCGGACTGGACTGCGGAGCGGTCCACAACCCGCGTTCGTTTTTACTCGCTGGGGGCCGAAGAGATCGCCGAGTATGTTGCCACGGGAGAGCCGCTCGACAAGGCCGGGGGGTACGGCATTCAGGGACGTGCCGCTTCGTTGATCGAGGAAATCGGCGGCGACTTCTACACGGTAATGGGCTTGCCGGTGGCCCGCTTGATTCGGGCGCTGCGGCGGTTGGGATTCACGCTACCGGACACGAATGAAGCCGGCCTGGGGCCGGCGCCCTAATCAACGGTCAATGCGGAGTTCACCATTTTCACGTATCGAGACGAACGCAGACTCTTTGCGCTGATTGGCGTTATCATCGCGGCGGCTTTACTGGCGCTCTTGCAAATCGGCGCGCAGCGCAGCGGAACCGTTAGCCCGATCGCAACGATCGCTGCGTCGGTCTTTGAAATCGGAGAGACGGCGGCCACGGCGACGATTCGCGGAGTACGAAGCTTTGCAGCGACAACGATTTCGCTACCAGGCCTCGCAGCGCAGAATGCGCTCCTTCGTGCTCGCAACCAACGGCTCGTGGAAGAGAATGCGCGCTTGCACGAGCTCGCGGCGGCGTATGCTGCGCAATCCGCGGTTCGCCCGGTCGTGGATCTTTACAACGGGATCGAGGCTCGCGTGGTCGGGTTTCCTCCGGAGAACGAGTCGCGTGCCGTCACGATCGACCAGGGCTGGAGGGCCGGCGTGCGGCGCGACGACGGCGTACTGGCAGCGGGCGGGGTCGTGGGACGCGTTGCCTCCGTCGGACCCTTTTCGAGCATCGTCGTGCTCGCGACCGATTACACGAGCCGCATTCCGGCGATCGTTCAGCGCGGTCGCTGGTGGGGAATCGCTCGAGGAAATCTCTCGAGCATCATCGTCGAGTACGTACCGCAGGACGCGCCGTTGCGAGTGGGCGACGTCGTCGTCACCGGCGAAGGCCGCTCGTTTCATTCCGGCGTTCCCATCGGCACGGTTGCGGCGATCGAGCGTGGCGACGCTACGCTCTATCAAACCGCTGTCCTAAGGACTTCCGTCGACTTTGGTGCGCTCGATCGCGTTGTCGTCGTCTCGCAGTAAGCCTCACGTCGCCCCATTCGTCGGACCGGCCTGGTACGCCGCTGCCGCGTGGCTTGCGCTTGCGGTCGTCGCTCAAACGACGTTCGTGCACTACCTCGCGATTCGCAACGTCGTGCCGAGTTTCGTTCTCGTCGTCGTCATTTGGTATGCAATCCGCGTCGACGCGCTGCGCGCCGTGCTGTACGGGCTGATTGCGGGACTCTGTGAGGACGCGCTTTCCGCCGGCACCGGCGCCGCCTGGATGATCGCGACCAGCGTCAGCGCGTTGCTCGCGAGCCGGCTGTCGCGTGGCTTCTTCGCCGATTCAATTCCGCTCGTTATCGGCATCACCGCATTGGTGACGCTGGTGCGTGCTTTGCTTTTTTGGGTCGTGATGGCGATCGGCGGCTATCCACCGGGCTTGGGCACGATGCATTTGCATCAGGCGCTGGGTCAGGCGGCGCTCAACGTGGGGGTGATCGTTGCCGCGATGCTGATCATGCGCCGCTTCGACGTAACGCCCTGATGACACCGCGCACCCCGCCCCGATCAAAGCCTTGGGCGCCTCCCACGTGGCGGCTCGTGGCATTTTGTGCGATCGTCGCCGTGTCGCTTTTCACGCTCCTTGCGCGGCTCATCCAAGTTCAGCTCGTCGACGGCGAACGCTATCGCGCTGCCGCGCAGGCGAATCAGATCCGGCTGATTCCGGTAGCGGCGCCGCGCGGAGTCATCTTTGACCGGCATGGAGCGGTGATGGCGCGTAGCCGCCCGTCATTTGCCGTGGCGTTGATTCCGTCGGAGGTCACGGACGTGCATCGCGAGATCGCGACGCTGGCCGTTATTCTCGACACCGGCGAACAGCCGCTGCGGTATCGGCTCCTCCATCACCTCGGTGTGACCTATCCTGACTTCGAGTCGGTCGTTTTGAACGAACCGTACGGGCCCGTCATGCTGGCCGAGGATCTTCCGGTCGACGCGGTCGCGCGGCTCTCCGAAGTGCTGGCCGACCTTCCGGGGGTGGATCTCGAAGTACAGCCGATCCGCGACTATCCGCACGGGTCTGAAGGGTCACACCTCATTGGCTACGTCGGTGCAATCACGCAAGACGAGTACGCGCATCTAAGGTACCAGGGCTACTCGCCAAACGACGTTATCGGCAAAGACGGGCTCGAGTTCAGCTACGATAAGTACTTGCGCGGAACGCCGGGCGGTCAACGCGTCGTCGTCGACGCAACCGGCGCCGTCGTACCGAATGTCAAGCTTTCATCGAAGGCGGCAGTGCCCGGAGACACGCTCGTCACAAACGTCGATTGGCGGCTGCAGCAGATAGCCGAACGCGCGCTCTTGAAGGGAATTCACGCGGTTGAAGGCGGGCGCCGCCGACTCTCCGGCGCCGTCGTCGCGGAAGATCCTTGGACCGGTGGCATTCTCGCGCTCGCGAGTTATCCCAACTACTATCCGGACGACTTTGCGGCAAACCGTTGGAAGCGAATCACCGTCGATTTGACCGACCCGGCGCAGCCGCTTTTCAATCGAGCGATCGCGGCGGCGACGCCGACCGGCTCGACGTTCAAGATGGTAACGGGTTCCGCGGCGTTGACCGAACGCGTCGTGCGCGTCGACCAAGTCGTCGACGATACGGGCGGGTGGGATTGCGGCGGCTATTACGCCCGCGATATCGCAGCCGGCGGTCTCGGCGACACGACGTTTGTGCCCGCGCTCGCGGCGTCGAGCGACGGATACTTCTTTCGGCTCGCGTGGTGGCTTGGAAACGCGCGCCTGCGCAAATATGCGCTCGCGTTCGGGCTCGATGCGAAGACGGGCATCGATCTACCCGGCGAAAACGAGGGAAATTGGCCGACCAACAGCTGGGAGCTGCGCGCATTCGGGGTTCCGATGGAACCGAGCGAGGCCTGCTTTTTGGGAATTGGGCAAGGCGCGATGCAAGCCACGCCCTTGCAGATGGTCAACGTCGCGTCCACCGTTATCAACGGCGGCATCTTGTACACGCCGTACGTCGTTCGCGAAATCCGAAGTCCGTCCGGACGTCCGATCGAACGCTTCGCACCGCGCGTCATTCGGCGCGTTCCGGTGACGCCGGCGGCACTCGCCGCGGTTCGCGCGGGGATGGCGCGCGTAACCGATCCCGGTGGTACGGCCTACGGATTGGCGATCGACGGATTGCCGTTTTCGGGAAAGACCGGCACGGTCGAGACCGATGGCGGCAACGGACCCAACACGACGTGGTTCATCGCGTGGGCACCAACGGCACACCCTCGCCTTGCGTTGGCCGTCTTCGTCGATCGAAGCGGCGGCTACGGCGCCACGGTTGCCGCGCCGATCGCGCGAGAGATCCTCGTAGATTACTTCAACAAGAAACCGTAACGCACGCGAGACATTCCGGCGCTTGACGTCATCCCGCAGAGCCGTTCGTCGCTCCGCCCTCCGGGCTGCGCTCCTACTGCCTTCCTCCTCGCTCCCGCCATCCATGGCTCCGCTCGTCGTTCAGAGCCTCTGCAGAATGACGTCAAGCGCCGGAATGTCTCGCGTACGTTAAGCGAGCAGCTCGACGGTCTCGCGGATACGGCGAGCACGTTCGCTCGGGCGCGCGGCGAGATAACGATCGACGGTTGAGCCGCGGCCCGCGCGAGTGAGCGTGCATGCCGCCGCGAGTGCGACGGCTTCGGATGGATCGTCGAGGGCCCGCTCCAAGATTTCACGCGAGGCTTCGTCGTCTAGCGCGCCGACCGCGAAGATCAAGTCGCAGCGCTCGGCTTCCGAGAGCTCGCTGAAATCGTCGTTGCGGGCTGGCGGTGATGCATCGATTGCCAAAGTCGCCGCGACGCGCGACCGCGCGCGCAGTAGGCGCAAGACCAAACCGGCGGCAACGAGCACGAGAAGCGTCGACAGGATGCCGATGACGAGCATAGACGCGAGCTTAGGCGACGGAGTGAAGTGACGCGCACATCGCGTCGAGGGCGCGATCGAGCGCGTCCTCGTGACGGTGCCCGAGCGCGTCGATGAACTCCGCGGAATCGCAATCGCTCAGCGCGTCGAACGTTTCGATCAAGCGCGCGCGATACTCGGAATAGACTGGGGAGTCGTCGGGCAGAAGATGCGACAGCGCCGCCCACGGCAATGCGCTTGCGAGCTCCGCCGTAGCAAGGCGGTCGCCCATTTCGCGTAGCGCGGTTGGGCGGAAGCTTCCGCGAAGCGCAATCGCCGCCGTCGGCAACTCGGTCGGAGTGCCACGGGCCAGCGCCGCCTCATGGACTACGCGTTCGATCGTGGCGCGAAGCGACGGCGTTTCGATGTCGCGCGCAGCGATTGCATAGTGGGGCAGCCGTAGCTTGATGAAAAGGCGGTCGAGCTCGTCGCGCAGGTGTTCGCGCAGCGGTGCCAGCGCGCCCGAGTACGCATCCCCGATCGCATCGGGAAGAAAGGCGCGCAATCCAAAGAGGTGCGCCACCAGGCTTCCGAACCGAACTTCACGCAAGAGCCGGAGCGTGCGTGCCAGCCGCTCGGCTGTAAACGCGACCATCGTTCCGGCGCCTTCGAACGGCTCACCTCCGTTGTGCGCGATCCCGGTTCCGAGTTGAGCGCGCGCCGGCGCACCATTTCCGTCGACGACCGGAGTTGCAGGCGGAAGTTCGATAAAGCGGTCGGTCGCAACCGCGCGCGGCTCGGGGCCGAGCCCCGGACCGAGCATGCCGTCCAATCCGAACGGCAAGCCCGGAATGGCGTTTTCGAAAACGGGTGAGGCTCGGACATTCAGTGGCGGCGACGCGATCTCGTCGGTTCGGTCGCCGTCGTAGCGCACTTGCGCGAGGAGCGGGATCGACGTGCCCGCCGTTAGGCGGTTATGCACCACCGTTCGCCATCTAATCGACGCTTCGACACCCGGATCGACCTCGTTGAGCACGATGCCGCGTTCTGCGGCAAAGGGCGGCAGCGCACCCACATCGCGAACCGGCACGTCGTTCACCGTCGTTGAGTTCGGTACGTAAATTAGCGAATCGGGAGCGGCCACGGAAAGCTCAACGCGATGCGCTACGCCGTCACCGCCATTACGAATCTGCAGCACCCACTCGACCGCCTCTCCGACGTCGACGGTATCGGCCGGCTCGACGCGAAAACTGCCGACCGAAAAATCCGGTTCCGCCGCGGTCGCAATCGTCAAGCGCGCCAGCGGCACCGGCAGCACCGAATCGGCCGTCAGCACCGCGTCGACCGTAACCGGATACTCTTTTGCCATGCTTCGTAAGAGGCGAAGAGCGATTCGCGCTCGCGCGCGCGCACCCGAAGCAATCTCTCCGAGCAAAAGCGAGGATCTCTCCCGGCCCGCCCCCTCGACACTCTCCAGACGCGCCTCGGGAGAGATGTAGAGACGCAGGCATGCGTTGTGTGCGGCGTCGGTACCCACGTTTGCCACCGTTACGTCGATCTGGGCAAGCTGATTCGGCCGCACGACCGAGTCGTCGGCCAGCTCCAGCCGCGACGTTTCCACGCTAAAAGCTGGATGTGAATCGACCCGCCAAAATGCTTCGCGCAAGGGCGTCTCGCCGAGCTCGCGCGTGTGAAGGCTCGCACCGATGCGAACCTCGCTGCGATCTGCGGACGGAGAAGGAACGCGCGCTCGCACCATTAGGCGGCGTTGATCGTGTGGCTCGAGCGCACCCAATTCCACGGTATCCGCCTGCGAGGTTGCCGACGGCGAAGGCTCGAGATTGAGCCGGGCGCCGCCTTCGAAGACCCCCAGCTCGTCGAGCGGCGGCGCGATGCGCAAATGCAGAACCGCGTCGTGCGCGGCCGCGCTACCATCGTTAATCAATACGATCGCCGTTTCGACCGTATTACCGGGACGGACGACCTCGAATCCGCGCCGCTCCAGGAAGTTCCGGCGCGGCGAAAAAGCCGGCTCCGAACGCACGCCGATGCTGCGCTCGAGTTTTCGGGAGGCCTCACCCCTCGACGGCTCCCATTCGAGCGCGGCAGCGCACGCCAACAGCGTCCCGTCCGGCAACGGCGAGGCGACGATCGCCTCCACGCGCAGCGTCACCTGATCGCCGGCATCGATCCGGCCCAGGGCAAAGCGCAGCGATTCTTTGCGCCGGTGCGGCGCCGCGCGTCCGTCGATCGTTGCAGCGCCGCGCACCAAGACGAGGCCTTCGGGGAGCTCGACGGCAGCGCCGACGCGTTGTGCGTCGGCGTTTCCCACGTTACATGCCGTTAACGTCAAACTTATGCGGTCGCCGGGGCGCACGTCATGCGCAGGTTCGGCGACGAACGCCGTGCGATCGTCGCCAAAGTTGGGTGACGCGACGACCGTGAGCGATGCGGGTTCGAGCGCAAATGCTGCGGTCTCTTGCGAGGCGACCTGGGCGCGAGCCACGAGTTGTGCGCCGTCGGGCAGCGGTGAATCGATGCGCACTCCATAGACGACCGCCGCCGAAGCGTTGGCTGGGAGCGACCGCAGCAAAATCGGCGCGTACGTGCGGTCGAATGACGAGCCGAGCTCATGCTCGACTTCACGACCGTTGACTCGTGCCGAGCCGGCAATATAGGAGGCATGTTCGGGAATCGGTGCAACGACGACGACGTCGTGTGCGCTCGATTGGCCGGCATTATGGATGCGGATCGTGACTTGCGCTTCCGAGCCGGGCACCGGTTCGTGCGCAGCCTCGATCCCGACGCGGGTCAACGCGTTGCGAAGCTGCGGCTTGCTACGAGCGACGAGCCGAACGACATTCGAGCCGACCGGCGGCAACTCGAAGGAGGCGAGAGCCGCTTGCAGCTCCACGATGGTGCCGTTTTCGATCGCCCCGGCCACGCTGTAGGCGATCTCGATCCGGCGTTCCTCACCCGAGGCCACGTCGCCGATTTGAGCGCCCGCACGCGCGAGCAGCGGAGAGTTCCCGAGTTCGTCGTCGAGATCGTTTCCGTCCAGCCGCCCGCTGCCGACCAGGTAGACCAGACCTTCGGGGACGTTGAATCGAAGGCGTACGCCGGTGGCGGGCGCGCCGCCGTGATTGCGAAACGTAAACGTCGCGCGCACCGTCATTCCAGGTTCCAACTCCCGTTCGGGCGAAACGACGAGCGTTCTGAGGCGCTCGGGCAACGTCGGTGCTCCAGGCGCGAAGACTTCCGACAGCGGGCGCATGACGCGGGGACGTTTCGCCGCCGCTAAGCCGTGTCCCGCGACAGAGAGGATAGAGGTAATGCTCGCAGTTCACGAAGACCGCCTTGCTGCCGCCGTTGCGCGTTTGGGCTCGGAAAACGCCTTCGAAATTTTGGCGCGTGCGCGCGAGCTCGAAGCGCGTGGACGGCGGGTCGTGCACATGGAGATCGGCGAACCGGATTTCGATACGCCCGAGCACATCAAAAAGGCGGCGGTTGACGCTCTCTATGACAACCATACGCACTATACGCCGTCGGGCGGGCTACCAACGCTACGCGCGACGATCGCGCAATATGCCGGTCGCTTTCGCCATCCATCCGTAGAGTGGCAGCCCGAGAACGTCGTCGTCGGCCCCGGTGCCAAGCCGATCATTTGGAATACCTTGAGCGCGTTGCTCGATCCCGGCGACGAGTTCGTCTACTTCGATCCGGCCTATCCGGCGTACGCTTCCTGCGCGAGCTATCTGCAAGCGAACGTCCAGGCCATTCCGCTGCTCGAATCGCGCAACTGGCGGATGGATCTCGAGGAACTCGGACGCCGCGTTTCGTCGAAGACGAAAATCGTCGTTATCAACTCACCGCACAACCCCACTGGCGGTGTTTTGACCAAGGGAGACCTCGAGTACATCGCCGAGCTGGCGCAGCGCTTCGATTTCCTCGTTCTCGCCGACGAGATCTATAGCCGAAATTTTTACCTTGGTAACGAATACCTCTCGATTGCATCCCTGCCCGGAATGCGCGACCGCACGATCGTCGTGGACGGCTTCTCGAAAGCGTATGCGATGACGGGCTGGCGTCTCGGTTACGCGCTAATGCCCAAACGGTTGGCGCACACCGTAACGCTCTTCAACAACAACACGTTTAGCTGCGTCGCGACGTTCGTACAAACGGCCGGCATCGCGGCGCTGACCGGCCCGGACGAGCCGGTGCAGCGGATGAATGAAATCTTTCGCACCCGGCGCGACCGCCTCGTCGATGGCCTCAACCGAATCGCCGGGATCTCGTGCCTGCTGCCGGAGGGCGCGTTCTACGCCTTTCCAAACGTCTCGGCGATCACGTACGACGATCGGGCACTCGCGAAGTTCCTTTTGGAGGAGGGCGGCGTCGCCTGCGGGGGCGGGTCGTCATTCGGCGCGGCGGGTAAAGGTTATCTGCGCTTTTCGTATGCGGCCTCGCTCGAAGACATCGATTGGGCACTCGAATCGATCGCCAAGACGCTGCCTAAGTTCAAGGGGAGCGCAGGCTAGCAGAGCTTCTCGTGGCTGAAACGATCAGCGCTGCCGCGAGCGCTGCCACGCTGGTTGTTTTGACCGCAGCCGCGGTCGCCGCGCTGATCCAGCTGCGCCATCTGCACGCAAGCAACCAACTTTCGGCGTTTATCGACATCTACAATCGTGCAAACGCGCCCGATATGATGAAGCTCTTCGATTTCGTGCTTCTGGAGCT
>Ga0187783_10003009_pt1 | contig 12449 bp, 12 predicted proteins | sample 1015_SJ02_MP02_2_FD_132471 | JGI IMG/M metagenome (GOLD analysis project Ga0187783, IMG submission 132471) | Tropical peat soil microbial communities from peatlands in Department of Meta, Colombia - 1015_SJ02_MP02_20_MG | ecosystem: Environmental > Terrestrial > Soil > Wetlands > Peat | place... | reverse complement strand
TGCCCGTCAACCAGCTCCGCCGTCGCTCGTACCTCCAGGGGCTCAACCTGCCGGATCTCCGAGGAATGAAAGTCGAGTGTCCCGGGGGCATACGTCTTGCGGATGCGGGTCTTATGGAGCGCCAGCTCGTGAACGTCGAGAAACATCATTTTCCCCGCATTAATACGTTCGAAAACCCATTATAGAGCGCGCCACTTGCATGTCAAGAAACCGAGCCGATTCGCTCCCCCAAGTGACACCAAACGGACAACGGACGGAAACTGTCTGACCTGCCCGTGGAGCGGTGAGGAGTCTACACTTATCGGCCAGCCGAGGGAATGCCAAAACGGGAAAATTCGCCCGGTCGAGCTTACGGCGCCACCCGGGCCGTTGCTGGATGAACCCGCTCTTTATGCTGCCGCAACAGGTACTGATCGGTCATTCCGGCGATGTAATCGCAGACCACCCGGTGCGGCGGTTCCACCTTGGCTTGCTCTCGGGAGAACTCCGCCATTGCGTCGGGACGCTCCAGGTAGAACCCAAATAGCTCATCCAAAGCCTGAACCGATCGCTCACGGTCTTCGGCAATCAGCGGGTGGGTGTAGAGCTTCGTAAAGAGGAAGCGCTTGAGTTCGGCGTTCTGCTGCCCGACGCCCTCCGAAAATGCTGCCAGGCGCTTCCCGTGCCTGCGGATGTCCTCGACAGTTCGGACGTCCGCCTCCTCAATCCGCCGCCGCGTCTCCTCAATGAGGTCCGTCGCCAGCAAATCGAGGATTCGCTTCACCGCCTCGTTGAACACCAGCTTGGTGCGCCCGCCGGGATGGCCGCGCTCAACTTCCGAATACATACGATCGAACAAGGGCACGGACTCGCGAATGCCCTCGATCGAAATCAGGTGTGCCTCGAAACCGTCGTCGAGGTCCGCGGTGTTGTAAGCGATTTCGTCCACGAGATCAATGAGCTGCGCTTCGAGAGGCGGACGCAAGTCGAGCAGGTACTCCGCCAGCTCGGGGAATTCAGCGGAATTGTAGTCGCGCGAATGCTTGATGATTCCCTCGCGCACCTCAAACGTGAGATTGAGGCCGGGAAAATCCAGGTAGCGCTGCTCGAATTTTTCGACGATGCGCAGCGCCTGCAGGTTGTGATTGAAGCGCTCGCCGTGCTCGCGCATCCGCTCGTCCAATTTTTTCTCGCCCGCGTGGCCGAAGGGAGGATGGCCGATGTCGTGAACCAGCGCCAGTGCCTCGGCCAAATCGGAATTGAGCGGCAGTGCTGCCGCCACGGTGCGGGCGATTTGCGCCACCTCGAGCGTGTGCGTCAGGCGGTTGCGGAAATGATCCGAGTAGCGCGTCGTGAATACTTGCGTCTTCGCTTCGAGCCGCCGGAAGGCGCGCGAGTGAATGATACGGTCGCGGTCGCGCGCGAAATCGTTGCGGTAAGGATGCGCGGGCTCGGGATAGCGCCGGCCGCGCGAATTCCGCGCGTCCATTGCGTACGGAGCGAACTCCATTCGTTTATCTTAGCAGGGAGTTTGGCGCGTGGAGGGTTCGTCTAGGATTGGCCGGGCATGAGCGAAAGTGTTTGCGTCGCCTGCTGCGCGATGGGCGAATCCGGAAACTCGGTCTTGATCTGGTTGTAAAGCTTCACGGCTTCTGCATTGTTGTTCACGCCGCGGTAGTGATTCGCAAGGCTTAGCATCGCCACCGGCTTCGGAACGAACACAGTCGGATGGGCGAGCAAGTCCTTGTAAATTTTTTCCGCGTCGGCGGGCTTGCTATTTTCGTCGTCCATTTGCGCCATCTCGAGCTGCGCGAGCGACGTGAAATCCTCTTGGCCGCTGTGCGTGACCTGCTCGAACCATTTCGTGGCCTCGGCATTCTGCTTCAGCCGTTCGAGCGAAAGCCCCGCGTAGTACGCCGCAATTTGTCCCGGACGCGTTCTCGGGTACTGGCTCGCGACGCCTTCGAATTTCTTCGCCGCGTCCTGGAATTTCACCTTCTCGTCGGTGTAGGTGATCTCCCCAGGATCAGGCGGCGGCTCGCCGACTGTTCGCACGCGCGCGCTGAAGATCTTCATGGCGTCGTCGTATGCGGCGGCAGCTTTCACCGTCTGCCGCTCCGTGTAGAGGCGCCAACCGAAGACCGCTCCGATAATAACGATGGCGGCGACGCCGGCGTAAATCGCGATTTTCTGGTGCGTCAGAACAGCTTCCGCACCGTGCGCCAGCGTGTCGCGGAACTCATCCTTCTTGAGTTCCTTGCGCGAAATATGATGATACTCGGTCACTCAGCGGCTCCTTGCGCGAAGTTCGAATCTTCGATGGTATCACAAGCGACTCGGCGCCTCGCGGAGGGAAAAAGTAAGGGCCCTGCTCGCGGACGTCGAACAGGGCCCGAAACTGTGTTGCCTAGACTTTGCTGACGTTCTCGGCCTGGAAGCCCTTTGGTCCCTGGCGAACCTCGAACTCCACAAGCTGACCTTCGTTCAGCGACTTGTAGCCATCCATTTGAATGGCCGAGAAGTGAACGAAGACGTCTTCACCCGACTGGCGTTGGATGAAGCCGTAGCCCTTGGACGCGTTAAACCACTTCACCACACCTTGTTCTCTCGCCAACTTTGGAACTCCTCTTTCGGTGACGTTGCGCTTCTGGACCCTGTAACGCCAGTCGGCAGTACTTAAACCCACTTCGGCTGGGCTCTCGCACACCCACGGGATTACAAGAGCACCAAAGCGCGCCGATTCTTGCATAAACCTTTTTGGCTGTCCAGAGCGAGTCGTCGTAAGGACGCCGCACTGAAATGCGCAGAACCGCCGCGTGAAAATCACACGATCGAGGCCGAAACATTAATTGTTTCAGGCTGATTTGAAGCTGCGAACCGCCGTCCACTCTTCGTTCTGGACGTCGAAGACGGTGACAAGCTTGGTGATTTGAAGCAGATCGTTGACGCGCTTGGTGAGATTCAAAAGCTTCAACTCGCCACCGATATTGCCAACGGTGGTGTAGGCGCCGACGAGCTCGCCGATGCCCGCGCTGTCTATGTAATCCACGTCGGCAAGATTGAGGATGATTTTCTTCTTGCCGGTGGCGGCGAGACCCTTGATCGTTTCGCGCAGCAGCGCGCTGCCTTCGCCGAGCGTGATTCGCCCGCTGAGGTCCACGACGGCAACTCCGGTGTTGTCCCGGCATGTGGCGTGCAGCGTCACGGAACTACGATTTCCTTTCCGGCGAACCGGATGAAGCGCCGTTGTCGCGGCGGCTCTCCGGAAGCCGCTTGGCCATGACGATCAGCGCGCCTCCCTCCGTGCCGTGGCGCACATCAAATTCGTCCATGAACGCGCGCATCAGAAAAATTCCGCGGCCGGAAGTGCGCAGGAGATTTTCCTCCGCGAGTGGATCGGGCACCTGCGAGACGTCGAACCCCGCGCCCTGATCCAAAATTCGCACCACCATTTTTTCCGGCTCCAGCACGATGGTAAAAAAAATCTTTTTCCGCCTGTCTTTTTGGTTGCCGTAGTTGTAGGCGTTGATGACCCCTTCGCGAATGGACATCCCGATCTTGTGGCAATCGTCTTCGCCGAAACCCGCCGCATCGGACACGCGCATCACGATGCTCTCGGCCAAATCCACGCTTTCGAGCACAGTTTCAAGCGTGACTTCAATCCGTTTGTGATGAGGTGTCATTCGCGGGTCGAGAATTCTCGCTGCAGTCGGCGTGTATGGGTAGCATAGCGCCCGTCCGGAAGTCAATGGAGGAGAGACCAGTGCGCGGCCGCCAAGAGCGGCGCGTCTTATGACGCGCCCTACGAAAAGAGGTCCACCGCGCCAGGCGGAACTTCGCGCGTGTGATTGTTTGCGTGAACGAAGGTGCTGGGCTAAACCCACGGTGCTCTGAGTGCTGATGGCACCCTGTCGAAACGAATCACGACGTAAGCGACTGCATACGACAGTGACCAGCCCATCGAAAGCAGGTTCCACCAAAGGTGGTCTGGACCCCAGCCCTTTACCAAAGTTAGGCCCCCGATGCTCATGAGTACGTAGAGCAACGACAATACGAACCAAATGTGGAATCCAATTGACCAGCCCTTGGCCATGGCAATCACGCCGAAAACGGCAATGGCTCCGATTATCGTAATCACGATCGACGACCACACCCAATCATCTGGAGCTACTGGCCAAGACGCGAAAACGTACGTCTCCGGCGGATGCGGGTGGTTGGCGAGATAGAGGCGCAAGAGGCTCAGGATGGCAAACGGTCGTGCAGAAAACACATACTGTAAGAGTGCAGAAAAAAAACTGAGACGAGTGAAGCCCGTGATCCCGATCCAGAGATACTCGATGCCCACCGAGAGCAGATACGCCATTGGAACGAGCTTGCGCGGCCGAACCGACGGTGCGAGCGTGGTACAGAATGACCCGACCACAACGAAGCTGAGCATCGCGGAGAACGGAAGGCTCAGTACCTCCAGGAGCTTATAAAAGGGCTTCGGTGCCGAAAAGTTTGCTAACGCCGTGACGCGAGCCGTTGCGCTTCGTTCGGAGGCTTGCAGGAGAGCGACCGCAAAGGCGGACATATTTCGCGTCCCAGATTACGCAACCTTCCGAGTTCCGCGCATGAGCAGACCGACAGCTCAGCGAATCAGAGGCCGGTTTCGCGCTTCTGGTAGCAGAGGAGGATGAGGTCGGCGCGGCGGCGAACGCCGAATTTGCTGAGCAGATTCGAGACGTGGAATTTCACGGTGCGCTCGGAAATGTTGAGCTTGCTCGCGATTTCCTTGTTCGAAAGATTTTCGAGGAGCGAATCGAGGGTTTCCTGCTCGCGGTGGCTGAGATCGGCGGCAGCGGCGTTCTTAAACTGGCGGCCATGCGAGCCATTGAGAATCGAATCCACGAAATTCGAGAGCAGAACGCGCGGCACCCAGAATCCTCCCGCGGCCACCAACGGCAGCGCCTCGGGTAGCTGCGAGCGCGCTTCGGAATACGTGAGAAGCCCCTTCGCGCCCATGCGCAAGAGCGAGTAGCTGTGCGCTTCGGTGAATTTTTCTCCGACGACGATCAACCGCGCGCCCGGCGAGCGCTCGAGAATGTTGGAAATCAACGACGCGGCGGCCTGCTGCGAAGTGTGTGCGTCGAAGACATAAATGCTCGCCTTGGGCAGGGAGACGCGGCGCAGTTCGGGCGCGAGGTTCGTCTCGAGCTGCTTCGCGACAATCTGGAAGCCGGGGCGCAAAAGCAGTTTTTCGAATTCGCCGATGACAAGAGGATGAGCGGAAAGCAGGCAGACGGAGAGAGTCTGCTTCTTGGACGGCTTAGCGAGCTGGGTACTATACGTTCTGGTTGCCATAAAAAATCGCCGAGGACGAGCGAACGCGTGATCAGCGAGACCCTGCGCCGAAGCTCCCACGCAACCACGCAGCAGTTACGCGCGGAACACCGCCGACTTCCTCAAATCGTACAGGTGTTCGGCGGCGCGGCGGAGAAGTTTATTCGCGGATGCTTTCGAGTGGTAAACCCTTGCGTGCCGGGCGGTCAGAGACATAGCGGGACGCGTGAACGCGATGCGCGATCCACCTTCCTCAGTAGAAACGCAAAAAGGTGAAATGCAGGACTGGCCGGGAGTATCGAGGCGTTTTGAGCCCAGGTGCAAATCGCGGAACGCATGCCCGACGAGACCAAGTTCCTTCTCAATGTCGGGACGGGCCAGCGCTGCAAATGCCTGCGGCTAGGCGGACAAAATGGAAAGTTATTTACCTTTTGTGGCAGGCCGAGCACTCGAAATCCCGAATTCAGGGAACCACGAGTACAAACCGTCACGAAACTCGGGAAGTAAGAACTGATATAATCGACACAAAATAAATAACTTAGCAACCCAAGCGAGCTGCAAAGTTAGGTTCGATTCCTGGCACGAGTCTTGCTATCCTATCCCGCGGTTGAAACCGCTTGTTGTGTCTCTTCACTGACACCGGATCTAAGACGTCATGACTACGCAATCCAAGAATGGCGGCCAGGCAACGGCACCCGCGACCTACGACGCGAATTTCGCGAACGGCGCCAGTTCCGCGATCCGGACGCTGCTGAACGTCATCAGCGAACTTGCGCCGACGAATATTCCGATCCTGCTGGTCGGCGAAAGCGGCACGGGAAAGCAAGTGTTCGCGCGGCGGATTCACGCAATGTCGACACGGAAAGAAGAAGGATTCGTAAAGATTGCCTGCGCGTCAATGAACGCGGAATCGTTCGTAGCGGAACTGGGGTTGAACGGCAACGGAAATGGCGACGCGCATCACGCGGTGCGCGGAACCGTTTTCTTCGACGAGATCAGCGAACTCGACGCCGCGTGCCAGCGCAGCTTGCTGTGCTCGTTGCCCGATGGCGATCCGACGACCGGCCCGGGAACGCTGACCATGCGCGTGGTCTCGGCGACGAGCCGGAACCTCGATGAGGAAATGCACGCGGGAAAATTCCGAAGCGAACTGTATTACCGGATCAACGGCGTCTGCCTGAGAGTTCCACCGCTGCGCGAGAGGAAGGAAGATATTCCCGCGCTGGTAGAATTTTTCCTGACGAAGTACGCGGTGGAGCTCGACCGGCCGCGGCCAACCGTGAGCGCGGCGACGCTGCAAAGCTTCATGGCGCATTCCTGGCCGGGCAATATCCGCGAGCTGGAGAACGTGATTATGAAAGTGGTGGCGCTGCGGGACGAGCATTTCGCGCTCGCCGAACCCGTGGAGGCCGCGGCCGCAGCAACGGCGCAGAATCACGCCGAGGCGCAGGCACACTCGCTGAAGGCGGCGTCACGCGCGGCTTCGCGCGAAGCGGAGCGCGAATTGATTCTCAAGGCGCTGGCGCGCACACGATGGAATCGCAAGCGGGCAGCGCAGGAATTGCAGATCAGCTACAAAGCGCTGCTCTACAAGCTGAAACAGATCGGTTTCGACGAGACGGGCGAGGCTTAGCAAAGCAGGAGATGGCGATGTTCAAAAATTCGATGATTTGGCTGGCACTCGGAAGCCTGGCGTTGAACATTCCCGCGCACGCGCAAAATAAGCCGAAGGACGACAAGACGGCGCAAACATCCGAGGCGCCCGCCGCGCCGCCAACCAAAGCGGCGACGGAAGATCCGAATTACACGATCGGGCCGCAGGACGTGCTCGACATCAGCGTGTGGAAAGAGCCGGAGCTGACGCGAAGCGTCCCGGTGCGCCCGGACGGCAAAATTTCGCTGCCGCTGTTGAATGACGTGCAGGCCGCGGGATTGACGCCGTCGCAGCTGGCGGCGCAAATCACGACGAGCTTGAAGAAATTCGTGACCGAGCCTCAAGTGACCGTGATCGTGACGGCGATCAACAGCCAGCGCGTGTTCATCATCGGTGAAGTGCTGCGGCCGGGCGCGTTTCCGCTGCTGCCGGGGATGACGGTGTTGCAGGCGCTATCGAGCGCGGGCGGATTCACGCAGTTCGCGTCGCTTGGAAAAATTTACGTTTTGCGAAATGAAAACGGGAAGCAGACAAAGTATCCGTTTAATTACAAAGCGGCAATCAATGGGAAACAGGTGGACCAGAACTTCACGTTGAAGGCAGGCGACCAAATCGTGGTGCCGTAGTCGAGAGGACCGAATGCGACGATTCCAGCCCAGCCCGTTCATTCTCCTGTGCCTCGCCGCACTGGCGGCGCCGGCCGCTCGCGCGCAGCAGCCGCCGACGGATCAAGCGGCGCCGGCAGGCCAGTCCGGCCAGCCGAACGCGGCGCAGACCCCTGAAGAAGAGCCGACCGACGTCAACGGGAACCGGCTCACGCCCGACACGCGCGCGCTCGCGGGCGTGCAAAACGTTTCGCTCGGCGTGCCCGCACTGGAGCACAGCTACTGGCAGCCGTCGTTGTATGTGACGGCAGCGGGCGACTCGAATCCGTTACTGACGCCGAGCACGACCGACTGGACGACCTGGACGACGATACTCGGCGGGCTGACGGTTCGCGCCAACACGAACCACTCCGAATTCTCGATGGATTACGTGGGCGGCGGATCGATTTCGAACGATGCAAGCGTGGAGAACGCAATCGTGCAGGAGATGGAGATCGGCGAGCGGATCATCGGCAAGCGGACGACGCTTTCGCTGCTCGATCAGGCCGACTACATTCCCGAAACGTCTTTCGGCTACGGCGGTCTAAATGCATTGACACTTCCGGGCGGTGGCGCGCTGGGGTTGCAGCCGTCGGTGGTGCCGACGGAGACGATCTTGTCGGAGCGCGGACAGCGATTTCTGAATTCGTCGCTGGTGGAGTTCGACGCGCTGCTTTCGCCGCGCGTGACGTTCACGATGGCAGGCGGCTACGCGATTCTTCATGAGTTCGAGAGCACGGCGCTCGATTTCAACAACATCATCGGGCAAGCCGGCTTGAGCTACCAGATTTCAAGGCAGGATTCGATTGCGGTGCTCTACCGCTACGATAAGTTCCGCTTCCCGAATGCCCCCGCCTCGCTGCAAGGGCACATCGCCGAACTATCGTACGCGCGGCGAATCACGGGAAGGCTGGCGTTTCAAATCGGCGGCGGACCGGAGTACGCGCTCTTCGACGTGCCGGTGACGACGGGAACGGGCACGAGTTCGACGACGGGAATTTACTGGGTGGCAGACGCAGCGCTCACATACGACTTGCGCCGGACGTCGCTGACGTTGGGATACGACCACGGGCTGGCGGGCGGCTCGGGAGTGCTGTCGGGCTCGGTGGCAGACACGGTGGCGGGGACGATCTCATCGCAATTGTCGCGGACGTTTCATGGGAACTTGACGGTCGGATATGCGCGGAACGCACCGCTGACGATCGCGCCAACGACATCCACGACGGCGGCGCCGACGTTTGACTATTACTTCGGCTCCGCAGGGTTCAGCCACCCGTTCGGACGGAATGTGACGATGTCGCTCGGCTACCTGGCGCAGTATCAGAATACGAACACGTCCTATTGTGTGGGGATGCTCTGCGGGACAACAATTTTGCGGCAGCAGGTTTCGTTCGGACTGAATTTGCACACGCGGCCAATCGCGATTGAGTGAACGAGATTAAGGGTTAGAAGAGAGAAGAGGAACGTATGACCCAGCGCCAATTAACTCCCGCCGATTACGTGGCGATGCTTCGCCGCCGATGGGTATTGATCGCCGTGCTGACGTTCGTCGGCGGGCCGCTCGCGTATGGAGTATCGAAGCTGCTGCCGAACCGCTACAAGTCGCAGACGCTCGTGCTGGTGGACGCGCCGACGGTGCCGTCGGACGTCGTGCGTCCGGTAGTGACGGCCGATCTCAACCAGCGGCTGGCGAGCATGCAGGAACAGATCTTAAGCCGCTCGCGGCTCGAGCCGATCATCCGTGAGTTCGGACTTTATCCGAAAGATATCGCCACGAAGCCAATGGATGAGTTGGTGGCGAGACTCCGCAAGGACATTGAAGTTACGCCGGTGGAGGCGATGGCGGAGACGCGATCGCAGGAATTGCCGGGCTTTCACGTGAGCGTGACCCTGGACAACGCGAAGACCGCGCAGGCGGTATGCGCGTCGATTACGACGATGTTCATCGAAGAGAGCGTTCACGTGCGCGAGCAGCGCTCCGAGGACACAACGCAGTTCCTGAGCCAGCAGCTTTCGGATGCAAAAGCCAAACTGGACGAGCAGGACTCGAAGCTCGCGGCGTTTAAGAGCCGGTACATCGGCGAACTGCCGGATGAAGAGCAGACCAATATGAATCTGCTGAACAATCTGACCACGCAGCTCGACGCGGCGACGCAGGCGCTCGCGCGCGCGCAGCAAGACAAGAGCTTCGCGGAGTCCCTGTTGGCCCCGCAAGTAGAGGAATGGAAGGCGACGCAAGCCGGCAAGAACCCGTCCACGCTTCAGCAGGAGCTCAAGACACTCGAGGATCAACTCACGAATCTCAAAGCGCGCTACACGGACGACTACCCGGACGTAATCAAGACGAAGAACGACATCGCCGCGCTGAAGAAGCAGATCGCGAGTTCGGAATCGGGGAAGGGACCCGGAGACGGCGCCGACGCGACGTCGGCGATTGAACCGCCGCAAATCCAGCAGCTTCGCGCGCAGATTCACACTTACGAGCAGGCGATCGCGGCGAAGCAGGCCGAACAGGACGAAATCAAGCGGCAGATTGCCGTGTACGAATCGAGAGTGCAATCGAGCCCGGCGATCGAGCAGCAGTACAAGGAGCTGACGCGCGACTACCAAACCGCGCTCGATTTCTACAACGACCTGCTGAAGAAGCGGGATCAATCGGCGATGGCGACGGATCTGGAACACCAGCAGCAGGGCGAGCAGTTCCGAATTCTCGATCCTGCTAATCTACCCGATAAGCCAACCTTCCCGAATCGCCGGCTGTTCGCACTGGGAGGATTTGTCGGGGGAATGGCGCTGGGCTTTGGATTGGCGTTCTTGATCGAGGTGCGCGACACGTCGTTGAAGACGGAGAGCGACGTCGAATTTGCTCTGCGCATACCGGTGCTGGCGATGGTCCCGGCGATCAAGAGCGCGGACGGCAAACGGGCGCAATTTGACAAGGAAGCCGCGGCAGCCCGAGGAGGGATGAGCGCAGGCATGCGCGCCTGAGGAGATCATGTACCAGAAATTCTTTGGGCTTCGAGAAAGCCCGTTCAACGTAAATCCGGACCCGCGCTACCTCTACCTGACGAAACAGACGCAAGAGGCGCTGGCGGGCCTCACTTACGGCATCCAGAATCGCAAGGGCTTCGTCCTGTTGACGGGCGAAGTCGGCACGGGCAAGACCACGCTGATCAATCAGCTTCTCGATTGGCTGCGCGCGCAGAAGATGTCTACCGCGTTCATTTTCAATTCGCGGCTCGAAGTGAACCAGCTGTTCGATTTCATCATGGCGGACTTCGAAATCCCGTGCGAATCACGCGAAAAAAGCCAGGTGCTGCTGAAGCTCAATCACTGGCTGCTCGAGAAGTACCGCACGGGCGGGACAGCGGTGCTGATCATTGACGAGGCGCAGAATCTGACGACCGAGGTGCTCGAGGAGGTGCGGCTGCTGACCAATCTCGAAACCTCAACCGAAAAACTCCTTCAGATCGTGCTGTCGGGCCAGCCGGAACTCGAAGAGAAACTCCGCCTGCCGCAGTTGCGGCAATTGCGGCAACGCATCACGCTGCGCTGCCATACTTCACCGTTGACGCTCGATGAAACGTTCAAGTACATCGCCGAGCGCCTGCGCATCGGCGGCGCGAATGGCGAGCCGATTTTTTCAAAGGAAGCCGTACAGGCGATCCACAACTACTCGCGAGGGATTCCGCGCGTCGTAAATTCCCTGTGCGAACACGCGTTGATCAACGCCTACGTGGACGGCGTGCGTCCAGTTCCCGCGCAGCTCGTGGAAGAGGTGGCGCGAGAATTTCAGCTCGATGAGATCGCTCCGACGGCGCCGGTCGGATCCGTATTCCGTGCGGAACAGGCAGCCAACACACAAGCGCTGCTCAAGGACCTCGATCAGATACTCGAACGCTTGCGGCAGGCTGCGATTGTTCCGACACGCGAAAGGAAACCATGAGTCGCATTCACGAAGCACTGAAGAAAGCCGAGCAAGAGCGCGCTGCCGCGCCCGTGCAACAGCAGCCACCGCCCATCGTGCGGCCCGAGCCGCCAGCGGTGGCGGCCCATCCGGAAGTCCGTGTGCCGAGCGTCGCGACACCGCTGGCGGACATCAAACTGCCGAATCCCGCCGCCGCACGGCCTCCAGTGGAAGGCGCGATCCGCTTCGATGAATTGAGGTCGCATTGCGCGCGGCCGGCATGGCACGTCGATCCGGACGTCAATGTGTTCATCAACTCGGAGGCAAGCGGACGCGGGGCCGAGCAGTTTCGCACGCTGAGGTCGCGGCTATATCAGATCCGATCGACTCAGCCACTTTCGGTGGTCCTGGTGACGAGTTCGGTTCCGGCCGAGGGTAAGACTTTTGTTACGTCCAATCTCGCGCAGTCGATCGTCCGCCAGCCGGACCGCCACGTTCTCATCATTGACGGCGACATGCGCTGCCCGCGAATGCACCAGGCGCTCGGCGCTCCGCAGACGCCGGGGTTGACCGACTATCTGCGCGGCGACGTGGATGAGATGGCCGTCATTCAAGGCGGCGGCGAAGGAAATTTATTTTTTATCGGCGGCGGCACCAAGGTCTCGAATCCGAGCGAGCTGCTGTCCAACGGGCGGTTGCAAAACCTGCTCAAGAAAGTCGCGCCGGCCTTCGACTGGATCATCATCGACGCGCCGCCGTGCCTTCCGGTTGCAGACGCGAACGTGATCGCGGAAATGTGTGACGGCATCCTGTTCGTCGTGCGAGCTGGATCAACACCCGGGGCGGTGGCACAGAGAGCGTTTCAAGAGCTTCGCGGAAGAAACATTCTTGGTGTAGTCCTGAACGCGGTTGAAGACACGCACGCCTACGGCTCGACGTACTA
>Ga0187783_10003008_pt1 | contig 12451 bp, 11 predicted proteins | sample 1015_SJ02_MP02_2_FD_132471 | JGI IMG/M metagenome (GOLD analysis project Ga0187783, IMG submission 132471) | Tropical peat soil microbial communities from peatlands in Department of Meta, Colombia - 1015_SJ02_MP02_20_MG | ecosystem: Environmental > Terrestrial > Soil > Wetlands > Peat | place... | reverse complement strand
TTATCCAAAAGCGGGAGTAGCGTCTCGCTGGCCGAAGAAAGCAGAAGGTATGGAGACGCCTAAACGGGCACGAAGGCGAAAGCGGGATACAGCCAAGGCGGACCTGGAGCCACTGCGGGCAGTACTTCGGAGGGCAGGGTGTCCACCGTGAGGTGGAATCCGAAAGGCATGAGGAGAAGTACCGGGCCGTAATCAAAGGGGAAACCCAAGATGAACCGGTCGGCCAAAGGTGGGGCAAGGTCGAGTCTGCGCTTTGAAGACGAAGGCGTTCTCATTCACCCACCGTAACAAGGTGATTGCGGGCGGCACGGTACGAAAGGACAACGCGTGACCTCAGGAGAACTGGCAGAGTCTCCGGGTGGCACCGGAGTAAATGAACCTATAAGCGTGAGCGAAAAGGGAAGTGATGCTTTGTCAGTAGTCGGACGGCTGCATATTACCTATGAAGCGTGGTGAAAGCCATGTGACCGGGCAACCGGCGACGGAAATGGGTCGGGAAAGGCAGCCGGCAAAGATGGTCAGGAGGAGACAGGAACCAGATGAGTAAGGACGAGGGAGGCTGGAACAGTTCCTTAAGTGAAAAACCCGTACGCTCTCGTCTGAGGAGACTGGTCGACTGGATCAACCTGACGGGTGCCAAGAAGGTCCATTCCTTAATCGACAAGGTGTACAAGCGGAAAAACCTGGAGATGGCCTGGGAAAAGGTGAAGGCGAATCGGGGCAGCGGAGGCGTGGATGGGCAGAATCTGGAAGCCTTCGAGGCGCAGCTGGACCAGCAGTTGGATCGGCTGCACCAAGAGCTAAAAGAGAACACCTATCAACCACTGCCGGTTCGACAACACCCGATCCAGAAGAGAGACAAACCGGGCGAATATCGAATGCTGGGCATACCGGCGATCTACGATCGCGTTTGCCAGCAGGCGCTACTCAATCGGTTGGAGCCTATCTTTGAGCCGATATTCGATGATGCCAGCTTCGGGTACCGGCGAGGGCGATCGACGAAGGACGCACTACGCAAGCTTTGGAAAGAAATCCAAGGTGGGTCGGAGTGGATCGTGGACGCGGATCTCCGAGACTTTTTCGGGTCCGCAGACCACGAGAAGCTTCTCACATTGGTAGCCCAGCGAGTAGCCGACGGCCGCGTGCTTCGCCTCATTAGAGCGATGCTCAAAGCGGGAAGCTACGGCAAAGGGCAGCTCTTTCCTAGCGAGCGTGGGACTCCGCAAGGCAGTGTGGTTTCGCCCCTGCTCAGTAACATTCTTCTGACGCCGTTCGATCGGGAGATGCGGCTGAGAGGATATCAACTGACGAGGTTCGCCGACGACTGGGTGGTCACCTGCAAGTCGGCAGCGGAGGCACGTTCCGCGGTAGAAACGGCACGCCGAATCCTGAAACAACTGGGCGTGGAGTTACATCCACAAAAGACGCGGATCGTCCACGTCCAGCAAGGCTTCGAATTTCTCGGCTATCTAATCAAGCGCGCGAAGACACCGCTGGATCTTCCCGCGAGCAAGATTCGTAGCCGTGTCCGGCATGGTGCGCTATACGCGTACCCCAAGGCGAAGTCGATCCAACGTTTCAAGGATGAGGTCCGCCAGCGAACCAAACGAACTATCCCTCTGTCAACCCCTGAGCTGATTAGGGCGCTTAACCCACTCTTGCGAGGTTGGGGCGAGTACTACAAGCGCGCCAACGTTCGCAGGCTCTTTCATCGTCTCGATCACTGGATCCGACGACGGATCTGGTCCCATCGCTGTAAGCATTGGCGTAACGCTGGCTGGACGCAGCTGCCTATGGCTCAGCTTTATGGCGAGTACGAGCTTGTTCGCTTGTTCGACTTAATACCTTCTCTGTCACTCGGCGCTACTAAATCTTTGTGAAAGCTGCATGCGGGAAACCCGCACGTGCAGTTTGAGCGGCGGACGGAGGCCAGCGCGCAAGCGCGCCTCCTCCGACCCGACTGCAGCAGTCATCGTGGGACTCGAGAACCTTGTAAAGAGGCTAGGGTAGGTCAAATGGCACCTCCTTCGCTGCGCCCGCTTTTCGCTACTGGTTCTGTCCCACTACCACATTTGTGTAACTAATCGTCGAATACCGACGGTATTGAACTGCGACCCTGGTGGCGGGCGGATGCCGAAGGAGGACAATGGCCGGGTCCGCTTCCTCAACCAGTTCTTGCCTACAAAAACAGTGCTGGAGGATCTCGGTACGCACACAGATGAAGAAGCACGATTGCGCGCTGTCATTCTCAGGAACCATCCAGAGCACATGCTAGAATTCGAGGTTGCCCTACATACGGGTATGAGGCCAAGCGAGCAATACAGCCTGCGTTGGCCCCAGGTTGATCTCGCCCGCAAGTTGGTTACGATTCCAAAGAGCAAGAATGGTAAGACGCGGCACATCCCGCTGAATTCGGTGGCGGTCGCTGCCTTCAAGGTCTTAGAGCAACTTTCCTTGGATGGTGCCGGTCCGGTTTTTCTTAATATGCAGGGTGAGCCCTTGCGTGGTTACAAGCATTGGTTCGATCCAGCGGCGAAGGAAGCGGGCATCCGAGACTTTACCTGGTATTGCCTGCGTCACACCTTTGCGAGTCGGCTGGTCATGGCGGGTGTACACCTGAAGACGGTTGCTGACTTGATGGGGCATAAGACCATTCAAATGACGATGCGTTACGCTCATCTTGCCCCAGCACATCAGCTTGCTGCGGTCGAATGCTTAGTCTCTCAACCCAGCGTGGGATCGCCACCCCAGGTTGGGCCAAGTGACACCACAACTGACACCAGCCGTGAAAACGGCCCTCGTGGCGAGTTGGCGGTGATCAACTAAATGCCTTAAAATCTGATCGTTAGCTGAAATGTGGGGCCCTTAGCTCAGCGGTTAGAGCAGTGGACTCATAATCCATTGGTCCCAGGTTCAAATCCTGGAGGGCCCATCAATTAAAGTTGCCCCTTCAACAGCTTACTGAACCCGATCATTTTGCGAATTTGGCTCCGAAGGCTCAATTATGGCTGAATTATGCCCCAAACTTAAGCTATGCCCAAAATTCGCTTCCCGCTGGCGCAGCGCTTCGCGAATATCGCGCTGGTCGACGATGTTGTAGCGCTCGCCCACGGATCGGATCTTATGTCCCGTGATGGTCATGGCAACTTTCTCGCTCACGCTTGATCGTATGAACCCGCGTACCGAACTCCGACGCAATCGCGGTTCAGTGCGGCTGATTCCATGCGGTTTCCCTAATCCGGCAGTTGGATTCGGTCTGCGTGCTTTAGTTCCCTTTCGTGCTCCTCCGCAAGAACCTTTTCCAGCCAGTGCGCTTGTCGCTCGGCGACTGCCTTGTCCACGTAGGTGGGCTCGTGAAAAACAGTGAATTCCTCGCCGCAACCCTCACAGCGCAGCGTGCCCATCTCCTTGAAAGCCGGTGCCTGCTCTCTGGTCTGACCCTTCTTGATCGCCACTGCCTTCATCGAACCACATTTTATCCGGCAGCTGCCCCTCCCGACCGGCAATAGTTTCCTGTTAGCCCGTTCGCTCCATGCAATCCGAGCGAGAGCACTCTTATCGTCTCTGTGGGATGAAATGGCTATCGGGAGATCGGAAACGGCGGTAGCAGTCGGCGTGTTCATGGTAGGCATAGGTGCGCCTAACAACGCGTTACAACCAAAGGGGAAATTAAGGACAGCACAGAAATCGCAGCGTTTCCTTTCGACCGACCGACACCGAATATGAAGTCCGGGAGCGATCATATGATTTTCGCGCTGACTCACAAGGAGGCCACGGACGATATCAGCGATAGAGACGATGCCGCAACACTCCTGCACCAGAACTGTCATTGACTCGATTTCCGCGAACGTGAGGTAATTGCATTTGAGCACAACTCCTCACGGATCCTTGGATTGCGCCGTACCAAGTGGAGGTCGGCAGACTACGACGTGTGATTCAGCCATGTGAATGGATCCCAATGGCGAATTTCTCCAATCGAACGTGCCACTTTGTGACTAGATGTCCACAGCAGTGATCAAATGAAACGGTTCGCGATGGCTCAGGTGCAAGATCTTTATGACGATCAGGTGAGCGGATAAGCTCGCACGTTGGTAACCTTGGATTCTATGTGTAACCTTGACCGCTCGGGCAGCATGAAGCCAGACTCACTAATTGAGCCCGGAAAATCAATGACGAAAGTGTGGACAAGGGGTAATGCCCTATTTGTACCGAAGGCAGGTTCGAAAAACGCCGAGGTACTTTGGCGATGTCGAGTGCAGCGGAAGCGCTCACGTGAAGTCGCATAACTGGCATGCATCGCGCACCGTACGTCAAGTAGATTCAATCAGGCTCCATCTTCTCGACCTTTGGGAGAAGTTATCATGTGCGGAGCACGTTCAACTCGTGAGCGAAAAGTTCTGTTCACTGATGAATTTGTGCAAGACCCGTATCCTACTTATCGTCGCTTATTGGATGAAGGGCCGCTGCATTTTGTGGAGCTAGGCGGCGGCATGTGGGGAGTGTGGGCGGTTTTCAGCCACGCAGACTGCTTAGCGCTTGCAAAGGACCCCAGAGTTTCGGTCAGACGAACCAGCGGAATGCTATTCACGCTTCCTGAGAACAGGCAGGAAGAGTTTAAGGAGCTCGTGCGCATGCTTGGCCTGTGGATGATCTTCATCGATCCGCCCGAGCACACGCGGATGCGAAAGCTCATGAACAAAGGCTTTAGCCAGCCGGCCGCGGAGGCGTTGCGCCCACAAGTGCAAAGAATCGTGGATAGGATTCTAGATACTCTGGGCGACGTCTCACAGGTTGACCTCGTCAAACACCTCGCTTATCCAATGCCAGTACGTGTGATCTCCGAGTTGCTTGGCGTGCCGGAAACGATGCATGAAGCATTCCTGCAATGGTCGGTGGCGATCGCAGATTTTAATGGTAGCCCGCACCGCACGGTCGAGCATGCTCAAAACGCACAGGCTGCTGTGCTTGCCCTAACCGACTTCTTTCGAAGGACAATCGCCGAGCGACGTCGCAACAAGGGCAACGATCTGATCAGTCTGCTGATCGACATAAAAGAAGAAGGGGAAGCATTCACGGAAGAGGAGCTCTATGCGCAGTGCGTGATGCTGCTCTTTGCAGGGCATGAAACCACTCGCAACCTGATCGCGAGCGGCATCTACTCGCTGCTCCGAGAACCGGAAAAGATGGCCGAATTGCGGGATAACCCCGCACTCATCCGATCGGCCGTGGAGGAGTTCCTGCGGTTTGAAAGTCCGATCCAATACACGGCCCGAGTGACGAAGGAGGCCATCGAGCTATGCGGCGTCCGGATTCCGAAGCGTCAGACTATATTGTGCATGCTAGGAGCAGCGAACCGGGACCCGAAGCAATTTAAGGACCCAGACACACTCAACCTAAACCGGCTGAATAATCAACATCTCGCCTTCAGCGCCGGCCCTCATTTCTGCATTGGGAGCCAACTGGCTAGGCTGGAAGGCCAAGTTGCCATTCTAAGAATTGTCCAGCGCTTTCCCGAGATGCGCCTCTCTCAGCGTGCCGAATGGGCTCCAAACTTTGGGTTTAGGGGCCTGAAGACGCTTCCCGTGAGTCTGTGCAAGCCCGACAAGCGCACCGACATCGAACTGTCCAAAAATATTGCTTCCGCCGGGGAGTAAAAAGTGAGTAAGCGTCGAACGATCACCGTCCTGACGAACTAAGGTTGGTCCGTACTAGTCGTGTCCGCTCGCTTGCAAATGGACACGACTGTGTGCGAGGAATAAGCCTTCTACGAACTGAGTCATTAAACTATGAAGCGGCTGCTTGAGTGAAAACGAGATTCCAGGTATGCGATTCACCGGATGAATCGGCAATGCGGTTCAACACTTCCCAAAGACAGAGTTCCGGGTCCAAACCGTTCGCCGGTCCCGATTAGAGAATAAATCGCGGCTGTCCTCTCTGCTCCCTTGTCCGAGCCGGCAAGGCGCAGGCCGCAAAGAAGGAACCCGAGCGCCAGGAAAACGAATCGGATAGGCCGAACACAGTGCGACTCCGCGCCCAGCGAGAAGCGCACCAACGAGGCCCTGAGTAGGAAAGAGGGAGAGGGCCGCCCGTGGCAGCTTCTGTTTTCAGTACGTCACGTTTTATCAGTATCCTGAATAGTTCGAGTCCAACCGCTCCACTAACGTTTTCAAGAACTTCCGGAAGGTCTTCATCCACGGCTGTTTCTTCTTGCTGCGCTGCTGGTGCGTTTTGGTAAAGGTAACGAGGCACGCTCGGCTCGGATGTAAACGCCTCAGCTGCAGGGGGAACCTGCAGGAATAGGCCCCGAAGGCAAGCAAACTCCGAGGCCTGAACATATTAAGGAGTAGCTGATGCATCGAAATAGGGGTCAGCGGAAAGTCGTGTTCGCGGAACATTAGCGGGAAAGCCGACTCGTTCTCAATAGGGGAAGGCCGATGATGCTGAGCAAGAACCAGGCCCGAGCAGTCAGCAAGACCGTCGGGCTAGCGGCTCAGGCATCTGAGGAGAGATTCGCGGAATGACGTTGAGAAGGTCCTGTGACCAGCCGGGGCTGCTATCGATCGGCAAAGCCTCAGCAAACAAGCCTAAGGCCAAAGTCGGGGAGAGGTGACAGGATTGGCGCAGAGTCCGCAAGAGCGATGAAGGAGGGATAGCGCCATCTGAAGAGACGCTCAACGTCTCTACGATATAGGTTGGGTGTTGGCAAGGGTTGCGTTCGGCAAGGATGGTTGGATGTTACCAAAGGGCAAGTTTAATCATCTTAGGAATCAGGGTATCCACTGCTTTTCCATCATGCGCGCCGCCGCCCCAATTATCACGCTGCTCTCCTTGCTGGTTGCTTCCGTGCTTCTTCTTGGCCTGAACGGTTGCAATAGTTGCACCTTGACGCTTGCCTTTCCCAATTCTCAAATCATGACATCGCTCGTGAACTTTCAGACCAGCTCGACTGCTACCGTTTCGCCTTCCCCGGGAAAAATCCAGCACGTCGTTGTGATCTTCCAGGAAAACCGCACCCCAGATAATCTCTTTCATGACCCCGTGCTGATTGCAAGGGGCGCCGATATCGCCAGCAGCGGGGTCGATTCCTCCGGCCAGACGATCCAACTCACCGCCACGTCGCTAGGCATCGATTATGATCTCAGCCACACACATTCCGCGTTCTTACAAATCTACGACAACGGCAGAATGGACGGTGCCGATAAGATCCCGGTCGCCTGCGCCACCGGTGCGACTAACTGTCCGCCTCCCAGTCCGCAGTTCAAATACGTGCAAGCTTCCGACGTCGCCCCGTATTTCCAGATGGCCGAGGAATACGCGTTCGGCGATCGCATGTTTCAGACCAATCAGGGACCCAGTTTCCCCGCTCACCAGTTCATCATTTCAGGCACATCTGCGCCCACGGCCGATAGCAGCTTGTTCGTGGCTGAGAATCCGACCGGCTCCGGCTGTCTCGCGCCTCCCGGTGCGCGCGTTGCCCTTATCGATCCCAGCGGAAACGAATTTTGTTCGATGTATCCCTGTTTTGAACACCCTACGCTCTCCGACGAACTTGACGCCAAGGGGATCTCGTGGCGTTACTACACACCGTCGGCTGGTTCCATTTGGACCGGTCCCAACGCCATATGGCACCTTTGCCAGGCCCAGGCACGGCATGGGGCGTTGGTTTGCACGGGCAGCGCCTGGAGCAATGTGATTATCCCGCAGAAGCGAGTCCTGACCGATATTGCGAACAACCAACTCCCCGCCGTGAGCTGGGTAATCCCCGCTGGTCAGAATTCTGACCACGCCGGCTTAACGACGGTCAAGGGCGGTCCTTCCTGGGTCGCTTCTATCGTGAACGCCATCGGCAACAGCTCTTATTGGGCCAATACCGCAATCTTTGTCACCTGGGATGATTGGGGCGGGTGGTACGATCACGTTGCACCGCCACAGGTACGGGTCAACTGCTCGCAATGGGGCTGTGGCTACGTCTATGGGCTTCGTGTACCTCTGATCGTGATCTCGCCATACGTAAACCCGGGCTACATCTCTCATGTGAATCACGATTTCGGGAGCATTCTGAAATTCATCGAAGAGACCTACGGCTTGGGTTCGTTGGGATACGCCGATGCGCTTGCGGACGATCTTTTTGACTGTTTCAATTTCAACCAGATCCCACGCCCGTTCCGCACAATCGCCGCACCACTCGATGCAGATCATTTCCTAAACGACACTACCCCGCCGACTGACCCCGATGACGATTAAGCTCATGCAGCCTTCGTCAACTCCTCAACCTGAGCGTGTTGCCGCGATTCCACCACGTGTTTTGGAACAGCTGTCCTTCCTCGCGCCCGTTGAATCTGGAGCAGAACTCACCGAGATAGCGGTCCATGTGCTTCCCAGAAACCTTAGTTGTCTGCGTAGCAACCTTGCCTGGATCGCTCTTCTGCTGGCACAGAGCGCTTGCGGTTTGGTCGGTTCCTTTCACAAGGGGAGGAAGCCGTCCACGGCAATCTCTTCGTCCCAGCACGGATTTTAACAGGTGAGGTCACACTGGGTGTGTGAGCGTGGGGAGGTTTGCCAGGAGCACTCAGGTTAAGGAAGCGGTTCAAATCTGTAAGAGTGGTCCACTACCGGCCCTGTGGCATCGACAAAACAACTTGGACAATTCGTATGCTCATTCTCTGATCCTTATCCCTTCAGGGAAGGGTTTGGAGGCAGCCAGTGGCTGTCCCTGGCTACAGAAATCTGTAACCATCTCCAGCAAATCGGACATTCAGGGACAGGCCTTACTTGTAAACATAACAAAACACAATATCTGACAGCAATCAATGTTTGGACTTAAGATTGCCAAACAACGAAAAGACGGTGTCTGGTTTGGTATGTGTTTTTGAATATGGGGTTGTCACTTGCGTCTCCGTTTCTTAGGATTTGCGGTATTTTGGGGCGTTCCCAGCACTTAAAAGTTTGCAATCGATAGAGAAACTCTGGGTAGGAGGAAGCGATGCACGTACGCAGCCTGCGATTTTACCTTTTCCTGTCCGTTGTATTGTCGTTGAGCGCATTGCCGATCTGGGCGCAATCACTTAACAGCGGTAGTATCAACGGTACTGTAACCGACCAATCGGGAGCAGTGATCAGCGGTGCTGATGTCAGCCTGACAGATTCCGGGACCGGCGAGAAGCGAAGTACGACGACGAATAGTGCTGGACGATATAACTTCGCGAATATTCCTCCGGCCAAGTACGAACTGGCGTTTACTAAGCAGGGATTTGCCAGCGCCAAGACCAGCATAGAGGTTCAAGTCGGACAGGCTGCCACGACCAATATGTCCCTACAGGTTGGTGCGACGACCACGATGGTCGAGGTACAAGCTGGCGCCACTTATTTGCAGACAATGAACGCCACGGTGGGGAACGAAATCTCAAGCGTAACGATAGATAATCTGCCCAGCCTTGGCCGCGACGTCAGTACGTTCGTCGAGTTGCAGCCCGGTGTGGGGCCAGACGGCAGCGTTGCGGGCGCCGTTCTCGATCAAAACTATTTCACGCTGGATGGTGGGAACAACAGCAACGACATGGACGGCAGTATGAACGTTTACACCAACAGCTATGCCACGGACCCAACAGGGGGAGTCGCCACTCAAAATAACCTAGGAGCTGGAACCGGTGGTCCCACCGGCGTGATCCCCACACCTCAGGATAGCGTCGAGGAATTCAAGGTAAATACTGCCGGCCAGACTGCCGATTTCAACAGTTCCGCTGGCGCTGAAGTGATGATTGTGACCAAGCGCGGTACAAGCGCCTGGCATGGTACGGCGTACGAGTATTACAAAGACAACAACTGGTCTTCCAACACTTGGCAGAATAACTTCAGCGATACTGCGCTCCCCAGCTTCCACTATAGCCGTTACGGAGGCGCGGTTGGAGGGCCGCTTATTCCGAAAGACGTTCTTGGCGGGAAGACCTACATTTTTGGCAATTACGAGGGGTTCAATTTCCCCCAAGCTATCACGGTGCAACGGAATGTCCCCTCTACTAACTTGCGGGCGGGCATCATCACCGACCCGGTTACCGGAGCTACTTACAACCTGAAAACCATCGACCCGCTTGGCGTCGGGCTCAACCCCGTGGTTTCAGGCATATGGAGCAAATACGAGCCGGCGTCGAACGCGGCCTGCATTCAAGCCCTCTGCGATGGCACGAACGTTCTCGGGTTCGCAGGAGATGTTGACACGCCAGTGACCAGCCACTTCGCAGCGGTACGCCTAGACCACGATTTTTCCTCCAACTGGCATTTCATGGGCACCTACCATTTTTTCAAGCTGAACGAAGCCACGACTGACCAGATCGATATCGGCGGCTTCTTTCCCGGCGACACCCTGGGCACTCCGGCCTCCCTGTCCCGCAATCCGCAGGAAGCATATATGTTCGTCGGAGCCGTGACCACCAACATCAGGCCCAACCTCACCAACGACTTTCACTATAGTTTCCTGCGCAACTTCTGGCAGTGGATCCGTGCAGGGGATGTTCCCCAAGTAGCCGGCCTAGGTGGAGCGCTCGAAATTTTCAGTGGCCAGTCGAACGGGCAAACAAATGATCTCGGGCCGTTTAACGTAAACACACAGCAGACGCGCACCCGTTTCTGGGATGGGCACGACAACATGCTGCGCGACGATCTTTCTCTGCTCAAAAGCAATCACCTACTGCAATTCGGTGGCACCTATCAGCATAACTGGAACGAGCATCAACGCACCGATAATGGCGGCGGGATCAATTACGCGCCGACCTATATGCTGGGGAATGGAACAGCCGGATCAGGACTCGTGTCCGACCTTGGAATTTGCTCGCTGTCACATGTCGTGTCTGGCATTCCGACGCCTGATATCCCGAACTGTCCTGCTCTGACGGCGGCGGCACTGGGCATCGTTTCCGTCTCCCAAATTGCCTATACGCGTAACGGGTCGAATCTGGCTTTGAATCCTCCGCTGACACCGGCGGAAGATGAACTCACGGTTCCTTATTACAATTTTTACTTCATGGACACGTGGCACTTGAAGCCAACCTTTACCCTTAGCTACGGCTTAGGCTGGACCCTAGAGATGCCTCCAACCGAAGCCACGGGCAAGCAAGATGTACTGGTGAACGCGTCTGACGAACCCATTTCGGAACAGGCTTACATGGCGCAGAGGGAGCGGCAGGCACTAATAGGCCAAGTGTACAATCCCGAAATCGGTTTTGCCCTGGTTCACAACGTCGGGGATGGAAGTGGACGTGTCTACAACCCGTACTACGGCGAATTCAGCCCGCGGGTGGCGATAGCCTGGAGTCCCCATTTCGATGCTGATTCTGTTTCCGGGAAGATTTTCGGCCATGAAGATACTGTCATTCGCGCCGGTTATGGCCGGATCTACGGTCGACTGAACGGAGTTGATCAGGCGCTGGTGCCGTTGCTCGGTATCGGTCCCATCCAGCCTGTGCAGTGCTTCAATAATCTTGCCACAGGCGCCTGCCCGAGTGGTGCCGCGGTGGCGACGCTTTCAAGCGCATTCCGAATCGGCGAACCCGGTCTGATTGCCCCACTCCAGACTGCCACGAACTTGGCACCCACGGCGACCCTGCCTCAGCCTATCTATCCTGGAATCAACAGTACGGAAGGCAGCGCTAGTGAGGCTTTAGATCCAAATTTTCGGCCCAACGTGATTGACTCGGTGAACTTTTCCGTTCAGCGCCAATTGAACCGCAGGGTCACCTTGGAACTCGGCTACATCTACCGCAGAATCACCCACGAGTATCAGCCCGTCAACCTGAATGCCGTTCCGTACATGATGACACAGGGGGGACAGGAATTCTCCCAAGCCTACAAGAATGTGGTTCTTGAGTACTGCGGAGGAATCTCGGGATTGGCTGGGGGTGGTTGCGCGGCTAACCCAGCGGCGGTCACGCCCCAACCTTTCTTCGAAACAGCGTTGGCTGGCACTGGCTACTGCGCAGGATTTTCAAGTTGCACTGCCGCGGTTGTGAACAAGGAAGGTTCCTCTTCAATTAACCCAAACGCCACCGGCAATCTTACGGACGCCAGCGTGTGGAGTCTATGGAGCGATTTGGACACCGGGTGCGTTTCCACCAAGAATTGTCCCGCGGGGCCTGGGTTCAAGTTCCCGAACACCATGCTGAACACGATTGGCCAGATGAGCTCAGGCGTCGCTCTCAACGCCAGCATAGGATACGGAAACTATAACGCCGGCTTCGCCACCGTCAAGATGGCCGATTGGCGAGGATTGACCATGCAGTCGAACTTTACTTGGTCGAAGGCCTTGGGAACTGGAGCCGACGTTCAGGCCAGCAGTGAGTACACTCCGGATGACCCGTTCGACTTGCGGACGATGTATGGGTACCAGAACTATAGCCGCAAGTTCATCTACAACCTGTTTTTTGTTTACCAGCCGCCCTTCTTTAAGGGGCAGTCGGGA
>Ga0187783_10003007_pt1 | contig 12452 bp, 8 predicted proteins | sample 1015_SJ02_MP02_2_FD_132471 | JGI IMG/M metagenome (GOLD analysis project Ga0187783, IMG submission 132471) | Tropical peat soil microbial communities from peatlands in Department of Meta, Colombia - 1015_SJ02_MP02_20_MG | ecosystem: Environmental > Terrestrial > Soil > Wetlands > Peat | place... | reverse complement strand
CGATGGGGTTGTTCGTGGGCATCTCCACCCGGACGCCGACTACCTCCATCTGCCTCACAGCGGCTCCGTCCTCATCCGCGCCTGCGCGCTGCTCTCTAGCGGATCTGCCTAGTGGCATTCCCGTTTGTTCTGGCAGGCATTCCCTTTGTCAACGTACACCCGCAATAGCGCGTGGCCGCCCCCTGGATTGCGCCGACTTGGAGTCGGCCGGCCACGGCCTGTAGCTCATGCACTGGCACCCTCCACGCCGCGCTCGAGCGCCCGCGGCTCACCGTCGGCGAATTCGGCGGACCTGGCCTGCGCGGCCCGGCCGAGCAGGCCCGCAGGCAGCCCAGCCTCGGCCAGGGTGCCCTCGACCAGGGCGCAGTGCAGCCGCAGCACGAGCGCGGCGCAGTCGCGCGCGGTCCGGCCGGCGAGCTCGCGCGCGCCCGGTCCACGCTGCCGCAGGATCGGCGCGACCAGGCTCTCGATCATGGCGGTCTCGCGCTCCGCTGCGGCCCGCACGGCCCGCAGGTGCCGTGCCTCAACGCCGAACGCAGCCAGCGCGGCAGCGGTCCTGGCCACCTCTAGCGCCTCGGCTGAGTAGTGCCTGCCGATCCGGCGCACGAGGCCGAAGGTTTCCAGCTCCGTCAGCAGCGCCTCGCTGATCCCGGCGCCCTCCACCAGTTCGCGCCGACTCACCGGCTGACTCGCGCCGTCATCGGCGGTCGCGGTGCCCTCCGGGTAGCCGCGTCCGGCGCCTGCGGCGGACTCGCCGGACCGCGCCCCGCGATGGCCCGCTGTGCCCGCTGTGCCCGCTGTCGCGCCTATCGCTGCCGCCGCGGCGGGCCCGGCGGCCGCGGGATCCCGCCACCCGGCGGACTCCGCCGTGTCGGCGGCGTGCTGGTCGAGCCGGGCCAGGCGCTCTCTGATGACTCGCAGCGGCAGGTACTGGTCGCGCTGCGCGGTCAGGATGAACCGCAGCCTGTCCACATCCTGACCGCAGAACCGGCGGTAACCGGCCGCCGAGCGGGCCGGCGTGACCAGCCCTTCCGTCTCCAGAAACCTGATCTTGGAAACGCTGATGTCAGGGAAGTCAGCGCGGAGCTGTGCGAGCACCTCGCTGATGCCGAGGTAGCCGCGTGCGGGCTGGGCGCTCATCCCCCGACCTGCGAGCCTCCGCCGAACTCGGGCCGCGCGCCCGGGCCGAGCAGGAAGACGAGTCGGAACTTGCCCACCTGCACCTCATCGCCCTCGTTCAGCTGGGCCTCCTCGATGCGCTCCCGGTTCACGTAGGTGCCGTTGAGGCTGCCTACGTCGCGCACCGTGAACCGGCCGCCCTGCCGGTAGAACTCCGCGTGCCGCCGCGAGACGGTCACGTCGTCGAGGAAGATGTCACTGTCTGGATGGCGGCCGACCAGGGTGAGGTCGCTGTCCAGCAGGAACTGGCTGCCCGCGTTAGGTCCGCGCCTGACCGAAAGCAGCGCGGTGCCGGGCGGCAGGGCCGCCACCGCGGCGGCGTCGGCACTAGTCTCGTCGCTCGCGTCATCGAACTCGCTGCTGCCGATCGAGATGGTCGAGGTCGTGTCCGCGACCCGGTCGCCGTGGCGCCGGACCAGCGGCGTGCCGCACTGCGCGCAGAAGCGCGACCCCTCCGGATTCGCTTCACCACACGCGGTGCAGTACACGCTGGGCATCAGGTCGCCGAGCCTCCCATTCGTCGGGTAAGCCACGGGAGCTGCCACCATGTCAGGCGCGGCCTTGTGCCGCGTCAGCTCCGGTGGCCGGCTCAACGCTACCTGCGCCGACCCTGATCGGTCCATGCGCCACGCACGCCTGGCAGCCCCTGACCGCGGCCCGCCGAGCGTGCGCCGCGATCCGGTGCCGGTGGCGCCGCCTGACGTCGGCTCCGGCCATCCGGAACCGCGCTCGGCACCCCCGCGACGCCTGCGCCACATCTCTGGTCGCACCTCCGGACGCCCATTCACCACACTTGAGTAATCAGGTGATTCTCTCACGGAAATGCACCGCGTCGCGGCCACTCAGCAGCGACTGGCCCGCCTCCGAGCGGCTTGCGGCGGATTGCGCCGCAGCTGACTTGCGGCCGCGGCGGGCCAGGGCGAGGGCTCAGCGGCCGGCCCGCTCCACCACCGCGGCCCAGTCGTCGAGCAGGCCCTGCGCGGTGTCTGCGTCCTTGCCCTCAGCCCACAGGTGCGTGACTGCCTCGGACGGGTCGGGGAGTACCAGGATCCAGCCGCGGCCCGGCTCGATGACCCGGACTCCGTCGGTGGTGTCCATGTCATGGTCGCCGGCCGCCTCGACGACGGTGCGCATGACCATCCCCTTGGCCGCCCACGGCGTCGGCATGGACCGCTTGAGCAGGTTGGCCTCGGGAATCCTGGCCTTGATCTGGCTGAGCGTGAGCCTGGTCCTGGCTACCAGCCCCAGGAGCTGCGCAAACGCCGCGATGCCGTCGATCGACCTGGAAAAGCCAGGCACCACGAAGCCGCCCTTGCCGTCGGCGGCGAAGATGACATCCTTGCCCGCGGCTGCCTCATACAGGCCGTGCAGCGAGGTGGGCGTCCAGTCCACCTGGACGCCGTGATAGTGGCAGACGTCCTCGGCCACCCTGGTGGTAGTCACCGGCAGCGCCACGCGGCCGCTGCGGCGCTCGGCCGCGATCAGGTCAAGCACCACCAGCAGCGCGCGGTCGTCGCTGACCATTGAGCCCTTGTCGTCGACGAGCGCGATCCGCTCGCCGACCGGGTCGAACCTGACGCCGAACGCGGCCCCGAAGGACGACACCAGCTCGCCGAGGCGGTGCAGGTCAGCGCGCACCGCCGCAAGCGACTGAGTCGGCGCGGACTCGTCAAGCCGGTTGTTGACCGTCAGCACGTCGACGCCGATCTTGCCGAGCAGGCCCGGCAGGACCAGTGAGGTGGTGCCGCCGGCGCAGTCCGCTACCACCCGCAGCCCGGCCCCGTACACGCCGGTCATGTCGACGCACCGCAGCAGCTCATGGGTGTAGGCCTCGACCACGCGCGGCGGATAGGTCAGCTCGGCTATCTCGCCGGGGAACGCGCGCCGGTACTCCTGCCTGGAGAACACCCGCTCGAGCTTGCGCTGCGCCGCCTCGGACAGGTCGGCGCCGTCGGCGTCCAGGAACCTGATGTCGATGGACTGCGGGTCGCCGGGCGTAGTCTGCAGCGCGATCCCGCCGCTGGAGTCGCTGCGCGCGGTCTCGAACCTGGACAGCGGCATCGGCTGCGCCTCCAGGTCCACCACGTTGATGGCGCTGGCGTTGAGCGCGCCGTGCACAGCGCGCTTGAGCGCCCGCGCCGCCCTGGAGGAGTCCCTGGACGTGGTCACCGACGCGCCCTTCTTCAGCGTCGTCGCGTAGGCGCTGGCAAGCCGGACGCACAGCTCGGGCGTGATCTCCACGTTGACCAGGCCGGATACTCCGCGCGGGCCGAACAGGGTGCGCTGGCCGCGGGACTCCCAGATCACGCTGGTGTTCACGACCGCGCCGGCCTCGATGGTCTTGAACGGGTAGACCTTCACCCCTGCCGACAGGTAGCTGTCCGGCTCGATCACGCACTCGTCACCGACGATGGCGCCCTCCTCGATCCTGGACAGGCCCATGACGTCGGTGTTCTTGCCGACCACGCAGCCTCGCAGGGTCACGCCGCGGCCGACGTACACGTTGTTGTGCACGACGGCGCGGTGCAGGAAGGCCCCCTCCTTCACGATGACGTTGCTGCCGACGACGGTGAACTCGCGCAGTTGGGCGCCTGCCTCGATCTTGGCGTAGTCGCCGACGTACAGCGGCCCGTTCAGTACCGCCTCGGGATCGACCTCGGCCCCCTCGGCGACCCAGACCCTGGGCGAGACCTCGAACCCGTCAATGTCGACGCTGACCTTCCCGGACAGCACGTCGGCCTGCGCCTTCAGGTAGCTCTCGTGCGAGCCGACATCCTCCCAGTAGCCGTCGGCTATCCAGCCGTACAGCGGTGCCCCGCTCTCCAGCAGTTTCGGGAAGACATCGGCCGACCAGTCCACGACCTGGCCAGCGGGCACGTGGGCGAGCACCTCTGGCTGCATCACGTAGATGCCGGTGTTCACGGTGTCGGAGAAGACCTGGCCCCACGTCGGCTTCTCCAGGAAGCGCTGGATGCGGCCGTTGTCGTCCAGAATCACGATGCCGAACTCGAGCGGATCGGGCACACGCGCGAGGGCGACCGTCACCATGGCCTGATTGTCCTTGTGGAAGGCAATCAGATCAGACAGGTCGATATCGGTCAGGGCGTCGCCGGAGATGACGAGGAACGGCTCGTCACGCAGCGCATCCTCGGCGTTCTTGACGCTGCCTGCGGTACCGAGCGGAGTCTCCTCGGTGGCGTACTGCAGGCTCATCCCGAACTCCTCGCCGTCGCCGAAGTAGTTGCGCACCATCGCGGCGAGGAACTGCACGGTCACCACGGTCTCGGTCAGGCCGTGCTTGCGGAGCAGCCGCAGCACGTGCTCCATGATCGGGCGGTTCACTACAGGCAGCATGGGCTTGGGCTGGTTGGCCGTCATAGGGCGCAGCCTCGTGCCCTCGCCGCCCGCCATCACAACCGCCTTCACCGCCGCCAGCTCTCCTTCCGCTGCTCAGGGCCGGGTTTCCCGCCGTCCCGTGACAGGTCCAGCGCCGCCCTCAGGGCGCGCCGCCATGCAATGGCCGGCCTGGGTTTCCGCCAGCAGCTGCCTGGCCTGCGCGATATAGAGGCCGGCTGCCCACCAGTACAGGGCACTTCCCCATATCGCGAAGCTCCAACCGATGATCCGCGTCACCTCGGCGTAGCTTGCCGCATGCGAGCCCAGGAAGAGCAGCGGAAACGCGTACAGCAGGCAAAGCGTGGCGGTCTTCCCGGCAAAGCTGACCTGCAGCGAGCTCCAGCCGCGGCGCCGCAGCACCGCCAGCACCACGGCCATCACGAGCTCCCTGACCGCCAGCACGGCGACCAGCCACCAGGGGATGATGGATCGCACCGCCAGCGCGATCACGGTGGCCACGATGTACAGCCGGTCAGCGGCCGGGTCGAGCAGCTGCCCGAGCCTGGTCTGCTGGTGCAGGGCGCGCGCGATCTTGCCGTCCAGCCAGTCGGACAACCCGGAAGCGGCCAGCAGCCCGAGCGCCCACCAGTCCCCCGTCTTGCTGCGCACGACCAGCACCAGCCACAGGAACACCGGCACGCCGAGCAGCCTGGCGAAGCTGATCAGGTTGGGAATGGTGAGGATCCGCTCGCTGTCGCCGTACTCGGCCCCGGCGACCAGGGTTGCGCCGGCGGCCGCGGTGCCCGGACCCGCTCCAGCGGCCGGACCCACAGTGGGACCGGGCGTGTCTGGCCGATCCTCGTGCTGGTCTGTCATGGGGGTCCCTTACCTGCAGGTCACCGGCACGGCCAACCTACTCCGGCGTAAGCGCGCCGGTGCAGACAGGCCGGGTCGAGTGCGTCGCCCGGGTAAAGTCGGGCGGTGCCCGAGTTGCAGCGCCTGCGAGCTGACCATGCCCCGGCGGTCCTGGCATTCGAGCTGGCAAACCGCGCCTACTTCGCCGCCTGGGTCTCCGACCGGGGCGATGAGTTCTATGACCAGTTCGCTGCGCGGCACGGCACACTGCTGGCCGAGCAGGAGGCCGGCATCGGCGCGTATCACGTTCTCGTCGACACCGATGGCTCGGTGCTTGGCCGGTTCAACCTGGTATTCGCCGGAGACGGCGTGGCCGAACTCGGCTACCGGGTAGCGCAGCACGTCGCCGGCCAGGGCGTGGCGACCGCGGCCGTCCTGGAGCTGTGCCGGCTGGCCGCGGCGCGATACGGGCTGCGCACGCTGCGGGCTGCAGCCTCCCGCGAGAATGTCGCGTCCCAGCGGGTGCTGGCCAAGGCCGGATTCGTCCTGGTTGGCCCGGCCGACCCAGCCGATATCGGCGGCAAGCGTGGCAGCTGGTACCAGCGCGAGATAGCCGGTGCCGACCCGCCGCGCGACTCGCAGTGACGGGACGCTAGCGCGCCGACTCGGCCGGCAGGACGTGCAGTTCGACGTCTCTGGCCAGCCTGACCAGGTCGCGCAGCACCGGGTGCCGTCCGGCGGGCCCGTGGTCAGCCCGCGCCAGCACCATCTCGGTCGCCCGCTGCTGGTGGCCGAAGTCGGCCAGCAGCTGCGCCGGCGCCGCCCCGGCCAGCTCCTCGAAATCGCCGCCTAGCTGGGCCGTCAGCGCTGCGTAAGAGTCCACCAGGTCGGCTTCCGCAGAGCCGGACTGCCCGGTGCGGACGGTTGCCGCGGCGAATTCCCCGCCTAGCTGCGCGGCCTGCGCGGCGGACCGGCGCAGCAGCGCCTCCATGCCCGGCCGCGGCGCGACGCACGCCAGGACGTATGGCTGCGGCTCGGGCAGCGGCGCCTGTGCCGCGCTGGCATAGGCGGCAAGCTGTCGCTCGCCATGCTCGGCGACCAGCCGGAAGGCCCGCTCCCGCGCGGCCTGCAGCGCCTCGGGCCGGTAGGTAGCGGCCAGCGCTTGCTCGATCTCCGCCGGCGGCACGATCTCACCCCGCTTTACCCGGTCGATCAGGATCGGCGGCGGCACGTCCACCAGCTCGATCTCGTCGGCCAGGGACAGCAGCGCCCGCTCGTCGATATAGGTACCGTCCAGGCGGCTGAGCAGCACGGTCCCGATCACGGTAATGCCGGCCTCGGCCAGCCGCCTGGCTGCCGCGAACCTTCGCTCGGCGGTCACGGTGTCGCCCGTCAGGTCATCAACGCAGACCACCTCCGGCCTCCTGGCCAGGATTGCCGCGGTGTCCAGCGTGCTGCCGTCGCCTACTACCTCGAGCTCGTCGAGTAGGGAGCCGACCTGCTCCCTGTCGTGCACCGAGACCGCCCCGATCACCACGTCTGCGCCGCGGGATTTGCGCCGCAGCGCCTCCTCTAGCATCGCCGTGGTCGTCCCGCAGCCGGGTGCGTAGCCGAGATAAACGCGGATCGCGCCGCGGCGATGCGGCGGGGGCTCTGGCGCGCCGTCAAGTTCCGCCACCTCCGAGTCGGTCCCGGCGGCACGCGCCGAAGGCACAGCCTGCACGTGCAGGTGGATACTGGGCAGGTTTGCGGCCAGCCGCTCGATGAGCGTCGTCCGCCAGCGCTCCAGCAGGCTCACGGGCGGGGCGGGCAGCACCAGATGGCGGGCGCCGGTCTCCTGCACGGTCGACATGATCGCGGCGCCGAGGTCCCTGCTGCCGCGTGACAGCATCGTGGCCCCCGCGGCGTTCGCTGCCCCGAGCGCCTGCTCCGGCAGCGCAAGTGACTGGCCAGCCGGGCTTAGCGCGAGCACATAGCACCGTGCGCCTCGCCTTCTGGCCAGCCTGATGCCGCGCAGCACCAGCGCCTCCGCCTGGTCGGGCCGCCACACCGCCACCAGCACGTCGTGCCGGTCCCGCGGGCGCTCCGCGCCAGGCCCCGGCACCGACCTGGCCAGCAGGCCGAGGCCGACCTCGCGGAGTGCCGCCAGCCTGGCGGGCTGGAACTCGGTCTGCATCGCGCTGGGCACCTGGTCGGGCGGGTAGATGTTGCCGTGGCTGAGTCGCTTGCGCAGCGCCTCGGGCGAGCTGTCGACGAACTGCATCGCGTCAATGTCGCCGAGCAGATCGTCGGAGATGGTGGCCGCGGGGCGCTGCCCGGTAATGTCACGGACCTGGTCGCTGACCGCCCGTACGTCGCCGACGTCGGCGGTGCTGATCACGTCGATCCCGGCAGCGCGCAGCGCCCCCACGGCGGCGGCGTGCATGCCGAGGTCGTCGACCAGAACCACGCTAGGTCGCCTGGCCAGGACAGCGTTCAGGTCCATCTCGTACTCGCCGCTGGGCTGCTCCGCGGTGCCCTCAAGCCGTCGCGGCGGAACGGCCTCCAGCCCGTCAATGGCCTCCTCGGTATGCAGCCGGCCGCGCGGGTCGGCGAAGCCGATGACCACGTCTTCGCCCTGCGCCCGCCGCGCCCTGCCCTCCCTGAGCATGGTGTAGGTCTTGCCAGCGCCCGGCGCGGCACCGAGATAAACCGTCAGCGAGCCGGGCCTGGCGGGCTCTGGAGCGTCGGCAATCGTCGCGCCGATGCCCTGCTCCTCCCTGATGATCTCGCCGCGGGCCGCGTCGTAGTCGTAGAGCTCGGCATACCGGCCCCAGTTCACGGCGACGTCAAGCTGGCGGGCCGAGTCCTCCTCGCTGTAGCTGGTGCGCAGTATGTCGATGAAGTAGCCGGCCGGCAGCTTGCCGTCCTGGCTGGCCCGCAGGCTGCGATAGATGGCCCGCACCAGCGGCGCCCGCTCCAGCGATGCCCTGGCGAAGATCTCCTTGCTGTCCTGGATGCTCGCGCCGGCGAAGACCTGCCCGCTGCCGGTCAGCTCCAGCTGGTCGTCGCGCAGGCCGGCGAATCCCAGCATCACCAGCGCGTCGACCAGCGGCAGCAGGTCATCCACCTCCAGGCCGAGGCCCTCGGCAAGATCGGCCAGGTCGGCGGCACCGCCGTGGCGGCCGATGAGGATCTCGGCCAGGCCGGACAGTCCGTCCACGGTGGCCGGCGGCAGCGGCGAGTCGCTGATAGTGCCTGGCTCGGGGGCGCCGGGAGCCGTCGGCGTTGTGACGGCGGCGGCCTCGCGCTGGGTCATCAGCCGGTAGATCTGGTCGACCAGCTCGTCGAAGTCGGCGGTGCGGCGCCGCCGCGGCCGCGGCAGCGGGTTGACCATGTCCCACCGGATCCGGCCAGGGTTGGTGCCGAGCACGAGGATCCGGTCGGCCAGCAGCACCGCCTCCTCGATGTTGTGCGTGACCATCACGATGGTCTTGGTGGGGAACCGGTGCCCCTCCCACAGCTCCAGCAGCTCGCCGCGCAGGTTCTCCGATGTCAGCACGTCCAGCGCGCTGAATGGCTCGTCCATCAGCAGTGCGGCCGGCTCTACCACCAGCGCCCTGGCGAACCCCACGCGCTGCCGCATGCCGCCCGACAGCTCCTTGGGGTAGGCGCTCTCGTACCCGTCGAGGCCGACGATGTCGATGGCCCGCAGCGCCCGCTCCGACCGCTCGCCCTGGTCAATCCCGCGGGCCTCCAGGCCCAGCTCGACGTTCTGCTGCACCGTCAGCCATGGCATCAGCGCGAAAGTCTGGAAGACCATCGACGTCTCGCGGTTCGTGCCGGTCAGCGGCTTGCCGCGGAACAGCACCTCGCCCTCGGTTGGCGCGATGAGCCCGGCGATGCACCGCAGCAGCGTGGACTTGCCGCTGCCGCTGCGGCCGAGCAGTGCCACGAACTCGCCCTCGGCGACGTCCAGGTTGATGTCCTCGAGTACGAGCAGCGGCCGGCCGCCTGGCCCGGAGAACGACTTGCTCAGCGACCTGACGCTGATCAGCGGAGTGTTGGCCGCTGGCGGCGCCTCGGGTGCGAAGGAAGTCTGCGAGCTGCTCATGCCAGCGCGAACTTCGTCTCGGCCAGCCGGTAAAGCCGGCGCCAGAGCAGGGCGTTGATACCGGTGACGTAGACCGCCATCACCAGCAGCCCGGCGAATAGGTAGGGCAGGTTGGAGGTGTTCTGCGAGATGAACGCGCCGAGGCCCTTCGCGACGAGCACGCGGTGGTTGTAGGAGACGATCTCGGCCACGATCGTGGCATTCCACGCACCACCCGCCGCAGTGATCGCCCCGGTGACGTAAGCGGGGAAGATACCGGGAAGGATCAGCCGCCGCCACCGGTCCAGGCCGTGCACGCCCAGGTTGTCCATGGCTTCCTTGAGGTCCGAGGGCACGGCGCTCGCTCCTGCGATCACGTTGAACAGCACGTACCACTGCGTTCCCAGCGCCATCAAGAGGATCGCACCGAAATTCAGGGGCAGCCCGATGTCGATGAACACAACGATGGCGAACGGGAAGATGAAATTCGCCGGAAAGCTGGCGAGGATCTGGACGATCGGCTGCATGAACTGCGCCACGCGCGGGTTGAAGCCGATCCAGACGCCGACCGGCACCCACAGCACCGACGCGATTGTCACTACCACGATGACCCGCAGCAAGGTCAGGAAGCCGAACCCGAAGGCGGTACCGAAGACCGCCAGGCCGTCCGAGCCGGTGGCAATGTAAGCCAGCATGCTGTACAGGCCCCAGACCAGCACGGCGGCAACCACGACCCAGAAGGCAATGTCGGCGGCACGCCGCCTGGCGGCGTGGCTGGCCAGGCTGGCGTCGTCGATGCCGGTCGCCCTGCCCATGAGCCGGTTGACCGGCTCGGCCGCGACCCGCCTGCCGCGGCCGAGGGCCGCAGGCCAGCTGGACCTGCGCAGCGCTTCAAGGACTAGCGACCTGGCCTTCTGATTGGACTCAGACTGCTCGACGCGGAACTTCTCCACGTACGCGACCAGCGGCCGCCAGAAGAAGAAGTTCACGACGAGGATCATAATGATCATGGTGATAATGCCGTAGAGCACGTAGTTGAGGCGACCCTCGTCCTCGGCGACACCCACATAGGAGCCGACGCCTGGCAGCGTGTACTGCCGGTTGTGGACGGTGATCAGCTCGGACGCGGTCAGGAAGAACCATGCCCCGCCGAAGCTCATCATCCCGTTCCAGACCAGGCCGATCGCCCCGCCAGGCACGTCGACGGTCCAGAACCGCTTCCACCGCGACAGCCCCATCAGCTTGCTGGCCTCGTCGAAGTCTGTCGGCTGGCTAATAAGCGAGTGGTAGAAGGAGAACGTGATATTCCACGCCTGAGAGGTGAAAACGGCGAAGATCGCTGCACACTCCAGGCCGAGTTCCGAGCCCGGAAAAAGGGCCATGAAGAACGTCACCGTGACCGCGAGGAAGCCGAGCACCGGCACCGACTGGAGTATGTCCAGCGCCGGGACCAGGATCCGCCGCCAGCGGCGGCTGCGCGCCGCCACATAGGCGTAGCCGAGGCTGAAGGCGTAGGAGAAGACCAGCGCGATGAACATGCGCAGCAGGCTGCGCGCGGCGTAGTAGGGCAGGTTCGACGGCGCCAGGTTGATCGTCGTCGAGGGGTGCTCCGGCGCCTTGGCACCGGCGCCGACACGGACCGCCGCGTAGATAAGCAGCAGCACGGCGATGCCGATGCCAACGTCCAGCGGGCGGAACCTGAGCCTGCTCAGGGTCTCCCGGCTAGGAAATGTCGGGGTGACCGCCACCAGGCTGCTCCTGTCTGATCATCGGCCTGCCCCGCTCGGCCGTGCCCGATCTGGTCATTGTCCGATTTAGCACTGCCACCAGACCAATCATGCAGGTGCGTCGCGGGCGCACCAGGCCCGGCCCGCCTGTCGCCGGGGAGCACTGGGTGGAACCTAAAGCAGACGTAGTCAAGTCCGGAGCGCAGGGTCCCGGCATTGCCGGGACCCTGCGCTCGTCCGGCGGGAATACCCGTCCCCGGCCATGGGCATGATCACCTGACCGCCCGCGCACGTGGGCGAGGCACGGGGGGCAGGAAGCTGGTGACGCCGACGCGGGTACTCGCGCTGCGCCCGGCGGTCTGCGGGTACCGCCTGGCGTGGGCGCGGGAGTGGCTGCACGACACCTTCCGGCCCGCTTCCGCCCTGCGCATGCGCAGTCCGCTGGACCTCGGCGCCGGAGCGGACTGGTGAGCCTGCATGCCCTCGAGTCGCTGCTCGCAGTGACGCTCGTGGCCGCGATTGCGCCCATCGTCGCGTCGGCGCTGCCCGGTCCCAAGGTCCCGCAGATCGTCATCCTGATACTGGCCGGAGTGCTGATCGGCCCGCATGGCCTCGGGCTGGCCGACACCACCAGCCTCCAGCTGCTCTCCAACATCGGGCTCGGCTTCCTGTTCCTGCTGGCCGGTTACGAGATGGACCCGAGACTGTTCCGCGAGCGGTCGGGCAGGCTGGCCATGATCGGCTGGGCAGCCAGCGCGCTGCTGGCGGTAGCCGCGGTCGGCGTGCTGGCGCGCATCCACTATGTATACGACTTCGTCCCGATCGGGCTGGCGCTCACCACTACCGCCCTCGGTGCGCTGCTGCCGATCATGCAGGAGAACGACATGCTCGGCGGCCGGTTCGGCCGTTACGTCCTGGCCGCCGGGGCTGTCGGTGAACTGTTCCCCATCGTGGCCATCTCTTTGTTCCTGACCAAGCACAACCAGTTCGTGGCCCTCGGCTCGCTGCTTGCCGTCGGCGTGCTGGCGCTGGTGCTCACGACCGCGCCGCGGATCGTGGGCGACCGGCGGCTGCGCGTGCTGATCCAGCAGGGCCAGCGGGCCACCGCGCAGACCACGCTGCGCTGGTCGATCGTGCTGCTGGTGGTGCTGCTGGTGCTTGCCAAGGAGTTCGGGCTGGACATCGTGCTCGGCGCGCTGCTCGCCGGCATGGTGCTGCGCAGCTGGACCCGCAGGATGCAGGTCGATGTCGAGCCGCTGGAGGAGAAGCTGGAGGCCGTCGGG
>Ga0187783_10003006_pt1 | contig 12454 bp, 17 predicted proteins | sample 1015_SJ02_MP02_2_FD_132471 | JGI IMG/M metagenome (GOLD analysis project Ga0187783, IMG submission 132471) | Tropical peat soil microbial communities from peatlands in Department of Meta, Colombia - 1015_SJ02_MP02_20_MG | ecosystem: Environmental > Terrestrial > Soil > Wetlands > Peat | place... | reverse complement strand
CTGGATGCGATTGAATCCTAAGAGGATAGACACCAAAGGACATTGCTACAAGCTGCAGCATAGCCGAAGCCAGTCCTAACAACCTGAATGCCCTTGGGTGTCCTGCTGACAACCTGCTGACAACCTGCTGACAACCTGCTGACAAAAGTCATCAAGAAGCTCGACGCTCGGTTGGCACAAGGTGCTTGGGTGTCCCATGGCGAAGGGTAAGCGCCACGTCATGAACATGGAGCCTGAGGGCGCGGCCCCCCCCGCACCTAGCTTGAGTAATGGCACTGTTAACTTAACAGCGAATTATGTTGCAGGGAGAGGTTTCTGATCATGAATGCTTTAGCAACGACCGTTCCGAAACTGCTGCATTACGACAAGATGTGCCAAGAAATCCAGGCGTGCTCCCGCGTGGATGAGGCGAAAGTTATTCGAGCGAAGGCAATCGCGCTGGCCGCCTATGCCAAACAGGCGCAGAACCATGACAACGAGAAAATGTGCTGCAAGATCCGCATCCGCGCCGAGCGGCGCACGGGGCAACTCCTAGCCGAAGCCGCCAAGAATGGGACGCGACAGAAACGCGGCAGGCCAGCGAAAAATATCGCGCGGCGCGATATTTTGCCCGACCACGGTATCACCCTGGACCAATCCTCAGACTGGCAAAAGCTAGCCTCGATTCCAGAGGAAAAGTTCGAGGAAGAGCTGGCTAGGCCAGGCATTCCAACGACCGATGGCGTTCTTCAAAGCGTCTATCCAAAGAAGCTCGACGACCCCCTCAAGAGACCGCGGTCGAAATCTCTTAAGATGCCCCAGATCGTCAAAGAATCTTGATCGACTCCTTTGCTTCCGCAGAGACTTCCCGCCCTTCTTCTGTAAATCTGATTTCAACCCTGACCATAGCCACACCTCCGCAGCGAGAGCACGGACTGCGCGATCTCACGTCATCACGATAGGGGTCTAGGACTGTTAACTTAACAGCGAATTATGTTGTACCGGGAGGCATGACCGCGGCAGATCGCAGCCGCGCTGATTGAAAGACATAACTGATCCGACAAGCGACTGTGCCCGATCCTCGATTCTCACCCTTCTCGATGTCACAATCAGCCAATTAGCGGTATATCGCGTAGGCTTTATGGATAGAAAAGCCGCCCTCGCTCTAGCCGGTCTCTCTATCATTGCGCTAAGCCTCATGTCGACGTTTTGGGGTTTGGCCTATGTGTTAGAGTTCCCGAAATTGAAACCTGACCGTGTTGAACGGTCCGCCTACAAGGTTGGTCATGAGCGGACACCCCAATGCGCGGTCACACTACGAAATGTAAACAGGAAGGTCATGCTTGGCCGTTCATTTAACATGCTCGCAGATGTGAGCTTGGAACCCTCGGCATCGACATGTAGAACGGAATTGCAGCTATCGGCGGCTGCGTTTGACGTTAAGCCTGAATCAATCGACTGCGAACTATCCAAGGACTCTAGCCACCGCACAAGGCTGGTTTACTTCAATATCCTCCCAAAGGAGGCCGGGACACAGCAAGTCGTCTTCACAGCCAGTGGAGATGACGGCTCGGAGTCGAGGACTATGGAATTTATCGTTTATGAGTATCCTCACGTTAATCCCGCATTTTCCTTCTGGTTTCCGACGGGTTCCTGTTTGTTCGGTGGAATGCTTTCCCTACCTTGGTGGATTGAGTTTTTTCGAAACCGCGGAAAGGCAAAAGTTGCGACGAGAGCCCGCCCGGATGACTCGAACCCAGGACCTTCAGCTTAGTCGTTTAGCGCTTCGAGTTTTGCGCGCCACTTGTAGAGGAATCTTGGTCTTGCCCCAGTTGCTGGAACATAACACGGGATTTGATCCGGGCTTCGAACCAAATCCAAGTTTTGGAACAATGGAGGACTGGACACGAGAGGCAGGTCAAGATGAGCACTTGGAACTGGATTGGACTTGGAATCGTGCTGACAGGTGCTTTCACCGCCGCGATTTTCGGGTTCCGCTCATTTGAGCGGCGTGGCGATCTCGCTGAAACTCTGGAATGGATGGATCAAACCTACAATCCGCACGATAAGCCGGCTATCGGAGGTCATGGGCTCGAAGTTCGCTTTAGGAGAGACACGGAGAACCCCATAGAGGAGACATTCCAGACAACATTCAGCCACGACGGTAACTGCAACGTCGTCATCCACAACAACGAAGTTATTTACGCCGACACATCCAACACCACAACCTACACGTTCAGTTTGCGTGACATCGATCCCGAGTCAATCAAGATTACTAAGATATATAGCGAAGAAGTCGGCGCACTCAGGTTCGAGGCTCGAAACGGAGCCTCCGCTATTGTCGAGGACTCGGTGATGACGTTCATGAAACTCCAAGGAAAAGACCGTGAGGGTAGGAGTACATCCAAGACCTCGCACGCTTGGTTCATCATAAATGATGCGGATTATGCGAAGCGATTCGCCAAAGCTTTCAAACACGCCGTCGAACTGTGTGGCGGGCAACCATCAAAGTTTTGAAATCGACGGCTGTACTTCCCTCGTCGTTTTGCCTCCTAATGAGGTCGTCACTGGACGCGCGCGAAGCGGAGGTGCTTAAGGCATGTCTCGAATCTGTGTGCTTGGTACTCACCACATGTATCAGGAAGATGTCTGCCGCAAGAGTTACCTTCGCACACTTTGCGACCTGATTGACATACATGCGGTGGAACTTGTCGCGGAAGAGGCGAAGGCGGATTCGAACACACACGCCCGTAGAGCCGTTGATATTCTCAAAAGCCAAGGGAAAAGTATCGACTGGATCGGGATTGAAATAGAAAGAGAAGAGCGAGAATACATCCCAGATCGAAACCCGCTAGGGATCGGCACGTTCGTTGACCTCGATTTTTACATGACGAGAGAATGGATATGGGTCGCTCGGGTGGCAAGACGTTCTAAGAACTCGACGCTAGTAATCTGCGGCCTGGCCCACACCCTTAGCCTCGCCGAGAAGTTCCAGTCGATCCGCTTTGACGTCGAAACCGATGTGTTCCTCGATAAATCGGATGAGAACTTAATGAAACAGGCGCCGACGGACTGCGACGGATGACGGTCGGACGGGGGCGGCCGTTCGCGTGGAACAGTTCAACCGCGCCGCTACAGCGCGCCGGCCGAGCCCAGACGCGCGGGGCGACGTAACTCTATGCGCGTCCACGGCCACCCGAGGACGCCCGAGCCGTTTTCCCTTGCGATCTGGGCCTAGCCTTTCAAGAATCTAGTGATTCTCGAAAGCCGCAAATTGGGAATCGCAGCGGCGAAGAATCAATCACTTGCAGCAGCGGTTTTGGCGAGGATTTTCGAAAGGTTGCCACCCGACAGCGCATCCTAACGCCGTTGCCCCCGAGGCTTTGTCAACAAGTGCGTCAGGCCAAGGTAAAAGAGGAAGTTTCCTAGTGGCGCAACCCACATGTTCGCCATATGAACGTTACCGCTCACCACGTGAGCACCAAACAATCCGGGCAAAAGCAGCAGCGTGATCAGTCCGCCGATGGGTTCGAGCATGGTCCACGCGGGGCCGTGCGAATGGTCGCCGAACACCCACCACGTTAGGAATGCAGAGCCGACGCCCGCCAGCACCGAGCAAATCAGACGCCTGTGGTCCTTGAAAATCATCGTCGTTGGCTTCCGATCTGTTCCGACCCCCTCAGAACCTCAACCACAATTGAGTAACGGCACTGAGTACTCCTGCCAATCCCATCGCCAGGAACGCCGACCGATAAGGAGCCTTTAGCTTGCGGCTCAAGGGACTAAGGGACCAGGCCGTAAGGAAAACGCTCAAGAGAAGTGCGACGAGAAGTACGGCCGGCGATGGATGCCACAACCAATGTGGATACCATCGGGGATACCATGGCGGGATTGGTCTAGCAGCTATTTCCCTCAGACGCTGTTTGCCGACCAGCAATATCATCAGCCAATTAAACACGAAAAGCAGTAGAACCAGCGTTACAGCGATTCGATTAGTGAGCCTGAACTTGAGCCTGAACTCGCTGGACTTTTGGACATACCCTGACCAGAGATTCCAGAAGCGCCAGAAAATCCGATTCATCTGTTCCGCTCTCGCTGCGCCATGGATGTCGGGGCCGCAATATTGGCACGGACAGGAGCACCTGTCGAGAGTACGGCCAGATGAAGAATCATCTCTCGCTTACGAAAGGCGTAGAAAGCCTAGCGGCCTGATAAACAGTTCCGACACTCACGCCCATTGCCTTCGCAATCTGCGGCCAGGAACGCCCTGTGCGCGCAGATCGGCAACCCCACGCGCGTCCACTGACACCCTAGGACGCCCAGCCGTTTTCCGTTTGCACGGGCATTTCGGAGGCCGGCCTCGACCCGTTCAACGATCAGCGACTGTTCCAGCTCCGCGACAGCGCCCAGGACCGTGAAGACCATCTTGCCGGCCGGCGTTGACGTGTCCACGCCTCCTGTGAGGCTTACAAACTCGATGCCTAGGGATAGAATACAAGGCCATCAAACTCGATGCTCGAGTGTCCACATTGCAACCGTGCGGTTGTGCTGAGCGAATTGCGACGACCGAGCGGCGGGGGTTACCACGAGTGCCCGTTCTGCGGTGGCATGGTCCGCCTCGCGCAGCCGCACGCGTTCCTCAGACGAACGGTCGCCCTTATTCTTTCAGCGTTTGTCCTATTGCTTTTCGGTGTTCGGAATCCGCTGGCGTTGGTCGCCGGAAGCCTTCTCTTATGGGTTCCGATGTCGATTCCGGTCAATATGTACTGCGTGTATGCGATGCCCCTTGGACTCAAGCCTTGGACACACAGAGGCCGCAAGCCATTCGACTTCGTTCCTTACGATATTTTTGGCAAGCGTTCACGATAGGTCTGCGTCAAAAAGGTTCGATTATGACGCGGCGGGAGCAACAAAAAAGCCTCGCCAATCGAAAGGACTTAGCGAGGGTCTTGGAAGGACGTTTATTGCGCAGCGGCGGATGCGAGACGGCGGACGGAACCGTCAGAAATGCCGAGTTGCCGCCCGATGGCCCGCAGTGATAGCCCAGAAGCCCGTAGGCGGGCGATTTCGGCCCTGTGCTGACCATTGAGCATGACGGGACGCCCAAGACGCCTACCAGCCGCCCTGACACGAGCAAGACCCGCTCTGGTGCGTTCGGCGCGCTGGACTCGTTCTTGTTGCGCCAGCGCTGCCAGGATGCCGATGATGGCGTCCCGAAACATTCCGGTCGAATCGAGGTATTGCTGCGTGAAGGATCGCCAGCCGACCCCGTAGCCGGTTAGTTGATTCAGGTATTGGAGCGTCTTGAGTACACCCTCACGCGACAGCCTGTCCAAAGCCCAAAAGAGAACCATATCGACTTTGCGGCGGCTGGCATCATCGAACATCCGCTGGAACTCGGCCCGATCACTTCTCGAGCCGGACTCATAATCGCAGTACTCGCGCACGATCTGCCATCCTTGCTTTGCCGCAAACTCCCGAAGTTGGATGGCCTGATTCTCGGTTTCCTGCTCGTCGGTCGAGACCCTCAGATAGAGAGCAACTCTCACAGCGGGGACGGATTGCGGGAACGGGCCGACGTGTGGAACTATGTGCTGAGTTGCCATGGGAGCTATCCCTCCTTTGGTGATTAGGCCTGCCGGGCAGTTCACGCTGCACGGTGGGCCGCTTTTGTCTATCGCTTGGCCTTTGGCTTCCGACCTCGACCCTTGCGATAGTTTTCCTGCTTGTACTTGCGAACCCGCTCCAAATCAGACCCAGACCAGAGTCGCACGGTCACGCCTCCCACGCGGACTTTACGAGGAGCCGGTATCTTTCCTTCCGACACCCAACGCTGAAGCGTTATGTGGTGAATGCCGCATTTCTTCGCTGCTTCCGGTGTGGAGTAGCTCGCCATTCGCTAACTACCATTAGCTTATTTGCCTTGCCCTGTCAAATGATTTATGAAAGAATCCTCGGCTAGAGAAGGAATCAAATGGACCGCCCGGAGTGCGACAAAATTATCGACGAAATCCATAGGTTGCTTTTCGAGGGCTCTGCGCCTCTCGGAAACGAGATAACGCGAGAGCTCGTCCGTTACACGGTTCCATTTCTAAAATCAGACCGCGGCGAACTGCTGCCTGCTGGAACCGGTACTTTAGTACGTTTCCAGGGCGCGCCGTACATCTTGACCGCCGCACACGTCTGGGAGCTCAATCTTGCGGAGGCAGATCGAATCGTCATACCTCTGAGAGACGATGGTCAAAATCGATACAGCATAAGTCCGAATCAAATCACTCCTGTCGGCCCCGCAGCACCACCGGAATGGACTGAGTGGGGACCGGACATAAGATTGCTGCGGCTGCCGCCAGAAACGATCGGAGGCATCGAGGCGGCGGGGCGTCCATTCTTCAATCTCTCGATGAAAAAGGAGCGCTTCATCGATTGTGGGTTTGAGTTTCGGATGCTGGCAGGCGCTCCCGCGCTGCGGGGAGAATTTACAGCCAAAAGGGCGTTCCCTGAGTTGCAAGGGATGCTCGTAAGACAGGTAACGGGGCCTTTTCTCTCACTGGTTTGGCACCGCAGTGACTTCGACTACATCGACCTCGACATCGACACCTCTATGCCTGATGTTGCGCCGCGATTTGGCGGTGTGAGCGGTGGCGGCCTTTGGAAAATTTTTGTGTACAAAGGCCCGGACGGAAGGTTTGAGTCATTCAAGGTTCTCGAAGGCGTCGCGTTCTTCCAAATGCCACAAGAGAGCGGTGGCTTGGTTGTGCGATGCCATGGACCTCAGAGCATCGGCAAGGCCGTGTGCTATCTGTTGAACTGAAGCGAAACGTCGGCAGGAAGAAAAAAAGCCCCGGACCTGGAATCGGGGCGAGGTGAATGATTGAAAGCTCACCGCAAGAATAGGCGACGCCGAGCCAAAAGTGTAGATCGTAAAGATCAGCCCCAAGCATCTGGGTGCGCCGAGTTATCAGGACCCGGCGGACAGGATCGGTGGACGGAATCCTTGTTTCATCTTTTGCAAGACCGACTAGCTCTCAGCGACTCGTTGAAGGAGCAGCTAACCGCTGTGTCGGGCGACGAGCACCTCCTGCGGGCGCAAACGTGGGCGGCGCCTCCGCGGAGTGCGGCGGAACGGGAGTTTTACGGACAACTGCTCTGGGCAAACGTGCGGCGCCGCTTCAAACAAACTCTCTCAGACGCCGATAAGCGGTTGTGGGAAGCGCCGCCGGCTGACGTTCGTACCTCACCAGCACACGCTCGACTGCTGAAATCATTCGATGATCTTCTGTTGGCCCAATTCCGCCACTACGGGCCAGCACTCTTCATGAGCCACGGCGTATTGCAAAGAATATTCGAATGGAGACGGCATGAACCGCACCGGATGATTCTGCTCGCACGGGAGCTAGAACTGAACTCTAGGGTGGTTCGTGAAGATCCCGGAGCCCGTTTCCCCGTAACCCCGGAGCTCGGGACGTTCAAACACAAAAGCAAAGAAGAACTCACACTCTTGTTTTCGAAAACTCGCACGGAGTTCTCCTCCAAGAGCCGCCGCGACCGCATCTCAATCGTCGGCTGTATCGAAGCCCTAATTAAGGAGCAGCCGGGCACGTTCCCAGGGCTTCATCGCATCCTGCCGCAGCTGAAAGAGTTCCTGCTAGTCGCGCCAGAGCACCTTGTCTTGGGGATCGTGAACAGTCGTACGCGCGCTCCATCATTCATCGATACCTGGGTGTCTTTTGCGACTGGGTACAGTGTGCAACGCGCGAGGCAGGCAATGTCCAGGTCCCGCCAGTAAAGAACGCCCTCCAAAGTTGTATCCAAAAACGCAGGACTGGTTACAGATCTCTCGCCGCGGCTGTGGCAGGCTGGTCCACATGGATCTTAGAAAGATTCGTATGTTTTTGGAGCTTCGCCAGTTCGATGTCACAGTCGCTACTGGGATTCCTATTGGGCGTCTCTCGCAGGCCGAGCGTGGTCTGGTCGCTTTGAACCGAGTCGAGCAGGCATCGCTGGAATTTTTCTTGAGGGACCGTCTGCGGGAAGAGTTTGCACGGTTCTCAGGAAAAACTGCCAAATCCGCAGAAGAGATATTGGAGTTACGGGCCGAGGACGATCGTGCGCAAGCAGACGAAGGGGGCCGACGATGAAACTCCGCAACCTCTTGAGCAACTCCCCACAGCGCGCGAAGGCCCGCCGACCTGTTCCATCGAGCCGTGAATTTCGTGCCGTCGAGCTCGGCGCTGACCAACTCGTGGACTTGCTCGAGTGGACATTGCGTGGCAGGTCGCAGGCCCTGCGCAGCCTGCGGACCCAGTACCGGACTTACTGCCTTCGCCTTTACGCGCGGCTCCAGCGAGCCGAACGCCAATCTGGTATCCGGACACATCAGGGGCGTGCAGCGTGAGCTCGCCGACCATCCCGATGGCCCTGCAGGCGATCCCCTACATAAATGGCGGGCTGTCCGTGTTCCCCTGCGCGAAGAAGAAGCCTTTGACCGAGCACGGATGTTTGGATGCGTCAAAGGATGTGAAACAGATTGCGGAATGGTGGAAGCGATGGCCAGAGGCGCAAATCGGGATTGCCACGGGGCCCGTTAGTAACTTGGTTGTGCTGGATGTGGATGGCCCTCAAGGCTTCGCCTGGCTGAGCGGAAGACTGCTACCGGAAACGAGGGAGGTGGAAACACAGCCAGGCAATAAGCATTTCTGGTTCAGGCTGCCGGCGGGACGTACAGCAAAGAACAGTGCAGGAGATTTCGCTCCGGAAGTGGATGTACGCGGTGCCGGTGGCTATGTAATCGCGCCGCCGTCCATCCATCATGAGACCCTCAAACCGTATCGATTCCTGAACAAAGTCGCACTCGCCGAGGCGCCGCCCTGGTTACTTGAACCGCCACCAAAGCCCACGAATGGGAACGGGCACAGCGGCGAAATCGGATTAGTCATCCATGAGGGCGACGGCCGGCATCGTGAGGCCTTGCGGCTGGCTGGTGGCCTACGGGCAAGGGGCGCGGACGCCAAAGCCATCCTGGCTGACCTACAAATCTTCAGCCAGCAGCATTGCCGGCCGCCGCTTGAACTCGCATGGATGGAGAAGCAGGCGAGGTACATCGGGACAAAACCGGCAGGCTTTCGAGGCCAGTCAATCCCAAGCGATATTCCAAGCTCCGCCACGTTGGTAATCAAAACGCTTGATTCAGTGAGGGCGAAGCCGCAGCAATACTTGTGGGACCGCTACCTCCCAAACAATCAGCTCATCGCTGTCTTTGGCGCGTCTCACACGGGAAAAACCCCGCTGGTCATCGACCTCGCAGCCAGAATCACCGCCGGGGCAGACTGGCCAGACGGAACCAAGAACGGCCGGGGGGCCAAGAAGGTTCTATTCCTAGGCGCGGGGGAAGATGCGCTCGACACCGTAGTCAAGCCTAGGCTCGTAATTGCGCGAGGGCGCCCGGAAAACTTCAAGTATATCGAGACATCTCGCCGTTGCCTGTTTGACGGCACCGTCCTGGATGACCCCGCCGCACTCGACCGCGACATTGACTTGCTGGCAGAAGAGATACGGGGGGACAGCTCAATCAGTCTTCTGGTTATCGACCCGATTACCAACCATCTGGGCCAGAAAAAACTTAATTTAGAGGAAGAGATACGCCCGATACTCATGCGGCTGAAACATCTCGCAGAGCAGTTTTTGATGCCCGTCATCACCATTGGACATTTGAACCGACGCGAAAAGGGCACTTCGGCTTTGGACCGTATGCTTGGCGCGAGGGCTTTCAGTGGCGTCGCTCGGACTATCTTCTTCACCGGCCCGGACAATGAGGCGACAGAGAAACATCATTTCACTTTTGTTCAAGAACGCGGACTTGGCGCGCCAGCATGGAGATTTCATACCGAACTCGTCTCGGCCACGGTCGATGACGCGGAAGTCAAGCAGATCAAGGTTGTCTGGGGCGGGACCGATGAAACCATCAATTCCCAGGATGTCGTAGATTCCCTTAACGCCGGCGAGAAGAGTCAGCTCGAAGAAGCCGCCCAGGAACTCATCGCGTTCGTCACCGCACGGGGCGGCGAAGCACCGCAGGCCGAATGCATCTCTCATCTGTTCAAGCTTGGATATCCCACGAGCAATCCCAGCCGTCTTCGGCGTCGCGCCAACCTGGAGTCCGTGCGCGAAAGGGACCCTTTCGGGAAGATGGTCGCCTCCGTCTGGCGCGTTCCGGACAATCCACCGGACGGCCAAAAGGAGCGCGCCCAGTGAGTCTGGGGCTGAGCGTGTCTGTCGATATATATATAGTATGGTTAAATTATTTGTCTAGAGGCACTTACATCCACCGGACAGCATCCACCGGACAATCCACCGGACAAGGGGGTCACTCGGTTGTCCGTTGGACAGGCACAAGAAAGCGCACTTGCGCCAGCCCATCACCTCGAGGCCTGCGGGGGCCAGAATTCCCCAGGGGTGGACCGCCCATGAAACTCGCCCGGGAGCAACGACGGTTCCTGCAACGCGCTCACGGAATCTCCGCTAACGAGGCGCTGTCCGTCCATCTCGACCTTCCAACCCGCCCCGAAGGGGGTTCACCGGTCGGTGTCCTCATACAGCGGATCGTTGCCGAATCGCCAGGAATCGACTTTGACGAGGCACGTCGGCTAGCCAGTGAACAGCTGTGGAAAGCGGCAGGGCGGAAGATCTACCGCGTCACCACGCCGGGCCAGGACAGGCAAGGACTCGGAAAATTTAAATCGCGCGTCAGCCCTACACTGGAAAGTGGCAAATCCGGCCATTCTGGCCAGCGTTCACTTGCGCCTGAGGCGTCACTCGTGGAGGTTGTCTGCTGACCATGGCAACGGCGGTCCAAATCGCGCCGATGTTTGCTCGGGAAGCCAAGGCGAGCAGCTACGCGCCACCGCCATTTTTCTCGATTCCGGATCTCGCTGAACGTTGGCGCTGCTCTCGTGCCTCGGTCTACAACCGCATCCGCGGCGAGAAGGTGGTAGACTTCGCCGCGAAGGGAAGAAAGGGACACAAACTTGTGCCGCTCGACGTCGTGCTGAAAATTGAACGCTCACATCTAAAGGTGCTCCGTTGACGTTCAGAGTCGTGAAGCGCGGGAAGGTCTATCAGCTGAAAGGCCACGTCGGTCAGGTTGTGAACGTGCGGGCAAAGCGTGGTGCTGGGATGCGCGAACGTATCCGGCTTTCGCTGGGAACAACGAACGGCGATACAGCCGTGCGATTGCATACCCGCATCGAACGCGCCCTTGTAGATGGCCCGGCATCGACGGAATGGCAGGGGCTTCGCATCGTCCTGCCGGCAGATACTTTCGAGAAGCTGGCTGCGATCGCCGGCCACGTCCCAGAGCAGCTAACGTCTGAACCGCAGCCCACGTGGGCGGATCTTATGGCGAAATTCAAAGCCTGGATGTCGCAGCGTGTCGCCCTGGACAAGTTGCGGGAATCTACCCGGGAACGCTATCTGCAGGCGTGTACGGCATTCACTGACTTCCTCGAAGAGCGCGGAATCACCGACCTCGAAGCCATCAAACGGGCCACGGTCGAAGACTTCAAGGCATGGAAGCTGGCGCATAGCAGTACGCGGAAAACGTTTCGTGGCGGGAAGGGCATTGTGCTCGACGTGGCGATCCTGCACCGCGTGTTTGTGTATGCCATCGACTGCGAACTCATCGTCAAGAATCCTGTGCGGCTAGAAGGGCGGCCAGGCGACCAGCCCGAACGAGGTGCCCAGCCATTCAAGGTTGAGCAGCTGACCAAGCTGCGCCAAGCAGCTGCCGAGGACAGGCTTATCTTCCTGCTTTTGCGCTGGACAGGGATGCGGGGCTCAGACGTTGTGGGCTTACGCTGGGAAGAGATTGACTGGGAAACGCATGAAATTAATCGGCTGACCCTCAAGCGGCGAAAGCTGGTCATCATGCCGATTCATCAGGAATTGCTGTTCGAGCTAGAGGTAGAACGCGCCAAGCGAAAGCCGAATCCGGAAGAACGCGTGCTGGTCAATCCGGCAACGGGGCGGCCGCTGACCAGGCCACGGCTCTATGCACGCATGATTGCGCTAGGCCGTCGTGCAGGCGTCCTTGATGCGCACCCGCATCGTTTTCGTGACACCTACGTGGTGGATTTTCTGACGCGTGGCGGATCCCCATACGACGTTGCGAAGCTCTTAGGCGACACAGTTGAGACGATTGAGAAGCATTACGCGCCATTTGTGCGCGAATTGCGCGAAAGAGCGCGTCGGATCATGGAATCGGGCCAAGGACTTGAGATAACTGGCACATCAGCCGAGATAACTGGCACACCAGTGGCACACGCAAAACCGGCAGAGGGGAAACCAAATTGATTCTAAAAGAATTAGTGGCGGATGAGCCTGTAAGCCGGATTCTGTTCGTCACGCGTTGACTGCGCCGACTTGGACCGGCGCCATCGACCGACGTGACGTGGCGATCATTCCTCTAGGTTCCGGATCG
>Ga0187783_10003005_pt1 | contig 12455 bp, 13 predicted proteins | sample 1015_SJ02_MP02_2_FD_132471 | JGI IMG/M metagenome (GOLD analysis project Ga0187783, IMG submission 132471) | Tropical peat soil microbial communities from peatlands in Department of Meta, Colombia - 1015_SJ02_MP02_20_MG | ecosystem: Environmental > Terrestrial > Soil > Wetlands > Peat | place... | reverse complement strand
GAAGGTTTTCCCGTGACCAGACCCCGCGCCCGAGGGAGGGTCAGGCCGCCGCCTCGTAGTAGTACTCGTGGCGCGCCCGCTGCTCCCGGTCGAGCACCGAGCCTTCCCGGTTGATGCGCGGCCGCAGCGTCTCGGGGTCGCGCCGGAACGTGATGTTGACGCCCGACAGCAGGCGGTTCATCCCTTCCCGCATCGCGAACGGCCCGTCCCCCCGACCCCGGGAGCCGTCCGGCGCGACGGATCGGAACACCATCAGCTCGTCGCAGGCGAGGTCCAGGAAGTAGACGTCGTGGTCGACCACGAGAGCGCTCGCGGCCTGCCGTTCGACCTGGCGGCGGACGAGCCGAGCCATCGACATGCGCTCGTCGGCGTCGAGATACGCCGACGGCTCGTCCAGCAGGTAGAGCGTGGCCGGTCGGGCCAGCGCGAGGGCGACCGCCGAACGCTGGAGCTCGCCTCCGGAGAGGTCGGTCAGCGCCACGTCGAGCACCTCGTCGAGGTGGAGCCCGGGGACGAGCTCGCGTTCGAACAGTTTCGCGTCGAAGCTCGGGTCCGCGGAGAGCGCCGCCGCGCGGTCGCGCAGGCTCGCGGATTGGGTGGCCTTGAGATACTGCGGCTTGTAGCTCACCGTCACTCCCTCCGGTGGCGTGCCCCGGGTCGGGGGCTCGACGCCCGCGAGCATCCGCACGAACGTCGTCTTTCCCGTGCCGTTGGGACCCACGATACCGACCGTCTGTCCGCGGGCGAGCGAACCCGACCCGACCGCGAGACGGAACTGCGCGAACTCCTTCTCGAGGGCCGGGAACTCCACCAGCGTGTTCGTCCGCGCCGCGGGTTTCGGAGGATGCGAGACGAATCGGACCGGCTCGGTCCGGAACCGCACGTTCTCGTCCTTCAGATATCCGGTCAGGTACGTGTTGATCGCCGAGCGCATCGGAAGCGGGTGGCTGATGACGCCGAAGGCGGCCGGCTCTCCGTAGATCAGGTGGGCCTGGTCGGCGAGGTAATCGAGCAGGGCGAGGTCGTGCTCGACCACGATCACGCTCTTGCTTTCGCCCAGTCGTCGCAGCAGCCGGGCGACCTCGAGTCGGTGGACGATGTCGAGGTAGCTCGACGGTTCGTCGATGAGGTAGAGGTCCGCGTCGGTTGCGAGCGTGCGCGCGATCGCGACCAGCTGGAGCTCCCCGCCGGACAGCTCGGACAGGCGCCGGTCGGCCCGGCTCGTCATCCCGACCTCGTCGAGCGCGCGTCGGCCGTTCGCCCCGCCGGCACCGACGTAGTCGAGCGCGGTGGACGGCTCGTCGGAGATCCGGTCGACGTACTGCGGTTTGACGACCGACCGGAGCTCTCCCTTTGCCACGCGGTCAAAATGCGCCCGAAGCGCGGTCCCACGGTAGTGTTCGAGGACCTTCGGCCAGGTCCCGGGGGTCTCGTACTCGCCGAGGTTCGGCACCTCGAGGCCCGCCAGGAGTCGCAGCGCGGTCGACTTGCCCGTCCCGTTCGGTCCGAGGAGCCCCGTGATCCCTTGGGGGGGCGGCACCGGCATCCGGTACATCCGGAAGCCGTTGTACCCGTAGCGGTGGACGATCTCACTCGCGTCCGCTTCGGGCGTGTTCAGGATCTTGATCGCATCGAACGGGCACTTGTGGACGCAGATGCCGCACCCGATGCACAACGTCTCGGAGATCACCGGCTTCCCCGTCGGTCCCTCGACGATGCACTCTTGCCCCATGCGCACCGGCGGACAGTACGCCTGGCACTCCCACTGGCACTCCTTCGGGTGGCAGCGGTCGTTGAGCAGGATCGCGATCCGGGCCACGGCTACGCGCCTCGCGTATCGGTCGCGATCCGACCGTCGCGCATCGTGACGTGGCGACCGGCCCGGCCGGCGACCTCGGGGTTGTGGGTGACGAGCACGAGCGTGGCGCCCCGGTCGGCGCGCAGCCGCTCGAGCAGCGCCAGGATCGCGGCCGCGTTGCCGCTGTCGAGCTCGCCGGTCGGTTCGTCGGCGAGCAACAAGCCCGGTCGGTTGGAGAGCGCTCGCGCGACCGCGACGCGTTGCTCCTCGCCGCCCGACAGCTGGTGCGGGAACGCCCGCTGTTTGCCGGCCAAGCCGACTTCGGTGAGCAGCTCCTCCGCGCGGCGCGTCCGCTCGGCGCGGGGCACGCGCAGGGCGCGCATCGGCAGCTCGACGTTCTCCAGCGCGGTCAAGGTCGGAAGCAGGTAGAACCGCTGAAAGATGAACCCGACACCCTCGAGGCGCAACCGCGCGCGCTCGCGGTCCGACCGACTCCCGACCGGCGCGCCGTCCCAGCGGACCTCGCCCTCGGTCGGCGCATCGAGCAGTCCGAGCAGATTGAGGAGCGTCGTCTTGCCGCAGCCGCTCGGGCCTTCCACGGAGACGAACTCCCCGGGCGCGATCGACCAATCGACCTCGCGCAACGCCGGCACGGCCTCCGGGTGTCCGGCGCGGTACGTGCGGCTGACGCCCCGGAGCTCGATCGTGGGGGGACGTACCGCGGTCACCGCAGCGCCTCCGTGATGTCCACGCGCAGTGCCGCCCGCGTGGCGACTCCGCTCGCGACGAGCGAGAGGAAGGCGACCCCGACGACGATCGCGGCGAGCGTCGTCGGGTCGAAGACCGCCCATTGGGCCGCGAGCTGCACGCCGCCGGTCCCCCAGGCGGCCATCACCGCGACGATCACATAGCCGCCCGCCAGTCCGAGGACCGAACCGATCAGACCGAGCGCGAGTCCGTCGGCGACGATCTCCCGCGCGATCCATCGGCGCGGCAGGCCCAGGGCCCGGCGAATCCCGATCGAGCGGCGGTCGGACTCGACCCGACGCACGAGCACGAGCGCGAGGAAGAGGAGCCCGATGGTCAAGGCGACCGACGACAGCGCGAGGTAGAATCCGGTCAAGACCCCGCTCGCCGACTGGAGTTGCTCCGCCTCGGCGTCGAGCGACCCGACGAAGTAGTACGGAACGAGGCGTTGAACCTCTCCACGGATACGGGCGAGCGCGGTCGGGTCGGCGGCGGCCGCGCCGGTCACGGCGACCTCGATCGTATCGGCCGCGTCGTGCGGCGCCGAGGGCGAGGGCGCGGCGAGTCCGGCCATGACCTGCAGGTTGGACAACGGGAGGACGATGGCGAACGCTCCGGTGGGTCCGAGGGCGCTCAGCGGAACGCCGAAGGTGCCCGTCACGTTGTAGGCCGTCGCCTGGCTCCGGTTCGTGGTGGGCCCGAGCCAGAGCGTCGACCCCGTCGCGATCCCGTCGGCCTGGGCGAGCGGGGACGAGACCAAGACGTCGTTCGTAGCGGCGCCGGCGTACGTCCCGTTGTCAAAGTGCACGGCGTCGGTCGGGTCTCCCAGCGGCAACGGCGACGGGAACAGCCCGGACTCCGCGGGGCCGAGCGTCGGCGTGAACTGGTCGGGGATCACCCCTTCCGCGAGCACGGGTGAAGGGCCCCCGCCCGGTAGGAACGAGTCGATCGCGACGCTCAGCACGGGGGACGCCGCGGTCACGGAATCCAGGGCAAGGATCTGACGCGACAGATTGTGGGCGTCGGTGATGCCGTGCTCGCCCGATGCGCTGACGACGAGCTGATACCCCGCGTTCTCCAGACTGTTCAGCTCGTGGGTCGCGACGCCCCCGCCGACGCTGATCAGCACGACCGGCAGCGCGACGGCGGTACCGACCGCCGCGATCGCGAGCACCTGCTGGATCCGCAGATGCCGGAGCGACGCGCCGAACCCGAACCGCATCATGGCGCGCGGAGCTCCTCCGCGACGGGCAGCGACATCGCGCGGGCGGCCGGGAGCGCCGACGCGAGGAGGCCGATCGCGAGCACCAGCGCGATGCCCGAGAGCAGGACCCCGGCGTCGAACGAAACGAACGAGAAGCCGACCGGTAGGCCGCCGATCAGGTTCAGTAAGAATCGATTCAGCTCGTACGCACCAAAGTACGCGATCGGCAGCCCGAGCGCGAAGCCGAGCAGCGAGAGGAGCACGCCCTCCTGCGCGATCAGCGAACCGACCTCCGCGCGTGTGTACCCGACGGCGCGGAGCAGGGCGATCTCTCGGCTCCGATCGTCGACGGACATCAGGAGCACGGTGGTCGCGAACAACGCCGCGACGACGACCCCGATCGCCCCGATGAGGGTCCCGAACGTGCGGTAGATGTTCACGACCTGCTGGATCGCCCCCAGGATTTCGCTGAGCGTGATCACGGTCAGCGACGGGAAGGCGGTCTCCAATCGCACCTGGTCCTCCGACGCGGTCGTCGGGTCGGTCAGATGGATGAGGACGAGCGACGCGTAGTCGGTGGACGGGGTCCCGCCGCCCACTATCGATTGCAGTTCCGACAGATAGAGGAAGGAGAGCAGCACCGAGGGGATCAGCCAGAACGGGCCCGAGACCCCGACGACGCGAAACGCGGTCGCGTTCGCGTACCACCCCGGCAAGGACGCGGGACCGGTCGCCTGCGACGGACTGGCCCAGACGAGGTCCCCGACCGACACGCCGAGCACGGCGGCAAGGCCTTCGTCGAGCACGATCTCGTGCGTGAACGGACCATCGTACGAACCGTTCGCATAGTGGGGGTCGCCCGGATAGGTGAAGCCGGTTCCGTTGTAGATTGTCGGGACCTGAATGCCGGTGTTCTCGGACGGGATCCAACCGACGGTGCCGGACCCGGTCGGGCTCCAGTCTCCCGGAACGCGGCTCGCGTTCGCGGCCGCCCACAGCGAGGCGTTCCCGAACACGAGCTCGCTGACGAGCCAGGGACTCGCGACGGCGACATTCGGGTCGGCGTTGGGGATCTGCGTCGCCAGCTCGTGGGCGTGGGGGATCGGCGGAACGCTTCCCGTGGTGATCGTCGTGTTCGCGCTCGCGGCGATCAGGTCGACGCCGCTCGCCGTCGCGAGCTCGGTCGCGCTCGTCTGGATCCCCGCCGAGATGGCGAGCAGCAGGACGACCAGCCCGACCGACAGGCCGATGCCGAGGGACGTGAGGGCGGATCGGCCCGGTCGGCGGCGGATCGCATCCAGCGCGTAGAACACGGTCGCTCCGGCGTCCCTCAGCGACCCGCGGACTGCCGCAGTTCCCCGAAGGAGATCCGGTGGGACGCCTCGACGTTGTACTTGTGGATCGACTCCTCACTGACGGTGCTCGCCCGGACGACAGTGGAGTCGGGGAGGTCCGGGAACGTGGCCGGCAACGCGGCGAGGAGGTCGCGCAGGACGTCCTCGACGAACTTGGGATGGCGATGGGCATCCAGGACGACGCGCCCCTCGTCCCCCCGCTTCAGGATCGCGTACGTCGGGCTGGACTGGGCCGCCTCGATCGCGGCGATCAGCTCGTCGACCTCGACCTCCTCGTCCTTCGAGAGCTCGAACAGGAGACGTGTCCGGTTCCGCTGGTTGTGCGAGATCATCGGCAGCGTGGCGAGAGATTGGTCGTCGAGCGCCGGGTACTCTCGCGTCAATTGCTCCCGGCACGTCTCCATCGCACAGGGGCAGGCGGTCATCCCCACGGCTTCGGCTCCGATCGCCCGGCGCAGGTTCACGGTCCGCCCGTCCCCGCGCTGCGCGTGCGCCTCGGCGAGCAGCAGGTAGTCCTCGAAGCTCCGCTTTTCCTCCGAGATCCCCTTTTGAAGGAAGTACTCGGCCGACGCCGTCACCGTCGCCTCGGTCGCGTACGCGTGGCGGACGAGCAGCTCCCGGGCGATCGTCGAGCAGGCGGATTCGAGGCTCGCGACCGGCCGCTCGACCGTCTGGTCGACGATCTCGGCGAGGACCTCGGCGTTCCGCGACAGGTCCGAGCCCTTGCGGCTGGACGGGAGGTCGACGGCGACCTCGAACGTCGCGGCGAGCGTGTGGACCCGATCCCGGCGCTGGACCGACAGCGGCTTGCGGATCCCGGAGACCCCGACGGACCGGAGCGTCAGGCGTCCCCGGTCCGGGGCCATGGCGTGCACGTCTTTCATCGCCGGTGGCACCGGGACGCTCCTTAAACGGTTGCCCGAGGCAGGCACGCTGAGGTTACCGACGTTGTCGGCGAGCTTATACGGACGCGCCCGGTCGTTCGCTCGATGTCCGAGCCCACGCCGTCTCCGGCCGCGACTCCCGCCGCCGTCCCCGCCGCCCCGGTGTCCCCGGCCGGGCCGTACGCGGAACGGGAGCGCCTGATCACCGAGAACCTGAAACAGATCTACGACCCCGAGATCCCGATGAACATCGTGGACCTCGGCTTGATCTACGGGTTCGACTGGAAAGGCGACGACGTCACGCTCAAGATGACGCTCACCGCGCCGGGCTGCCCGGTCGCCGGGATCCTGGCGGAAGAGGTCAAGCTGGCGATCGAGAAGGTTCCGAACGTCCACTCCGCGAAGGTCGACATGATCTGGGACCCGCCGTGGAGTCCCGAGCGGATGAGCGACTTCGCCAAACGCCAGTTCGGGTACGCGTGAGCTCGGACTCGGGGCCGGGTCCCGGCCGCCGGCTGACCGTCCGCGAGCTCCGCTGGACCGACTTCGACCCGATCCGGGAGATCTACTGGCTCTTGTACGACGAACGCGAGGCGCACTCCGACGTGGGGATCCACCTCTTCGACACTCGACCCGACTACGCCGACGAGGTGACGTGGTTCGCGAACCTCTTTCGCTCGGTGGCGGCGGGGGACGCCGTCGTCGCGGTCGGCGAAGAGGACGGGGTCGTGATCGGTCACTGCACCGTCCGCCGCTTTGGACCCGGCCCGCGGTCGGAGACATCGCACATGGGCGAACTCGGGATCCTGGTGCATCGAGACCATCGGGGTCGGGGGATCGGACGGGCCCTCCTCGCCGACGTGCTCCGCCAATGCGACGGTCGGTTCGACAGCGTGCGACTCTCGGTGTTCTCCACCAACCGTCGCGCGCGCAAGCTCTACGAGGAGTTCGGCTTCGTTCACGTGGGCACCGTCCCTCGGGTGTTCCGACGCGGCGATCGGTACATCGACGAGGAGATCATGGTACGGCCGCTCTCCGCCCCCCCGAACCGTTAAGGCGAGGGGGCCCTCGGCCGACCGATGGCGAACGACGACCGCTGGGAGCGGGAGCTCGTGGAAGAGCGGCGCATGAAGGACGAGTTCATGGCCCGCCACCCCGAGTCGCCGTTCGTCGCCGGCCGCGTGCCGTTCCACGACCTGCGGTACTTCCCGGCGGATCCGACCTTCCGCGTGCGCGCGGTTCTCCGCCGAGCGGCCGCGCCCGAGGAGGCCTATCTGCGGACGAACCGGGACGGTCAGGCCGTGATGCGCTACCTCGGCGACCTCTCGTTCACGATCGAAGGTCGCCCCCTGAAGTTGGGCGTCTATCACGCCGGGGAGGGGGTCGGAACGTCCGTCTTCGTGCCGTTCCGGGACCGGACCAGCGGGGACGAGTCGTACGGCCCGGGCCGGTATCTCACCCTCGAGCTCAACGAGTCGGACGAATACGAGGTCGATTTCAATCGCGCGTTCAATCCGTACTGCGCCTACACGGACGATTACGAGTGTGGATTCCCTCCCGCGGAGAACGACCTTCCGGTCGCGATCCGCGCGGGAGAGAAGGCGTGGGCCGAGGACCGGAACCCCCGCACCCCCTCGAGCGTCGTGCTCGAGCAACTGCGCGGCGGGTCCCCTCGCCCCGCCCGGCCCTCCCGAAAGGCCCCGCGTCGGCGCGGAGGGACGGGGGCGAAGGTCAGAGCGTCGGGAAGGAAGCGAGGATCCCGATGATCACGAACTGAACGCCCACCGCGGCGAGCAGGAGCCCGAGGACCCGGGTCATCGCCATCACGCCGACCCGTCCGAGCGAACGCAGTATCGGCTGGCCGTACCGAAGGATGAAGAACGTCGCGACGGTCGTGACGGCGATCGCGACGAAGGTGGCCGCGATCGAGACCGGCGCGTTGCCGGAATTCCCTTCGTAGATCATCACGGTGGAGATCGCGCCCGGACCGGCGAGCAGCGGGATTCCGAGCGGGACGATGGACAGTTCGTCCCGCCGGGCGATCGCCTCGTCCCGGTCCTGCGGCGTCAATTTGACGCGGGCGACCTCGCCGCGCAACATGTCGTAGGCGACCATGAACAGCAGGATGCCGCCGGCGATCTCGAACGCGGCCAGCGTGAACCCGAACGCCTCGAAGAGGAACCGCCCGACGAGCGCGAACAGCGCGAGGACCCCGGCGAGCACGAGCGTCGCCCGGTGGAGGATGATGTCCCGGTCGGAGGCGGAGAAACCGGAGGTCAGGGCGACGAAGAACGGGAGCGTCCCGATCGGGTCCACGATCGCGAACACCGTGACGACGATGGCGAGATCGGCGTAGATCGTCTGGAGCAGGGTGGGCGACCTCCCGAGGGGCGGGGACGCTCCGAACGCTTCAAGGCTTCGCCCGGCGAGACCCCACGGTCGCTAGGGCCCTCGTGCGGTCCGGGTCCGACGCGCGCCGGTGCGGCGCGGGCGTGCGACGGCGCCCGAGGCCCGGCCGGAGCGATGCGGCGCCGCCCGGGTCGTGCCGGGTCGCATCGAGGGCCCCGGGCCGACGTCGCGACCGCGCATCCGAAGGACGACCGGTTCCCGTTGCGGGTTGGCGAGGAGGAGTTCGTACACGCCCGCCCGCTGGGGGTCGAAGAAGATCCGCGCGCGACCGGCGAGGCGCACGCGCTGGACGTACGGTCCCCCGACCGGACCGAGCAGCAGCACGAACGACCGCCCGGGCGCGGGATTGTCGAGCTCCACATCGAACTCGCAGGCGGGGGCCGCGAGACGCACCTCGAGCCGGACCGTCGACAACGGCTCGAGAACGAGGTACTTCGGCAGGTCGCGGAGGCGGGTCGCCACGGACGCCCGACCTCGGCGGGTCACAAAAGCTGGCGGCTCGACCGGCGTCGGCGCGGCGAGGTTAAATCGGCCGGACCGCTTCGCGGCCCGATGGCGACGAAGAGCACGGCGGAAGCCGTCTGGGAGGGCGACCTGCCCCACGGCCACGGTCGCGTGAAGGGAACGAGCGGGGGTCTCGGCGAGACGTCGGTCTCCTGGGCGGCACGGACCGGCACCGCGTCCGGGCTCACGACGCCGGAGGAGCTCCTCGCCGCGGCGCATGCCGCTTGCTACTCGATGGCGCTCTCGGCCGGTCTCGGTCGGCAGCAGAAGCCTCCCGAGCGACTCCGAGTCTCCGCGACCGCGACGTTCGACAAGGTGGGGGACGGTTGGAAGGTCACCACGATGGAGATCACCGTCGTCGGGAAGGTTCCGGGACTCTCGGCGGCGGAGTTCGAGGCGGCAGCGAAGGCCGCCGGCGAGGGCTGCCCCATCTCCGGGGCCCTGAAGGGGAACGTCGCGGTCAGCGTCCGGGCGTCGTTGGAGTGAGCTCCTCCAGCATCAGGTCGGCGAACACGAACCCGTCCCGGGCGACGATCTCCCCCGGCACGACCCGGAGGGCGCTCGAGAACATCGGGCCGGCCGTCACGCACGTATGGAACTCCCCTCGCTCCCCGCAGGGGTCGACGCTCTCGGGGAGCTCTTCGAGCAGCGCGCGGTCGAACGACCGGCCGGCGAACCGTGCCGGCAGGAGACGCGGGTCGAGCGCGACGATCCGGGCCTCGAGCCCCGCGTCGATCATCTCCCTCGCGAGCCGGTCCGTCGGCCGACCCCATAATGGGAACACCGGTTCGACCCCGGTCCCCCGGAGCTTCTCCTCCCGATAGGCTCGGATGTCCTCGAGGAACAGGTCGCCGAAGACGACCCGCGACACCCCGTCCGCCCGCAACCGGCCCATCACTTCGGCCATCGCCCGCTCGTACACCGAGTTCGGGCACGGGGCGGGGATCTCGACCTTGTAGAGCGGGAGGCCGGCCGCGCCCGCCTGGGCGTCCAGCAGGGACTCGCGGACGCCGTGCATCGAGACGCGTCCGTAGGTCTGCGTCACGGTCGTGAGCAACCCGACCACATCGAGTTCGCCCGCCCGCCGGACCTCGTAGAGGGAGAACGCCGAGTCCTTGCCGCTGCTCCAGGAGACAACCGCCTTGGGCCGCTCGTCCGAGGGTCCGTCCGGCGGCGTCATCGGGTCCCAAAGTCGGAGAGCTGGCGCTGCCCCCGCTTCCGGTCGGGTCCCGTGGCGTCGGGGTCCGGGGAGCTTCCGTGCGACTCGACGGCCGGTGGTTCGGCCTCCGGGGGGCCGGGGGTCGGCGCGTCCGCCTCCGGGACGAGGATGCGCCGGACGGCGGCGGAGTCCGGTTCCGCGTCGACCAGGTAGGCGACCTCCTCGGGGGTCAGCTCGAGCTCGCGGGCGATCCGGCGCGCGAGGTCCGTCCGGTCGCCGGCGGGGCGTCGACCCCCCGCCGGGCGGAACAGGGCTTCGAGGAATGGCAGGAGAGCGTCCCGGGACTTGGCGCGCGAGAGGTGGAGGCGCCGCCCGGCCTTGCGCATCACCGCGTCGCGGACCGCCCGCGTCGTCCGCGAGCGGCCCATCTCGCCCAGAAAGCGGGGGAATTGCGCCCGTCCCGAGATCGGCACGGAGGCGTCGCGGATCGCGAGCCCGACCCCACCGGTCATAAGCTCGGAGGCGTAGCTCCACAGCCCCCAGACGCGATGTCGACGCGCGCGCCCCAGCGCGCGCTCGGCGGAGGTGAGCCGGTCGATCGCTCCGGCCCGGTGGGTCGGGTCCGGCGCGAAGAACGGGATGTTCTCCTCGATCCACGGGAAGAGGTCGTCCGGGGTCGCGTCGAGCCGATCCTGGACTTCCACGGACCGGTAGTAGCGCGCAGCGGAGAGGGCCTCCTCCGTCAGTGCGATGAAGTCGGCGGTCAGGTCGCGCGTGCCGAGCACCGAGAGCTGAAGGGGCCCGCGCGCGAGGGGTGAAATCGCGTCGAGGTCGTTCAGGGCGGCCCGCACATCGCCGTGTGCCCGACGGACGATCGCATCCAGTGCGGCGGGGAGAAGGTCGAGCCGTTCTCGGCCGACGACGTCCTCGAGCAACGAGAGGATCTCGCGGTCGCGCACCGGCAGAAAGCGCACGCGAGCGACCGCGTTCCGGAAGAGCGCGGAGTATCGCGTGAGCACCCGATCGTCGTTCACCGTCAGTACGACCGGCTGCCGGGTGGAGCGCACCAGGCGGGCGATCGCGCCCAAGCCGCCGCGGTCGGACGTGTCGCGAGTCCGTCCGACGCCGCGCCACTCCTCGATGTCCTTGCGGGCCGCCGGCAAGCGGGCCCAGGCGAAGTTTCCCGGAGATTTCGGTAGGTCGTCCCACCCGCCGAACGGCGCGGGCTTCGCTCCGGGCTCGAGCCTCCACGTTTGGTTGAGGGAAGCGATCTCCCCGTACCGGCCCCGCAGGAACTCCCGGAGGGAGGGCGGCGACGGGGCGGGGCGAGCCGACTCGGTCGCTCGCCCGCTCAGCGAGTCGGCTTCGTCCAGCAGGATCAGCGAGCGCGCGTGGCCGCCCCGGGCGGGACCCTCCGTCAGCGTGTGGGTGATCGACGCACGTCCGGCGACCTGCTCGATCGCGCGCTCGTTCCGGGCGTCGGAAGCGTTCATTTCGACCAGCGACCACCCCATTTCCCCGGCGAGCGCGATCGCGGCGCTGGTCTTGCCGACTCCCGGCGGACCGGACAGGACCGCGGCGCGCTGCGCGGGAGGCGCGGCGCCCTGCCACCCTTGCGCCCACGCACGCAGCTGGGCTCGCGCGGGAGAGTTGCCGATCACGTCGTCGAGTCGCCGCGGGCGGAGACGCTCGGAGAGGGGAAGCGCGGGCGGGCTGGGCACGGTGCTCGGCATCCCCCCCCGAGTTTAAGCGGTCCCGTGTCGCGGGCGAGGGTCGTCCGAAGGAAAGAAAGTGCATCGCGGGTTCGACCGGACCCGGACCGCGGGAATCCCATGGACGACAAGCGACCGATCGGACCTCGAAACGTTCCCGGCACGTCCCTACGTACTTCCTCTATCGCCGTCGCGCTGGACGGACCCGATCTCGGCCCCCCGAGCAACGACGACCGGAACGTCGCCCTCCTCCGGACCGCACGTTCGGTCGGCATCACGACGTACGCGACCGGGCCGGGGAGCGTCTCCGGTCGGGCGGAGCGCCTCCTCGCGGCGGCGTTCCCCGACCGCGACCCCGAACTCGTCGTCCTGGTCCGTCGATCGGTCCGTGAACTCGCCCGCGAGGCCGCGGCGTCCTCTTCCCGAACGTCGTTGGAGGAACGGTTGCGGTCCTCACTCCGATCCACGAGCGAACGCCTCGCTCCCCAGACGGTCGGACTGGTCGAGTGGGAGCCCTCCGGTAGCGCGGAGAATGACACCGCGGCCGAGGAAGCGCTGGACGTTCTCCGCACCGAGTCGCGGATCGGCGGCTGGATCCGGGACGCCTCGACTGTCGTCCGTGATCGGGCCCCGGCGGGAGCGCCGCGGTCGCGCTCCCTCCTCGTCGCCGGAGATTTCTCGGT
>Ga0187783_10003004_pt1 | contig 12455 bp, 6 predicted proteins | sample 1015_SJ02_MP02_2_FD_132471 | JGI IMG/M metagenome (GOLD analysis project Ga0187783, IMG submission 132471) | Tropical peat soil microbial communities from peatlands in Department of Meta, Colombia - 1015_SJ02_MP02_20_MG | ecosystem: Environmental > Terrestrial > Soil > Wetlands > Peat | place... | reverse complement strand
GCAACTTTTTCGGGCCAGCCATGGATGGCTGCTTCAAAACTTTGTTAGCCCGAAAAAGTGCGCGAGCAGGAGCGGCACATGGATGTGCCGCGACGAGCGTTCGCGCGATAAAACACCAACCCCGTCGCGCGAAAATGCGACTTCTTACTGGTTGTCAGGTAGGCGTAGATCGGCGGGTTGGTCGAGGAAGTACTCCTTGTCGTATTTCGCCGGGATCACCTGGAATTTTCTCGGCGGATCGCCCCAGTTGAAGGCGTAATCCTCGGGCGAATTTGCTCGCGTGTCACTCGCTGACAAGTGCGGAAGGTTGAACCGGTCCTCGATAAACTTCAGGATGCTTCCGTGTTCGTAGATCTCGTGTGAAACGTATTTCTGTTTGGCATACGGCGAAACGATCAGCAAAGGCAGGCGGAATCCGTATCCGTCGTAGTCGACCTTGCTCGGCGCCACGTGGTCGTACCATCCGCCGGCGTCATCCCAGAATACGAAGATGACGCTGGAGTCCCAATACTTGCTCTGACCGACGGCATTGACGACCGAGGCGACCCACGACGGGCCGGTGTCGGAATTGCAGCCGGCGTGGTCCGAGTTCGCGCAGGTCGGCGTTATCCAGCTGACGGTGGGAAGCGTGCCGCCGGAAACGTCACTGAAAAAAACGCTGTCCTTGACGACGTCCTTCTTCCAATCCGGACCTTCGTAGATGTTGCTGATTGCCTGGTAGGCGCTCCATTCGCCGCCGTCGGCGCTGATCGGCGGCGCGTAATATCGCCAGGAGATTCCGGCCGAGTCCAGCTCGCTGCCGAGCGTTGCGTTATCGAAGCAGGCCTGGATGTAGTTACCACTCGGCTCTCGCCCTTGAGTTAGAGTCTCGATCTTATCGGGCGGCCCGCCTTTACAGCCCCACCAGCCCTCGGGGAAATCAAAAGCACCACTCGCCTGTGCGGCGACGATGTACTGGTGCGAGATAAAGCTGCTCAAATCGAAATTCGAAGCGAACATCTCGTCGGCAAAGACATACTGTTCGCCTATCGCAAAATATGGTGCCGTTTCGCTGTGGGGCACGTAACTGTAGGGCGGATTAGCGTTCGGGCACTTCGGGTACTTGGGCTTATTGCATTCGATGACCTCGTTATCGAAACCGTTCATCTGGCAGTCCGTGCCGGGGTAGCTTCCCTGGCCGTTGCAAGCGGTGAAAAACGCCGCGGAGCTGTGCCCGAGGTCCCAGCTGGTCGCGAGTCCGATCGGCTGGAGCGGAATCTTCGTCCCCGCTTTATTGTAGCCGTACGATTGTACGTTGGCGCCCGGAAATCCATAAAAGAGATTGTCGACGCTGCGGTTCTCTTGGACGACGATGATGATGTGCTCGATCATCGAATCCTTCGGCTTGCTCTGCATCCTCACCACACCGCTTGCGTTGAGAGCCGGCAGCGCCGGCGGCGGCCCCGTCGTCGGGCCGGCGCAAGCAGTGAATGCAAGCGCTGCGACAACGATCAGCGTATGGGTACGCTTGCTCGGCATAGCTACGGGGTACCTCCGTTCTCAGGTGCCGCTGGTGGGTTTCGCGAAGTACGCCTGGGGTACTCCTTCGATTGAAATCGCGGTGCGCGGGAAGAGCGCGAGGCCGAGCCGTCCGTGCTGCATGCCGGCGCACTTGCCGACTCGCACCCGATCGACGTTCAAATAGACGAATCCATTGCGCCCGAAATCCCTCAAATCGGTGTAACACGATTGGTTCCCAAGGGATAGAAAGACACCGGCAAAGACGCCGGTCATGTCGGGACGCACGTTCCCCAGCTCGACCCGAATCAGCGGTCCGGCGGAAAGCGATTCAAGGCTCCAAGCAAAAATGATACGCCCTTTTGGCGCTACGTAATAGCGCCCGGTCACGGTATCGGACTGGCACTGGTTCTCGCAATAAACGTCGGGCTTTGGGTAAATTGCTCGGCCGCGCGGATTTTGGAGGAAGGCGAGGAAGGCCGCATGCGTACCGATCTCCACGCGGTTACTTGCAACCGGATCGTATTCGTGCGATGCCGCCGGGACGATCAAGGCCTTCGGCGCGAGATTGTCGCGCGCCGCAATCGCGGACGCCTCTTGCCAAGAGATCCGCGAGAGTAGCCTGGTGTCGGCGCTCCCACCCAGCATGGCATCCGAAACGCTGCCGTCAATTTCGGGTGTCGCCACCGCGGTGACGCTGGTAGCGCCTTTAGCAACGACGTCGACGGCAATCGCGATCCGCTGGCGAGTCGGATCGCACTGGCCGACATTCCCTGCGTCCATCGGCACCCAAGCGACCGAATCGCGACTCCCAATCGCCGTCAGATATGCGGTCGTGATCTGGCCGAAAGCGCAGGACAAGCCGACGTTACCGGTCACGACGGCGTTGGGCCCGGTGGTGTTTGCGTGTACGCTCACGTAAAGATACTTGAGCGCGTAGCCGTCTCGATTCGGTACCACAAACGCAGCCAGACGGTGATCGCTCGGGTATGGGGAGCCGACGTTGCGCAGTCTCACGCTCGAGGCCGGCTGGAGTGAAGCTAACGACGGCAGCGCCACGACTCCGTCGCCGGCCGCATTAGTCGATAAGGGCGACGGCAGGTCGAGGGCGGATGCCAAGGCCGCAGCACCTTGGGTCACGAGCACGCCCCCGTTGATCTGCATGAGCTCTGCGGGTGCGGGCGGTGCGGTGGCCTGCGGCTGCGTCGGCATCACCAAGTGGTTCGCGGAGATCAGTCCTAAATAGGTCGTTCGCCGTGGAAAAGCCACGATCTGCGAGGCGGAGCGCGGAACGAGGGACGCAACCGCGCGCCATTTCGGCGCATCCGGCCACAGCCATGCGCTCGTAGGATTCTGTACGGCGTAAACGACCGGCCCGCCGTAACGTTCCGAGCCCGCCCATGCCACCGTCACGTTCCCCGTGGGGACGTCATGGGCTCGCACCGACCAAATGTTGCCGATGATATATTGAACTCCGGAATCGAGGATCGTTCGGCGCTGCGTGGCCGCGTCGGGCGACATCCAGAGCGAGCGCACGAACCGGCTTCCCACCTGGTCTTGCAAGATATGCGGCGCTGTGAGCGCGCCGATCACCGCATTGGCCGGCGTGTGCTGCCGAACCCATCGCGCCGCTTCGCGAAGACCGTAGGTCGGCTCCGCTACGCCCCAGCGATCGGTGCTGCAGCCCAATGAGAGACAGCCGAGGGTCGCGGAGCTTGGATACGGCCAAAAAACGAGCGCCCATAGCAGTTCGAGGCCGACGCACGCACCGGCGATCGCGCCAAGGGCTCTCGGCCGGGCGAAGCTTTCTCTTCGCGAAATCGCAACGAAGGCTGCTGCAGCGAGCAGCGGCAGCGCCGGTACCGTGTAAAACCAGTAATGCTCTAAATACAGCGACGTCGGCACGACCAGCGCAATCCCGAAGCCGATCGCGCCTAGCAGCCCCGCGAGCACGGTCCAGCGTTTCTCCCTTACGAGGAAGACGATCGAGACGATGCCGAGCACCACGCAGATCGGTCCGGTATGGATCACCGTCTGGAGAATTGCATTGAAAACGCGCGGAAACAATGGAACCGACTGATGCGTCGTCTGATCGAAGATGATGCGAGCGCCGAATGCAAAGGCGACGCGCTTCATCGTATCGATCCAAAGGAAGGGCCACGTAGCGACCGAAGCTAGCAGAGCAAATGCGCCGTATTGTGCGGCAACGAGAAGCGCGAGCCGCGCGCCTATTCCAAAGGCAAACAAAAGCGCGAAGACCAAAAGCACCGATTCAACCGCTAATACCGGACTCTTACAGCATACCGCAACCGCGACCAGAATCGCACCGCCAAGCACGCGCGCTCGATTGCCGCGGCGCAAACCGCTCACGGCGAAGAAAACGCCCCAGACGAAGGCGGCCGCGAAGCCCAGCTCCTGATAAAAGGAAAGCGCATAGCCGAGCGTCATCGGCTCGACGGCAAAGATCGCACCGGCAGCGATGCCCGCAAAGTCGCTCTTCCAAAGAAGTGTCCCCAAAGCGGCAATGCCCGCGGCGGCAATTGCCGTGAGCACGAGCGACCAGAAATAGCTGGCCCCTACTGCGGAAATCCATCCGCCCAAGAGTCCGACGACCGCCGGCATTAGAATCGGTTTGCCGTCGCTCGGAACCGAGGCGAGGTCGCCCGCGCCGGGATTGGCCGCGTCCAGCGAAGACGAAATCGTATCGACGTATCCCCATCCGAGATAGCCCCAATCGCTCATCAGGCCGTGACCGAGCTGATCGTTGTGCAAGTATGGCGGAAAGAGCAGCGCCGCGACGATTGCGACGCCGGCGGCGATCGCGCCGGGCCGCCAGTTGATCTTTGAAACTTCTTCGGCCGTTGAAGCCGGCACGGAGATTGCGAAAATGCCGAAAAGACAGGCCAGCAATAAGATCCCGCCCGCGACGCCTTCGGGCACGAACGGATATGGCTGCGAGATCGTCAAGTTAATCGCACCCACTTGGCCATGGATCGAATATGTCGCATCTCCGTAGATTGGGAGCGAGCATGCCGATAGGTCGCAACGCGCAAAACCCCCGACGATCAAGTTCCCCGACTCCACCGTCACTTGACCCGGATCCGCCGTCCTAATGTCGACGACGCTTCCAAAAGCCGCAGGGAAATATCCGCCGTCGATTGTCGTCACGCTTCTAACGCCGTGCAGTGAAGCGCGTGAGACGACTAATTCCAGAACGATGAGCGCCAACACCGTCATGACGCGAGCCGATATTGGAATCCGCGCAACCAACGGCGCAACCCATGCAGCAGCCGTCTGAATCCACGCAAACGGTCGGTCTATCGAGCGCGATTCACTCGACACTAACATCGCCCTGCATTCCAAGGTCCTGCTGGTTCTTCGACGTCGCCGAACCGACCTTGCGTGTTTTGTCTAAGGTGCGATGCGCGCAGCGCACGCGGCGCAAACGTGAACGTTTCTTTAACGAGTCTGCGTGCTCGCGGCAAGCGATCGTGTTATCAGCCAGCGGAAGAAACGCGCGCTCGCATTGCTCGGAGATCTTTTGCCAAGCTTGCGTCGGTTTTTCACTAAGTACCGGACGAGCATGCCGTCGCAACTTACTGGGGGAAGCTGCCATCGCACTCCGATCAGTGGCTTGAGAAGATTTCCTCGACGTATTGCGTTGGTAAAATAAAATTGACTGAAGTAACTATTCGCAAAATTAACCGAGGTAACCTACCGAGTGCCAAATGATATGCCAGCCCCCTACAGAATACCTCGTATGAACATTTACCCGTGTGCTCCCGGAGGTTTCCCGTGCGCAACGTTGGAGTCGCCGCCGACCCCCAGACGAACGGCTCGTACTCAGCGCCGCTTCATGCCGGTTCGCCCCACGCACTTGTCTTCGCCGAGTATTTTCCGCCCTACATGGGCTCGGACCGTCGTCTCTTCGATCTAGTGACGAATCTGCCGGACTGGAACGTAACGGTTGCCGTCGTTCCGCCGCTGCGCGCGCTAATTGGCGGTAAGGCTGAAGAAGCCTTGATGGCTCGATTCGAGCTTCACGAACGGCCTTGGGAAGCCCCCGTGCTGTCCCCTGAACATCGCCTGCGCGCCCACTATTTCCGATTAACGCGCTCGGTGCAATGGCTTTGGAGCACCGGCGTCTTGCCCGTTGCGTACGCCTACAGCATTCCGAGCTTCGTCGCGCAGTCGGTGCGGTTGATCCGTCAACGAAAACCCGATCTCGTCGTCGCCGGACATCCCTCCTATCTGTGCGGACTCTCGGCGATTGTGGCTGCTCGCATCTGCAGAGTCCCCGTCCTTTTGGATTATCCCGATGCCTGGACCCCGCTGGCCGTCGACACCGCCGCCTTGGATCCATCGAGCGCGACCGCCCGGATCCTTCGGTCGCTCGAAGCCTTCATTGCGCGGCGTGCCGATAGAATAACTTCGATAACGCGCGAGCTCGCCGAGTACGTTACGACCGACATGAAAGCAACGGCGCCGATCAGTATCGTGGGCAACGGCGGCGACGATACCGTCTTCGTCGCCGATACGCCGCCCGCGCCGCGCGAAGAACTCGGTATTCCGCTCGACCACGAAATCGTCGTCTACAGCGGCCGGCTCGAAGCGTGGTCGGGAACGGAGCCGCTGATTCAAACGATCAAATTAGTCGTAGCGCAGCGTCCTCGGACGACGTTTCTCATTCTGGGCGATGGGAATTCCGCTAAGCGCCTACGCGAAGCCATCCGCTCGGAAGGCCTTGCAGCGAACGCCGTTTTCCTCGGGTACCGGCGCCCGTCCGAGATGCCGTCGCTGATCGCGTTGGCAGACCTGACGGTCATACCATTTCCGCGAACCCGCACGACCAATGTGTGCGCTCCGATCAAATTGTACGAATACATGCTGATGAACAAGCCGATCGTGACGACTGATCTTCCCGGGGTGCGTGAGTCGGTTTCGGAGGAGCACGTGCATTTCATCCCGGACACCGAACCCGCGTCGTTGTCGAGCGCGGTCGTGGCGCTGCTCGCAGATCCCGAGCGGCGCGCGAGGCTTGCGTACCATGGCTACGAGCTAGCAAAGCGGCGATTCACCTGGCGACAACTCGGCGCGCAATTTGCGCGAGAGATGACGCAGACGGTGAACGCGCGGCTTCCGCGCGAACGGGCAGCAAAGATTGTCGCGGTGTTAGACCGGCCGCTCGAGTTGGTCCCGCAAAGCCTTCCCGCCGAGCCGACCGGTTTGCAGGCAAAGCACCACTAAGGCGAGCTGAAAAAACCACACGGCGATGCAACACGCCATGAAGGCGCGTTGGGGCTCGTAGTAAAGGTTCAACGTCGCGGGTAAGGCGCTCAAGACAAAGGCATTGGCATAGCCGTCGGCTACGCCGTGCCACTGCGTCGGCGCGCCAAGCACGTTCCAACCAGGCGCATAGCGCGTTCGAAAGACGAGAAGCCAGGGCCCGTGCGAGCGGGTCTTCGCTAACACGTTAACGCGCCATGGCGCGGGGCTGCTATACGCGATCACGGTCGCACTGCCGAAATTGCGCAACGGAACTCCGTCATCCCGGCCTTGCGCCAGCCGGTATGCGACCGCTTCGCCTCGGAGCGATCGCACGACCAGCTGACCGTCGCTCGAAACGGGATCCCACCGCGGTTCGCTGGAGCCCGGGAGCGTCTCGTCAAAAGCGCCGCTACGCAGATTCAACGGGCCGCCCGAATGCAACAGCCACCAGCCGCCTTGCGGCAGGCTGACGATTAGCGGTGTCGAGGACAAGGTGACGAGACCTTGTCCGAACGTGGATTTCGACCCATCCAGGCCGTACCAGCGGCTTAGCAGCGTCCAACCCAACCGCGGATTGTCGCTTAGCGCGGTCTTGTAAAACAGGTCCCTTATTCTAACGCCTTCGTTCGATCCGCGCTCGGGAAGTGGTCCGTCTGGTGAGGTCAACCCTACGGCGTTCGCTTGCAACGGCGCCTTGTAACTCAGCGGCTCCGTCACCGAAGCTCTCGGAAAGAACACCTCTCCCGATGAAGCAATTGGAGTCAGGCTCGTCGCCTGTGGCGTCTTCTGCTTGACGCCTTGCCGGCTGAGATCATCGCTCCAAAAATCGGGACGCTGCACGAGTCCGACCACGCCCATTCGTGACAGCGCTTCGACGAACCATAGCGCCGTCGGCTGGTCGACGATCGCGATGTTCGTCAGCGGCGCAATCGTGGGATATTCCGCGAGGGACGGATGCATCGCGTCTGAAACCGCATCGACGTCGATGCCGCCGTTGGTGTCATCGAATACGACGGGAGTAACTAGCGGCGTCGATGCGATCCTACCGTTTGGGAAGCTTTTTATCTCTTCCCGAATTTGCGCGTAGCGCGGCAGCACGACGTTCTTTGCGATCAGGCCGGAGTGACCGATGAGGAACGGCAGCGCGGCGATCAGCAAGTACGCAACCAGCAGCAGCGCAACGTAGATGCGCCTCCAAGATGCCGCGACGGCAAATGCGTAGGCGAGCGCCAGCAAGACGGCGCCGTTAGAGGCGTCGCGGAAGACGGTCGCCGGGTAAAAGTTCGCGTAGAGAAACGACCACAAGCTCTGGGCCGGGCCAACAACACCTGTGGCGACAAGGATTCCGCCGATCACCAAAAGTCCCAGCGCAATCGCGTACCGTACCGGCCGAACGATAACGATCGAAACCAGAGCGAGAACGCTAAAGACGCCAAGCGCGTAAAAACTACCGGGGATCGTCGCCTGGGCATAGTACGGCACGACGTAGTTGACCGTCCAAATGACGTCCGGAAGCGGCGTCGACAGCAGGCGCTCCCAGCCAAGTTCGGGACGCGGATAAACGAGATCGATATAACCGCCCGCGCTATTGATTGCCACGAAGACCGGAACGAGCGAGATGACGGCGCCGGCCAGAAAAACCGCCGCCGGCAGCCACACCGCCTTCGGCCTCCCCATGAGCGCCCCGGCGATCGCGGCGGCAAGGCCGAAGGCCGCGAATTGCGGTTGGATCGTGATCAGGCTTCCAAGCAAGCAGAGCGCCGGCAAGAATACGAGCGGCTTGGATCGCGCCGATTCGAAACCGAGCCAAAGGATGTATGGCAACAGCGCATACGCGTACCAAAAACCGACATGCCCGGCTCCAAGATTGCTGAGCAAGACCGGCGACGTCACATAGGCCAGCGAGGCTGCAACCGCGCACCACGGCGGCGCGAACGCAACTCGCGCGGAAACAAGGACGATTCCGATTGCAGCTGCGACAAACGGCACCAGCAGCACCAAACGTACGGCTGCATCTGCACCGACGATAGCCGCGGGAATCCCGACCAGCAGATTGATCACATTGGCGCTGGCCAGCGCGTTGGGGAATCCAAGCCCCTGTGCGTCCCATGTCGAGAGATGTCCGATCACGCCGTTTAGAATCGATCGTGTCTCGGGCGGCCACGACCAATCGTGTTGGTACGCGGGAAATCCCGGGCGGATTAGGATCGGGAGAAGCGTCAGCGTCGCAAGCGCGGCGCTTACGGTGTATGCCCAACGCCAGCCCCTTTGAGAAGCGCGCGGTCCCGGCGGAAGCTCCATTCCCGGCATCACCTTTTGCGGCTCGTCGCGCACGGCCTCTTGTAACGGTGTGTAGCGCCCAAAAGGTGTCATCCTGAGGAGCGCCCGCAGGGCGCGTGTCGAAAGACGAAGCACACAAGCGCAAGGGATTTGCGTGTCATCCTGAGCCGCGCCCGTAGGGCGCGCGTCGAAGGACGAAGCATGCAGCCGCAATTGACCAGAGTCGCTATCCTCGGCGTTTCATCGTTAACGATGCGGCAGGAAATTCTCGGGCGGTCAACGCATCCGCAATGGTCACTTCAAAGGAGGCCTCGGTGCGGAGCGTGATCGACGCCGATCGAATCCTAACAGCCGTCCTTTTGACGGCTTTTCTCTCAGCTTGCAGTAATAGCCCAGGCCTCGCCCCACTGCCGTCCGGAAATCCGCAGGCAGCAAGCCGCCTAGTCAAGCGCTTGTCGTCGTCCGGGGGCGACAGCGTTATCCAACACGTCGTCGTCATCATTCAAGAGAACCGCAGCATGGATAACCTGTTTTACGGTTATCCGAACGCAAACACGCAGTCGTACGGCTACAACGAAGAAGGCGACAAGATTCCTCTCAAACCCGTTGGTTTACAAGTGGGTTGGGATCTCTCTCACGACTCCTACTCTGCTACGACTGCCTGCGACGGGCCGAAGAGCGACCTTCCCGGCACGAACTGCAAGATGGACGGCTTCGATAACGAGTACTACCAATGCAACAAGTCCGGCTTTCCTCCGTGTCCGAATGCCAATCCGCCTTATAGCTACGTCCCGCATTCGGAGACGAAGCCCTATTTTGCGATAGCGCAACAGTACGTGCTGGGCGATAACATGTTCCAGTCCGACTGGGATATGAGCAGTTTCGTCTCGCACCAATACATCATCGCCGCACAGGCCGACTCAACGGCCAACTTTCCGGAGGCGCAATGGGGCTGCGAGGGCGGCAGCGGCGATACGATCGAGACGATGACCCAAGAGCGCGTGCTCACCGGAGATTGGATCCCGGCGTGTTTCAGTTACACCACGCTGGCCGACGAGCTCGATGCCGCGAAGCTCTCATGGCGGTTCTACGCATCGATTTACAATACGAGCGGCGGTCTCTGGAGCGCTTATCAAGCCGTTAGTCCCATCTTCAACGGGCCGGATTGGAAGAAAGACGTCATCAGCCCACAAACGGATTTCTTCGGCGACGTGAAGCATGGAAAGTTACCGGTGGTGAGCTGGATCACGCCGACCTGTCTGAATTCGGATCACTCCGGCTGCCTCGGCAAGACCGGACCGTCGTGGGTTGCGTCGCTCGTCAACGCGATCGGCGAATCGCAGTATTGGGATTCAACGGCGATCTTTATCTTTTGGGACGATCCCGGCGGCTGGTACGACCACGTGCCGCCGCCGTACCTCAAATATAATTGGGACGGCCTCGGGATGCGAGTGCCGATCTTGGTGGTCTCGGCATACGCCAAGCAAAACTACATCTCGCACGTTCAATACGACAACACCAGCATCTTGAAGTTCATCGAGGACCGCTTCAGCCTTGCGTCGATGACCGAAAGCGATAAGAACGCAACCTCGCCCGAGGCGGACTGCTTCGATTTTTCGCAGCCGGCCCGTAAGTTTACGGCCATCCCGACTGAGTACGACGAGAACTACTTCTTACACCAGCCGCCCGATCCGCGCCCGGTCGACACCGAATAGGAACGGCGGCTCATCTGGGGGCGACGGGAGCAGCACCCATGCGAGCGACATTCAGCAACGGACTTCTCACGGCTGCGATGGCGTCGGGCATTCTTTGCGCTTGCAACAATGGAGGCATCAGTGCATTGCCGGCCGGTGATATGCAGGCCACAGGCTCGCTGAGGCGTTCGTCCTCCTCTGGGGGGTCCAACGTGATCCAGCACGTCGTCATCATCATTCAAGAGAACCGTAGCGTGGATAATCTTTTTTACGGTTATCCAAAGGCCGATACGCAGCCGTACGGCTACAACAAAGAAGGCGAAAAAATCCCGCTCAAACCAGTTGGCCTACAGGCGCAATGGGATCTCGATCATGACTCCTACGCCGCCACCACTGACTGCGATGGGCCGCCGAGCGATCTTCCCGGGACCCATTGCAAGATGAACGGCTTCGATAGCGAGGGCTGGCAATGCGGCAAGGGCTCTCCCTATCCTTCATGCCCGAACGCCAACCCGCCCTACAGCTATGTTCCGCATAGCGAGACCGGCCCATACTTCGCAATGGCGAAGCAGTACGTGCTAGGCGATAAGATGTTCCAGTCGGACTGGGATATGAGCAGTTTCGTCTCGCATCAGTACGTCATCGCCGCGCAAGCCGACTCGACCATTAACTTCCCAAAGGCCCAATGGGGCTGCCAGGGCGGCAGCGGGGATACGATCGATACTATGAATAACGAGCGGGGCATCAATCCGTCGAATGAAGCAATCCCAGCTTGCTTCAATTACACCACGCTGGCCGACGAGCTCGCTGCTGCGAAGCTCTCGTGGCGGTTTTACGCGTCGGTCTACAATACCAGCGGCGGCCTTTGGAGCGCTTACCAAGCCGTAAATCCCATCTTCAACGGCCCCGACTGGGACAAATATGTCATCTCGCCGCAAACGCTCTTCTTCAATGACTTGAAGAAAGGCCAGCTCGCGACCGTAACCTGGATCACGCCGACCTGCGCAACCTCCGACCACTCCGGTTACCAGTGTGGCGTCAATCCCCCACAAGGTCCCTCCTGGGTCGCATCACTGGTCAACGCAATCGGCGAGTCCAAGTTTTGGACCTCGACAGCGATCTTTATTTTTTGGGACGATCCCGGCGGCTGGTACGATCACGTCCCTCCACCCTTCGTGAACATCGACGGTCTCGGCATGCGCGTACCACTCTTAGTCATCTCGGCCTACGCCAAGCAAAACTACGTCTCGCACGTTCAATACGAGAACACCAGCATCTTGAGGTTCATCGAGCATCGCTTCGATCTCGCGGCGATGACGGGGAGCGATTTGCACGCCAATAACCCCGAAGAAGATTGTTTCGATTTCTCGCAGCCGGCCCGGAAGTTCACCCCCATTCCGGCCATCTACGACGCGAACTTCTTCTTACGCCAGCCCCCCGATCCGCGTCCGCCCGATACCGAATGAAAGTGTGGGCTGGGGCGGCAATCGGGTTTCTCTGCGCTTGCAGCGGCGGCGGCGACCCCGGTGCGTTGCCGGCGGGAAATCCGCAGGGCGCCCGCGCGCTGGTTACGCACCTCGGCTCCTCGGGCGGATCCAACGTGATCCAGCACGTCGTCGTCATCATTCAAGAGAACCGCAGCATGGATAATCTCTTTTACCGTTATCCGAACGCCGATACGCAGTCGTACGGCTACAATGAAGAAAACCAGAAAAT
>Ga0187783_10003003_pt1 | contig 12456 bp, 10 predicted proteins | sample 1015_SJ02_MP02_2_FD_132471 | JGI IMG/M metagenome (GOLD analysis project Ga0187783, IMG submission 132471) | Tropical peat soil microbial communities from peatlands in Department of Meta, Colombia - 1015_SJ02_MP02_20_MG | ecosystem: Environmental > Terrestrial > Soil > Wetlands > Peat | place... | reverse complement strand
GGCGACGTCGCCATCATCGACCATGTCGACCTGGACCGGGTCGGCGCTGACGCGCTGATCAAGTGCCAGGTCTCGGCGGTCGTCAACGTGGCCGAGAGCATCAGCGGCCGGTACCCGAACCTCGGCCCGCAACTGCTCATCGAGGCAGGCATCCCGCTCGTCGACGACGTCGGACCCGACGTCTTTGACCAGGTCAGGGAGGGTCAGCAGGTCCGGCTGGACGGTGAGACGCTGTACCTGGGCGAAGCCGTCGTGGCGAAAGGGACCAGGCAGACTGCCGAATCGGTGGCCGCCGCCATCGCGGCGGCCAAGGAAGGCCTCGCCGACCAGCTCAAGGCCTTCGTCACCAACACCTTCGAGTACATCAGCCGGGACTCGGAGTTGCTGATCGAGGGCATCCGCATTCCGGAGCTGCAAACCAGTCTTGCGGACCGGCACGTGCTCGTGGTCGCCGCCGGTTACCGGTACCGGGAGGACCTGCAAGCTCTGCGTTCCTATATCCGGGAGTTCAAGCCGGTCATGATCGGTGTCGATAGGGGCGCGAACGCGCTCATCGAGGCCGGCTACTGGCCGGACCTGATCGTCGGCGACATGGACTCGGTATCGGACCGGGCGCTCAGGTCTGGAGCCGAGATCGTCGTGCACGCCTACCGGAATGGCTATGCGCCGGGCCTCGCCAGGGTGCAGGACCTCGAGCTGCCATCGGTGACGTTGCCATCGGACGGCACCAGCGAGGACGTGGCGGTACTGCTCGCCGACGAGGCCGGGGCCAGCCTCATCGTCACCGTCGGTATCCGGATAGGGCTGGTAGAGTTCCTGGACAAAGGCCGACCGGGCATGGCCAGCGCTGTACTGACCCGGATCCGCGTCGGCGACAAGATCGTCGATGCCAAGGGAGTGAGTCGGCTCTACCAGAGCCGGATCTCCGGCCGGTCGCTCGCTCTCCTGGCTGTCGCCGCACTGCTTCCGATCATCGCGCTGGCGTGGACCCCGACGGGCAGGCTGTATGTGGGCTACCTCGGGCTGGCGCTGCGCCAGCTGTGGTACTGGCTAACTGGATTGCTCTAGTGATCGACTTCAGGTATCACCTCGTCTCCATCATCGCGGTATTCCTGGCCCTGGCCGTCGGCCTCGCGGTCGGCTCGACCGCGCTCAGCGGCAAGGCCGAGGAGGCGCTGACGGCAGCCCAGCACCGGGCGCTCGCGGACAACAACAGCCTCCGCAAGGACGACAAACTGCTGCAGGAGGAGGTGTCGGTCGACCAGGCCGTGGCGTCCGCCAACTCGAAGACGATCCTCAACGGCCTGCTGGCGAACGAGCGGGTCGTACTGATCGCCGCGCCTGGCGCGGACGGTGCGGTGCTCAGCGGACTCTCGACGGCGCTGCGGCAGGCTGACGCCACGGTGACCGGCGAGGTGCAGCTGAACAGCTCGTTCACGACCACGACCGGTCAGACCGAGGACGAGCTCACCGCGCTGGCGCACAGCCTGGCGGCCCAGGCCGGGTTGGCGCTGGCGCAGGATCCGACCAACCAGCTGGTGGCGGGCCAGCAGGCGGCGGGGCAGGTGCTGGCGGACAGCATGGTCTCCAGTAGCGGTACTGAGACGAGCACGTCGAGCCAGAACATCCTGACCGGCTTCAGTCAGGCCGGCTATATCACCGTGGTCTCCGGCGCTCCCGCGGACCAGCCAGCCCAGCTGGCTATCCTGGTCACCCCGGGCGGGCCGCCGCCGCAGAGTTCGAGCCAGGTGCTCGTGGCCTTCGCCCAGGAGCTGAAGTCCGCGGGCGGCGCGACGGTGATGGCGGGAGCGGTGACTTCGATCGGTGCGGGCAGCGCGATCAGTGCCGAGGACAGCGCGGGGCCCTTGGTATCGACGGTCGATGATGCAGACACAGAGTCCGGCCAGATCCTGGTCGTCGACGCGCTGTGGGAGGCGCTGCACGGCAAGCCCGCCAAGCCGTACGGGGCGGAGCCAGACAATGCGGTCAGCCCCGCGCCTACGTCAAGGCCTAGCACCTCGCCGACCGTGAGCAGCCACTCATGAGCCGCCGCGCCGTGCGATCAGCACTCGTCGGGGCCGCGACGGCCAGGATCGCCTACGGGGCGCTGCGCGCTCGCCCGCCGTCGGGCGCGAAAACCTGGAGCCGGACTAACCACAGAGGCGAGTCCGTCACGCTGCTGGAAGGACCTGCGCTCGCGATAGGCGGCATTGCCGCGGCAGCGATCGCACCGGCTAGCCTGCGCAACCGGCTCGCGGCAGTGCTCGCGTGCGGCGGCGCCGCAGCCTTCGGCGGCTACGACGACCTGGCCGGTGACCGCAGCGCCACCGGGTTCCGGGGCCACCTCGGCGCGCTCGCCCGCGGCGAGGTCACCTCGGGCACGGTGAAGCTTGTCGGCATCGGCGCGACCGCGGTCGCGGCGGCGCTGGTCGCCGACGGGCCAGCTGGCTCGCGGCCGGCTTCCCCGGCCGACCGCTTGCTCCGGGCCGGCCTGGTGGCCGGCGGGGCCAACCTGATCAATCTGTTCGACCTGCGCCCCGGCCGGGCCATCAAGGCTGCCATGCTGGCGGGCGGGCTGCTGGCGGTCACACCCGGCGGCGCTGCCGCTGCCGGCCCGGCGCTCGCATCCGCCGGAGCGCTGCTGCCCGAGGACCTCGGCGAGCAAGCCATGCTCGGTGACGCAGGCGCGAACGCGCTTGGCGCGCTGCTCGGCGTCGCAGCTGGGACGACCCTGTCGCGCCGTGGCCAGGTCATCGCCCTCGCGGGAATCGTCACGCTGACCGGCGCCAGCGAGTTCGTCAGCTTCACTCAGGTAATCGAGCACACCGGCCCGCTGCGCTGGCTGGATCTGCTCGGCCGCCGCCCGGCACCCGCGGGGCAGCCGGAGCCGGCCGGGCAGCCGCAGTCGGCAGCCGACGGTCGGGTCGGCGATCCACGGCCGCAGAGCCGGCCGCCCGGAGCCGGGCGACTGGCGCGCACGAGGTGACCGGCCAGGTCGTCCCGGTCACGAAGGACGGCCAGGATGCGGGCCGGGGCCGCTCGACCGGATTCGGCATCGGGAGAGCCGCCGCGATGATCGCCGCGCTGACGGTGCTGGCGCGGGTGCTCGGGCTCGTGCGAACCCTCGTGTTCGCCAAGACGGTAGGCGCCACGTGTCTTGGTACCGCGTACATCACGGCCAACACGCTGCCGAACATCGTCTACGACATCGTCCTCGGCGGCGCACTGACGAGCATCATGGTGCCGGTCCTGGCCAGACCCGCCAACCGGTCGGGCCGGGACCCGGCCGCCGCAGCCGAAGTGCGGCAAACCTCGTCCGCGCTGCTGACCTGGACGACTGTCATCCTTGTGCCGGTCAGCGTCGCGGTCGCGCTCGCGGCCGGGCCGATAGCGAGCCTGCTCAATCCGGTGAACACGAGCGACCACTGCGCGCAGGGGCCACTCGTCGCCGTGACCGGGCACATGCTGGCGGTGTTCGCACCGCAGATCGTGCTGTACGGGCTCGCTGTGGTGCTCTACGGCATCTTGCAGGCGCACCGCCGGTTCGCCGGGCCCGCCGTGGCGCCGGTCATCTCCAGCCTCGTGGTGATTGCCGCCTACCTCGCGTTCGTGCCGCTCGGCGGACGCGACACCGGAAACCTGGCGGCGTTGCCGCTCAACGCCAAGCTGTTGCTGTCGGTGGGCACCACCGCGGGCGTGGCGGCGCTGGTCCTCACCGCCGCCTGGCCGGCCTGGCGGCTACGGATTGGGGTGCGGCCGACGCTCCGGTTCCCGCCCGGCATCGCCCGCCGGGCCGGGGGGCTGGCCGTCTTCGGGATCGTGGCGCTGCTGGCTGAGGACGTGTCCCAGCTCGTGGTCATCGTGCTGGCCAACGGCCACGGAACCAGCGCGGCGATCGTGCTGTACCAGTACGGCTGGCAGGTGTTTGAGGCGGTCTACGCCGTGCTCGCCGTCTCGATCGCGGTGAGCGCCTTCCCGGCGTTGTCGGTCCGCCAGGGCGACGACTTTGACCAGACGGCGGCCGCCTCCGTCCGAGCGGTGCTGCTGATGTCGTTCCTGGGCACCGCGCTGGTGCTGGCGGTCGCAGTCCCGGCTGCCCGCTTCCTCGCTGCCGGGCCCGATCAGGTCTCGCAGCTCGCGACCGGCCTGGCGCTATTCGCGCCGGGGCTGGCCGGGTACGGACTGGTAGCCAGCCTGTCCCGGGTGCTGCTGGTGACCGGCCGAACCCGCACGGCGGCTATGGCCGTGGCGGCTGGCTGGCTGATTGTGATCATCGCCGATGTGGCTCTGGTGACCGTGGCGCCGGGGCGGCTGGTGGTAGCCATGCTCGCCCTAGGCAACACCGTTGGCCTGACCGTCGCCGGGCTTGCGCTCGTGGTGGCCGCGAGGCGGAGGCCTGGCCCGGCAGTGCTGGCCGGGGTCGGCCGTGTTGCGCTGTCCGGCCTGTGCGCGGCCGTCGTCGGCGGCGTGTCGGGAGGCGCTGCGGGGGCGGCGCTGCTCGCCGCCCTGCCGTCGGCCGGACCGGTCGCGGACGCGCTGATCGCGGTGCTCGCCGTCGCTTGCGCTGCGGTGTCGTACGCGGTGGTGGCGTACCTGCCAGCGGACAGCGAGCTGCGTGTCGTGCTAGTGCGCACGCGCCGGGCCGCGATTCGATGGCGGACGGCGCTGCGATGACGGACGGTGCTGCGACGACGGACGGTGCGGTGGGACCGGGCGGTGCCCCGACCACGGATAGCGTCGCGGGGGCCGGCGGTGCCGCGCGAACAGACGGTGCCGGAGGGACCGGGGTCGCGCTGCGGGTAGCGTTCGTCGTCGGTGTCGCTGCCGGCGGCACGGCCGCCCACATCACGGTGCTCGCCCGTGGCTGCCGGGAGGCGGGCGTGACGGTGAGCATGCTCGCCCCGCCGGCCACGCTGCGCCTCGTCAGGTCCGGCTCGGCTACACCCGGCCCGCTGGTACCACTGCGCATGGGCACCGGACCGCGACCCGATCGGGACGGCGCCACCGTGGTGCGCCTCCGCGGCTGGCTAGCAACCTGGCGGCCGGACATCGTGCACGCGCACGGCGTACGGGCGGGCGCCCTGTCCGCGGTCGCGATCGCGCTGCTGCGGCGCGCGGCCCGGCCGTGCCTGGTGGTCACCGTGCACAACGCGCCGCCGGATGGCCACGCCGCGGCGGCACTGCACGCCCGGCTCGAGCGCGTCTGCGCCCGGCGTGCGGATCTGGTGCTGTGCGCCTCCGCGGACCTGCTGGCCCGGATGCGCGCCCGCGGTGCGGCCAACGCCGAGCAGTTCGACGTCCCGGCCGCGCCGGCCGCGCCGCCGACGGCTGCCGCTATCGCCGCTGTACGCGGCGAGCTCAGCGCGGACGGCCGTCCGATCGTGCTCGCCGCGGGCCGGCTGGCTCCGCAGAAGGGCCTGGATGTGCTGATCGACGCGGCCGCGCGGTGGCGGAACCGGGATCCGCGGCCGGTCACGGTCATCGCGGGCGACGGGCCGCAGGCCGAGGCGCTGGCCGCGCGGGCCGCCGGGCTCGCCGACGGAGACGTGCGGCTGCTCGGCCAGCGGTCGGATGTGCCGGCGCTGCTGGGCGCGGCCGATGTGGTCGTAGTCCCGAGCCGGTGGGAGGCGCGCGCGCTGATCGTGCAGGAAGCGATGCGTGCGGGCCGTCCCGTGGTCGCTACCCACGTCGGCGGGATTCCCGACCTCACCGGCGCGGGCGCGCTGCTGGTGCCGCCCGGCGATCCGGCTGCCCTTGCTGCCGCCGTCACGGCGGTGCTCGACCAGCCCGCGCTGGCCGCCCGCCTTAGCCGCGCGGCCAGGGCCCAGGCTACGTCGTTCCCTTCTGCGGCGGACGCGCTCGCGGCGACGCTGGCGCAGTACGCCCGCCTGACGGCACGCCGGCGCCGCGCTCGCTGAAGGGGTGACTCAGACAGCCCAGCCCGGCGAGGCGAATCGGCCGGCCGCGAACCGCGCCCGCAGCCCGGGATCAGGCGCGTCCGCCGCGCCGGTAGCCAGATCGGCGAGCCACTCGCCGAACAGCGGCCCGAACTTGAAACCGTGTCCAGACGTGCCGCATCCGATCACCACGTTCCCGATCCGGTCCACGACGAAGTCCTCGTCCGGCGTGTTGTCGTAGACGCACCGCTCGGTGGCGGCCGGCTCGGGGTCGTAGCCGGGCAGCAACCGGGCCGCGATCCGCGACAGCCGGCTGATCAGCTCTGGGTCGGGCGACTGATCCTGCGCGTCCGGATCGGTGCGGCGGCCGCTGGTGTGCATGCCGATCTTGTACAGCGGCGAGCCGGGCACCGGCAGCCCGTACGGAGACTGGTCGTCGTGGCAGATGAAGATCGGCGGGCCGACGGCGCCTGATCCCGGCGGGATCGCGGTCGGCCTGAGGTAGCCGACCTGCTCCAGCGTCGCGGTGGTCGGCAGCGCCACGCCGAGCGGCCCGAGCAGGCCGCGCGACCATGGGCCGGCCGTCACGATCGCGGTGCGGGCCGTGACCGGGCCGGCGGACGTGTGCAGCGTGACCCGACTGCCATCGTCGGCGAGGCGGAGCACGCGCACTCCGGTCCTGATCTCGCCCGCGCGAGCCGCGAGCACCTCGAGGGCCCGATCGGCGGCGATGGCGGCGGAATCGGGCTCCAGCAGGGCGGGTCCGTCCACCCGCAGCGCCGGGAATCGCGCGGCTACCTCCGCAGTCGGCAGCAACTCACCCGGTACGCCAGCTGCCTGCAGCGCGTGCCGGACGGCGGGCATCCCTGGCCCGAACGAGAGCTGCGGGGCCGGCCACCGGAGCTGCTGCCCGGACTCCGCCTCGAGGTCACGCCACAGGTCGCCGGCGCGTCGTGCTGCCGCCACATAGTCCGGGTCTGGGTAGCCCAGCCGGAAGATCCGGCAGCTGCCCTTGGATCCGGCTCCCTGGTGCCCGATCTGCGCCTGCTCCAGCACGACGACGTCTCGGCCGCGCCCGGTGAGGGCGCGGGCAGCGGCGAGACCGAGCAGACCGGTGCCGACGATCGCCACCTCGCGCACTCCGGTCATCACCGGGCAGACTACCGCGAGGCGGCGCGTTCCCAGCGGTCGGCACCGCCGGAAAGTAGGTCTGCGGCATGACGACTGAGCCGCCGGTATCCGGCTGGTGCGATCCGGGCTTTGCAGCGGTGCGCAGCGAGTTCACCGCCAATTTCCGGGAACGAGGTGAGCTGGGCGCCGCGGTATGCGTGTCCGTGCACGGCCGCGTGGTCGTGAACCTGTGCGGCGGCTGGCTGGACTCCGCCCGCAGGCAGCCGTGGACCGCGGACACCCTGGTCAACGTCTTCTCCGTGGGGAAGGGGCTGCTCGCGGCGTGTGCCGCGCGGCTGGTCGGCGAGCGCCGGCTCGACCCAGACGCGCCAGTGGCGCGGTACTGGCCTGAGTTCGGGGTCGCCGGCAAGGCCGAGGTGACGGTGCGCGAGCTGCTCAGCCACCAGGCGGGTGTTCCGGCGATCCGCGAGCCCCTGCCCGCGGGCAGCGTGCTGGACTGGCCGCTGATGACCCGGATGGTCGCGGCCGAGGCGCCGTGGTGGCCGCGCGGGTCTGGGCACGGTTACCACGTCAATACGTTCGGCTTCGCGGTGGGCGAGCTGATCCGGCGCATCACTGGCATGACGCCAGGCCGGTTCCTCGCGCGGGAGCTGGCGGGGCCGCTGGGCGCCGATGTGCATATCGGGCTGGCCGCGCGCGAGCACTCGCGGGTCGCCGAGTTCTTGTGGGGCGACAGCGGCGCGCCCCAGCCGGTCCGGGCCGACGCTGAGGCCGATCCGGCGGCCGGGGATCAGATGGCGCTGCTGGCGTACGTCAACCCGCCGGACTTCTCGGGCTTCGGCGTGGTCAACACGGCCGCGTGGCGCAGCGCGCAGATCCCGTCCGCGAACGCGCACGCGAGCGCGGCTGGAGTGGCCCGGTTCTACGCGGCTCTCGCCGCCGGCGGGTCGCTCGACAGCTGTCGCGTCGTGGCCGACTCGGCGCTTGCCGAGGCCACAGAGGAGCAGGTGTACGGCACAGACCTCGTGCTGCACCGGCCGTCGCGGTTCGGCCTCGGCTTCCAGCTCACGCACGCCGAGCGGCCGCTCGGCCTCGGGTCCCGCTGTTTCGGGCACTTCGGCGCGGGCGGGTCGGTCGGATTCGGTGATCCGGACGCCGGCCTGGCGCTCGGCTACGTGACGAGCCAGCTAGGCCCGCGATGGCGCAATCCGCGAAACCGGGCCCTGATGGACGCCAGCTACGCCGGTCTCTAGGCTCACCGCCTGGCCAGCGGCGCGCCAGGATCCCGGCGGACTCCGCCCGGTTATGCCAGTTCAAGAACATTCTTGGATAATCTGCTCAGCGTGAAACGCCGTCAGCCCGCGCCGGGCAAGGGTCAGTCGGCGTACAACTGGGGGGATCCTCGGCTGTGAGGACGATCATCCTTGCCGGCGGCGTTGCGCTGGTCGCCGCCCTGCTCGGAACGCCGCTGTTCATCAGGCTCATGCGGCGGCTCGGCTACGGCCAGCCCATCCGCGTGGAGGGGGTCAAGTCCGCCGAGACCAAGCGCGGCACGCCGACGGTGGGCGGTGCTGTCTTCGTCGCCGCCTCGTGGGTCGGCTACCTGGTCGGGCACGCCCTCACCCGCTCTGGGGTGACCGTGTCGGGCGTGTTGGTTCTGCTGATAATGACCGGCTTCGCTCTGGTCGGGTTCATCGACGACTTCCTGAAGATCTTTCGGCAGACGAGCGTGGGACTGCGCAGCCGGGCGAAGATCGCCGGGCAGGTGGTCGTCGCGGTGGTATTCGGACTGGAAGTGCTGCAGCATGCGAACCGGTTCGATCTGACCCCGGCCGACGCACGGCTGTCGTTCCTGCGGGACTTCGGCCCGGTCATCGGCACCCTGCCGTTCGTGATCTGGGCAGTCGTCATGACGGTCGGCGCGTCCAACGCGGTGAACCTCGCGGACGGCCTCGACGGCCTAGCCACCGGAGCGACGATCGTGGTGCTGGCCGCCTACGTGCTGATCGGGATCTGGCAGGAGCGCAACGACTGCACCGCCTTCCTGGCCCCGCAGTGCTACCAGGTGCGCGACCCGCTCGACATGGCGGTCGTTGCGGCCTCGGTGATGGGCGGTTGTATCGGCTATCTGTGGTGGAACGCGCCCCCGGCCAAGATCATCATGGGCGACACCGGGTCGCTGGCTCTCGGCGGCGTGCTGGCCGGGCTGGCCATCTGCACCAGGACCCAGCTGCTGCTCGGCATACTCGGCGGCCTGTTCGTGATCATCACGATGTCGGACGTGATCCAGATCGGCGTCTTCAAGTGGACCAGGATCAGAACCGGCACGGGGAAACGGGTGTTCAAGATGGCGCCGCTGCAGTTTCACTTCGAACTGAGCGGCTGGACGGATACGACGATCGTGATCAGGTTCTGGCTGATCTCCGGCCTGTGCGTGGCGCTGGGCCTCGCCATCTTCTACGCGGCCTGGCTGCAGACCTAACACCGGCGAGTGGAGCAATGATGACGCGGCGGATATGCGTGACGGGCGCGAACGGGCTGGCGGGCCGGGCCGTGGTGAAGGACCTTCGTGAGCACGGATATGACGTGACAGCGACCGATCTTGTCACGCAGTTCGGCGAGGACGACGCGGTTCGGGCAGACCTCACTGACTACGGCCAGGCGGTCGAGGCGCTCGCCGGCGCGGACGCAGTGGTGCACCTAGCGAACATCCCAGCGCCCGGCCTGACTACCCCGGCGGCTACGTTCAACGCGAACATGACGATGAACTTCAACGTCTTCCACGCGGCGGCGAACCTCAAGCTAGGCCGCGTCGTGTGGGCCTCCAGCGAGACGACGCTGGGCCTGCCCTTCGAGGTGCCGCCGCGTTACGCCCCAGTGGACGAGGACCATTACCCGGTGCCGACCTCGACCTATGCCTTGTCGAAGGTGGCCAGCGAGACGGTCGCCGGGCAGATCGCCCGGTGGTCAGGCATCCCTTTCGTAGCACTGCGATTCTCCAACATCTGGGACCCGGCGTGGTATGAGGAGTTCCGGTCCTTCTGGGACGACCCGCTGCTGCGCAAATGGAACCTGTGGGGCTACGTCGACCAGCGGGACGTGGCCCTGTCCTGCCGCCTCGCGTTGGAAGCCGACGCCAGCGCCGTGGCACCGGCCTCGTCGTTCATCATCGCGGCGGCCGACACCGTGATGAACCGGCCTTCGGCGGATCTGATCGCGGCGGTGTTCCCCGGCGTGCCGCTAGCCCAGAACACCGCGAAGTTCGGCACGCTGCTGGCCATCGACCGCGCTCGGCAGGTCCTCGGCTTTGAGCCCGAGCACTCCTGGCGGCATCACATCGAATAGCCGCGCCCGCCGCGCGGCGAGGACAAGTCGAGTCGCCCCGTCTCATTCGCGGCGGCTGACCCACAGCGACAGGTGCGCGGGTTCCAGCGCCTGGTGAACGACACTGGCCAGGTCATCTCGGATCGAGTCCAGGTCTACGGCGTCTTTCAGCCTGGCCGCGAACGCTCTCACCATCTGGTCGGCGTCATACCGAGCCCGGTTGAATCGGCGGTCCACAGCTCGCTGCACCCGCTGGCGTAGGGGGTTGAACAGTGCCGCCGCACCGAGGGTGGAGGCGGCTACCGCCACCGGCGTGCGGAGATCGAACACCTGGGTGGTCAGCAGGACCAGGCCTGCATACACCCCGACCAGCAGCCCGGTCAGGATCGCGTAGGCCAGCGTCCGGCTGATGATCCGGTCGATGTCATACAGCCGGTACTTGAGGATGGCGAGCGCGACCGCGACCGGCATGGTCAAAATAGCGACCATCAGCGCGCCCTCGGCGACACGAGCAGCAATCCCGGCGCTCAGCGACAGTATCGCCGACGGCACCAGCGTCAACGCCACCAGGCACCCCGAGTAGGCCAGCCACTTGATCTGCAACCGCTCCACTGATGGCCCGCGCCGGCTGCGCGAGAACAGCGACCACGCCGCCAGGACGACACAGCCGAGCAACCCAACCAGTCCGACAACGATCGGGATCAGCGGCACCCAGGCCGGGGACACCCCGAATGGATTCCGCAGTGTTGTCAAGTTGGCCACTGTCCCGGGACTGAGAGCCAGCCCGGTGATCATAATGACTGCAAACCCCCCGGCGAGCCAGGCGACCGGACGCCAGCTGGGCCCCGGCAGCCGCCCGTCCGGGAACAGCAGGAACAAGTAGACGGTGATCAGCGCGACGAACGGCACCCAGATCCACACCTGCACCCAGCCCACGTACTCACCGGCCGGCAAGCCACGGTGGCCGACGACGGCGGCCAGCGCGTACTCGAAGGTGGCAAAATCCACCGCGGCTACCAACCCCGCGGCCGCGAAGATCCACCCCACCGGGTGGCCGGGACGCCGCCAGGTCAGCAGGGCGCCCACGCTGCCAAAGCCCGCCGCCCACAGACCGCTGAACCCACGGACGCCGAACGAACCAGTCGGCACCGGGGTTGACCAATCCCAGACCAGCAGCGCCAAGCCAACCGCGGCGACTACGAGCGTCGCGGCCCACAGCAACCATGCTGACCCGCGTACCCGCCGCATCGCGCGGAAGTCACCCTGGACAGCGACCAGGCCTCCGCCGATACCGGTACCCGCCGCGACTGGTGACTGCTCACCCACGAGACGCAACGCTACGCCCGGATCGTTCCGGGAACGTTACGGCAGCGCGTAGCTAGCGCTTGGGCGGAAGCGACCTGGCGTAGGCAACTGCGCGGCTGACCCACTCGGTGAGCTGCTGGTCAGTTTCCAGGTGCTCGGCGCTGACGCGCAGCCAGCCGGGCATGGCGCGACCGCCCATCACGGCCTCGGTGGCGGTGGTCGTGGCGATCAGGGCGCTGGATTCATCCGGGTCGACCCTGACCAGGGCACCGCCCTGGCCGCTGGCGCTGATGGCCATGTTGCCGCGGACTAGGAAGGCCAGGCCGCCGAACATTTTCTTCTCGGTCACGCCCGGCCCGGTGCCGATCAAGAACCGGATGCGGTCGGCGAGCTCTGTGTCGTAGGCCACGTCAGCCAGCCTAGCCAGACGATGGCCCTTCGCTTCTGACCAAGGTGGCAGTGGCCGCGTTAACCGGGCCGCGCAGCACCGCCTCATACACCGCTGGGTGGCGACGTCTGGTTTGGTGTAGCGTCCGCCGCTGCGACAGGGCCCGACAACGGCTCCTGAATCGCTCGCCAGATGCAAAGCTATTGCCCGCATGGTTACATCCGCATGCCGGTCGCCTTCGTGGCCGCCCGCGCGGCCGGATTAAACTGGCCGCTGGTCGCAGCACACAGAGCGCCGGAGGGGAAGGCGGCCCGGTCGTGGCGCCAGACTGGCTGACGGCAGTCGCGTGGTTCTACTTGTCGGTCTGCTTCTGCTGCGCCGGCATTATCGCCTGGGACATCCTCGTGGGTC
>Ga0187783_10003002_pt1 | contig 12459 bp, 13 predicted proteins | sample 1015_SJ02_MP02_2_FD_132471 | JGI IMG/M metagenome (GOLD analysis project Ga0187783, IMG submission 132471) | Tropical peat soil microbial communities from peatlands in Department of Meta, Colombia - 1015_SJ02_MP02_20_MG | ecosystem: Environmental > Terrestrial > Soil > Wetlands > Peat | place... | reverse complement strand
GCCGCCACGGCGGCCACTGCGATCGGGCGGGCGAGATTCTGCTCCATCAGCAGCAATGCCCGGCGCACGCGCGGCTCGGCCACGGTCTCGGAGAGCGGCGGATGCGGCTGGGCGTCGCTGCCTGAACGCGGGCGGTCGAAGAGCAGGACCTGGCTGGCCTTTTGCGCGACTGCGCGTCCAAGGTGCTGCTCGATGAGATAGGTCGCGAGTGCGGCAGCGCCCGCGCCGCCCGCGCAGGTGATGCGTGGACCGTCGACCAGAAACAGGCGGTCGCCGATCACTTCCTGGTTCGGGAAGGCTTCGAGGAAATCCTGGTAGTGGTACCAGCTCACGCACGATCGGCGACCTTTCATCAGCCCGGCGCGGCAGAGCACGAAGCTCCCGGTGCAGATGCCGATGAGCGGCACGCTGGTCGTACCGACCTCGCGCAGATAGCGCATGGTCGCTTCGTCGACCTGAGGTCCCGCGTGCAGGATGCCACCGATCACGACGACATAGTCGAGGGAGTCCGGTGGCAGGAGCGGACTGGTCGGCTGCAGCATCACACCACAGCTCGCCGGCACCACCTCCGGACGTGCGGCCATGATGGACCACTGTACGTGCAACGGCCGGCTGCGATCTCCTTCATCCGCGGCGAGGCGCAGATGATCGACGAACACGGCAAATGCGGAGAGCGTGAAGTGATGTGCGAGTAGCACGCCAACGCGCAGCGGTGGGCGAACGCTGCGTTCCACAGAAGCCAAACGGTGAACGCTTGCCTGCGGCATTGAACGCGCACTCAATCGTTATGTTCCCCTGACGTCGCTATATTCCCCCAAAGCGCGGCCGGGACGCAAGAAGTCAAAACGCTTGCGCGATTCCCATGCAATTACAATTCGATAGGCGAACATTTACCGCGTTGAATGCACGTTCAGTAAACGCCGCTTGCAGCGCATGCGTGGGCTATCCCCCGTGGTGGAAGCCGCGGCTCGAGTCAACAAGAGCAGTGGCTAGCGCAGCACAGCCAGCCGCGCGAGATTCGCCTGCACAATGGGGTCATGGCAGGCGTGCCGTGCATACCAGCGGCGTGCGGCCTCGAGGAGCGCGCTGCAGGTCTCTACGGTCTCAGTCTCCCGCGCAGAAAGATCACGACTGCGTGGGGCTCTGAAACCTCGCGTCGGGGTGCGCGCATGGCGGCGCAGCTGGAGTTGCCGCAGCGCCTTCATCGGTACACCTTCTATACCCTCAAGCTGCCCGATGCGCTCGATGAGCGTGCGCCCGAGCCGCTCAAATTCGAGCCCGTGGGCGTCGCGCTCCGCCCCCGGCGGGCGAAGCCACTCCTCACACCAGGTCCTGACCCGATCGCCGGACGAGCGCAGCTGCGGGTCGGCGAGTGCAACGGCGATCCGCGGCAGGTCGAGCGCCTCGCGCAATGCGGCGTCGTAACGCTGCTCATCGAGCAGCTGCTCGACGTCCGCGAGATAGCTCGCGAACATGCGCGAGCTGGAGGGAGCCGAAGGCGCGCGCCGCGCAGCAAGCGCCGGCTGCAGGCGCCGCCCACCTTCCTGTGACGATTCATCGTACATGCATCAAATCCCAGCAAGCTCCGGGTCTTGCGAAGTTTCAGGCGGCCCGGACGGGTGCTGTCGCGCCCGAGTCGGCTGCCGGCGTGCTCTCGGTCGGCGCAGGCGTGGCGGCCGACACAGCTTCTGCGCTCGTTGGCACTGGCGTCGCCGGAATCGTGCGGCTGGGCGCTGCGCGCCGCCGCGGCGGCGTTGACGGGGCGGGCCGTGCACGCATCGGTCGCGCAATGCGAGTCGGCGGGGGCGCGGTTCGCGCGGCCCTCATCGGCGCCGGCGAGCGCGCTCGGGCACGCGCGGCCGCGACCCGTCGTGCCCTGCGTACCCTGACCACGCGGGCACGCTTGGTTACTGCTGCGGCCGGCTTGCGGCGCAGAGCACGGATCAGGCGGCGCCTGGCCCGGGCCACACTGCGCCTGGCAGGCTTGCGCTGCGGAGCGGCCGCTGCGGCGGCGGCGGGTGCCTCCACCGTGCGGTTCTTTTGCGCGCGGCGTGCGCGCTTCCACGCCTTGCGCATCGCCGCGGCGTGCTTGCGCGCACGCTTGGCCTCGCGCTTGGCTTCTTTCAGCCGCTTGCGCGCGCGTTTCAGCTCTTCCTTGGCGATGCGCACACGCTGCCCGGCAACCTCAGCCTGCAGTCGCACCCGCTCAAAGGGTGCTACGGGGGTGCTCGATTCGCTGCCTGCTTTCTTCATCTCTGGGCTCGCGAGCGAAAGACGAGCAGTCTCACACAAGCGGTAGTGGGTTTCCAGCCCACGCACTTATCCACAGAATTTGTGCATAAGTATGTGGACAGAGGGCGCCGAGGTCCGCAAACGCCAAGCCTGGGCAATGGCTTGCGTCAGCGTGAGCGCGTTTTCGCCACGCTCCCGCGCGGCGGCGATGAGCACCGTGAGTGCTGAGTGCGTGCGCCTCAGCTGCCGCCGCCGCCGAACATCGTGGCCGTGACGCGATTGCGGCCCGAGTGCTTGCTGCGATAGAGCGCCGCGTCGGCAATCTTCAACAGCCGCTGCGCCAGATGTCGCTCGCCGGCGGGCACACGCTCGAGCCCGCATAGGCCGAAGCTCGCAGTCACGGCAATGCTTTTGCCTTCGACGGAGAAGGGCGGCTGTGCGATCGCGGCGCGCAGCTTGCGCGCCACGGCGAGTCCCTGCTCATAACCGGTCTCGGGTAGCACGACGGCGAACTCTTCGCCGCCGATGCGCGCCACCCAGTCGATCCCGCGCCGCAGGCCCCGCCGCAATCGCGCGGCGAACTGGCGCAGAATCTGATCGCCGCCCGCGTGACCGAGCGAATCGTTGATGCTCTTGAACAGATCGATATCACACAGAATCAGTGACAGCGGGCGTCCGTAACGTGCGGCGCGCTCCATCTCGCGCGGGAAGTGCTTGCCGAAGAAGCGTCGGCTGGCGACACGCGTCAGGTCATCGGTGGCCGACAGCTTGCGGTTCTCGGCCAGCGTGACGCGCAGGACTGCCTCGAGCTCGGCGATGCGCCGCGCGCTGGCGAGGCGTGCGTCGAGCTCGCGCTCCGAGACGCGCCGACCCACGCACTCATCGGCGCCGGCAAGCAGTCCCGCCTCGCGCTCAGCGGCATCGTCGAGCTCGGCCACGTAGAGGATGAATGGCCCCTTATCGGCATCGGGTAGGCGCAGCTTGCGCACGATATCCAGCGAATCCGTCAGCACCACGGCCGGGTGCTCGTTCGCATGGCGGTGCAGCCCATCATGCTCGTCGGTTGCCGACTCGACGTCGAACATGTCGGCACTGATACGCCGCTCGAATTGCGCGCGCACCACCGGATCGTGAAAGACGAGCAGCGCCTTCGGCGGCGCGATGACGCGCAGCATTACGGCGATGGTGGCGGTCGTCTCTTCGCGAGTCGCGCGCGAGCGTTGTGTGCGGCGCTCGAGAATGCGTTGTATGACCGTCGTCTGTCCGCCGGATGGCATTGCGCCCCCGCTTCAGGTACCGCGGTTGCTGCGCAGATTACCGACACCGGGGGAAAAAAGCGCGGCCGGAGGGGTACGGCAACGACGGCGCACTGCCGGTTGCCCCCGGTGGCGGCTGTACGACGCTATTATTGTGCCATGGAGCCGCCGGCGATTACGCGCCACCGCCGCCCGTTTCTTGCGCCGTTGTGGGTGATCCTCCTCGTCGCGCTCGCGATCGGGGTACTGTCCTTCGGCGTGTATCGCAGCGCGACAGCGACGGTAGTGTTTCTGGTGCAGCCCCTGGAGAAGGAGCCCGGTACGATCGCCGATCCGCCGGTAACTCCCGAGGGTGAGGAGCGCGCCCGGCGCCTGGCGCACATGTTCGGTGAGACCGGCGGGGTGGGGCGCGTGGATGCCGTGTACGTCAGCGACGATCGGCGCGCCCTGCAGACCGGGGCGCCGCTGCTCGAGCGGCTGCACCGCGCCCCCGTGGTCTTCAGACCCGCCGATGCGCGCGCCGCGGCCGATCGCGCGGTGCGCGAGCACAGCGGCGGCACGGTGCTCATGATCGCGAGCGGCTCGTCGTTGGCGCAGATCGTTCAGGAGCTTGCCGGGACGCAACTGCCGGCCGGGGCGCAGGATGACCCGGATCTCGTGTGGGTAGTGAGTATCCCGACCTTCGGTCGCGCCCACCTCGTGCGCTTCAGGTACTGAGCGCAGCCGACCATCGCGGCCGACAGAGCTCAGGTGACTCGCTCACGCCGCCCACCGGCGCTGAGTGCCACGGCGCGACGGACGAACAGCTCGTGTTGGGCGATGCGAAAGTCAGCGAGCACGGCGGCGCGGATGTAGCGCGCCTGGTCAATGAGATACGTCGCACGGCGCACCCCGAAGCCGAGCGGTCCCCGCGCGTCGTACATGCGCACCACGGACTTGTCGACGTCGGAGAGCAGCGTGAAGGGCAGCTGATACTTCTCGCGAAAGGCACGGTGTGTTTCAGGTTTTTGGGGACTCACGCCCGCCACGGTCAGCCCGGACTCCCGGATGTCCGTATGCAGGTCGCGAAAGGAGCAGGCTTCCCGGGTGCAGCCGGGGGTGAAGTCCGCAGGGTAGAAGTACAGGATCAACGGGCCGTGGCGCAGTAGCGTACTGAGCGAGACGTTCTGTTCATCCTGGTCGGGCAGCGTGAATTCCGGCGCCCGCGCCCCCATGGCCAACATATTTCCGTCTCCGCTCCTGCCGAGCCGCTCATCCCGATACGCAAGATGATAGCTGCATCGCGCACCGAGGGTTAAACTTGGTTTGACCGGCCTGATCGCGATGCTAGAATCGCGCGCCGCGGCCGGGTCCCCGCGAAACGCACCTTGATGGGCTGCTCGTGGCTCATAACTAGCGGGATTTCGCGGGGTGGCCATCCGTGGGGCGGTAGCTCAGCTGGGAGAGCGTCGCGTTCGCAATGCGAAGGTCGAGGGTTCGATCCCCTTCCGCTCCACCAGAAATTCCGGGTTCGTTCTGTACATGCTGCCTTACCGACGCTTCGCCGTGAGTGCTCGGTAAGTGCAGCAACGTCCGCGGTCACTGCAAGTGCCAGCACTCACAGGTCGTTTGGCCGTAGTCTGCCGGTGATCTCCGTCGGCATGCTGGTTGTGTCGATCCGGAAGGCCTGCGTGAAGGGTCTGTCTGGTGATGTGTCCTTTTCGAACACTCCGAGTTGGTCGTGAAAGCAAGTCAGGTCGACATCCGACCGCTCTGGCGCTTTGAAGCGTAGTGTTAGGCGAACGCATGAGTTCGACCAACAAGGCACCTGTGCCTGTTGGACAACGCGGAAAAAGAGGCGGATCCGGAGCGACTCGCCTGGCGGAGGGAGGACGCACACGGCGGCGCCGGATGGAAGACCGCCTGTCACCGACTGACGACCGTCCGTCGCGCAGGACCATGTTTCGCAACCACAGAGCTATTTCGGTGCGCGCGGAAGGCCGATGTCATCTGGAGGCGGTAAAATACGCCGACGGGGTCCGACTCACGCATAAGACGTGTTTTGGACGCGGGGTCTTTCCAGGGTCGGATTGCAGCGCACCAGAACGCGGCACAGTGTGAATCAGCAACTTACACAAGAGCCCGCTATGAGCCAGCTCCAACTGGCAACGCTGCGCGTCGAGAGTTTCGAGGATCTTCGACGAGCCCTCGACGGTGCGGACACGAGGAGCGTGCCGCTCGGCTCTCGTGTTCCCAGAGGAAGCATCGTGCACGCGGCCGCGGGCGACGTGCTGCTCACTGCCGGACAATGGTCGGCTGATATCCGCACGCGGGGAAGCGTCACTGCGGAACGCATCGCGCTCGGCGTGAAGCTCGATTCCGAGTCAAGGCACTTCAGCTTTCGCTCGGGCAGGGAGGTGTTTCCGGGCGACGTCTACGTGCTGGTGCGCGGTGACGACGTCGATCACCGGGTCAGCGGGTCCATACGCTATGCGTTCGTGTCGATGCGCCCCGAGTTGCTTCTGAATCAAGCCGGAGAGGACGCGTGGCGGGAGAGCGCAGGATTCTGGGAGAAGCGCCGCTGGTTTTGCGCGTCGCCGCCGATCAGGGGATTGATTGCCCGCTCCCTCCAGACGCTCGTGATGGAGGTGTTGAGATCGGACCGCCTGCTTACCGAGCCGGCGCTGCGCCAACTGCAGGTGGAACTCATCGAACCCTTTCTCTGGGGGTTCATGTTCGATGAAAGCCGCCGCGAAGAGCGGCACACACTATCGGGCGCGGCGATCGTGCGGAGCGTCGAGGATTGGGTGGATGGGCAATCCCCCGAAATGATTCAACTCGCCGACCTGTGCCGGGCACTGCGCGTGTCGCGGCGCACGTTGCAACGAGCGTTCACCGAGGTACTGGGCATGGGCCCGGCTCGCTATCTGGCGCTGAAGAGACTCGCGGCGGTGAGGGCCGAGCTGCGGGAGAGTGATCCGGCCGCGACAACCGTCACGGATACAGCCTTGCGGTATGGGTTTTGGGAGCTCGGACGGTTCGCCAGGGACTATCGGCGGACGTTTGGCGAAAGCCCCTCCGAGACACTGAGCAAGGGAACGCAACGAGGCGCGCGAGGGCGGTGAGAGACGCCTGAGGGCCTACGGCCACGGCAGCGCTTAAGCTGTTCCGGCGAGGAACAGCGTACTTCGCAAGCGCATTCGGTCATGGCGCAAATTGCATAGCTGGCGATCGATCTCGCGCCTAGCCTCTAGGTAGAGGGAATAAGGATGGCCAGGGACGGCCCTTCCCCCGTTTTTTAGCGATCGCCGCGGGTACGCGTGGCGCGACCCAGCTAGGCGATGAGATCGCGGTAGGCGTGCCACGTCGCATAGCCAAGCAGGGGTGCGACTACCACCATCCCGACGAGCAGGGTGAGAAACCCGATCGCGGTCAGCCCGACGATGAGCAGTGCCCACACGAACATAACCGGCAGGTTGGCGAACGTCGCGCGCAGGCTCGCGCGGATCGCGTCCGGGGCGCTGGCATGCCGGTCGATGATGAGCGGTACGGACACCACGGATACGGCAAACACGACCGCGGCGAGTACGCCGCCGGCCGCGATGTAGCCGAGTAGTTGCGAGGGGGTAAGGAGGCTCGATCCGCCCCAGAGCGCCACGGCGAGACTCGGAACCGGCGCGCTCAACACCGACTCGAGCAGCATCGCGGACAGCACGAACCACAGAATCGCAATCAGCGCGAGCACACCGCCGAAGTGCATGAGAGCTTCGGGATTGCGGGAAATCGCCTGCAGCGAGTCATCGAAGCTCAACGACTCACGCGCTTCGCGTCGCCGCGCGAGCTCGCACAGTCCGGTGGTCATGACAGGACCGACGAGCAGGTATCCGGTGACCGCCGCGGCGGTCAGGTACATGTGTGTGCTACCGAGCATGAGCAGCACCGCGCCAAGAATGGCGATGAGCGCGCCGTGAGCGAGACCGGACGAGCCGATTTTCACCACGTCGTCCCATCCGCGATTGAGCCACTCGAGCGCCTGAAGGGCCGGCACGTGGCGAACTTCTGCGTGGACGGCACCGGGATTACCGACACTCACGGACGCGGTCATGGACGCCTCCTCACCCGCATTCGCGGACGTGCGCCTGCACCTTTATTATGAGCAGATACTACGCCTGCCCGCGCCGGTAGTGGCAACAACCACACTGCCGCCGCGCCGCGGCTAGGCCTCTCCGATCAAACCGGCGGCTACTTGATCGTATAGCCCTTGCCTTCCATGCAGGCCGAGAACGCCTTGTTGTACGTAGCCTTCTGTTGGGCGACGGACGCATCAGCCTGCTGCTGCGCCTGTGCCTGCGCATCCCGTCTGGCCTGACGGCGCGCGGCACCACCCGCCATCGCCCCCGCCGCGGCTCCCGCCGCTGCTCCCGTACCGGCATCGCCGGCGATCGCCCCGATGACGGCACCTCCTGCGGCACCACGGGCAGCACCGCCCGCGCGCGCTCCCTGCGTGGCGGAGTCCGCCTGGGCAGCGGCGGTCTGCTGATCCGGCGCCTGCGGCTTGATGTTCATCGGATCGATGTTGGTCTGTGTCTTTGCCCACCCGAAGCAATACGTCTCATCGTTCGCCTGCTGCTGCGCGGTCTGATTCTTTGCGGGAAAAGCATAGAGCCCAAGACTCGACGACAGCGAGCCGGACGGAGCAGCTGCGGGCGCAGCGGGTTGTGCGGACGCTGCGTGTGCCGGGGCAGGCGCCTGCGCGGATGCCGCTGGCTGTTGCGCGTACGAGCCGCAGCTTGCAAGGAGTGCCAGCGTGGTGACCATAAGGTACTGAGATGCGTGCGCATATGGCATATCAAATCCCCCTTGGAATCGAGAATGGCCGCGACCGCAGAGCTGGCATCATATCGTGCGATTTGCGGCTGCATATGGAGATGCGCGTACCTCGCGGCTGGACTGGGGTGCCGGTAGACTTGTCCCTCGCCGCGCCCCCGTAGCTCAGTGGATAGAGCGACCGCCTCCTAAGCGGTAGGTCGTCGGTTCAACTCCGGCCGGGGGCGCTCTCTCGAACCAACATAATCAACCGGTTGCCTTCTCCGCCGTTGCAGCGGTGGGCACATCTAGCAATGAAGTTGCAATGTCCCGGCGAGAACCGCCTTCGATCACTCGCAATTTCGGCTGCTCTCCGAGAACGCGGCTCGTCACTCGTTCCACAGCACTCGCCATCCCTGACGGCAGGCTTCTCGCGTACACCTGATCGATGAGAGTGCTTCGCGAGTGCCCCAGCAGCCGGCTCATGTTGTGTGCGCTCTCGCCAGCGACCCTACCCAACGTGGCGCGCGTGGACCGCAGGCTGTACATGTCGAGCTTCCGAACACCGGCCCGCTGAATGAGCGGCAGCCACATCCGTGACCGCACATTCGCCGGGTTCAGTGGGCCGCCATTCCTCGTAGCGAACACCAACTCCCCGGCCTGCGAGAGCTTGCGATGCTGCTCCAGGGTCTGCACAAGGTAGCCGCTCAGGGCTATGGTCCGATTCCCTGCCGCAGTCTTCGGCTGCGTGAACCGCTTGCCCCGCCAATCCCAGGTGCGTGTGATCAGGGCTGTCCCCGCGGTGAGGTCCACATCCTCCCACCGCAGGGCAAACGCCTCTCCGGGTCGCATCCCAGTGAACACTAGCAGGCCGATGAGAGCCCGCTCATGCGGATCAGCGGCTGCGAGTAGGGCGGTCACCTCATCCTCCGTGAAGGCGTCGCGGCTCAGCCGCTGCCCTGACTTGGGGAACGGGCGGAAGCGCTGCAGCACATTCCGCTCGATGACTTCGCACTCGGTGACACCGTGGAACAGCACCGTGCGGAACACTCGGATGATGCGGTTCACAAGCTCCGCCGATTTGCCGCCTTCGAGCAGTTCCGCCAGCCACTTCTTCACATCCTCTTTGCGGATCGTCTCGGCCCCACGGTGCCCGAACTTCGGGAGGATGTAGCCGTTGAGGATGGACTGGTAGTTGAGCAGGGTTGAGGTCCGACGGTTGCGGAGCTTGCACTCCTTGAGGAATGCCTCCGCCAACTCCTTCACCGTCAAACGGGCTGCCCTGGCGATGTAGGTCCCTTTCGAGAGCTTGTCCCGCTGCGCCCGCTCGAATGCCTCCGCATCCTTCCGCCTTCGCACAGGCAAGGGCGCAGTGGCGGAATTCCCCCTCGCTCAGCGGCTGTCCGTTGTCGGGCCGAACAAAGCGACCCGAACGCCACAGGTGATATTCCACTGCGAATCCTGCCGCCCGAATCCGTCGGAGTTGATCCGGTGTCGCGGCCTGCACAGATGTCTGCCGCAGCGTCAGTGCGATCACTCGCGCCCCGCAGGCGAGTGCTGCCTCAGCGTGAGCCGCTTCGTGTAGAGCCAAATGCTCCCGTGAGGTTACCGGGACTTTCGCCATGGCGTTCATCCCGTGGATCGTATAGCCGCGCGGGATGCACGGGGCAGATTGAGGACATATCGCAATGATTCCCCCTGCCCGATCGAGATCCACTACCTCGGTGCTAAGTCCGTTTGCAGCAATGGCTGCCTACATGATGAGGCGGGGATTACTCCCGAGGGACGCAGATGAAGTCGAAGGCGCAGCACGTAGGCTGCTGCGCCTCGACTCTCGTTCAGACCTTCAAAGCTGCAGCAGCGGCTATCACCCCGCCCGGACCACCCTGCAAGGCGGCCTCTTTGAAGTACTGATCAAAGGTCTCGCACCAACTCCCGCCCGTCGCCGGCTCGGATATGCACACGACCGCGCCGCCAGCAACTTTGCCCATGTTAGACGACGAAAGCTCCTCTTCCTGATGCAGATCAACGATAGTCAGTTTGCTCATTTCGATTCTCCTAAGGTAAGTAAGTGAGTAAAGGGCGGCGAAGCGGTCAGTCCTGTTCACCATCGCTATGACTGAGGGTGCCGCCGCTGAGGCCTTGGCCTCCGACATCAAATCTTGTTACGGGCTGCGGCGGAGGGATCAGTTTAATCGGGCCGCCGTGCAATATAGAGGGGAAAGAAATGCCGCCATCAATCGCGGCCATGTCGTCGGAATTCATCTCTTCGTTGTGGGGCAGGTCTTTGATAGTCAGGTTGCTCATTTCGATATCTCCTGAGGTAAGTAAGTGAGTAAACGCTCTGAAGTCGGAGGCGCGTCACGCAGGCTGCTGCGCCTCAAACTTTGTCCTAGCCTGTGCTCCCTTTTTTTTCAGGCCGGGCAAACCGGCGGGGTCTGCCCCGACCCGATTTCTGCCGCTGCTACGATCATGGCGCCGATGCCTCCCTCTGCGGCAGCGCTTTGCAGGGTGGCCCCGACATCGGTGCAGTAGTTATCGTTGGTGAGCCTAGTCTGTAAAAGACCGCCGCGCACGGTGCTCATCTCGCTAACGTCAAGTTCCTTCGAAACGGTCATGTCTTCGATCTTAATCATTGCAATACTCCTAAAGGGTTGGGTTGTTTGAGCCAGCGTTTTGCTGAGCCTCCGTGGGTAAATCGTATTGCCTGTGCGATGCCCGACATGACTTTGGTCATCAACGCCTGGGATCGACGCCGTCTCGCGAGGGGTGCCCACCGTTTAATTGCAGCTGACAATTAACTGCCCAGGCAGGGACTTTAAAAATGGCGCGATCGCGGGAAAAGGCAATCAGGCGCACGCGTGACGCAATGGAATTTTCCTCCCGGGAGGTATGGGACCCAAAGCCGGCCGACTGCGGAAAGCAGTCATCGTGGAAAAAGTGGCGAGTGGACACTGTCGGCCACGAGCCGTCCTTCGACGCTGCCACCCTGCATCTCGACAGCGGACGTTCGTAATCCGTCTGACGCATCGCCGCCTTGGCCGGCGCGTCACTCCGGCAGGCTCATCTTGCGCAGCAGCGCCTTGTAACGGGCGTCGTCGTGAAGGCTACGGAAAAAGGGGTCAATTTCGATCCAGGTCAGGCCAGGGTCTCGCTCCACGTAGGCGCGCTCAGCCCAGTCCAACGCATGATCGTTCTCGCCGCGCCAGGCATACACTTGGGCGGTCTGATAGGGATCGTTCCCAGCAATCACCTGCTTGAGAAGTCCCTGTGCCGCCTCGACGTGTCCCAGAGAGTATTCGGCCTTGGCCTGACCTGCCAATTTGAAACCTTCCGATCCGCTTTGGCGAAAGACGGCGAGTGCCTGTTCTGGCCGGTTTTCGAACAGCTCCAGATTCCCCAGGTTATTGAGTGCACGAATTGAGTTAGGTGCGATCGCAAGCGCCTTCTCGTACAGCAGCCGAGCCTGTGGCAACTGCTGGTTCGCAGCGTAGAAGAACCCAAGGCGCATAGCGATCTCCGCCGCCAGCGGATCCCGCTCGAAGGCTTCCTTCTCTCTAGCAATAGCAGCGGGCAGATTGCCATTTATAGCGAGCACGACAGCAGATCGGTGCAGAACATCTGCGTCGTGTGGGCTGAGCGCTATGGCCTTGTCCAGGTCCGCCTTCCCACCAGCAAAGTCGAACCGGTAAATGGCGCGTATGAAGCCGCGAGCGGAGTAACCGGCGGCCAGACCTGGATCGAGTGCGATTGCCTTCTCTGCAGCTGCGAGCGCACCATTGCTGGCCGCCTTGCTGCCTGACGCGTCGGAATAAATTGCGTCCGCATGCCACCATTGGGCCAACGCCAGGGCCGCATACGCCGGCGCGTAATGAGGATCGAGCGCGGTCGCGGCGGTGAATGCCGTTACTGCTCGTTGATAGCCCTCGGCATCGCCGCGGTTGAAGCTTTGCCTGCCTTGCAGATACTGGTCATATGCCTCAATGCTCGCCGTGCCTAGCTGGCTCTCACCCGCTGACTGCCTCGGCAACAGCCGAACTTTCAGTGCCGCTACCACAGCACCGGCGATCTCATCCTGTACCTTGAAGATATCCTTGAGGTCGCGATCGTACGTTTCGGACCAGAGGTGATAGCCGTTGTCGGCGCGGATGAGCTGGGCCGTCACCCGTATCGTGTTGGCAGCTTT
>Ga0187783_10003001_pt1 | contig 12460 bp, 8 predicted proteins | sample 1015_SJ02_MP02_2_FD_132471 | JGI IMG/M metagenome (GOLD analysis project Ga0187783, IMG submission 132471) | Tropical peat soil microbial communities from peatlands in Department of Meta, Colombia - 1015_SJ02_MP02_20_MG | ecosystem: Environmental > Terrestrial > Soil > Wetlands > Peat | place... | reverse complement strand
TCGAATTTACCTAGCTGCAAGGCCGTCGCTCGAGCCACCTTGAGTGCCTCGCCTTCCGCGACGATCTGACTGACGAGTCCCGCTTGCTGGACCTTGGCGGCGCTCAAGCTTCGTCCCGTCAACAGGAGGTCGCGGATCGTGGCATTTCCCAGATCTCGCTTCAGCCGCGGGATTCCACCCCAGCCAGGAATCAAACCCAGGCGCAATTCGGGAAAGCAGAAGCGAGCAGTTTTGTCGGCGATGATCAAATCGCACCCTAGGGCAAGTTCGAATCCGCCCCCGAACACTACGCCGTGCACCGCTGCGATCGTGGTCAGCGGCGCAGCATCAATGGCATTGATCACCCGGTGAGCGCGCTCGACCCGGGTGCGTACCTCCTTGAGGAATTGGTCGCGCTCCGACGTCTGCAGCAGGTGATAGAGTTCGCGCAAGTCCGCCCCGGCGCTGAACCCCGCCTTCACCGAGCTGAAAATGATCAACGCGTGTGCCTCACTCCCAAGCTTGGCCAGCGAATCGGCGAACTGAGCGGCTTCTTCGAGCGCGATCGAACCAAGTTCGTTGCAGGGTTCTCGATGCAGCGCCAGTTCGACGGTGCCATCCTTCACCGCCCAGGAGAGCGCTTGTCCTTGGAATTGATTCATCCGATTTCTAACCAAGCGGCAGCTTCAACCTGACTTGGCCGCCTGTTTCATCGCGTACATGCCTTCGATCTCATGGCTCAGGCGGTTAGCGATCATATCCCGCTTCAACTTTCCGTTCGTGGTCATCAGCCCATTCTCAATCGAGAATGGCTCCTTACAAATGTGGAATGCGCGGATCTGCTTGTAATGGGGCAGGCTAGGATTCAAGCTATCAATCGCCGACTGTATTTGTGCCCCTAGGACAGGCCCCGTCACCAGAAGCGACAGATAGGCACGACCGGTCCCTACCAAAACCACCTGTTGCGCTCCCGGCAGATTACGCATCAGGAGGTCTTCCATCGGTTCCGGTGCGATATTGTGCCCTGAACTGAGAATGATCAGATTCTTGATTCGACCGACAATCTTCCAGTTTCCGGCCTCATTCACCTCGCCTTGGTCCCCGGTGTGAAACCATCCCCCGCGCAGGACTTGGGCCGTCTCTTGCGGACGATGCCAATACCCGGCGAACACATTGGGCCCGCGCACGAGAATCTCACCGTTTTCACCGAGCTTCATCTCAATTCCTTCGATGGCTGGGCCCACCCGGCCCGACTCGATATGTCGGGGATCATCCATGGTGCAGATCGCCGTAGTTTCCGTCAGCCCATACACCTGCAGTACGGGGATGCCCAGCATCATAAAATAGAGTTGCGTTTCTCGCGGGAGCGGGGCCGAGCCGCAAATGAGGGCCTTCAAGTTCGTACCGATCATCTTCTTGCGAATGAGGGGAAAAACCAGGGCTTTCGCGAAGGCCAGCCAGGTCGCATCCCCAAAACGCCCTGGGGTATCCTGAGTTTGCATCCAGGCGGCCTGGGCGTGACGATAGACGCTGAGTTGCAGTCCGCCGATCTTCGCCAGCTGTTCGTCGACGGCCCTCCGCATGCGCTCGAGGAGGGCAGGAACGTTCACAAAATAATCAGGCGCCAGGCTCCTCATCTCGATGGCTAGCTTGGACAGATCTGTGTTCAACATCAACAAGCTGCGACGCAGCAAACTGGTCAGCAGAGTCACCCAAGCCGCCGCAAAACACAGGGGTGCATACTGATACACCCGATCCTGGCCCGGGCGGTGGTTCATCAGGAGATCCAGACGATCCGACGTGCAGCGGAGAATATGCCCCACATTACCTGCGGTGAGTACGGCACCCTTCGCTTCCCCCGAGGTGCCTGAGGTATAGAGGATGGCTACGGGGTCGGTTTCGCCGAGAACGGGTTTGGCGAGAGCGTCACTTGCCGGGGTGGCAAAAATCTCGTCGAAGAGGTAGTGCGGCGGTACCTCCGGCCAAGCCCGAAGAATGCCGTCCCGCAAAGCGGCGTTTTCGCAGCACACGAGCGATGGCGAGCAATCCTTCATCATGGTCACGAGCTCAGCCGGCGCCTGGCGCGCGTAGAGCGGCACCACAATCAGCCCTTCCGCGATGATGGCCAGGTCCATCGCGACCCAGTGAATACTGTTTCCGCCGAGCAAGGCGCAACGGTCACCCCGGTTGAGCTGCTTGCTACGAAGGAAGGTTCTTACCTGCGAGATCAAGGCAAGAAGGTTGCGCCCGGTTGCGTGGATCGTTCCCTCGCGCAGCTCTTGGAGGACAACCGTGTCGCCGGCAGCCTCCAACTGTTCGCCAATGGCATCGAGAAAATGCAATGTTTTGTGATCCGGATTTTATCGCCAGAATGCAGTGATTCCGCCGTCAACGACCATCGAATGGCCGGTGACGTAGGAAGCCGCGTCGGAGCAAAGCCACAGGGCAACCTCCGCTGCCTCCTCGGGCTCGCCCATGCGGCCTCGCGCGGTCATGCCCGCATACCGGGCCTCAACCTTTTTCAGCGCCTCCGGGTCACCGCCCGCCGCCCGCTCCATCGCCGCCTGAAGCATCGGCGTTCGAATCGGTCCCGCCACCAGAGCATTGACCCGAATCCCGCTCTTTGCGTACTCCAAGGCCGCCGATTTCGAGAGTGCGATCACCCCAGCCTTGGTAGCCGCGTAAAAGGACGCGTGCGGGCAGCCGCCCAAGCCATTGCACGAAGAGGTGTTCACGATCACGCCGCCTTGGGGCTGTTGCGCCAGCATGCGTCGGATCTCGTACTTCATGCCCAGCCAAACGCCTTTCAGATTGACCCCGACCGTCTGGTCAAAATCTTCTTCTGTAAGGTCTGCCGTGGGAGCAAGCGGATCCTCGACTCTGGCTGCATTGTTAAAGGCGAAGTCGAGTCGTCCGAAGGCTCGCACAGTTTCGGCAATCAGTGCTTCCACTTCATTGGCTCGTGAGACATCGGTTCGGACAAAGAGGGCCTTGCCCCCTCGATTCTCAATCTCGCCGACCACTTCCCTTCCTCGCTCGGCCCTGCGCGCTGCCACCACGACCTTTGCCCCATCCCGGGCAAAAGCCAGCGCCGTTGCACGGCCGATCCCCGACGTCCCGCCCGTGATCAGCGCCACCTTATCTTGGAACCGTGACATGTCGAATACTCGAGTGCGCCCTAATCAGTTATAGGCCTCGACCAGGCTCCGCAGACCCGGGCTGAGCGGGGGCAAGTAATCCTCCCAGCTCCATTCCCCTCTGCGGATGGGAAATTCGGGATAGCGCCGCTCGACCTCCTCTTCAAAGTGCACCCCCATGCGTGCCATCAATTTCAAATTTCGCACCACGGTGCGGGCAATTCCATCCGCAATCCTCTCTCCCTCTCCCGCCAGCTTCTCGAAGGCGGCGAGCAGCTTCTCTTCAAGATCGGCATCGTCTACGGTCATCAGCAACTCCTCGTGTCCACGTTCTCGCATCAGATTTCGGATGCGCTCGTCCATCGTGATTCCCGCCGAAGGTACCAAGGCGGGCATGGAAGTCACAATGCCGTGATAGCGCGAAGAAACCATCATATGGCAGCAGCGCAACAGGCTCACCAGCTCATAGATGTTGAATTCCTCAGAGGTCAACACGGGGACGGCGCCCAGCTTCTCGGAAATGCGTTGGCACGGCCGGGTATCCAGCCGCTCGGTGGCTACGAGGATCACGAATACCTTGTGCCTTTTCCGGAAACCATCAACCGCGTTGGCAATCGCGGTTAAGTACCGGTCGCACGCCTGCTCGGCTTGCGCACCCGAGTGGTGAAAATATACGGAACGGTAATGGCTATCCTGATAAGCTCCGGCCAGGCTGTGGGCGACGAACTTCGCGACCGACGCCTTGACCGGCCACTCGAAGGGATTGATCGGACAAACCACCAGCACCCGGGTGCTTCCATCCCAGCCAACTCTCGCGAGCGTCTTTTGGCCGCACGCGGCCGGAAGCGGCGCAAACGTCCAGGCGGTGTCGGTGCCTAATTCGGTGGGCACCCCCAACTCGCGTAGCACCGTGCGCGACTCCTCATTGCGCGTAATGATCAGAGAATCCCTGCAGAATCGCGCGCACATCTTTCGGATCGGCGCATCCATGTATCCCGCCTCGGCGCCATAGCCGACCGATAATTTGTTCTCCGCGGCGGCGATGCCGAGCGAGCCGATCATCATGGTGGTCAGCGCGTTGGCAAACTTGCTCTTAAACATCGAGCCTTCGCAAGCCACGACGCCATGATGCCGCGGCACCTCCTCCGCCAAAAAAGGAGGGAAGATGTCGGGCAAATGCACCTGCCGCGTGCCCGCGAAATACCCTTCGGAGAAGCCGAAATTCTGGGTCATGACGGTGAAATCCACGCGGTCGGCTCCGAGAATGTGGCGGATTTGCCGCAGCATCTCCTCAACCCGCACATCGGAGCCCATGTTGCGGGTGCCGTTGTACCCTGCAAACAGCAGCCGCAACCGCTCTCCGGGACGCCAGGGCTGGCCCTTCCCTAGCATCCAGGCGAGCTTGGATTTCTCAATCGAGGCGCTTACCCAAGCTTCCAGCAAGAAGTCCATCATGCGGCCGAGCCTCCCACCTTTGCAGGCCAGTCCTGATGGCGATAGGTGAAGTTGGTTTCGCGGCTGAATCTGAGCAAGGGATAACTGTAGCGGGAAAACGGAACCGGCTTGCGTCCCAATTCGCGGGTCACTCGCTGGTTGTCGAAAACCGTGTTCCAGACCAGATAAGGGAGAAACACCTTCAGCAGCGATGCACTCCCGGCCCACTTGCTCCCGGAATTTGCCAGGACATTCACCGTGCCCAAGAACGGTCGCTCGAGGATCGGCAGGAAGACGGGCCGCCGCTTCTGCTGAGCCTCCGCTAGCGCGTTCGTCAACCCACGGAAGCTCTCGGAATCTTTTCCGGAAGAAAGATGATAAGTGTCGTACTCGGGACGGTCCTTCTGATGCAGCGTCGCGATGGCATCGGCCACGAAATCGACGTTAACGATATCGAGCTTGTCGGTGCGTTGAAAAGGCAAAATCGGCAAGCCCGCCAGGAAGACAAAGGTTTTCACCATGTCGAACTGAGCCGTTTCGGGACGCCGACTGTCCCCCAGCACAATGCTAGGGCGGAAGATGGTGATCGGCACCTCCGGCAAAAGCTGCCGGATCATGTGCTCGCAAAACTTCTTGGTGCGCGCGTAAGGGTCGTAATCGGATCGATTCCAATCGATCGACTGATCCTCCGTCACGATCTCGTCCTGCCGCTTGCCGGCGACCGCAACCGTGCTGACGTGGCTGAATCGCCGCAGACCGTGATAGTGGTGCACTCGCATCGCAAGTTGCAGTACTTCCAAGGTGCCCCGCAAGTTCACATTCAGGCAGCTTTTTTCCGATTTGCGGTTCAGCGACGCGGCACAGTGGATCACCGAGTCCGTCGTGTGAACCAGGCGATCGTGATCGTCCCGGGCCAAAGCGAACTGCGGGCTGGTCAGGTCCCCGCGAAAAATCCGTACACGAGTCTGCAAGTACTCGTAGAAGCGGGGGAAGTCGAGATGGAGCTGCCAGGCGTACCACAACCTTTCCTCTGCTTCCCGTGCGTCACGCGCTCGAACCAGCACATTCAGGGAGGCTGCGTGCGCTTCCAGCAGATTAGCGGCGACGTGCGCGCCGATGTATCCGGTCGACCCGGTCAAGAATATCGCCACGTTCCCCCATTGGTGCCGGTCTTCACTGCCCCGCCGTTGCCCCCGGCAAAGGTAAGTTGAACGCTCCGTCGAGGACGCGCTTCGAGCGGCCGGCCTTCGATCAGCGGATACGTCCAGCGGCGTAATGCCGGGATGTGCACATTAATCCAATAGTCCCACCAGTCGATCGAGCGCGAATCATAGCTGAAGGTGGCCCGTTCCTCCCGCACCAGCCCCTGCGACAGTCGCTCGACATGTTCCGCCACGAAATCATGCTCATTCAGCAAAATGAAAGGTTCGAAGAGTTCGATCAACTTTTCCACTTTCTCGAGATTGCGCTCCGCCTTGGTGAAGGGAGTCTTTTTCAGAGGAAGCGCCGACATAATCCGTTGAATGGACTTGATGATTGCCTTCTGTGCCGGAGCCGACATGCGGCGGTACCGCTCTTTGGACACGGGAATGGCGTCGAAGCGCAAACGCAGCCAGGACTCCAGTCCTTCTTGGGCGCGGTAATGCTTGCGGTGGGCGAGGGACGTGAGTTCAATCGACCGCCCCATGTCACACGGGTTGGTCACCGAAGTGGCCAGCTGATAGACCGACTCATGCCGGCGTTCGAGGATCGCCGCTGCGATCAACGTCATACCCCGGCAAACTGCATCCACCGGAATTATGTCCAGCCGCTTGCGCTGATTGCTGGGGAGTTGCCGGAAGTAAGTCCCCAAGAGATAGGAGAGCGAAGCGGAAGTATTGATCCCCTCGTTCCACCCGAGGAAGGGCCGGCGGAGTGAAGTTTCGACGATCGCAGGCCGGACAATGGCGATGGGCAAGCCGGCACCATACTTTGCAATCAGAGATTCGGCCAAGCTCTTGGTGAACGTATACGTGTTGGGCCAGCCGAGTTCCAGGGCATGTTTCGTTCCCGCCTCGGTCAGGAAACTGCGCAGCCACCGCAAGCGGTTCTTGCGGATCTGGTTTTCGAGCGCGGCGCCGTGCAGGCCCTTGGCGGCATGCTCTTTCTGGAATGCCTGTTGGCGAAGCTGCTCGGTGATTTCCGGGCTGTCGGCTCTCTCCTCGGCTTTCTCGATCAGCCGACGGAGGGCGACCCACTCGCGCTCGGCATCAAAGCCGGCAACTGCGGCAGGCGTGTAATTCGGGCGCTGTCTCTCGGTGACCCGCCCGTCGCGCGCTCCGGCCACATAGCAGGTGGAGAGGTGCAGCAGAGCGGCATGGTCAGACTGGCGCACGAATTCGACGAGGTTCACCGCCGAGTCGACGTTGGCGGCCAGCGCATCCCGCAGGTCGGGGTTGAAGTCGGTCAGTCCAGAACTGTTGATGATGAGGTCCAGGTTGTTCCGAAGCGCCTGGCGGAGGCCTGGGGATAACCCCAAACCCGGTTGCGAGACATCCCCTTCGAGGACCTCGACGCGCGAGGCCAGGTACCTTCCCAGTCTCGCTCCGTAACGGCTGAACAGTGGATCAAAGGCTGGCGAATCCTCCACCAGCTTTTCGAACCGACGTTCGGCCGAATTCGATTTTTGGGCGCGGATGAGGAGGTAGATGCGCGCTACTTCCGGCAGATCGAGGAGTGCGTTGACTAACCAGACCTTGCCGATGAAACCGGTCACCCCGATCAGCATGATCTGTTTGCCGCGCAGGGCGGAGCGAACCGACAGCGGCCGGGATTGGCGATGACTGTCAAAATGAACCATGGGCCGTTCCAGGGCCGCGACTTGCCGCTGTGCGGGAGTAACCGCCGTATGCAGCACGTCCAGATCGCGGAACCCGAGATCACGAGCCAGTTGTTCCGGGCTCCGAGCTCCATCCGGCCCCGTCCCCGTAATGCGCGCCAAGGCTCCTCGCGGACGGATCACGGGATCAAGCAGCCGACCGGTTGCGATTCCGTCGCGAAACTCGAGGCGATTCGCGATCACCCACTTGGCACCGAGGTGGCGCGCCAGCGGACGCATCACGTGGTCGAGCCCCTGGCTCACCAGTACGACTTCTCCTCCCGAAGCAATCTTTGCCTTCAGTTCACGCACACCTTCCAGCTTCAGCTCCGGGCGCAGCTTGTATTGAAAGTATTCTTCTCCGAGCAAATCCAGGCGATCGCGACTGACTCCCCGTAATACGCTGTACACCACGCGGGTGGCAAACACCCGGTGCGCGGCATAGAGAAACGGACGCAACAAGGCCATGAGCAGAACCATTCCCCTTTTCATCCAGCGGCTGGTGAATGTCTGCAGGTTCCAAGTGAAGAAAGCAATAGGACGAACGGTGGTCAGTTCAAGAAGGCTGCCCTCGACGCGCCAGTAAAGGCGTGAGTCCGAGCCATTGCCGACGAGTTTGAGATCGTGCTCTGTCAAATTCCGATTTGTCTCGGGACTGGATGACAACCCAGAACGCGAGTGACGATGAGATCACCTATTGTAAACAATCGATATCAAAACGACGAAGAGGAAGACATCCTTTCGTCCTGCTCGCCCTTCTTAGCTTCGGGCCAGGGAGAGCAGCCCAACGCAGCCGTTATCGCCGGAAGATCGCCTTCCCATGAACTTGCGATCCCACGAACGACAAGGTCCTCGTTAGAATCCGAGGCGTCATGTCTGACGTGCTCTGAGGAGCTTCGGCGAAGATGGCCCGATTCGCGCTGCGCCTGACAGCATCCACCTAAGCCGATGATTCTGCACGGGCCCGTTGTCACGTGTGACGGTCTGAGTCACGAGCGTCGGAGCAAGGGGTCGTAGGCGCATTGATGATACACCTTCACGGACAATCGGGAACCGGCCCCTTGATTTGCAGCAGAAGGGTTGTTCTCAGATTGAGTCACCGGGGGAGACGATAGGATTTGCCCACGTGACCGGCGTTTCCTACCTCCGGCTCTGAATTCGGCCGCTTTCCCGGTTATTGCCCATACCTCCGCGATACCCCGTTTCGTGAATTGCCGACGGTAAAGGTCCCGTCCGCCATTGCCGTCACTTTGAGATAGTGGCCGTCCGCCTTCTCGTCCAAGTTCGCAATGAAATCGTCCGTCACGTTGTGTTCCCGGTTTGTCTCTGCGGCATAGTGCAACTGCCAGAAACCAGAGAGTCCTGGCGAGTCGTGGACAATCTGCCATGCCTCTGCACTGCCTCCCTTGTGCGCTCCGTTGTTCAGGATCACGACGCGAGGGTGGAGCGCCCAGACCAAAGCTTTGGGATTATCCGCAGCCGCTCCGTGGTGGGTGGTCAAGTAAAGGTCGACCTCTCCAAGCAGATTATTCGGGCAAACCAACTCTAACTCCTTCTTCTTGGTCAAATCGCCGAGATCGAGAAACCGGAACTTGCCATAGGTGATCAGGATGCCGAGCGACTGCGCATTTTCGCTGGTATCGGCCTGCGGTTCCGCTTCGGAATTACAGTAGGGGTTCGCCTCGCCGACTCCCGGCAAGGGAGCAGTAATGTGCTCACCGGCCGCGGTCAGCACCTCGAGTTTCATCCCATTGAGAGGCAATCCTTGATTCGGCCCCAACTGAATCCGTTTGGAGTGTTCAATGGCCTTCTCGTAGCTGGCATACTGCGCTCGCGTCTGCTCGGAATCCTCTGCGTTGGGACCATGATCCACAAAAAGATCCACCGGCATCCGCCCAAGAAGGTCCGCTACTCCACCGACATGATCGCTGTGATAGTGAGTGATCAGGACGTAGTGGATCCGCTTGAGCCTGGCGTCGTGAGCCGCAGTTTGGATGCGCGCCGCGTCGCGCGCTCCCGCCCATCCGGTATCGATCAAAACTGATTCTCCCAGGGGGCTGACAACCAGGGTCGCCTGACCTCCCTCGACGTCGATAAAATAGATCTCGAGCAACTTCTGGGAACGAGCTGCGGCCTTGGCAGGAAACAGAAGTCCGGCGATACCCAAGATGCAGATCAAAATCGCTCCGCTCATGAACCGTTTGTGAGGCCTCTCCTCAGTCGCCGGAGAATGAATTCTCTCCGTGGCTGCGACTCGCTGGGTCTTGCTAAGCAACTCCCACCTCACTCGGCAATCCTAATCCACCTCGCTGAGTTCCTGAAGTCAGCGGTGTCAAAGTCTGTCCACCGCCATTGACCGGCTGTTACCACTTGAGATAACATCGTTGCGCTGCAAGGAATCCCGGGGGATGGCAAACTCAACTCGGCGCATTGGTGTAGTGCTCTTCCAGCTTGGAGGACCGGACACGCTGGAAGCGGTTGAACCTTTCCTGTTTAATCTCTTCTCTGATCCTGACATCATCGATTTTCCTGGTGCGCGTCTGGGACGAAAAGCTCTAGCCAAACTCATTTCCGGCACCCGAGCCCGAAAGGTCCGGCATCATTATGACGCGATCGGGGGCGGCTCGCCCATACGCCGCTTCACGGAGCAACAAGCGCGTTGCTTACAGCTCAAGTTGGCAGACAGTGGTCTCAGCGCCCGCTGCTTCGTAGCCATGCGTTACTGGCATCCATTTACCCGCGAAGCGGTTGATCAGGTCCGAGCGGCGGGCTGCACGGAAGTAGTTCTGCTGCCCCTTTATCCGCAATTTTCGAACGCAACCACCGGCAGCAGCTTGAACGAATGGCGTCGTCTTTTCTCCGACAGCGTGCCCGTTCACTTAATTGAATCCTTCTACCAGAATGAGCTTTATCTGGAGGCGTTGGCCGAGAGAGTCAATGAGGCCCTCACTCGATTTCCCGATCCGGAAGGGGTAGAACTGGTTTTCAGCGCCCACAGTGTTCCCCTGGCGGCGATTGAGAGAGGTGATCCTTACCAGCACCAGATCGAGAAGACGGTAGGGCTGCTGATCAAGCATGCTGGCTGGCGGAATCGGCATCGGCTGTGCTTCCAAAGCAAGGTGGGAGCGAGCAAATGGATAGGACCTTCCTTGCACGAGACCCTGCGCCACCTGGCCCGAGAAGGCGTACGCGAGGTTTGTGTCGTTCCCATTTCCTTCGTTTCCGATCATGTGGAGACTCTGGGGGAAATTGATTGCCAGGCGCGCCAAGAGGCCGCCGCTCTCGGCATCACGCGGTTTGAAATGAGCCAAGGGCTCAACAATTCACCAACCTTTATTGCGGCCTTGGCGGGGTTGGTGCTCGGGGCGCTCGCTCGTGCAACACCACAATGCCCGCCGGACCCGTTCGCCATCGCAGGGGATCGGGCGAACGATACTCCTGGCGACGGCTTGGCGGCGAGTGTTTCCTGAGGAAACGCGGCGCTGTGCGATGCGAGCTATTTGCAGTTCGGAGAATCTGAGGCAAACTGTAGGTTCCAGGATCAGGCGGCGCCTCAGCGGGCTCTGGAAAGAACGGGGGACCACGGGATGGCAGATGAGTCGGCCGAGGGCGTTCGAAATGGAATCCTTGGGCACCTTCCACCATGGCCGCGGAAGGCGCTGAATAATTCGGTCATTGCGATGGAACAGGCCTATCGTCAACGAAAGGGCCTGCCATCACTGACGGATGCTGAGATCGAGGCCTTGAAGGCCGGCCAGCCGATGCCTTGGGAGGCAGGAGGAGCAGTTCCCCCGGCCCTCGCTTCGACCGCTCCGCCCCCGCCGCCGCAGGCTGCGGTCGTTCGCGCGGCTCCGTTGTCAGCGGCGGCCGGCGCGGGAGGAAACGGCAACATCAGTGACGAGGTTGCAAAATGGGTGGCCCAGGGTAAGAAGTGGAGCAAGTCTGCGATTGCTGCTGAGCAAGCCCGGCGCAACCGCAAAGGCCTGATTTCCCTTAGCGAGGCTGAAATCGCCGCTCTGCTCGGCGAACCAACCGCAGCTGCGACCGCCGCCGCTCCCACTCCCGCGGCAGTTGCTACTCCGGCGGCTCGGCCTCCCGCTCCCGCGGTCGCCGCCTCGGCTGCAGCTTCCGTCGCGCGAGCTGGCGAGTCCACAAAATACGTGGGGACTCCTGCGGTAGGGACATCGCGAGCAGCAGCGGCGGGAGGCGTCGCGGCCGTAGGTCCCGAGGATAATGAGGTCAACCGCGCCCGCCGGCGAATGGTGTGGGCATCGGTGGCCGCATTCCTGACAGCCTGGCTGCTGGCTTTCTTCCGTTTCTTCTTGCCGCGCACGCTGTTTGAGCCGGCCACGAGCTTCAAAATCGGTTATCCCGAGGAGTATGGCCTGGGGGTTGATACCAAATGGCAGCAGAAGTATCGCATCTGGGTGGATCGTACCCCCGATCGGCTCTTCGTCATCTACGCCCGCTGCACCCACTTAGGCTGCACTCCCGATTGGAAACCGAGCGAGAACAAATTCAAGTGTCCCTGCCACGGCAGCGGATACGATAGCGAGGGCGTCAACTTTGAGGGACCTGCCCCGCGGCCGATGGATCGAGCCCACGTGGAAAAGGCACCGGATGGTCAGATTCTGGTCGATGTTTCAAAACTCTATCAGTGGCCCAAAGGCCAGCCGAGCCAGTTCAACGACGATGGGGCTTTTCTGTCAGTCTGAGGGTAGCAACTGCGATTTTGGGCAAGTTTGGGGGTTGGGAAGGAATTGAAAATGCCGGACGCAAAGGAAAACGGCAAGAACGGTGAGCGAGTTGGCTTGCTCGAGCGGGTGAAGGCTGGGGTCAAAGAGGATGTCGCATCGCTTAAGACCGAAATGCCAGCCAAGATCAAGGAGCAAGTGAAAGGGCTGAAAGAGCCGACCAAGACCCAGGTTTACACCTCGATCTTTCGCCACAAGCACGACGACACTCCGCGGAACCGGGCGCTTGGAGTGCTCTCGAACGTCTTCCTGCATCTCCATCCCGCCAAGATCAACCGTGACGCAGTTCGTTACAGCTA
>Ga0187783_10003000_pt1 | contig 12462 bp, 10 predicted proteins | sample 1015_SJ02_MP02_2_FD_132471 | JGI IMG/M metagenome (GOLD analysis project Ga0187783, IMG submission 132471) | Tropical peat soil microbial communities from peatlands in Department of Meta, Colombia - 1015_SJ02_MP02_20_MG | ecosystem: Environmental > Terrestrial > Soil > Wetlands > Peat | place... | reverse complement strand
ATCAGTTGGAATCTCTACGATTTCAGCGAGCTTTATATTGTCGAGGGGAAGTTTGATCGAGTGCTTTTGCGGCCTGTCTCTACGCTATTTCAAGTGGTCTTTGAAAAGTTCCGGCTAGAGTCGCTGCAAGAAGTCGTAACCGGCATCGCCGTGGTGGCCCTCTGCATTCACCGCCTGCATCTAATGATGAGAGTCCCGGATTATCTCTGGTTCGTGGTGATGATCGTGTGCGGCGGCACGATTTATCTTTCGGTTTTCCTGATCCTCACCGCGGTTTCGTTCTGGTTTGAAGATCGAGTAGGTATTGTGCCTCCTGTTTTCAATATGCTCAATTTCAGCCGATACCCGTTGACCATTTACAACGTCTTCATTCAATTTCTGCTGAGCTGGATCATCCCCTTCGGATTCGCCACGTTTTACCCTACCACGCACTTCCTGCGACGAAACTCTTTCACCCTCTATTTCGATCTGGTGCCCGTAGTCGCGACGGGATTCTTGGGCCTGGCGATCCTGGTGTGGAATCGCGGGGTATCAAATTACAGCAGCACGGGAACGTAACGGCCGGGGAAGCCAGGAGAAGAACGGCAAATGGCAAAAGCCAAAAACGAAATGCAAGTGTAGCACAAGATTACCATGAACTATACATGCCGGAACAAGAAAGAGGGCGAAACGAAGGAGTTGTCAGCCCCGTAAGGGGGGCGACGTCAACCTGATAGAGCGACCAGAGCCCTCAGGGACTCACGATCTAATTTGGGCTTCGTGAACCCTCGGCTGTTCGCTGGGGGCCCCAAGATGTCGCCGGTAATGTGGTTTGTTGTCATGCGCCTTTCAGGAAGTCACGGATCTTCTCAAAATCCTCACGCAGGATTTTTTCTTCGCGGGGATTGCGCAAGACGTAGGCGGGATGAACGGTGGCGAGGGCTTTGGCGGAGCCAAAATTGTAGAATTGGCCGCGTATTTTGGTAATACCCTCCTTGATTCCAAGCACGGTGCGGACGGCGGGCGCTCCCAGGCAGCAGACCAGTCGGGGCTTGATGGCTTCAATCTGGCGATAGAGGAAGGGCGAGCAGGCATCAACCTCATCCTTCTCCGGCGTACGATTCCCCGGTGGGCGGCACTTAACGACGTTGCAAATGTAAACGTCTTCGCGCTTCAGGCCAACGGTTTGCATCATGCGGTTCAGAAGTTTGCCGGCCCGGCCCACAAACGGGATGCCTTGTTCGTCTTCGTCGGCGCCTGGCCCTTCACCTATGAACACCAGCTCAGCGTGAGGATTTCCATCGCCAAACACAATGGTCTTGCGGGTGGGCGCCAACTTGCACCTGTGGCAATCGCCAAGATCCTGACGAATTTGCTCCAGGGTCTCCGGGCCGGAGCGCGGCGCGGGCGTTGCTTCAAAGAGACTAAAGGAGGAAACTGGCGGCCGAATAACCGCGGGCGGGGGAGCGATGGGCGCAGCAGGCTTGGAGGGGGCAACGGATTTGGGAAGCGCGGGAGGGGAAGCCGCGCGGGGCGGCACGGCTGACGGAGTTTGTTTGGATGGGAGCGCTACCGCGGGCTGCGCAGTTCGCCCCGCCTCAAGACTTGGTGGCGTTTCCACCGCGCCTGGCACGCGGCGATAAAAACCCTCAATACCGAGCTCGTGGTAGAACTCCAGCCAAGCCGTCAATTCTTTGCGTGCATCGTCGTTCATAAAAGCAACTGTAGTCTCGTAGAGGCACCCACGAGGGGTGCCCCTACGAGACGCCGCTGACCCGCTTGCGAGCTTCTACGACTTCATCCAGCACGCGGTTGGCGACGTCGAGCTTGCTCATTTTCTCCAGCCCTATCGTGCGCCCATCGGGGAAAAGCAGGGTAACGATATTTGTGTCCACATCGAAGCCCGCGTCTTTCTGGCTGACGTCATTTGCTACGAGAAGGTCCAGTTGCTTGGCGCGGACTTTAGCGGTAGCGTTTTCAACCAGGTTCTCGGTTTCGGCGGCAAAGCCGACGATGATTTGCGCCTTTCGGCGACGGTGCGAAATGCCGGCGAGGATATCGGCGGTGGGTTCAAGTTTCACGACGCGAGCGCCATCATGCTTTTTGATTTTTCCAGGTTGCTGGTTCGCGGGGCGGAAATCGGCGACGGCGGCGGCCATCACGATCACAGTGGCAGCATCGGCGTGGCGTGACACCGCTTCTTCCATTTCCGCGGCGGTCCGAATCCGCTCGAAGGCGTGGACGGGGGGCGGTTCCGTGTGCGTGGGCCCACTGAGCAGCAGAACCCGTGCGCCGCGGCGGCGGGCGGCTTCGGCAAGGGCGTACCCCATTTTCCCGCTCGAACGGTTGCTGATGTACCGAACCGGGTCGAGCGGCTCTTCCGTGGGACCTGCCGTCACCAGAATCACTTCTCCCGCCAGATCCTCGCGGAGGCCCAGGGTTTCAAATACGGCTTGCGCGATGCATCCCGGCGAAGCCAAACGCCCGGCGCCGGTCATGCCGCAAGCAAGGTAACCCTCATCAGGTTTTACTATTCGCACCCCGCGGCGGCGCAAAGTTTCCAGGTTTTGCTGGGTGGCCGGGTGCTCCCACATGTTGACGTTCATGGCAGGAGCGACAATTAGCGGCGCTTGGGTGGCAAGACACAGCGTGGTGAGGAAATCATCCGCGATGCCGTGGGCCATCTTGGCTAGCGCGTTGGCCGTGGCGGGGGCGATCACAAAGGCATCGATCGATTGGGCCACCGCGATATGCTCGATGGCGCTCTCCACGTTGGAGGAGCCCTGCGTCTCACCAAACATGTCAGTGATGACCTTGTGCCCGGAAAGCGCGGCAAAGGTGAGGGGAGTAATGAATTCCCGCGCGCCGCGGGTCATCACCACCTGTACATCAAGGCCTTTGTCCTGGAGAAGGCGCACCAACTCCGGGGCTTTGTAAGCAGCAATTCCGCCCGAGACGCCTAAGGCAACGCGCATGGTGTCCTTCGTCAAAAGTTAGAAGTCAGGAGTCAGGAGTCGGTAGACAGAATACACCACGAGGGTATCGAACCTTCGCCTCTCTCTGCCGTGTGCCGCCCACTATTTCCTGACTCCTGTCTCCTGACTCCCTTATTTCGCCGTCTTCTTTTTGGGACTCTTGTCGAGGCCCGCAAGCGTCATGAATTCGATCGGCACTAGTCCTGCGCCCACTTCCTGCTGTGCTACCCGCGTCGGTCTTTTTGAGGGAGTCTGGATCAGCGGTTTGGCCCCTGACTGAAGTTGGCGCGCACGCCGGGCAGCGACCAAGATGAAGCGAAATTTGCTATCCAGGTTCTGAGGTAGATCCATTCGACATTATCCTCCAAACTTTTCAATTATTTTCTGTACCCGTCCCGCCTGGCTGGGGCGGCGGAAGCGCGCAGCGCGAACAATCGCCTGCAACGCTTGGGTGGCATCCTTTAGATTATCGTTCACCACCAGATATTCGTATTCACACCAATGGGTGATTTCCTCGCGTGCCGTCTGCAGTCTTCGTTCAATGTCTTCCGGCGCATCCGAGCGGCGATTGCGCAGGCGCTGCGACAGCTCTTGAAACGACGGTGGCAGAATGAAAACGCTGACCGCTTCCGGAAGCTGTTGACGCACCTGCTTGTGTCCCTGCACATCGATATCGAGCAGGATGTCTCGACCCGCTTCCTGAGCGGCTTGCAATTGCTTGTGCGCCGTCCCGTAAAAGTGCCCGTGTACGTCCGCCCATTCCACAAACTCGTCGCGGCGGACCATGCCTTCGAAAACCTTGGGCGACACGAAGAAATAATCCCTGCTGTCCTTCTCAGTCACCCGCGGCGCGCGCGTTGTGTATGAAACCGAGAAGGCCAGGCCCGGAGTTGAAGCGATCAGCCGCTTGATCAGGGTCGATTTCCCCGCGCCCGAGGGGGCCGATATCACGATGATACTGCCCCGCGCCGCCGGGGTTTTGTTTTTCTTTGCCACGGTAGAGTCGGTCCGAAGTCCGAGGTCTGGAGTCCGGAGTCCGAGGTGCGCAGCCCGACTCCGGACTTCGGACCTCGGACTTTATTCTATGTTTAGCGCTTGCTCGCGCAATTTTTCAATTTCTGTCTTCATCTCGATGGCCTGCCGGGTGATTTCCAGGCCCACCTCCGGGACATCGGTGGTTTTGGAGAGCAGCGTATTGGCCTCGCGATTCATCTCCTGGAGCAGAAAATCGAGCTTCTTTCCCACTTCCGAACTTTCCTGCAAGAGGTGGCGAATCTGGTCAAGGTGGCTTTCGAAGCGGGTCAACTCCTCCGCAATGTCGGAGCGCGAAGCCAGGTATGCTACTTCTTGCGCCAAGCGCGCCTCGTCCATTTCCGCGCTGCCGGCAAGATCGCGAATGCGGCTTTCCAGTCTTTGTTTGTAAAATAATGGTGCCTTCTCCGCAAGGTGGGATATAGTCCGCCGCAACGTCTCCAGGTGCGCCAAATGGGACAATAAGTCACGTTCTAGCGACGCTCCTTCGCGGGCCCGCATATCGTTCAATTTCTTCAAGGCTTGGCCCACCGCACGCTCTAGTACGGGGAGAAGGCTTTCAACTTTTTCCGGCGCCATCTCGCTAGTTCCGCTCGCGACTAACCCGGGGACGCGCAGCAACGCCAGCAGGTCAGGCTCCGCCCCGGCGCCGAACTCCTGCTTCAGCATCTGGTACCCCTTCAGGTACGCCGCCAGGAGCTTGCGGTCAATCTCGAGTTCGATGGTCTCCGCTTCGGTCAAGCTCACCGAGATTTCTACATGGCCGCGCGCAACGTGCTCCTTGAGCAAACGGCGCACCATGGGCTCCAGGGCTTCCAAGGCGGAAGGCACACGCACCTGAGGATCGAGAAAGCGATGGTTGGTGGCGCGGATGCTCACCACTAGGGCGAACCCTGCCTCTTCAGTTTCTACCCGGCCGTAACCGGTCATGCTGCAAATCATTCTAGTTCACAGCCGTAACTTATCAGTCATCCGATCAAAACTCGAAACTCGATCCCGAGTGCGCAAGTTTCGGATTTCGATTATCGAGTTTCGGTCACTTACGGCTCCACATCGACGAATTGCAAATCATGTAGCCGTTGGTAAATGCCTCCGCGGCTGACCAAATCCTCATGGGTTCCGATTTCACAAATGGCGCCGCGGTCGATCACCGCGATGCGTTCCGCGCGGCGCACGGTGGAGAGCCGATGGGCGATTACCACCACGGTGCGGCCCGCCATCAGGTTGGCCAGGGCGCGCTGCACCAGCAATTCGGATTCCGTGTCGAGTTCCGACGTCGCCTCGTCCAAAATCAAAATGGGCGCATTCTTGAGCAATGCCCGGGCGATCGCGATGCGCTGGCGCTGCCCGCCGGAAAGGCGCTGGCCGCGCTCGCCGATCATCGTCGCGTAGCCCTCTGGCATTTCCTGAATGAATTCCTCCGCCAGTGCCACGCGCGCCGCTTCCCGCACTTGCCTCTCTGTCGGCAACCGACTGCCATAACAGATGTTGTTGTAGACAGTGTCGTTAAAAAGTATCGTCTCCTGAGTGACGATGCCGATCTGGGAGCGAAGGGATTGGAGTTTGACGTCGCGAATGTCGTGACCGTCTATGGTGATGCGCCCCTGGGTGACTTCGAAGAAGCGTGGAATTAGGCTGGCCAGGGTCGTCTTCCCGGCCCCGCTGGAGCCCACTAGCGCCACTACCTGGCCTTTGCGGATATGCAGATTGATGTCGCGCAACAGGGGGACGCCGTCCTCGTAATCGAACTCCACCTGTTCGAAGGCAATCTCGTGCTCGAAAGGAGGCAGGTCGATAGCCCCGAGCTTGTCCACCATTTCCGGCTCGGAGTCGAGGTAATGAAACACCTGTTCGGAGGCGCCCAGAGCCTGCTGGTAGGAGTTGCTAACCCCTGTCAGCCGCTTTACCGGCTCGTAGGATTTGAGCAGCACGTAGAGGAAGCCGACGAAGCCCCCGGCTGTTTGCGCATGGTGCAGAATTAGACGGCGTTCGTAAAACAAGAGGCCGGCGATGGTGACGGCGCCAAGCACTTCCATCAGTGGCGAGGATACAGCTTGCGCCCGCACCCAACGCAGGCTGACCTTCAGCAAACGGCGTGTCGCGTTCTTAAACTTCTCTATTTCGAACGGTTCCATGGAGAAGGCCTTGACGATCCGGATCCCCGAAAAAGTCTCCTGAAGCACATTGTTGAGCTCTCCCATCTTATCCTGGCTGCTCCGGCTGGAAGCGCGAATGTAACGTCCGAGTTTCGCCGAGGGGAAGACCACCAGCGGAATCAATACCATGGAGATGAGCGCCAGCATCCAGTCATAGTAAAAGAGCGCCCCCAACAAGAATGCCAAGGTGAACGATTGCTTAAGCATATCCGCCGCAGTTTGCGAAACGGCAAACTGAATGCGTTCGATATCGCTGGTGATCGCTGACATCAAGCGGCCGGTGGGATTCCTATGGAAGAAAGCAATGGATTGCTTGATGAGCTTCGAATACAAAAGATTGCGCAGGTCACGCACCACAGAGTGGCCGATATAATTTATAAAATAGGTGGCCAGAAACTCCGAGATGCCTTTGACCAGAGCCACCCCAATAATGGTAATCGCTACCACGTTCCAAACATTGTGAATCCAGTGGGGGAGGATATCCTCAAGGTAAACCGTGTGATGAAAATAGGGGACTACAAAAAGAAGAATTCCCGAAGTCGAACTGTTGGGCGTGAGGACGACGTCGAAAATCGGCTTGATCAGGAGTGCGGTGACCCCCTCGGAAGCCCCCACGACGACCATCAAACTTACCGCCAGGAACAAGCGGACGCTATAAGGCCGTATGAAACCCAGCAGGCGTTGAACTTGAATCATCCTGTTTCGTTGTAGCGCCGGACTTTAGCCCGTCCCGTGCCGATCCTTCGCGAAGTTTGCCCGCGCGATAACGACCAGTCTTAGAAGTACATCCAAAGGTCGGCGCCAAACCTTCTCCGCCCCAGAAGGCGGATTTCCCTCTAATTCCAGCAAAACTAACTATCGTAGATACTGCGTAGGCGCTTCGTCAAGGAAATAGCAACAAATGGTCGTGCTTAGAAGCCGTTTCCCAAAACATCCCCTTTAATTACCTTCGGTTAGGCAGAATCTTTTTTGCCAAGGGCTTATTCACTAAAAAGTAATCAGGGGTCTCAGGCCCCACGGGAGGATAATTCTAAAGAATTTGGCGCAAAACGGGTCAATGAAGCACCCACCTTCGGCGCTTACAATAGGGGAAGGTTCGCAAACCGCCTCTGCCTGGATGGAGGGCGCCTACTGGTGCGGACCCCTTCTGCATTTATCTGTCCTGATGTGAACCATCTCCTCCAGTTTCGCATCAAACAACAATCGGAGCAGAGCTCGTGAATTTGAATTGCAAAGCGCCTTCGCGCCTCGTCGCGGTAGATATAGTTCGTGTGTTTGCGATGGTCCTGATGGTACAGGGCCACACTCTCGACGTTCTTCTCACCCCTGCCCACCAATTCTCGCCCTGGTACAACTATTGGCTTTTTTGCCGCGGGTTCACTGCTCCGATGTTCATGTCCCTGTCGGGCTTCGGCTTTGCGCTGGCGACGCTTCGCCGCTGGGAAGGCCATTTAGTAGTCGGCTCTGCTGTCGTAAAACGCCTTCGCCGTTTCGCCTTCTTTGTGCTCCTTGGGTATTCCATGCGGATCCCCGTGCGCTCGCTGCGCGACCTTCGCTGGGCCGGCCCTGATGTCTGGCAGGGATTCCTGCAAGTCGATGTTCTTCAGACGATCGGCTTCTCCCTCATCGCTTTGCAATTGTTAGTGTTGGTTCTGCGCACCCCACGACGCCTTGCCGCAGTCGCGGGAACGCTTGCACTAATTGTCACGGTCACGGCTCCGCTGGCTTGGCACAGTCCCCTCATGAATTCCCTCCCGCTGGCCGTTAAGTCCGCTTTGATCGGAACCACCGGCTCACTGTTCCCCCTGATGCCATGGTCGGCGTATATCTTTCTGGGCGCAGCGTTGGGTATTGGGTACGTGGAAGTTGGGCGATCAGTTCCATCTTTGCTACGCAGGGCAATTCCCTTCGGATTACTGCTGCTCGTAAGTGGAATCGGGCTCGAACGGGTGTCCCTCCATATCTACGGTCAGGCGAATTTCTGGCCGACCACGCCTCATCTAGTCATCGCGCGCATCGGATTCGTTACCGCTGCACTCGGCCTTGCCACTTATGTTGAGCACTGGCTTCCCGTCTCGCCGCGAACCATGCGATCCTTGGCCGAAGAGTCGCTCCTCGTCTATTTTGTGCATGTCGTGCTTCTCTATGGCTCATGCTGGAATCCCGGCGTCAAGCTGTACCTCGGCGGCACAATGGGCTTGGCACATGCCTACCTCCTGGTGATCGTCCTTATCAGCGTCATGTTGTCGATGGCCTTGTACTGGAATCGCGCGAAAAAGGATTACCCAATCCCCAGTTTAGTTCTGCGCTTTGCCGTGGTGGGAGCGGCCGCACTCGCTGTCGCCTAAAGTACGTCGGTCCGCCGAAGACTGGAATTACGAGGCAACTCAACACGTCGACACTGGTTATCAACCTGCCGTGTCAGCACGCTTCGTATATGCCATGATGGCTTACGAAATCATGAATTCAGCACGACGTTTGCTCCGTGCTACGGGTCGCCCTACCGCCTACCGCTTACTGCCTATTGCCTGCTGCCTTCAGGAATCTCCAGTGCCATGGCCGCGGCCCCATAGAGGGCGGAGTAACTTCCCAGTGCTGCCGTAACGATTTCGGTGGAGTAGGTGATTGTTGGGGAGGCGAACTCGTCGAGATAACCACGCAACGTGTTGAGGAGCAAAACGCCAGACTGCGCTACTCCCCCGCCCAGAACGATGATATCGGGATTCAGGATGCGGATGACCATCAGAAGGCCACGGGCAAGCCATCGCGTCGTCTCGCGGAGGATGTGGCTGGCGGCCGCATCACCTTCAGCCGCCGCCTGCATCAGACCTTTGGCGGTGATTTCCGGACCGCCGCTGAATTCCACCATGCGGGTGACGCGATCGGGGCGACGCTCAGCCCATTCCCGCGCCCGAATCTCAATCGCGCCCCCAGAGCTGAAGGATTCCAAGCAACCCCGACCGCCGCAGGTGCAGCGTGCCCCTGAATCCGACACCACAATGTGGCCGATTTCTCCCGCCATACAATCCTTGCCCCGCAGGATCTTGCCTTCGTAAATGATGCCGCTGCCAATGCCCGTGCTGATGGTGACATAGACCATCATCTTTACGCCACGTCCCGGACCATAGTGGTATTCGCCTAACGCCCCGGCATTGGCATCATTATCGAGTCGGCAGGGAATACCCAGGGTTTGCTCCATCCACTTCCCCAGTTCGAACCCCTTCCATCCCGAGGCGTGAACGGAGGTTACCGTTTGGCGCGGAAAGTCCACTGGCCCCCCGAAGCTGAGGCCGCAAGCCTTGACGGGTGCGTCCGTCTGGGCCATCAGTTCACGGCAGCGCGCCGAGAGTTGATTGAGCATCCAATCGCGCCCGGCTACACGGTCCGTGTCGCCTTCTAAAACTAGGAGGCGCCGCCCCTGCTCGTCAAACAGGCCCGTGCGAAAATGCGTGCCCCCAATGTCCACGGCCAAAACGTTTTTCAAGGGAACCTCCGACAACGGGACCAAACCAAATTAGGAATTATGAATCACGAATTATGAATTAAGGGTCTTTTGGATTTACATTTGCGAAACTGAAATACGAGTTATTCATAATTCGTAATTCGTAATTCGTAAATTCCTATCTGCCGATGTCCCGGTGCGAGACCTTGGTTTTGTAACCTTCATTCACCAGCGACTTGGCCACCTCTTCGGTCAAGAAGACGGAGCGGTGCCGGCCGCCCGTGCAACCGATCGCGATGGTCAAGTAGCTTTTGCCCTCCCGGACATAATGCGGGAGCAGGTACAGAAGCAGGTTCATCAGCCGGTTCAAGAATTCTCGCGTTTGCGGGTAAGAGTTCATGAAGCGGCTCACGCCAAGGTCGCGTCCGGTTTTGTTTTTCAACCGGAAAACGAAGTTGGGATTAGGGAGAAAGCGCACGTCAAACACCAGGTCGGCATCCAGCGGGATTCCGAAACGGTAGCCAAACGAGACCGTGGAAATCAGCATGGAGCGGCGCGCTGCGATGCCCCCAAAGCGGGTTTGAATCAGATCGCGCAGTTCGTGAACGTTCAGTCGCGAGGTGTCAATCACCACGTTGGCAAGCTGGCGCATGGGCTTCAGCAACATGCGCTCCAGGCGGATGCCCTCACGCACGGGCAAGTCGCGGCCCAGGGGATGCGGCCGGCGCGTCTCCTCGAAGCGGCGGATCAGCGCCTTGTCCGAAGCTTCCATGAAAACCAGCGATGGGTGCAAAAGCTTATTGCGTTCGAGGTCGCGGTAATGCGTGGGGAGCTGGCTCAACGCCTCGCCACCGCGAATGTCCACCACGGCCGCGGCGCGATCAATGCTGCTGCCCGGCTGCTGGCACATCTCGGCGAATTTCAGAATCAGGTCAAAGGGGAGATTGTCCACACAGTGGTAGCCGAGATCTTCAAAGGCCTTCAGAACCGAAGCTTTCCCGGACCCGCTCATCCCCGTGATGAGCACGAACTGTTTGGAATGCTTCTTCGCTGATGCTTTCTTTTTCATGGGGAAGTCTATGGCTCGCAGCCCAGTTTCCATTGCCAGCCGTCAGGAGAATTATGGATTAGGAATCGAGAATTATGAAGAAGTTTTGTTGGGCATCTGGAAGGGTCGGCGCCCGTTTTACCGCCCCTCATTCTTGCGGCCGCGCCGACTGCCCCTACCTGCCGAGAGTTTTGAGTGTGGAAGTGGGAATTCCTCTGCCGTCGGATATCTCATGGACCTTTAGGGTTCCGTAAAGGGTGCGCGAAACCTGGGCTCCGAAAAGTATAACGGCTGAGGATATATAGGCCCAGGTCATCAGTGAAATCATAACGGCAATCGATCCGTAAACCTGGCGGTAGTTGAAGTAGGGAAGGAAGATGGTGAAAAGCAAGCGAGCCGTCTCCCAAAGGATGGCGGTCAGCAAAGCACCGGGCCAGGCTTGGCGCAGATGCATGGGGCGATTGGGCAGCCGTTCGAAAAGGATCACGAAGGTCACCAACGCCACGGCGAAGGAACTTATGGCAGTGAGCACATGATAAAGGAATATGACCAGGGAATGCAGGGAGTGTCCTAGCAAAACCTCCAGCCGTTTCCGGAAGAGAATCTCCACGCCCACAAACCCCGTGGCGACTAGGATCAGGCAACCCACGACGAAGGCCATCTCCAAGGCTAGCAGACGGCTTCGCCACCACTCTCGTCCCTCGCTGACTTCCCAGGCGCGATTCATGGCTTTTTCCAGGGGCACGAATACTCCGGAAGAACTCCACAGCAGAAGCACAAATGACAGGAGCCCGATTCTTCCGTAAGCCCTGCTGATGCCGACCAGGTTCTGCATGATGATGTCGGTCCGGATGGGCAGATAACGGTGGAGGACCACGGAAAGGTGGCCTGCCAGTTCGAATCGTCGAATGTAAAACCCGCTCAACCCCAGCAATAACAATAGCAAGGGGAAAATGGCCAGCAAGCTGTGGTAGGCGATCGAGCCTGAAACCATCAGCGAATCTTCTGCCAGAAAGTCCACCAAGGCTTGGCGCAGTGCTCGGCGAATCTTCACCCAGCGCCTTTGCATGCTTTCCCTTTTTCCAGTCGATTGTGCGCTTGGCATTTTCCCTGGAGGCCGTACGCTTTGAGCGGTGACGTTTGCACCCGAAACTTCGACCTTATCATTAGTTTATACCCGAATTCTTCACTGCCCAGCTAGTCGAATTTGAGACCCTCGGAAGGCCCCTCAGTGCTGGGAGGACGCGGGGTTTTGTTTTGGGTAGGTTACGGAGCGCAAAGTGCCGGTGATGGAGCCGACGGAGATCATGGCCTTGATGCGGAGAGGCAGTTCCCGCTCGTCGGCGCTGAACCAGATCAGCATGCGCCCCTTCCTTTTCAGGAGGCCATTGAAGACCTTGGGCTCGACCCGCAGCGCATCATACGTTCCCATGGGGGTTTGCACTTTTTCGCGCGCTTGCACTTCGACGATGACGCGCTGCGTCTTCGAGCCGTCATTCACCGGCAACTCGAGGGTGTGGCCAACCTCCAAGGGTTGGCGGCGGAGATAGTAAAAGGCCGTCACGACGTCTTCGACACAAGGCGGAATGTCAAATTCGGCGTGTTTAGGTGCGGCGTCGGCCTGGTTCAGGTCGCGCTCATCGAGGAGAGCAAGTTTCCGGGCATAGTCAAAAGCAATCTGCGTGTCTTTGTGCCGGCGCCCTTCATTCACTTTCTTGACAATGCGATCAGAACAGAGGGTCTGGGGGCTGGAGGTGGCGCGGAAGACATTGTCAACATCAAAGAGAAGAGAGACAAAACCCTCCGACCGCGCCGTGGCGGTAACCTCGT
>Ga0187783_10002999_pt1 | contig 12466 bp, 10 predicted proteins | sample 1015_SJ02_MP02_2_FD_132471 | JGI IMG/M metagenome (GOLD analysis project Ga0187783, IMG submission 132471) | Tropical peat soil microbial communities from peatlands in Department of Meta, Colombia - 1015_SJ02_MP02_20_MG | ecosystem: Environmental > Terrestrial > Soil > Wetlands > Peat | place... | reverse complement strand
CCGAGCCCGGCCGCGACGGCGGAACCGAGGTGGAACCAAGCCAGCCCGACGCGGATCACGACGAACTCGGCGATCAAGGTGACCAGGTTCGTGAACAGCAGGTCGCCGGCGGCGAACCAGCCCCACACCGGCCCGTACCGCTGCAGGACGAGCTGGCCATAGCCGCGGTGGGTGACCGCGCCGACCCGCATGCACATTTCCTGGCAGACGACCGCCACCGCGAACGTGACCACGATGAACGGCAGGAAGAAGCCTGCGCCGTAGGCGGCTCCGGTGGCCGTATACGACACCATGCTCGGCCCGTCGTTCTCGCCCAGCATTGCCAGGATCCCCGGACCCGCCAGCAGCCAGAACAGCAACCAGCGGCGGCCACCTCCCCGGGCCCGGTCGACCCGGCCGCGGTCACGCGACCGTACCCAGTCCTCCGCCGTCAGCAGTGGCCCGGCGGACGCGGCACGCGGCTCAGGCACAGCGGGCCCGCTCATCCGGCCGCCTCCACCCGGATGGCAGCGGTCACTGGACCATCATCGCCATCAGGTTCGCGGCCAGGATCACCCACAACAGCAGGCAGCCGCACTACGCCCCGCCCCGGATGCCGGTGACGAAGTTTCCGGGATCGACGTAGGCCACTGTCGCGACGAACGCCGGGCCACGCATCGCCAGTGCGCCCCGGATCCGTCCCCGTGGCCAGCAGCCGGTCAAGGGCGCTGAGGCCGCCAGCGGCCGGCCGGGAGCCCGACCCGGCGCCCTCCCCGCCCGGCATCACCGCACAGGCAGCGGGGCTTAGCCGCCAGGCGGCGACGGTGGTGGCCTGCATCAGCCGCTCCTTAGCTGCTGGGGCCGGTGAACGGCACGATGATGCGGCGGCCGTCGGCGGCCACCAGCGCCCATGAAATCGCCTCCTGCTGCAGGCTGGCAGCGGCTGGCTGCGGAATGGTGCCGGCGCCGCAGCCAGCCAGCGGCAGACCCGGCGCAGCCATAGCCGCAACCGCGCCCGGCCAGCCGCCCAGCGGCCGCGGGTGCCTGATGACGCCCGGCGCCATCTCGTGCGGGCGGCCGGCAGTGCCGCCAGCTACCTGAGTCAATCAGGCACTCCCTGCAACGCCCGCAGCAATTCCGTCCGTTCATGACACACCACGTGCCATGCACCGCCGGTTGCATATGGCGACACGTAGGGCCGTGAGGGTGCACCTCAGGTTCTCTACGAGGCTGGATGAGATTCACGGCATGATGAGGGGCTTGTCCTTACGCATGACGGCGATCGTGTCCCGGTCGAGGTTCAGGGTGGCCGCCACTACTTCTGCGGGGGTCAGGGCCAGCCACTGGTTGGCCGACAGGTCCGCGAAGTGGTCGCTGCGGAACAGCTCGAGCATCTGCACTGATTCATCGCCGATGGCCTCGAAGTAATGACCCATGGCGCGGGGTACATAGCCGACGTCCCCGGCGTAGTAGTCGAAGGTCCTGGCTTTCCCGCTTGAGCCGAAAACCGTCATCCGGGCGTGGCCGGAGATCCAGTACTGCCACTCGTCGTTGTTGGGATGCCAGTGCAGCTCGCGCAGCGCACCGGGCTGGAGCTCGACCCACGCCGCGGCGATCGTCGAGGCGGACGGGAAGTTCGAAGAGTCGGTGATGCGGACCCTGCCGCCCGGGACCTCGATCGGGTCCTGGGCGAGCATCCGGTGGCTCATCCGCTCGGCAGTACCTGCAGGGGACTGCGCCGCCTCGATGTCAGTGACCAGCTTGCCCGGCACCTGTCCGTTGAAGATGTACCGGGTGTGCTCGATGTCTCCCGCGGCCGGGATGTTGGCGAACGCCGACTGCGGGACGCCGAAGTTCTTGGCCAGCACGTGCCGGGGCGTGTGCGCGAACCAGTCGGTGACCAGGAAGGTCTGGTTCTCGGAGAAGTTGCCGTCATCGAAGACGAGCAGGAACTCGCAGTCCTCCAGTGCCTGGATGGAATGCGGGAACCCGGCCCGGAAGTTCCACAGGTCACCGCGTCCGATGTCATCGATAAAGTTCCGGCCTTGCGGGTCGATGGCCGCGATACGGGCACTGCCGGCCAGCATGAACGCCCACTCCGCCTCCTTGTGCCAGTGCAGCTCACGGTAGGCGCCCGCCTTCAGCCGCATGTTCACCCCGGCCAGGGTCGTCGCGACCGGCAGCTCCCGTACCGTCACCTCCCTGGCCCAACCGCCGGGCAGCAGGCGGTTGTGCGCCGCGGCGAACGGGAACTTCAGGTTCGGGAGGCTTCCCGAATCCGTCAGGGGCGCCCCAGGGTTCTGTGATCCGATCGGTACATTGTCCGGGCCCAGCACGGATGCGCCGTCCTCGCCCCGGATCGTCGGTACCATGCCCTGATCATCAGCTTGTGTCATGGAATGCTCCTTTTCGCGCCGTAGTTGCGGGTCGGCTTGGGTATCGGTCACCAAGCCTGAACCCAGGCTGCCGGCCGACGTGTCGCGCGGCTTACCCTCGAGCCTGCCGTGAGGTGACCGTCCGCAGCACCGGTCAAATGACTTGTTTGGCCCGTCGCCTCAGCGGTGGTCGGTGCAATCCTGGTCACCGTCCTCTACGACAGGTTCTCCGCGCCGCCATCACACCGGCCTGACCATCCCGGACAGAAGGGGCCTGGTGCCCGGCGGCTGACGGCCTCGCTTCGTGCCGCCGTCGGCGACGACCGACAGCGGAGGTCTCTGCCGTATGGCCGGCGGCAGGAAGTTGCCGGCCGGATCCCCTTTACTCGAGTGCCCCCTTACGCTTGTCATGAGACAGTTCCCCGCAGGTGAGGGTCTCGGATGAGCCAGCTTGCTTTCCTTCCAGGGCCGTTGATCGGGCGGGAGCGGGAGCTCAGCCTCCTGCGTGAGTTCTTCCAACAGTCCGCCGTCAGCGGCGGCGCGCTGGTCCTGTCGGGGGAACCTGGCGTGGGCAAGACGGCGCTGATCAACGCCCTGGCGGATGCCCTGCCCGCGTCGGGGACTATGGTCTGGCGTGCCGCTGGCTCGCAGTTCGAGCAAGAGATCAGCTTCGCCGGACTCAACCAGGTGCTGCTCCCGCAGCTCGACTCGCTCGACGAGCTCGGTGCCGTGCATCGGGACGCCCTGCGCGTTGCCCTCGGCCTGGGATCCGGGCCCGCGCCCGACCAGCTGCTGGTATCCAACGCGGTGCTCGCCCTGCTGCGGCGGGCGGCAGCACGGGTGCCCCTTCTCCTCATCGTGGATGACCTGCCCTGGATCGACCGGGCCAGCGCCAGCGCGCTGAGCTTTGCCGCGAGAAGGCTCGTCGGGAGCAGGGCGGGCCTGCTGGTGACCCTCCGGGTCGGCGCGCAAAGCTACTTCGACACGGCCGGCCTGCCTGAATATGAGCTCAAGCCCCTGGCCGACGAGGCTTCCGCCCAGCTGGTAAGTAGCCGGTTTCCCGACCTGGACCCCTGGGTGATGACCCGGGTGCTGAGCACGGCGCAGGGCAACCCGCTGGCCTTGCTTGAGCTGCCGGAGGCGCTGAGCCACGCGCAGCGGTCCGCGACCGAAGCGCTTCCGTCAGTTCTGCCGCTCGGCCAGCGCCTGGACGAGCTGTTCACGTCGAGGATCGCGCGGCTCCCGCCGGAGACCAGGATGCTTCTCCTCATGGCGGCCCTGGAGGGCGCCGGGGACATTCGCGTACTGGAAGCGGCAGGAAGCAGTGATTACCGGCTCGGTGATCTCGCTCCGGCTGAGCGTGATCATCTGGTCCGCGCGGACGTGAGCTCGCGCCTGATCGTCTTCCGTCATCCGCTCGTCCGCTCCGCGGCGGTCGAGGCAGCGACCCTCGGTGAACGCCGACACGCCCATCAGGCGCTGGCCGCGGTCCTCGCGGATCAGCCCGAGCGCATGGCGTGGCACCTGGGCGAGGCCTGTTCCGGGCCTGACGAGCGGGTGGCGAGCCTGCTGGAGGACGCGGCGCTTCGCATCGTGGCGCGCGGTGACGCCCTGGGCGCGGTGGCCAGGCTCACCCGGGCCGCCGAGCTGAGCCCCGCGGCGGACGGCCGCGGCCGCCGGCTGGCACTGGCGGCGTATATCGGTGCGGAGATCATCGGCGAGATGAGAGGCACCGCGCAACTGCTCGAGGCGATGCGGCAAGCGGGCCCGCAGGCAAGCGATCCGATGCACTACGCGCCGGCCGCCGCCTTCGTGATGCTCAACGCCGACGCCCACATCGATACCATCCACCAGCTCCTGGTCGGCGCCATCGAAGGCGGGAACCATGGCTACGACGCCACCGATGCCGCGCTCGTCAACGCGATGTGGGGCCTCGCCATGGTCTGCTGGCTGAGCGGACGCGTTGAACTATGGGAACCGTTCCTGGCGATGATGCAGCGGCTTACCCCCCGGCCGCCCGCAGTGCTCGCGCTGCAAGTGGACGTCTACATCCACCCGGTCCGCACCGGGGTAGCCGCGCTGCCGCGGCTGGAAGCCGCGCTGCGGGCCGCGCAGCGCGAGACGGACCCGCACGTCATCGAGAACGTTGCGACGTGCGCGACCTACGCCGACCGCATCGGGGAACTCCGCGAGCCGCTGTGGCGGATGGTACAGCGCGGACGCGCGGGCGGCCCGGCGAGGAAGCAGCTGACGGCCCTGGCGAACTTGTGCTTTGACGACTTCGTGCGGGGCGACTGGGGAGAAGCCCAGGAACTCGCGGCAGAAGGGCTCACGGTCGCCGAAGAACGCGCCGGACGGTTCTTCGGCTGGTACTTCCGCTACGTACAGGCGCTGCTGGCCGCCGTCGAGGGCAGGTTCGACACGAGCCGGGCGCTCGCCAATCAGGTCATCGGCTGGGCCGGGCCGCGCGGGGTCGGCCTGGCGCAGGTCTGGGCACACTATGCGCTGGAGTTGGCAGATCTCGGCGCGGGCGATTTCGAGGGCGCTTACCGCCACGCCACGGCGATGAGTCCGGCGGGCACGTTGGCGCCCTATGCCCCGCATTGCCTGTGGGCCGTCATGGACCTGGTGGAATCGGCCGTCCGCACGCACCGGCATGCCGAAGCCGAGCGGCATGTGCACGTCATGCGGGAGGCTGGCATCGCGGCGCTTTCTCCCCGGCTGGCCATCCTGGTAGCGGGGTCGGCGGCCCTCGTCGCCGACGATGATCAGGCTCCCGCGCTGTTCGAGGAGGCCCTGAGGCTGCCCACGATCGACCAGTGGCCGTTCGACGTCGCCCGGGTCAGGCTCGCCTACGGCGAGCGCCTGCGCCGGACCCGGGCCACCAGCGAGTCGCGGGTTCCCCTCGACATGGCCCTGACGACCTTCCAGAAACTGGGTGCGGTACCCTGGGCCGCTCGCGCCGAGCTGGAACTGCGGGCGACAGGGCAGGCCAGGACGTCATCAAGCGCAACGGGCATGGTCGCGCTGACACCGCAGGAACTGCAGATAGCCCGCCTCGCGGCGTCCGGGATGACGAACAAGCAGATCGCGGAACGGCTCTTCCTGTCTCCCCGGACGGTCAGCGGCCACCTCTACCAGATCTTCCCCAAGCTGGGCATCACGACGAGGGCTGCCCTTCGCGACGCCCTTGACGCCGCTGACGACTCCTCGTTAGGACCGCGCGTTCTCTGCTGCTGCTTTCAGGTCGGCGACCCACCTGTCGAGCGTCCTGCGCGCGGCGCCGGGGTCCGTTTCCCTCAGCGCGATGGCCGCAGCGCCTCTTCCCGCGAAGCCAGCCAGGACCCTTGACCTGCCGTGGTCGCCGGAGAGCACCCATGCGTGGTATGCGCTGATGTCGATTCCCTGGGCGGACCACGCCAGTCGGCCATCGGGTACGAATTCACTGACCTGCGCGCTAAGGCGGAGGCCATCAAGATCAAATTCGAACTCGCTGTCCGGCTCCAGTTGTCCGCGGCCGGGGGCTGGGACGCGGACATTCCGGATGCCGGAGAAATCCCGCTCCCAGCGGGAGACGGTGACCAGGCGCGCGAACACCACCGCGGGCGCGGCCAGGACGATCACCTCGCAGCACGCCCAGACATCCGAGCACCCGGGAGAAAACCCGGCGGGCCAGCGAAGAACACGACCTACCTCGGTTTGGGCCGCATCGTCGCCGCCGGATGGGCCGGTCATGGCCGCTGACGCGCACGTTCGTTCCGCCAGGCCGCGACGGCCCCGGCGAGAAGCGGGCCAACGAGGTATGCCCACCACTCGGTGAACCGCCCCGCCACGATCATCGGCCCGACGGCCCGGGCCAGGTTGACACCCGCGCCGGTGAGCGGGCCGCTGATGAGGATGGCCCCGGCCAGCGCGAAGCCAATGGCCATGGCAGCCACCCCGAGGACCAGGAAGAAGGTCCCGGCTGCTGCCACGACCTCGGCTCTCACTGTGGCGGCTTGGGGAAGATGCCGACGGAGGCCGACGGCCCGGTGGCTGCTCGTCCCGCGGGCGAGGACGGGGACTGGCTCGCCTCCGGTCGTCGCGTTCATCTCACACCTTGTTCTCTCCAGTGGCCGCGCCGGACGAGGCTGGTTGTTCCCGTCCCGGGCAGCCGGAGGCGGAGGGCCGCCGGCAGGTCAGGCCGGTAGCTGGGCCGGGTTATTTGAAGAACCTGAGGAGTTCGGCGTTGACCTCCTCGGCGTGGGTCCAGCACAGGCCGTGCGGGGCGTCCTGGATGGGGACGTACTCGCTGCCGGGGATGAGCTCGTGGGTCCGCGGTCCGCAGGCCTGGATGGGCAGGATGCGGTCGGCGGTGCCGTGCAGGACCAGCACCGGGATGTCTATCTTGGGCAGGTCGGCGCGGAAGTCGGTGTGCCAGGTGGCCACGCAGGCGATGGTCCCGGCCGGCGAGGCGCTGACCGCGGTGTTCCAGGCGTCCTGGACGGCTTCGGCGCTGATCCGGGAGCCGAGGGTCTGGCTGGTGTTGAAGAAGTTCTTGTTCCACTCGGTGAAGTACGCGGCCCGGTCGGCGGTCAGCGCGGCGGCGATCTGGTCGAAGACGTCCTGCGGGACCCCGTGCGGGGTCTCGTCGGTCTTGAGCAGGTAGGGCGGGACGCCGGAGACGATCGCGGCTCGGCGGACCCGGCCGGTGCCGTAGCTGCCGAGGTAGCGGGCGATCTCACCGCCGCCCATCGAGTGCCCGGCCAGGTCGACGCCGCGCAGGTCCAGGGCGGTCAGCAGCTTGTCCAGGTCGGCGGCGAAGGTGTCGTAGTCGTAGCCGGTGGCGGGCTGGCTGGACTTGCCGAAGCCGCGCCGGTCGTAGGTGATGACCCGGTGCCCGGCGGCGATCAGGGCCCGTTCCTGGCGTTCCCAGGCCCGGCCGGACAGCGGGAACCCGTGGATCAGCACGACCGGGCTGCCCGATCCGTGGTCTTCGTAGTACAGTTCGATCGGCGCGGAGTTTTCCTGGCCGACAGTGACAAAGGGCATGACGTTCTCCTCCGGGATCGTTGCGGGTCCAGATCGCCCGCAGGCAAATGCGGTTGTCGTGGTCAGGCTGGGACGACGTAGGGGAAGCTGGCGGCCCGCTGATCCTTGGCTACTGACGGCGTGAGCCCGGAGGGCACCGCGGTGTTGGTGACCAGGGACAGCATGGCTTCGGGGGCGTTGTCGGCCAGGGTCCGGCCGTTGCGGGCGGCGAACCCGTAGACCGCAGGGGTGCCGACCACGTAGGACAGCACGTCGGGGAACAGGTCCCGGGCCACCGTCTGGCCATAGCCCTCGGGGTCGTCGGAGGTCCCGCTGGCTGCGACGACGGCGGCGACCTGCTCGCCGATGTGACTGGCCGCGGCGGCCACGTCCTGGGACGGGTGCCGGGTGTTGGCCGGGTTAGAGAAGTCGGTGTCGTCCGGCCAGAAGATCGGCCACATCATCGGGTGCCCGGCCCGGTTGATCTGCCGCCAGCCGCCGGCGTCGGTGGCCAGCTTGGTGGCGGCCCATACGCCGGTGCGGGCCCCGGGCCGCAGCCGGGGATGGGCGTGGGAGACTTCCAGCACGATCGAGTCGACGGTGGTGCCGGCGAAGCTGTTCTGCGCGCCCTCCGGCCGCCACCCGGACAGGTCCGGCGCAGTCCCCTTGGCCACCGCGCCGTTGATGATGGCCAGCAGCGACAGGTCGATGTAGAACGAGTCGGCGATCCGCCCGGCCCACAGCCGGGTACCGTCTGCGCTGGCTGTCTGGCCGGTCTGGCCCTCCAGCACCAGGTCGCCAGGAGCGGCGTCGTCGCGGGCGGCGTCGCCGGCCAGGGCGTGCAGCCGCAGGGCCTGCCGCCCGCCGGGGTCGGCCTCGCCGAAGGACACCCGGTAGGTCAGGGTCTCGAGGCCGGCCCCGTCGAAGTGCACCTTGAACTCATAGCGCGCCTCGGGGTGGAAGCCCGGCTCGGAATGCAGGCCGTTGACATTGGAGTTGACGTCCATCACGAACACCGTGCCGCCCTGGCCGGGAAACACGTACAAGTCGTCCAGGTACAGCTGGCCGGTCTGAGCCGCCAGCGGCGTATCAAGATGATGAGACACGAGGACATTCCCTTCTTCCTGCGGAACCGAGAACGAGGCGATGCGGCACCGGGCTCCCTGGCTGTCTCCCGGACGGAGGTGCCGCCCGGCATAGCCACGAGCCTGCCGCGAGAGGACCGCCCTTAGCACCGGTCAAATGACTCGTCCATCCGCATCACCACAACCCAGATGAACAGGACGGAACGCTCGCGGAACCTCGCGGGCGGCCCGGGCCGCGGAGATGAGCTGTCACACGCCTATTCGCGGCTGAAACCCAATGCCCTTGACCTGCAGCGCGGATGGGTGGCAGCGTTCGAGTATTGGTGTGCTGCCAGAAATTTTGAGCTGGTTTGCCCCCCCATCGCGGCGATAGGGGAAGGGCGCTATGGGACTGCACCGGTGGCTGGCATCAGGGTGCGTCGCAGCCATGACCGTCGGCCTGGCGGCCTGCGGGAGCAACGGCAGCAGCGGGACGTCGTCGTCATCTCTGGTGGTCGAGACCTCATTCGTACTGACGACGCTCGACCCGGCCCGGATGTTCGAACCCACCGGGTTCATGATCGACCACGTGCTGTACGACACGCTGCTGACCTACCAGGGCTCCAACGTCACCACCCCAGTGCCCGACCTGGCGGCATCGTACACCGTCTCGGCGGACGCCGAGACGTATACGTTCACCCTGCGCAAAGGAGTCAGGTTCGCCAACGGCGACCCCGTGACGGCCGCGGACGTGGTGTTCTCGCTGATGCGGACCAAGAACGTCAACGGCAGTCCCTCGTTCCTGATGGCCGGGATCACCGCCACTGCGCCCAGCCCAGGGACCGTGGTGCTCACCAGCTCGACGCCCAACCCCGCCATCCCCGCGATCCTCACCGACCCGTCCCTGGGCATTCTCGATGCGAAGAAAGTGCAAGCCGCCGGCGGGTCCGACGCGGCCGACGCTGCCACGGCCGACAAGGCCGAAGCGGCGCTCAACACGACCTCCGAAGGCAGCGGGCCATACACGCTCACCAGCTTCAGCACGACGACGCAGGTGGTGCTCACCGCCAACCCCAGGTACTGGGGGCCCAAGCCGAGGTACTCGGAGATCGTGATCCGCAACGTCGACCCGAGCGTCCAGAAGCTGGACGTCCTAAGGGGCGAGTCCCAGCTTGCCCTGGACCTGTCGCCCGCGCAGGCGCAGGGCATGACCGGCGTGCAGATCGTCAACGGCGCCTCGCCGAACATGGTCTTCTTGTTCACAAACGACAACCCCAAGATTTCGAGGATCACGTCCAACCCGGAGTTCCAGCAGGCCGTCCGGTACGGAATCAACTACGCCAGCCTGGTCCAGCTGGCGGGGAAAGGCGCCGTCCAGGCCGCCGGGATCATCCCGACGATGTTCCTCGGCAACCTGCCGCCCGGCTCGGGTGCGGCGTACAACCTCAGCAAGGCCCGCGCTGCCCTGGCGGCGTCCGGCCTGGGCCACCCGACGGTGACTCTGGCCTACCCCAGCGATCTCCCGGTCAACGGGATCAGCCTGGCGGACCTGGCCGCCCGGGTGCAGCAGGACCTGCAGGAGGTCGGCATCAACATCCAGCTGCAGGGCCAGTCCCTCCAGGTCGCGCTGGCCAGCTACCGCGGCGGCCAGGAAGCGATGGGGCTGTGGTACTGGGGACCGGATTTCCCGGACCCGAGCGACTACCTCAACTTCCTACCCGGCGCCCTGGTGGGGTTGCGCGCGGGCTGGGCCAGAGGCGCCGACCCGGCGCTGGAGGCCATCGGCGCGGCCGCCGCGACGACCACGCAGAATCCGGTCCGGGAAACCCTGTACCAGCAGCTCCAGAGGTCGATGAACAACTCCAGCCCGTTCATGCCGCTGATCCAGCCGGCCCAGGTCCTGGTCGGCGCCACGTCCGTGACGAACCTTCAGCCGAGCCCGCTGTGGACCGTCGATCTCGGTGAGCTCGGCTAGCATCCCCGCGCCGGCGCCGCGCCGCCGCGCCACAGCCGGGCACCGCGACCTGCGCCGGTTCTTGCTGCGGCGGCTCGGGTCCGGGCTCGTGGTGTGCATCGGCATCACGCTGGTGGCGTTCGTGCTCACCCACCTGGTGCCGGGCGACCCGGCCGCGGCCAACCTGGGCCAGCGCGCCATCGGCGACCCGGCCGCAGTGGCGGCCTTCCGGCACCAGTACGGGCTGGATAGACCGTTGCCTGTGCAGTACGCGCTGTACCTGAAGAACCTGCTGCACGGAAACCTGGGCATCTCCGAGCAGAGCCACCGGCCGGTGCTGGCCGACCTCGAGGAGTACGCCCCGGCCACGATCGAGCTGGCGCTGTTCGCGATCGTGCTGTCCCTGGTGATCGGGATCAGCCTGGGCATCGTCGCCGCCGCGTACCATGACCGCTGGCCGGATCACGTGATCAGGGTGGTCAGCCTGGCCGGGGTATCGATGCCGGTGTTCTGGATCGCCCTGGTGGCGTTTTACCTGCTGTTCTTCAAGCTCGGCTGGCTGCCGGGCGGTGGCCGCCTGGATCCCGCCCAGACCCCCCCGACCCATCTGACCGGGATGTTCACCGTCGACGCCGCGATGCACGGGCAGTGGGGCCTGTTCTGGTCCGCCTTGCGGCACCTCATACTCCCCGGGCTGGTGCTGGCCATCTTCACCACCGGGACGCTGACCCGTTCCACCCGGGCGTCGATGCTGGAGATCATGGGGAACGACTACGTGCGGGCGGCGCGGCTGAAGGGGCTGCCCGAGCGGATAGTGATCCTGCGGCATGTGCTGCGCCCGGCCCTGGTACCGATCATCACCGTGGCCGGGGTCGCCTTCGGCAACCTGCTAGCTGGCACAGTGCTGGTGGAGAACATATTCTCCTGGCCCGGGCTGGGACAGTACGCCTACCGCAGCGCGGTAAACCTGGACCTGCCCGCGATCATGGGCGTAAGCCTGTTCGTCGCGCTGGTCTACATCGTGGTCAACGTGATCACAGACCTGCTCTACGGCATCATCGACCCGCGGATCAGGCTGTCGTGAGCGCCTCCTCGCCGCTGGACCCGCCGCCCACGTCCCCGCTGGCTGCGGGCGACCCGGTCGCAGCCGCCGTGCGGCGGCGCTGGCTGCGCCCGGTCACCCCGGTGCCCTGGCGCAAGCCGCTGGCCCTGGCGGGCCTGGCCGTGATCAGCGCCTGGGCGGTGATCGCGATCTTCGCCCCGCTCATCGCGCCGCAGAACCCGCTGGCCCAGAAGTTCCAGATCCTGGCCGCCCCGTCGGCATCGCACTGGTTCGGCACCGACGAGCTGGGCCGCGACGTGTTCTCCCGGGTGCTGTACGGCGCCCGGATCACGCTGCCGCTGGCGGTGATCCTGGTCGTCGCGGCGATGATCACCGGGGCGGTCATCGGCGGGATCGCCGGCTTCTTCGGCGGCTGGGCCGACAACGTGCTCATGCGCGTCGCCGACCTGGTGTTCGCCTTCCCCGGCATCATTCTCGCGCTAGCCGTTGCGGCTGCGCTGGGTCCGCAGCTGCGCAACGCAGTGATCGCCGTGGTGGTGGTGTCGTGGCCGTCCTATGCACGCCTGGTCAGGAGCCTGGTGTTGTCGGCTCGTTCGGCTCAGTATGTGGTGGCCTCGCGGCTGCTCGGCGCGTCCGGCGTGCGCGTCCTGGTCATCGACATCGGGCCCAACGCGGCCGGGCCCGTCCTGGTACTGGCCGCCCTGGACGTCGGCAACGCGGTGCTGCTGCTGTCCGGCCTGTCGTTCCTTGGGCTGGGCGCCCAGCCGCCCACCGCCGAATGGGGCGCGATGGTGGCTGAGGGCGCACAGAATTTCAGCGACTGGTGGGTGGGCATGTTCCCGGGCCTGGCCATCCTGACCGTGGTGCTGGCGTTCAACTTCATCGGCGACGCGCTGCGGGACATGCTCGACCCCCGGACCGCGCGGGCGGTGCACCCGTGACGGGCCCGCTGCTGCAAGTCAGCGAGCTGACTGTAGCCCTGCCCACCCGCTCCGGCTACCATCACGCCGTCGACGGCCTG
>Ga0187783_10002998_pt1 | contig 12466 bp, 11 predicted proteins | sample 1015_SJ02_MP02_2_FD_132471 | JGI IMG/M metagenome (GOLD analysis project Ga0187783, IMG submission 132471) | Tropical peat soil microbial communities from peatlands in Department of Meta, Colombia - 1015_SJ02_MP02_20_MG | ecosystem: Environmental > Terrestrial > Soil > Wetlands > Peat | place... | reverse complement strand
CGGGCCTGATCGAGGACCGGAACGTGACGGAATTTTCCGTCGGTCATCCGCTCCATGAGACTGGCAATCGTTTCGCTCTCAGTGCACGTCGAAAAGTTGCGCGTCATCGAGCCGCTCACCGGCTCGTCGAGCGCGGCGGCGCCGCCTTCGGCGAGGGCGCGAACGATGTCTCGCTCGGCGAGAATGCCGACAACGTGATTATCGGCGTCGAGCACGAGTACCGCGCCGATGCGCTTCTCTGCCAGCAGCGCCACGGCAGATTTTAGCGTCGCGGCGGGCTCAATGGTCACGATCTCACGGCCCTTGGTCGCAAGAATGATACTGACAGTCATCCTACCCTCCCTGAGCCTCACTGTGCTGGCGCCCTTTGTGCTGATCAAGCCAGCGAGGTTAATTAGGCTAATGACCTTGAGCAGTGTACGGTTCCCGCGTTAATCGATTCGGTCACACTCACACGCGCGCGAGGTGCGCGGCGGTGCGCACCAGTACCCCGGGTTTTATGGGTCATAAGCGGACATTGACGGCCACTCGGGCGATGTCCGCTTTGCCCCGAAAGCAGACATCGCTGAGCAGAGTCATGATGCCAAAAGCGGACTCATGCACTGCAACAAAAAGCTACTCAATTTTTCTGCCGCGGAGCCTCGTGTCGGCTTTCGGGGGATGGCGGTGATCGCAAGACCGCGCTTGCGGGTCCTGCGGGTGGCAGGGTGCGAAGCTGGGCACGGTTTGAGAGCGGCGCGGTCCCCGAAACGAATTGAGGTGCTTGCGGAATCGGTTCCACTCTCGGGATCGCAAACTCGCTCTGCCATGTCCGCTTATGACTCAAAGCGGACATGAGACGGCTCGCTTGGATGTGATGAACGGAACAATTCCTCGATCCAAAATGTGATATTCTTTTCATACCCGATGTAGTCCTTGGCGCGGGCGAAGCCATGAGGCGACGGGAATTCATCACAGTTCTTGTTGGCACGGCTGGGTCGTGGCCGCTGATAGTGCGCGCGCAGCAGCCGGACCGCATGCGCCGACTCGGCGTATTGATTTCCAGCATCGCCGAAACCGACGCAGAAGGACAGGCTCGGGTTACAGCTCTTCCGCTGGGTTTGCTGGAGCACGGATGGATCGAAGGCCGCAACCTGGAAATCGACTACCGTTGGCCCGGCGCCAACCCCAGCCAAGCCCGGAGCTACGCAATAGAACTGGTGACTCTGAATCCAGACGTGATTTTCGCCGCGCCGGGTAGCGCCCTAGCTGAAGTACAGCGAGTTGCCCGCACTATACCGGTCGTATTCGCGCAAGTTTCTGATCCGGTCAGTGCCGGATTTGTCGACAGCCTTGACCATCCGGGCGGCAATATCACTGGCTTTGCGAATTTCGAATTTGCTGTTGGCGCTAAGTGGCTGGAACTGCTCAAGCAGATTGCTCCTTCCGTGACCCGTGCCGGTGTCATCTACGATCCCGCAACCCCCAGTGCGACAGGGTTTTTACCATTGATCGAGGCCGCAGGTCGTCGCCTCAGCGTCGATGTATTTGTCCACACTGTGCACGATACAACTGACATCGAGAGCGTCATCAATGCACTGGCGGCGGAGCCGAGTGGTGGTCTAATAGCACTGCCGAGTTCGCTCATCGCAGTCAAGCATGCCTTGATTATTTCTCTTGCTAACCGAAGCCGTCTGCCTGCGATTTTTACATACCGTTACCAGGCCGAGGCTGGAGGTCTCGCGTCTTATGGCGTCGATAATCACGACCTGTATAGGCGCGCGGCCGCTTACGTCGATCGTATCTTTAAGGGCGAGAAGCCCGGTGACTTGCCGGTGCAAGAGGCAACTAAATTTCAGCTGGTCATCAATCTGAAGACGGCCAAAGCGCTCGGCCTCACCGTGCCGCCAGCGCTACTCGCCACAGCCGACGAGGTGATCGAATGAAGCGGCGCAAGTTCATCGCATCGCTTGGTGGAGCGATGGCCTCTTGGCCGTTCGCGGCGCGCGCGCAGCAAACGGAACGGTTGCGGCGGATCGGCGTGTTGATGTCGTTTGCCGAGAGCGACCCAGAGGCACAGGCTCGCGTCGCGGCGTTCCGCGATGGGCTTCAGACGCTTGGATGGGCGGAGGGCCGCAACCTTACCATCGACATTCGCTGGGCGGCGGACGACGCGGCGTTGATGCAACGATTCGCGAAGGAGCTTGTCGCGCTGCAGCCCGACCTCATGCTTTCACATAACACACCCACCACGGCGAGTTTGCTACAACGAACGCGCACCATCCCCATCGTTTTCGTGGTCGTTTCCGATCCAGTTGGCAGCGGTTTCGTTGCAAGCTTTCCACGGCCCGGCGGCAACGTCACCGGTTTCACCAATATCGAGCCGACGATGACTGGCAAGTGGCTGGAACTGCTCAAGGAGATTGCGCCGAGCGTTTCTCGGGTCGCCTTGCTGGTCAACCCGGCAACCGCGCCCTATGCGGAAGCTTACCTTGGCCCCTTCAGAGCCGCTGCTGCGTCCCTTGCCTTAGAGATCGATACAGCCGCCGTGCGCGACACCTCGGAGCTCGAATCCGCTATTGCCGCGCAGGCACGCGCGCCGAATGGCGGTCTTGTCGTGATGACTGATTCATTCTTGGTTGCTCATAGCGCAGAGATCACGTCGCTGGCTGCTCGCTACCGTCTCCCTGCCGTTTATCCGTTTCGTTTCTTCGTTAAACTCGGCGGGCTCTTGTCCTACGGAAATGACCTGCTCGATAGCTTTCGGCGCGCAGCGACCTATGCCGATCGCATCCTCAAGGGTGAAAAGCCGAGCGAGCTTCCCGTTCAGGCCCCGGTCAAGTTTGAGCTGGTAATCAACCGCAAGACCGCCAAAGCGCTCGACCTCACTATTCCTTCGTCATTACTTGCCACTGCCGACGAAGTGATCGAATAAGTCGACCTTCGATGGCGGATTTTTTGCTGCACCTGCTCACGGCAGCTTTTGGCACACACGGCGCCTTAGCGAAGGTCTCATACGGGTCAAAAGCAGACGCGTCACTGAATATCTGCCTTGAGGAGTCCTTCTGGATGCCGACCGACGCCCAAAAGCCGAGCGTCGTTGCGTCGACCGTCTCTGTCGGTTCGTCCTGCACGGCCTCGTTGAGCATCTCCCAGAACCTGAAATCTGCCGGCGCAACCATGTTGAACGGCTCGCCGGACATATCGATGAAATTCAGCTGGGGCGGGTTGGATGCCTGCGAAAGCGGGTAGATCTTCATGATCCTTTTGGTCATGTCGACGCCGGGTTTCGGGCGTCCATCGACCAAGACGCTTCGCCACCCTGTCCAGACGCTGTAGGAACCCGGGCGCATGACGAAATAGCCCTGCGGCACTTCGCCTTTGTAGCCGGGCGGCAGAAAAAGGAATTTGCCACCCTCGCCGTGATCTGGTCCGGTGAAGCTAATATCGCCGTTCCAGTGATACCAAATATCGTCTGCGAGACCGAGCACCTTCGGCGGCGCCTCAATCACCAACGGGCCGTTACGCAGATCGATCCATAACCAAGTGTATGGCGTGTTGTCGTTGGCGGTCAGTTCGACCGTGCGTGAGTCGACCATCGTCTCCCAGATCGGGACTGTCGTATTCGCCGGCCCCAATGCAAGGATGGCGTTGCGATTTGCTACTTGGTTCACCACCGGCAAAGCCAAAAGGTAGGCCTGGACGGCGCGCTGAAAATCTAAATTGTCGTAAATCTTCTCTGTGCTTGCCTGGTCTGGGACACCATTGAAAAACCGCAACGTGCCGAATCGGGTCTCAACCGCATCGGGCGCAGCAACGCCGGGTGGCGGCTCATTCGATCACCTCATCGGCGCGAGCTAAAATCGCTTGCGGGATAGGTAGGCCGATGGCTTTAGCCGTCTTGAGATTGACAACGAGCTCGTACTTGGTCGGCTCTTGTACAGGCAACTCAGCTGGCTTGGCGCCGCGCAGGATACGGTCGACGTAGCTCGCGGCGCGTCGGAAAAGGTCAACCACGTCGACACCATAGGATAGCAGCGACCCGCTCGCCGCCATGTAACGAATCGCAGCGACGGTCGGCATGCGATGGCGGATGGCGAGCTCGCCGATCAAGACGCGATTGGCCACCGTGACGAAGTGCGGCATGACGAGAAGCCCGGAGTTGGGCGCAGCGAAAGTTTCGAATGCCGATGCGATCTCCGCCGCATCCTGCACGCCCGCACTCGTCACCGTGACCCCGAGAGAAGTCGAGGCCGTTTCGGCGGCGCGCAGGAAAGCGACGTTGGCAGCGGTCTGCGTATTCAACAATACTACCGCGCGCGTCACGGTGGGTGCGACTTCTTTGAGTAACTCCAGCCACTTCCCGCCAATTTCAGCTTCGAAATTGGCGAACCCGGTCATGTTGCCGCCCGGATGTGCCAAGCTGTCGACGAAGCCGCTGCCGACCGGATCGGCAATCTGCGCAAACACGGCTGGGATGGCGCGGTTGACCTGCTGTAGCGCGGCAACGCCGGGATTGCTATGCACAAAGATCACGTCGGGCCTGAGTGCTACCAGCTCCGCCGCCGCCGGACGCATGTGCTCGACATCGCCACCGACATATCGGAAGTCGATCTGTAGATTGTGGCCTTCGCTCCAGCCGAGCTCCTGGAGTTGCCGCCGGAACGCGGCGATGCGCGCTTGCCCTTCCGCATCGTTCTCGGTGAAAGCCATCAAGGCGCCGATACGGCGCGTCCGCTCGGTCTGTGCGTATGCAGCAAGTGGGAACGCCACAGCGCCGCCCAACGTTGCGATGAACTCGCGTCGCCTCACGGACTTCCTCTTCACGCCGACAATTTCACCCTAGCACACTGTTTGAGACAGAACTGTGCTTCGCATTACTGGCCTACAATGTCCGCTTTGGGTCAAAAACGGACATTAGGGAAAGTCCAACCGATGTCCCTTTTACCCCCAAAAGCGGACATGGTTCAGCGCGAGACTCTGTAGCGGTTATATTAACGTCAAGCGGAGTCCACCATTCGAACGAGTCTCCGCCACTGTCGGTCTCCGTTTCCGGGAAACGGGATTTTTGCCGGGCAGAGACAGCAGCGTCGAAAAGGCCCGTCACATTGAACCGATCGTCAACAGAGACAAAGTCACGCACGAAAACCCACCAATTCGGCGCTATTCGCACGGCGTCGGGAAATCTCCGTTTGTATGGAACTGCGTGGTGGGCTCGGGAGTTGTGCCACGGCACAGCAAAATCAATGACTTAAATTGTCAAACTGCTTTAACCGCTCCCACGGGAGCTAAAGACATTTCTCTGCAGTGTAAAACCGAAATCGCAACGTCAATCAAATGTGGGGGCGTTTCATAAGCGCCCTACGCGCTACGTCTGCATATGTCCGCTTTGCCCCCGAAAGCGGACACTAGCCGGCGTGAGCAGCGTGTCCGTTAAGTGCCAGAAGCGGACATTCGTGAGCGTGTGCGAATGTCGCCAAGTCGCATTCCCGTTACTTTACCTGACCAGAAACATCACGATGGGCTGCGCGCTCTTGGTGCTGAGCATTTTTATCGTTTTCGCTTCCAGATCAAATTTCTTCAAATCAACCATATGGATTGTCTGGTCGTCGTACGATTTATAGTAATACCTAAAACTTTTCGAATCACGCGCTGTCGTGAGCATGGTGTAGTCTGTGTGTATTACTCCATCGTGAACTTCTCTCGCGACGCCCACCGGAATGTCAAAATTGTTGAGAATGTGAAAGACCTGTTCGATACCTGGCTGCGCAGTGTCCGAAGGAATGGCCGTCGCACTAAAAACGGTCGTTCTGACAAATCGCGAGGGCGGTGAGAAATCGCCCGGTAGACCGAGCATCCCGCTGCCTTGGCCTAATTGCTTGAACGTTTCACCAGCAATCTTGATCGGAGGAACGTTGCGTGGGTTGAGCGCGATATAATTCCGCAGATTTGTCATATGCCAGTCGAAGGTGGGGGAGTTTGACATGACGCCAAGTGGATTTTCATGAATGACAAGCTGGCCTTTGACCGGTTCGATTGACAATGCTGGCGCCGGTCTTGTCGTAAACGACGTAGTGGAACGACGGGGTTTCCGGTCCCCATCCTTGTAGAACGGTCGGAGTGACGACAGCGGAACCGCTTTCAATCGCACCGCGAACTTCATCGACTGTTGCAAACTGCGTCAAGAGCCAATTCGGGAAATCACCCGGCGAAAGCCCCCCTTCTTCTGGTTATCTGCGGAAAAGGTCCTACTCGATCGCCTCGTCGGCGAATGCAAGAAGGCTTCGCGGCACGGTGAGGCCGAGTGCCTGGTAATCGAACTTGGTTGGCTGCTCGACCGAGATGTCAGCCGGTTTCGCCCGGTGACCAATCCCCTCAAGCCACCGTAGGTCACGAGTCTTTACACAATAGCGAAGCCTGTACTCGCAACAGCTCCACAAACTGAAGGTGAATGGAGGTCGGTCGCCAATCGGTTCGCGTGGCTATGCCATCGAAGCGACGTAGATGCCGGGATGAAAACGGCAAAACAGTTAAGGATTCGGGATCATTCAAGTCCGCTTCGAACTTCGACATGAGGGTAAGCTGGTCGGTCGCAGCCAGTATCGTCCGGTATATTTGCAACGATGTCGTTTCAATGCTCACCTTTGGTTCCGTCAAACGGCTCTCCAAAATACGGTGCAACGCTTTTTGTCGCGGCGCCATTGGTCCCGGCATGATCCAGTCGTAACGGCTGAGGTCGCGCAACGTCGGTCGCTTGATCTTGAGCAACGGATGACCGACGCGACCGACCACGACGTAATGGTTGGCGAACAGCAGTTCTTCCTTTAGATCGGCCGCCCAATCCGGGCGCCTGAGAATGCCGAACAAAAGGTCAAGCTTCCCCGCCCGTAAACCATTCAGCAGATCCTCGTAGTGGTCATCGACGATTTGCACGCGGGCGGTGGGATACTTCGACAGCAACTCTCGTACTGCGTTCGATAGAACCTGAGTGGCCGAGTGCGGAATGTTGCCGATCGCGATCCGCGAGACGATGTTGCCTCGCGCGGCTTCTAGCTCTTCCAAACCGTACGCTATTTCCTGCAACGCAACTTGACATCGTCTTGCGAGCTCGGTGCCGTAAGGCGTTGTTGTCATACCCTGGGCTGATCGTCGGTACAGGCTTCGGCGTACCTCCCGCTCTAGATCTCGAGCCGAGCGGTGCAGCGAGGGCTCGGAAATCTGCAGGGACCTGGCGGCAGCGTCGAATGACGCGTTCTCTGAAATCGCGATTAAGCTACGCAGCTGTGGCCCTGTAATCCTGTTTACAGTTGCCTCTATACTTTGTCGGCCCGCCGACGAAATTGTTCCGAGATCCGCCAATGCCGCACGAAGGAGTTCAAAGAAGCGGTTCACCCGCCGTACCAGGATCGCGCCAAGCTCGGTGACGTAACAACCGGTTTGTCTGCGCTCGAATAAGCGCGTTTTCACATGTTCTTCCAGTGCGCGAATCGCTTGCGAGACGCCAGGCTGCGATAGGTTGACCTTTCTTGCTCCGGCGCTAACGCTTTCAAGACGAGACACCGCTTCAAACGCACGTAGCTGCCGCAATGAAGGAAGCTCCCGTGAGATCAAGAGGGGACCTCCGTTTTTGTGTTCGTGTTACCGGCCTTCCGCAAGCACTTATAGCAAAAACTTATGGCCCTTAGCGCGTTTTGTATTGGAAGGTGCCTCGCCAAATGTGGGATCGATCACGTGCGAAGGGGCTGATCCTAAGCGCCAGAGAAGCCTCGGTAGCGCGGGTCTGCAAGACAAAATGTCCCAAAAACGCTAGGGAGAGAGCGGACGTGCACCACATTCAAGCGAACCGGCTCTTATCACGCCGATCCTTCACAGCGGCGATTGCATGTCTCGCAGCTGTTACGCCGGTTTTGCCGGCGGTAGCGCAAATCACCACAACCTATCCCCAAAAACCGGTCCGGATCTTTGTGCCTTATGGTCCAGGTGGGGTCGGTGACCTGACCATGCGGATTCTGGCCGATAGACTGAGCCAAGACTTGAAACAGCAATTCGTCATCGAAAACCGTCCGGGTGCGGGTGGGATTGTAAATATGACCGAGGTGCTGCGCGCTCGCGCCGACGGCTACACGCTCGGTGAAGTGGGCAATGGGCAGGCGATCAGCATGTCGCTGTTCGAAAAGCTCCCGTATAACGTCCTAACGGATTTTGCGCCTATTTCGATCACCGCCAGCTTTGAAATGCTCCTCGCGGTGCCGGACAACTCGCCGTACAAGTCGCTGAGCGAAGTCGTCGATGCGGCACGGAAAAATGCCGGCAAGATCACTCTCGGCGCGATCAACCCCGGCAGTACTCAGAACCTCTCCGCCCATTTATTCCAGCAAGTCACCGGGGCCGAATACACCATCGTCCCTTATCGAACGACTCCGGACCTCGTAACAGCACTGTTGCGCGGTGATGTCGATCTTGCCTTCGATTTTTATGCTGGACTGACGAGCGAGGTCGGTCCTGGCAAGATTCGGATCATCGCTACCTCTGGCGAGCAGCGCAATCCGTTGCTCAAGGATACGCCGACTGCAAAGGAAAGCGGCTTTCCCGATTATATCGTGGCCAGTTGGAATGGACTGGTCGCGCCTGCAAAGGTTCCGGCTGAGATCATCAATATTCTCGACGCAGCTGTAATCCGCGCCCTCTCGGATCAGGATCTTAAAGCGAAGGCACTCAATCTTGGCATAGACGCCAGCGGCAGCACGCCACAACAGATGCGCGACCGGCTGGCTGTCGACGTCGTCAAATGGCGCGACGTCATTGAGAAGGCCCACATTCCCAAACAGTAGCGGCTTCGCGGCACTGTCGCGACCACCCGACCGGAAATTGCTGGGTAACGGAGGATTCATGGCAACCCGACCGCGACTGAAGATTGCAATTGCAGACTATGGTCATACGCGAGCCGTGAAATCAGGTGAAGTGCCGATCGAGGGTATCGAACCGGACTTCGTTCAGGTCGTTCCGATTATCGGCGCATTCCGTCGCATGGTGCGCGATCTTGAATTCGACATCTGCGAGATGGCGCCGACGACCTACATGATCGCCCGAGCCTGCGGTGCGCCTTATATCGCCTTACCAATCTTTCTGATGCGGCGCTTCCACCACGGGGGCTTCGTCGTCCGGCCGGACGTCGGAATTCGCCAGCCGAAGGACCTCGAAGGTAAGAAAGTCGGCGTTCGCGCCTATTCGGTTACGACAGGCGTGTGGACCCGCGGCATCTTTGTCAACGAATACGATCTCGATTCATCCAAAGTAATCTGGGTGGTCGACGACGAGGAGCACGTGTCGACGCTCAAGCTGCCGGCAAACGTGGTCCATGCCCCACAAGGAAAATCGCTACAGAGCATGATGAAGTCCGGCGAGATTCAAGCAGGCTTTAGTGGCCCAGCCGGTGTTGGTCGCGCCGGGCCTCCGATCGGCGGCTGGGATAAAGCGAGCGCGGCCACCGTCGCGGCGGACACCTACCCGGAACTGATAGCCAATGTCGAACAAGTCGAGGCCGATTGGTTTCGGCGCACCGGCATCTATCCGATCCATGGCCTCATCGTGGTGAAGGATGAGCATATCAAGCACCATCCGTGGCTGCCGCGTGCGCTGATGAACGCCTTCGTGGCGGCGAAGAAGCCCTGTCTTGAGGAGTTCAAACGCGGCCGCGGCGACAGCCCGGAGGACAAGCGGTATCGCGGCTTCTTTTCTTTGATGAGTGATCCATTGCCCTACGGCATGGCGGCGAACAGCTCCAGCATCGAGGCCTTGGTCACCTATAGCTTGCAGCAGGCACTGATACCGTCACGCCCACCGCTCGACCAGGTGTTTGTTCCTATCGAGCCTTGAAACCTTCGTAATCCCGAACGCGAGTTAAGAACCATGCCCGTCATCGATATTCATCCTCACATCGTCTCGCCGGATACCAAGAGGTATCCTCTAGCCCCACTGGGCGGCACGCAATCGACCTGGTCGAGCGAACGGCCAACCACCTATCACATGCTGCTTGCGGCGATGGACGATGCAGGTGTCGACAAAGCGGCGATCGTACATTCCTCCACGGCCTATGGCTACGACAACAGCTATGTCGCGGACGCGGTGGCTGCCGTGCCGTCTCGCTTCACCGCGGTCTGTTCGATTGACGTCATGGCGCCAGACGCCGTGAAAACATTCGACCATTGGCTCGCCCATGGCTGTACGGGCATGCGGCTTTTCACCACCGGGTCGACGCTGCCAGATCAGGCGACCTGGTTTATCGATCGTAAGACTTATCCATTTTGGGAGCACGCTGCGGCAAAGAACATTCCGGTCTGCATGCAGATGAAACAGGAAGGTTTGCCGTTGTTGCGTCAGATCATGGACCGGTTTCCCAAGGTCACGATCATACTCGACCACTTGGCGCGCGTGCCCTTCGAGGACGGACCGCCGTATAGTAAGGCCTCCGAGTTTCTCGAGCTCGCCAAATACAAGCAGGTCTACCTGAAGATCACCCCCGTCAATGTAACGCCCAAGAGCTGGGGCGAAGCCACGCCGGAAAGCTTTTTCGGCAAGATCGTCGATACGTTTGGCGCCTCAAGGATTGCCTGGGGCTCGAATTTCCCAAATTCGGTCGGCAGGCTGTCGGAAATTTTGGTCGCGGCACGCAAGGTATTTTCGTTCGCCAAGTCGTCAGATCAAGATTGGATTTTTGGTAAGACCGCGCTCGCGCTCTATCCCGTTCTGGCTAAGTGACTAACAAATAGCGAAGGACTGCACTCATGGCGACCGCAACAAAGCTCAAGCTGCACACAATGCTGGGCAATTATCAAAACACCAAGGCACTCAAGAGCGGTGCGATTCGTTCGGACTTGGTCGATTTCGATTTCGTCGAGGTGAAGGTTGCCAACAATCTGTTCAAACAGGTCGTGCGCGATGCCAAGTACGATGTGGCCGAACTTGCGATCGTGACCTATCTGCAAGCCAAGGCCTACGGCAAGCCTTACGTGCTGATGCCGGCCGTGCTAGTGAGTCGCGGTCAGCATCACACCATCGCCTACAACCCCGATCGCGGTCCGCTCAAACCCTCCGACCTGAACGGCAAACGGGTCGGCGTACGCGCGTACACCGTCACAACGGGGACGTGGGTTCGGGGCATTCTGGCCAGCGATTACGGCGTCGATATCAACAGGGTGAACTGGATTACCTTCGAGGATCCGCACGTCGCCGAGTATCTGGATCCATCGATCGTCAGCCGCGCGCCAGAAGGCAAGCAACTGGCGCAGATGCTGCTCGCGGGCGAAGTCGACGCCGGGATTGTAGGCGACAAGCTGCCCGACCCCAAGCTAAAGCACCTTATTCCCGATACGGAAGCGGCCGAGCAAAAATGGGCGGAGCGTCACCATGGCGTCCCGATCAACCACATGGTGGTGGTCAGACAAGAGTTGTCGTGCTCTCGGCCCGATGTGATTAAGGACATTTTCCGCCAGCTTCACGAAAGCAAACGGGCCGCGGGCTTGCCTGACGGCGCCGAGCTCGATCCCTATCGATTCGGCGTCGAGGCCTGCCGGCCGATACTGGAGATCATTATCGATTTCTGTCACCAGCAGAAACTCATTCCGCGCCATATGTCCGTTGACGAGTTGTTCGACGACACGACCCGCATGCTGGGTACGGTTGGTGGAAATCAGTCATGATCATGGATCCAGAGCTATCTGCGGTGCACAACTGCATTGGCTGCTAATGCCGCTGCCACTTTTTGCACCACAGCAAATCTGAGCCGGCGACGTCCGCTTTGGGTCATAAGCAGACATCGAGGCTCGTCGATCGTATGTCCGCTTAACAGCCGAAAGCGGACATCGCTGACCGCGATCGTGAGGTCCGCTAAGTGCCAAACGCGGGCTTCCGGACAAGTTGATGGTGTAGTCTGGCTTGAGTAGCATTCCCGCGCCCTAGCAGTGACAACGGCAGCGCGTCAGCGGATTTTGGCGGATGTCCCAGCAATGGCTGAACTCTTACTTGGCTATGAGGCAAGTGGTTGGTACGGGGTCGTCGCGCCCAAAGGCACACCGACGGAAATTGCTGAAAAGCTGAACAAAGAAATTAATGCGGCCCTCGCCGATTCCACAATCAATCGACGCCTCACCGACCCAGGCTGTGCAGTATTTGCAGGCTCGCCCGCCGAATTCGGTGCATTCATCGCGGCCGCGGTAATTGTCGCCGGGCGATGAAGCCTAGTGGTCGATTGCTGATTATTGAGATGGTGAACCGGCGACGTGCCGCACCTGGGCAAGATACTTGACATCATCATGCTTGCAATTCCGGGAGGCCAGGAACGCACGGAACAGGAATATCGTGTTTTGCTCGACAAGGCGGGATTTCAGCTCAAGCAAGTTGTGCCGACCGAATCTCCTGTTAGCGTCGTCGAAGCTCTCCCCACCTAATCGGTTGATTTTCGTCTCCGCGCATCCCCCCTACGAAATTG
>Ga0187783_10002997_pt1 | contig 12467 bp, 12 predicted proteins | sample 1015_SJ02_MP02_2_FD_132471 | JGI IMG/M metagenome (GOLD analysis project Ga0187783, IMG submission 132471) | Tropical peat soil microbial communities from peatlands in Department of Meta, Colombia - 1015_SJ02_MP02_20_MG | ecosystem: Environmental > Terrestrial > Soil > Wetlands > Peat | place... | reverse complement strand
CATTGACGTGCAGCTTGCCATGCTCAAGTCCATCCCCGGACTGGAGACTGCCGAGATGCTGCGTCCGGGTTACGCTATTGAGTACGACTCGATTGACCCGACCGAGCTGCAGCGCACGCTGGAGATCAAGAAGATTCCCGGCCTGTATCTCGCCGGTCAGATCAACGGTACCAGCGGCTACGAAGAGGCAGCCTGCCAGGGCATCATGGCGGGCATTAACGCGGCGCTCAAGGTGAAGGGCGAGCCACCGCTGGTTCTCGACCGCACCGAAGCGTACACGGCGATCCTGGTTGACGACCTCATCAGCAAGGGAACCAACGAACCCTACCGCATGTTCACCTCGCGGGCGGAGTTTCGCCTGCATCTGCGAATTGACAACGCCGATCGGCGGCTCACGCCGCACGGCCGCCGCGTAGGATTGATCAACGACGCGGCCTGGGCGGATTTCCTGGCCAAACAGGAGCGCCTGAAAGCGATGCGTGAATTGCTGGAAAAGACGCGCGTAAATGCGGAGATGCTGGAACAAGTGGCCGGTCGCCAGTGGCTAGTGGCTGGTGGCCAGCCTGAGGGAGCGTTGGGACTCACCATGGCTCAACTCCTCAAGCGCCCCGAAGCGAAGATTGAGCAGCTTGCGCCAGCGCTCTACAGGTTGATGCCAGCGTTCTTCCAACGTGGATCCAGTGAGAATGGCGAACTAGCCACTAGCCACTGGCCACTAGCCACTGCCGTCCGCAACGAGCTGAAGTCGGTCGAGACCGAAATCAAGTACTCCGGCTACCTCGAGCAGCAGACCAAAGCTATCGAGCGGCTAAAGAAGGCGGAGCAGCGCGTGATTCCTGAGTGGTTCGATTACGGCAAAGTCAGCGGCCTCTCGCGCGAGATGCGGGAGAAGATGACGCGGGTGCGCCCGCAAACGCTGGGCCAGGCCAGCCGCATTCCGGGCGTCACGCCCGCCGCGGTCTCGCTCATCAACGTCTACATCGAGATCCAGGCGCGACAGCACGCGGCGGTTACGGCTGCAGGTTGAGCAGGCCCGAGCACTGTGGGCCTGACGCAGAAGACGGTGCGCGGCGGCCAACACTTGCCCTGTGCTGCGGATTTCTGTTTCAATCCTGACACATTCATTCCACAACTTCTGGGAGCGTCAAGCTGGCGAGCCAACTCTTCGCGTGCAAGTCCATTGACAAGCTGATCTCCGAATCGGAGGAGCCGGAACATCGGCTGAAGAAGACGCTTGGCCCGTGGTCGCTGACGGCGCTGGGCATCGGCGCGGTCATCGGTTCCGGCATCTTCACCGTCATCGGCACGGCCATCGCCGGGCAGAAGTTCGACACGTCGTCCATCCTCAACGCGCCGCTGGCTGACTACATTGTGCATCACGCGGCCACGCTGGGCCGTCCCGGCGCGGGTCCTGCGTTGGCCGTCTCGCTAGTTTTGGTGGCTATCGTGTGTGGCTTTACAGCGCTGTGCTATGCCGAGCTGGCGTCCATGATTCCGATCGCCGGCAGCGCGTACACCTATACCTACGCGACCATGGGTGAGCTGATCGCCTGGATCATCGGCTGGGACCTGATCCTGGAATATGCGGTCAGCAACATGGCGGTCAGTGTCGGCTTCGCCGCGCACCTGGTGGACATGTTCGACTGGTTCGGCTGGCATCCGGACCTGCGCTGGATCACGCCTGCATATTTGCCGGGCGGGCTGACCGGTGTAAGCGGTAATGTGCTCTATCCGCCGGGATTTCATCTGGGCTTCAATTTTCCTGCGTTTCTCGTGGTCATGATCTTGACCGTGGTGCTGGTGCGCGGCATTCGCGAATCGGCCGAGACCAACAACGTGATGGTCATCCTCAAGATCTCGGCCATTCTGGCCTTCGTGTTCGTGGGGATGAAATACATCCATCCTTCGAACTACCATCCATACGCTCCGGAGGGCTGGTCGGGCGTGCTCACCGGCGGCTCCATCATCTTCTTCACCTACATCGGATTCGATTCGGTCTCGACGGCGGCGGAGGAGGCGCGAAATCCGCAACGGGATCTGCCTTTCGGCATCATTGCCACACTCATTATTTGCACGCTGCTGTACGTGGCGGTGGCGGTGGTGCTGACCGGCATCGTGCCGTGGCAATCGCTGCTTGACGACGCCGCGCCGGTGGTCAACAGCATGAAGAAGCTGACCGTGCTGACGCATTCGGAGACGCTGCATTGGACGCGGCTGGCGGTGCTGTTCGGCGCCATGATGGGCATGATTTCGTCGCTGCTGGTGTTCCAGCTTGGACAGGCGCGGGTGTGGTTTTCGATGTCGCGCGACGGCCTGTTGCCGAAGCTGTTCAGCCGCGTGCACCCGCGTTTTCGCACGCCTTCAACCGCGACCTGGATCGCCGGATTTCTGGTCGGCATTCCGGCCGGCATCCTCGATATCGGCACGCTGGCTGACCTGTCGAACATCGGCACGCTGTTCGCCTTTGTGCTGGTGTCAATCGGAGTCATCATTCTGCGCTACCAGCAGCCGGAGCGCGAGCGCGGGTTCACCGCGCCGGGCGGCATCGCGGCGCCGGTGCTGAGCGTGATTTTCTGCGTGCTGCTGATGGCGGGCCTGCCCATTCTGACCTGGCTGCGCTTCTTTTCGTGGCTGGTCATTGGGTTGACGGTGTACGTGCTCTACAGCCGCCACCGCAGCGAGTTCAGCCCGAACAGTGCAATGCGGGCGTCGCAAAGATAATGCGTCCCGAGCTTGCAACGTCGGATGCGGGCTCTTCGCGGAACTTTATTGCGACTCTGCCCAAGGCCGAGCTGCACCTGCACCTGGAAGGCACCGTTGATCCGGAGACGCTGGCCGAGTTGAGCCGGCGCCATCCGACGGCGTTAACAACTACGAATCCCCGCTATCGCAACTCTGAAGACAGCGGGCGTGTGTTCACCGAAGAGGAAGCGCGGGCAGTCTATAACTACAACGATTTCACCGGATTCCTGCTGACGTTCAAGGCGGTCACTGAGCGGTTGCGCACCGCCGAGGACTACGAGCTGGTCACCTACCGCATGATGCAGAAGCTGCGCGCGCAGAATGTGCTTCATGCCGAGGTGTATATTTCCGCCGGCGTGGTGCAATGGCGCGGGCAGGAATTCGTGCCGCTGTTTGAGGGCGCAGACAATGGGCGCCGGCGCGGCGAACGCGACTTTGGCCTGTCGCTGTACTGGATCCTCGACGCGGTGCGCCAATTCGGAGTGGAAGAAGCGCAACGGGTAGTAGAAGAAGCGGTGCGTCTCAAGGACAGAAACGTCATTGGAATTGGAATCGGCGGCGATGAACGACGAGCCGCACCGGAACAATTTCGCGAAGTCTATGAGTACGCCGCCAGGCACGGCCTGCGCCTGACGGTGCATGCCGGAGAGACAGTAGGCCCGGAATCCATCTGGGGCGCGCTGCGCGAATTGAAGGCCGACCGCATTGGCCATGGATTACACGCAATCGAGGACCCAGAGCTGGTGCGTTATCTGGCCGAAAAGCAAATACCGGTTGAGGTATGCATCACCAGCAATGTGCTCACCGGATGCTGTGCAGCCGTCGAAGAACATCCGGTCAGGCGGCTATTCGATGCAGGTGTGCTGGTGACGCTCAACAGCGACGACCCCGAGATGTTTCACACGACACTGTCACGCGAGTATGAGATCGCGCAGCAGGTGTTCGGCTTCAGCGAGGCTGAGCTGCGCGAGCTGGCAGGGAACTCCTTCCGCGCCTCCTTTCTGCCCGAAGACAGAAAACAAGAGATCCTGGAAAAGCTCTCAAGGAGGGCTTCATCCTAAATAGTAATATCAGGCGAGCAGCGGAGCGCAGCTTCGTGCCGATTCATGCCGGAAGATGTGACCAAGTCGTCCAAGCGCTTGCTCGAACCAATGGAGAGGATCTCGGAGGTCCTGTTCGGGCTGATCATGGTGCTCACCTTCACTTGCTCGTTCAGCGTGGCCGGGGCCGGGCGGACAGAAATCCGTAAGATGTTGCTCGCCGCGCTGGGCTGTAATCTGGCATGGGGGGTCATTGATGCTGTCTTCTATCTGATGTCGTGCCTGAGCGAGCAAGGGCACCGTATTCTCGCACTGCGCGCGCTGCGCAAAAGCGCCGACGCAGCCAGGGCGCATTGCATCATCGCCGCAGAGCTGCCTCCGCTGCTGGCCTCCGTCCTGCCGGAAGCGGAATTCGAGGTCATGCGGCGGAAGCTGACGCAACTGCCCGAGCCGCCTGCCCACCCCGGGCTTGACAAAGACGATTGGCTCGCCGCGGCCGGCGTATTTCTGCTGGTTTTCCTGTCCACTTTTCCCGTGGCGGTCCCCTTCATTTTCGTTCATCAGGCCCGGCTGGCCCTGCGTATCTCCAACGCGGTAGCCATCGCCATGCTGTTTCTTTGCGGCTATGCGTTCGGGCTTTATTCGGGATTTCGCCCGGTGCGTGTCGGGCTGGTGATGGTGGGCGTCGGCATAGCGCTGGTCGGACTGACGATTGCGCTCGGAGGATGACAACCAGGCAACAACTCGGAGCTTTGGCGCTGTTGGTCGGTGTGATTAGTCAGGTCGTGCTCGGCCAGGCTACGCCGGGCAGCGCGCCCATCAAGATACCGGCAACAGCGGCGCAGCAGTGGGAATACACTCTGACGGTTGATGGCTACATTCTTCCGGACTTGATATCTTACGTTAATCCCGTCTTCAGCGCGGACCACAACTGGCTTCACCTGGAGGCCCGCTACAACGACGAGGATCTGCACACAGCATCGTTGTGGGTGGGCTATAACTTCAGCGCTGGAAAAAACCTGGTGCTGAGTGTCACGCCTATGATCGGCGGCGTCTTCGGAAGGACCAACGGGATCGCACCGGGCTGCGAGGCCTCGCTGACCTATAAGAAGATAGAGACCTCGATTGCAAATGAATATGTATTCGACACGACGCATAAGTCCGGGAACTTCTACTACTCCTGGCCGCAGTTCACATACTCGCCATGGGAATGGTTTCACGTGGGCGCCGTGGCGCAACATACTGTGGCTTACCACACTCCACTGAGCGTCCAGCGCGGGTTTCTGGTGGGCTTTTCGCATAAGGAGTGGGAATTCACCACCTACGTGTTCGATCCGGAACTTTCCCATCCAACGGTGGTACTGGAGCTAGGTGTCGGCTTTTGACGCTCGTTTGCCGGCCGTAAGTTTTGCGAGAAGGCCGCTGCCGCTTTACATCCGGCATGAGTCTAATTGACAATAGGACTAGCCTGTCATTCCGCTCTTCCGAGGGAGCCGTGAAGTTTCGAGGATGGCTGCTGATGTTGCTGTTTGCGCACGTGCTCGTGCACCCGCTGGTGCACCTTACCAGCGCCGCAGCAGCGCCCAGTAGTTCGGCGGTCGCCGCCCGTTCCGCACTGTCGGACTCCGGCGTGAATTCCGCCGACCAATGTGAGCTATGCCGGGTGGGGCATAACGCTGTTGTCACTCCGCAGTTGCCCAAGACAGACCTGCTGAATCCGCGATGGATTCGCACCGCGCTGCAGGCCCTCAACTACGCTTCTCTGCAGGCCAGCCGAAGCATTCCTTCTCGCGCACCGCCCAGCCTCTAATCCAATCGCCAGCCGGGGAACGTCAGTCACGTCCGCTGACGTGTCCATGAAGCAATGGCAGTTTTCCCATGCTCTTTCCCGTGCCGCTTGCTGATTTACCGCAAGCGGGCGTCGAGAGAGCTAGCGAAATTGGAGAGGAGATTATGTCCAAGCAAAGAAAGGCCAGCGTGGCACTGGCCGTGGTTTTCTGTTTCGTACTGGGCCTAACGCTAAGCGCGCAGACTACCGGCAGCACGTCTCTGAGTGGGGTGGTTACGGACCCTACAGGTGCGGTCGTGCCGGGGGCCACGGTCGAGATTCACAATCCAGTAAGCCACTTCAGCCGGTCAACCACAACGGACGGCGCGGGGAAGTTCAGCTTTCCCAGCGTTCCCTTCAATCCTTATCACCTCAATGTGAGCGCAACTGGGTTCGCTTCTTATGCCCAGGACGTTGACGTGCGCTCCGTTGTGCCGCTCAGCCTGAAGATCACGGTGCAGATAGCGAGCACTGCCGAAACCGTTACGGTCCAGGGCGAGGCATCGGATTTGATCGAAAATGATTCCACGTTTCACACCGATGTGGACCGCAGCTTGTTCGACAAGCTTCCGCTGGAGAGTACCTCCTCGGAATTGAGTTCGCTGGTGACCTTGTCCTCGCCAGGAGTCGCAGCCGATTCCAACGGGCTCCTGCACGGGTTAGGCGATCACGCGGAGAATTCCTTCTCGCTGGATGGGCAGCCGATTACAGACCAGCAGAGCAAAGTCTTCTCCAACCAGCTACCCCTGGACGCGGTGCAATCCATGACCGTCATCGGCGGTGCGCCGCCGGCGGAGTACGGCGACAAAACAAGCCTGGTGATTGACGTTACCGCGCGCTCAGGCCTGGGTGTGACCACGCCGCACGGCGCCGTCACCGCCAGCTATGGGTCGTTCGGCACTTCGAACCTGGATTTTAACCTGTCCTATGGCGGCAAGAACTGGGGGAACTTTATCGCCGCGAACGGGCTTGACACCAGCAGATTCCTCGATCCACCGGAGTTTGCGGTTTTCCATGCGCACGGCAACGAAGAGAACGTCTTCGACCGCTTCGACTATCAATTCTCAACGTCCGACGCCCTTCACCTGAATCTGGGTTTCACCCGTTCCTGGTTCCAAACCCCCAATTCGTACGATCAGCAGTTCCATGACTTTAGCGGTGTCATCCAAACTAATCCGGTGACCGGCGCCCCATTAGGGCCGACCGATCAGCGTTCCAAGATCCTGACCTTCAATATCGCGCCGACCTGGTCACACATCATCAGCCCGAATTCGGTGCTCAACCTCATAGCCTATGTGCGGCGTGACGCCTACAACTACTATCCCAGCGCCGACCCTTTCAATGATCTTGGTGCGCCGGATCTCCAGCGAGAGACCGTCGCCCAGCAGCGTACGCTGCTGAATGCCGGGGCCATCGCGAACATTACCTATACAAAGGGTATTCACAACATGAAGGCCGGAGTGATGTACGAGCAAACGTTTCTGAACGAGAATGACCAACTCGGAATCATTGACGCAACGTACAACGCGCCCTGCTTGAATAGCAGCGGCATCCCTGTTACGGGGTTCACCAACCCCTCGCAATGCGCGGCGGCCGGGTACCAGCCGAACATCGCATCCAATCCCAACGCGCCCAACTCCGCTTATTATCCCCTGTTCAATCCGGTCCTGCTGCCCTATGACTTGACGCGCGGCGGCGCTCTCTTTCCCTTTGTGGGGCACACCGACGTCAAGGAACTCGCCATGTATGTACAGGACAGTATTACGCTGCGCAACTGGAGCTTCAATCTCGGTATCCGCGGGGACTTGTACAACGCCCTCACGGTGGCCAGCCAGGCGGAGCCACGCCTAGGAATTGCCTACAACCTGCAAAAGACCAACACCGTTCTTCGTGTCTCTTACGCGCGGACCTTGGAAACGCCATTCAACGAGAACCTGGTGCTCTCCAGCCTGGGATGCGGCTCACCCGTTCTGAATCCCCTTCTCAGCTGTACATCGAGCACGTTGACGCGATTGGCTCCCGGCTATCGCAATGAATTTCACGCCGGCCTGCAACAGGCTTTTGGAAAATTCATGGTGGTGGACGCCGAGTATATCTGGAAGTACACGCACAATGCTTACGACTTCAGTGTGCTGGGCAATACGCCCATCACCTTCCCCATCGAATGGCACAACTCGAAGATTCCTGGATTTGCGCTGCGCGCCAGCGTGCCGGTGCAGCACGGCTTCAGCGCGCTGGTGGTGATGTCCAGCGTCGCCGCCCGGTTCTTCACGCCGCAGATCGCTGGAGCCGGCGCCAACCCCCTGGCGCCCACGGGAGTTTTTCGCATTGACCACGACGAGAAGTACAACATGACCGCGCACCTGCAATACCAGACTCCCTGGAAACGCGGGCCATGGTTGGGCTTCAACTGGCGCTTTGACAGTGGGCTGGTGGCGGGGGATGTCCCGTGCTACGGAATCTTTGCTTATAACGACTGCCCGCAATCGACTATGCTCAATGGGCAACCTGCCATACAAATGACGGATGCACTGGGGATCCCCCTGACCGCCGACCAGGAGTTTCAGGCTGGATTCACTTGCAACGGCGTGCACGCGACTCCCACGATTCCCCTGCCCTTTATTTGTCCGGCATCACAGTTCAGCTCGACGCTCACGCGCGTACCGGCGCCGGGAACCGAGAACGATGACCACAACCCGCCACGCATCCAGCCGCGCAACGTGTTCGATCTCGCCATCGGCGATGACAATCTGTTCGGCGGCGACAGGTACAAATGGAGCTTGCAATTCACCGCGATCAACCTGGCGAACAATTATGCGCTGTACAACTTCCTGTCAACCTTCAGCGGGACACATTACCTGACGCCGCGGGCGCTGACGGTGCAGTTGGGGTTCCATTTCTAATCCAGAATCACGGTGGCTGGTGTAAGCGCGGGAGCCCTTAACACAGGGAGGGCAATTAGATTAACCTTACGCTATGACACTTTCTGCTCGCAATCAGCTCAAGGGAACTATCGAGGAACTTCAGCTCGGTGGCGTAATGGCCCACGTTGTGGTACGCGTGGGCGACAATTTGATCGAAAGCGTTATTACCCGCAGAAGCGCGGAGGAGATGGCGCTGAAGAAAGGTGATGCCGTCAAAGTCGTGATTAAGTCAACCGAGGTGATGCTTCAAAAGGACTGAGCCTAGCGACGACGAAACCGTCCCAACCCATTTGAGCCCGAAACCTTATGCGCCACCTGCGATCCCAGCTTCCCTGTCTAGCGTGCTGTCTCCTGTTTTTTGACGCCGCGCTGTGGGCGCAAACGGTGCAGGTAATCGATGCCCAAGGCCACTCGACGACCATTACCGCCGCAGAAATCGGCAATATCGCGCATGCAACCGTGAGCGTGCGCGATCACGACGCACCCGCGCAGTATCAGGGGATTCCGCTTGCTGCTCTGCTTGCCATGGCGGGTATTCAACTGGGCGACAAACTGAAGGGACCTCGCATGACTGAAGCGCTGCTGGTGGAAGCGGCCGACGGCTACAAGGCGGTCTTTGCGCTCGCCGAGGTCGATCCGGCATTTGCCACACGTGAAATCATCCTGGCAGACAAGCGCGATGGGAAGCCGCTGGATGCAAAAGAAGGTCCTTTGCGCATCGTGGTGCCAGGTGACAAAAGGGCAGCCCGGTGGGTGCGGCAAGTCACCATTCTGAGAGTTGTGACAGTCAAGTGACCATCTTGGGATTCCCACCCCCATCTGCAGCGATGGAATTCAGAAGGGCGGGCGCATTTATACGGTTCTGGCGACGCAGGACCTTGAAGGCTCAAGGGATGGTGGAGGAAGCAGCTCAATGGCTTGCGACGCGGGCGCGTAGCTGCCCCGGGTGATGGGGCACAGAGGCAGCGCCAGCCGTCTGCATGGTATAGTGCCCAAAAGTATGCTTCACACCTTCGCCGATTGGCTGCACCGGCACGCGCTCCCGCTGGAAGTCCTGCTGGTCATCGTGAGCGCGTTCGTCGCCCTCTATGCCGACGCCCTTCGCCACTTCCTGTCGTTGCCACCCCAGAAGTTGAACACCTGGGTCCTGAAGGCCCGGCTGCTGGCCGTCAACGCCAGGCTCTTCAACCTGTGCGAGTGCCAGAACAATGCCGTCGCGACCCTGCTGTATATATCCCGAACTTTCATTCTGGTGCTGCTGCTGACCAGCCTGTTTCTGGGCGGGCTTTTCCTGGAGGTGGTTGCTCTGCGCTCAGCCGCCCGGGGCGATACGGCGTTCTACAGCCGCTTTCACCAGAACCTCGACATCTCGCTGGCCCTGGTGTTTGTGGTGGTGGTCTGCTGCCGTCTGTTGCTGCTGGGAGAGTTTCTCTACCATCTGCGAAACTTCAAGGGCTATGACCAGAGCCTGATGGCAGAGATCGCGCAGCTTGAAGCGAAGCTGGGAATCGCCGATGACGAAGCTGCGAGCTCGATATCGGAATGAGCCGCGAGCAAGACCTCTCCAGCTGTTGATACTTGGTAATTGGTGGTTGGGTAGTTGGTATTTGATGCTGGAAGGACCAATTGCCAACTACCAGGGCCCAAAGCGTCGCCAAGGCCCTTCTACCTGGGATTCCGCTGCCGCTGTTCGCGATCAACCTGCCGCCGCAGATCGCGTATCAGCACCCTCCACATCTGGGCGTTAGTGCGCAGCAGAATCTGCAGGTTCTGATCGCGAAGAAATTCGATTTCGGCGCTCATGTTGCCCAGCAGACTCTCCATACGGTCCAGGTCGGTCCGCATTTGCTCCAACTCGTCGCTGGTCGCAGGCGGGGGCTGTTGCTCAGTCGGCTGGGTTGAAGCTGCGGCTTGAGATTGCGTCGTTTGGGCCGCAGTGTCCGACGGAGCAGACGTTTGCGCCCAAAGCTGGCACGTCATGAGTAGAATTGCCAGGGTCTGCACTAACGTGAAGCAGTTACGGGGTTCCAGCCGGTTCATATCTCCTCCTCAAGCCATGCTGAGCGCTGGCTGTGCGATTTGGCAAGGCAACCTACAGGCGTCGAATCCTTTCGCAAGGCTGAGGAATCCAATCGCAAGCAAGAATGTAGGGATCCTACGCCGGATTGCCGGTGCGCCTCTTATTTCGGTAAAATTCACTATTACGGTCAACAGCTTAGGAGTCTTATGAAGGCAGGCATCCATCCCGCTTACGAAGAAGTACGCGTGCATTGCGCGTGCGGCAACACATTCATGACCCGTTCCAGCCACAAGGGCGATATCAACGTGGAAATCTGTTCCGCTTGCCATCCCTTTTTCACCGGCAAACAGAAGCTGGTGGACACCGCGGGACGGGTCGAGCGCTTCCGCCGCAAGTACGCCAAGGCCGAAGCCAGCAAGGCCGAAACCGCCAAGAAGTAGCGGCGTTACAGCAATTTGCCGAAGCCTCCGCCGCGGCGGGGGCTTTTCGCGTTGGTTGTTGCTTTTCGGCGTATAAAGAACCTCAAACTGCGGATTTGCGCGAGGAACGCAGGTTCCAGTGCCCGTTGCAGGTTTATCGGCGCCATCCGCATGAACCCGCGGTTCAGTATTTTTTCGTTACAATCATCACATGCACAAGTTCTTCGACAATCCGGCCGAGCATCTTGCGCCTGCCAGCGCGCGGGTACCTGCGTCTGTGTCGCTTGGCGGAGTCGAAATTCGCCCGGCGACTGTGCTGGCGCCCATGGCCGGAATCACCGACACGGTCTTTCGCCGCTTCATCCGCAACCTGGGCGGCTGCGGCCTGATGATGACCGAGTTCACCTCGGCCGACGGCATCCTGCGCCACAAGGACAAGAAAGCGCAGCGCTATCTCACGTTCTACGGCAACGAACACCCTATCTCGGCCCAATTGTTTGGCAGCGACCCGGCGACGCTGGCCGAAGCAGCGCGCATCGTCGAAGGCCTGGGCTTCGATCTGGTGGACCTCAACCTCGGCTGCCCAGCCAAGAAGGTAGTCAAGTGCAACGGCGGTTCTGGTCTGCTGCGCGATCTGCCGCGCATCCGCAACATCTTCGAATCCGTTCGCGCGGCGGTGAAGATTCCTTTCACGGTAAAGTTCCGCGCGGGTTGGAGCGACAAGGAAGTCGTTCACGTCAAGCTGGCAAAAATGGCCGAAGAGTGTGGTCTGGCCGCCGTCGCGCTGCACGCCCGCACCCGCGAGCAGGGCTACAGCGGACAGGCGCGCTGGGAGTGGATCGCGGCCATGAAGAATGCCGTTACAATTCCCGTCATTGGCAATGGCGACGTGCGCTCGCCGGAAGACGCTGGCGCCATGGTCGCGCAGACCGGCTGTGACGCGGTGATGATTGGCCGCACCGCTGCCTCGAACCCCTGGATCTTCCGCCAGATCGAGCAGTACACCCGCACCGGCTCCTACGAGCTGCCCAGCGATGCCGACCGCTATCAAATGATTCGCTCCTACTTCGCCATGCTGGTGGAGGAGCGCGTGCCCGGCGCGGCCGGCAAGATGAAACAGTTCGCATCGTGGTTCACCCATGGCGTGCCGCACGGCGCGCACTTGCGCAAAGCAGTGTATGAAGCCAAAACCGAAGCGGAAATTCTCGACGCTGTGGAACGCTTTTTTGAAATGCTGCTGCGCGCAGAACCCGCGCCTGAACTACTCGCCGCGGCCCAGGCCCCGTAACCACCGTAAAATACCCGGCTATCCTTTCTCTCGCCCGCGCCATCCAAGCGACTGAGGACTGACGTGCCCAATCGAGACCTGATCGTGATCGGCGCCTCTGCGGGTGGCACTGAGGCGCTAAAGCGACTTTGCGAACAGCTCCCCTCGGACCTCGCAGCCGCTGTTCTCCTTGTTATACATACTTCGCCCCATGCGGATGGCTTCTT
>Ga0187783_10002996_pt1 | contig 12468 bp, 13 predicted proteins | sample 1015_SJ02_MP02_2_FD_132471 | JGI IMG/M metagenome (GOLD analysis project Ga0187783, IMG submission 132471) | Tropical peat soil microbial communities from peatlands in Department of Meta, Colombia - 1015_SJ02_MP02_20_MG | ecosystem: Environmental > Terrestrial > Soil > Wetlands > Peat | place... | reverse complement strand
CTGGTCGCGCTCGACGCGAAGGTCATCATCGAGGACGACGCCGCGTTCCGTCATCCGGAGTACGACGACATCCGCGACGACCGGACCCCGCTCGAGGAGATCGCCCGCGAGAAGGGGATCGCCTTCGTCCAGCTGGACGGCAACATCGGCGTCATCGCGAACGGGGCCGGGCTGACCATGGCCACGCTCGACGTACTGAAGGAATTCGGGGGCGACCCGGGCGTGTTCCTGGACCTCGGAGGGACCGACGACCCGAAGAAGGTCACGGAAGCGTTCCTCCTCATGGCGCAGGCGCGACCGAAGGCGGTGTTCCTGAACATCTTCGGGGGGGTCACCCGGTGCGACACGGTGGCGAACGGCCTCGTCGAAGCGATGAAGCAGGTGCCGCCGAGCGACAAGTTCCCGCTCGTCGCGCGCATCCGAGGGAACAACGAGAAGGAAGGGATCGAGATCCTCCGCGCCGCGGGGATCACCTCGATCCCGACCCTTCGCGAGTCCGCCCAGGCGGTCGTCGCCGCCGCGGGAGGCCAGGCATGACGGTCCTCGTCGACGCCGACACGCGGGTGGTCGTCCAGGGGATCACCGGCCACCAGGGAACCGTCCACACCCGGCAGATGAAAGCGTTCGGAACGCAGGTCGTCGCCGGGGTCACGCCCGGCAAGGGCGGCACCGAGGTCGAGGGCGTGCCGGTCTTCGACTCCGTCCGGGAGGCCGTGCAGACGACGCGCGCGAATGCGTCGTGCATCTTCGTCCCGGCGCCGTTCGCGAAGGACGCGCTGATCGAAGCGGTCGACGCCGGGATCCTGCTGTCGGTGATCGTCACCGAGCACATCCCGTTCCACGACATGCTCGTGATGTACCACTACTCCCGCGCGAAGGGCGGACGGATCATCGGTCCGAACTGTCCCGGGATCGCGGCCCCGGGAAAGTCGAAGGTCGGGATCATTCCGAACGTCGTCTTCCGCCCCGGTCGCGTCGGCGTGATCTCCCGGAGCGGCACCCTCACCTACGAGATCGTCAACGGCATCAAGGAACACGGACTGGGCCAGTCGACGTGCATCGGTCTCGGCGGGGATCCGGTCGTCGGCACGTCGTTCGTCGACGCGTTGCCGTGGTTCCAGGCGGACCCCGAGACCGACGTGATCGTGATGGTCGGGGAGATCGGAGGTTCGGCCGAAGAGGACGGGGCCGAGTATCTCCGCCACCACGTCACGAAACCGGTGGTCGCCTACATCGCCGGGCGCAGCGCGCCCCCGGGGAAGCGGATGGGCCACGCCGGTGCGATCATCTCCCGCGGCAAAGGCACCGCCGAGACGAAGCTCGCGGCCCTGTCGGCGGCGGGAGCGAAGGTCGCTCGATTCCCGTACGAGATCCCGGACCTCGTCGCGGAGATCGTGACCCAGCAGGCCCGCCGATGAGCCCGCGAGCGCCCGACGCGGCCGAAGAGGAACCGTGCCTGGTTCCCGGGTGCGGCGCCCCGTCGCTGCGGCACCTGTCGCTCGTCGAGGCCCGGAAGGCGTTCCCCCAACTGCCCGACAAGGGGCGGCGAGCCCCGCTCTGCCGGGACCACTACCGGGAGTGGAAGAAAGCGACGAAGGCCGCGCGCAAGCTCGACCGGCTCGGCTGGTAGGCCCGATCAGGGCGCGTGCGGGTCGATCCGGAGCAGTTGCTTTCCGAAGTTCTCCCGTCGGAACAGACGGGCGAACGCTCGCGGCGCGTTGTCGAATCCTTCGACGACGTCCTCCTTCGTCCGGATCTCGCCGGAGCTCACCCACGTCGTGAGGGACCGAAGCGCCTCAGGAAACCGGTCGACGTAGTCACTGACGAGGAAACCTTCCATCCGCCCATGGCGGAGGATCAGATTCGGGTAGTTCACCGGACCGGCCGGCGCCGGCGTGGCTTCGTAGCGGGAGATCGCGCCGCACAGGACGATGCGACCGTTCCGACGCAGGTGCCGGAGCGCGGTCTCGAGGAACGGGCCCCCGACGTTGTCGAACGCGACGTCGACACCGTCCGGCAAGAGCTCCGCGACCCGCGCCGAGAGATCCTCCGAACGGCCATCGATCGCTCCGTCCAAGCGGGCCACGCGCTCCAGCCACTCGCACTTCTCTCTCCCGCCGGCGACGCCCACGACCCGGAGACCCTGAAGGCGGGCGAGCTGACCGGCGACCGAGCCGACCGCGCCCGCGGCCCCCGACACGAGGAAGGTCTCCCCACGGCGTACGACGCCCACCTCCATCACCCCGAAGTACGCGGCGAGCCCGGTCATCCCCAGCGCGCCGAGCGCGAGCGGGCCGGAGACCGTGGCGGGGACACGGATCATCGGGAAGAATCCGCGGCCGTCGGTGACCGTGTACTCTTCCCAGCCGAACGTGCCTTCGACGCGATCGCCGACCGAGAAGCCCGGGAGCTGCGATTCGACGACCTCTCCGACCGCGATCCCCGGGATCACCCCGCCGACCGGGATAGCGCCCGGCCCCCGCGTCGAACGCAGGTCGACGCCGGTGTGGGGGTCGAACGAGAGCCATTGGTTCCGTACGACGACCTGGCCCGCCCCCGCCGTCGGCTCCGGTCCTTCGGCGAGGACGAAATCGCTCTCTTGTACCGGGCCCGACGGCCGGCGGGCGAGTCGCCATTGCCGGTTGGTCGCCTGCGGCACCCTCCGCCTCCCGCGGCCCCGACGGCGTCCGCCTACTGCTTGCGCATCTTCTGGGCCCGCATGCGTCGGCGCATCCGCTTCTTGCGCCACTTCCAGCGCATGTGGCCGCGCTTCTTCCAGACCCGCGAGGAACGTTTCATTCAGGCCGCGTCCGAACGGGCGCGGGTAGGGTCGTCGGTTTATAAGGCTGGCTCGCGCCGTACCGCCGAGAACCGGCCGTTCGAGGCCGGGTTATGTAGGCGCGTCCGCTCCGACGGACGTGCTCACCGCGGGCGACCTCGAGGTGAACGTGCTCGAGTTCCGCCAGCGCTCGTTCCAATTCCAGCGGATCGCCACGGTCGGGGATCGGGAGATCGCGCTGTTTTCCCGCACCGAGACGGAGAGCGAGAGTCGCTTCCGGCCGAAGCTGATCCATCTCCACCTGCTCGTGCCGGTCGGCTGGGTCGTGCTCGACGAGCCGAACGACGTGTTGCTGCTCGCCAAGGACGGAGCGACGCCGCCCGTGCGGCTGACCGAGCCGGTGGTGGAGGTCGGCGCCGAACGCCCCGAGTTCGACGAGCAGGGGATCGCGTGGAAGCGGGTCGACGCGCCGGGCGGCGCGTACGTCTACGTCCCGGCCGAGCTGGCGGGCGACCTCCTCTCGCCGACCGCGTACGCCGCGCTCGGCGTCGGCGGCCGCGACGCTACTCGCGCATGAGGCGGGCGACGCCCGCCGCGATCAGGCCGCCGAGGATCGGCGCGACCCAGAAGACCCAGTCCTGCGCGATCGCCCAGTGGTCGCTCGACCACATCGCGGAGAGGATCGCCGGCGCGAAACTGCGCGCGGGGTTGATCGACGCGCCGTCGATCGGGATCGCGACCAGGTTCGTCATGGCGAGCGTCAGCGCGATGCCGACCGGAGCGAGGTTCTTCGCGGAGCCGTTCTCGCGCGTCGCCATCAGCACGACGATGACCAGGAAGAACGTCAGCACGACCTCGAGCAGGAACACGGAGCCGACCCCCACGGTGTACGGGGAGCCGTTCCCGGAGTACCCCTGGGAGGCGAGCGCCCCGCCGATTGCGCTCGTCCAGAGCGTTCCCGAACCGTACGCGACCCCGGCGATCGTCGCGACCCCGACGATGCCGCCGAGGACCTCGGCGACGATGTAGGCGAGCGCCTCGACCGCTTTCAGTCGGCCGGAGACCCACGCCGCGATCGTGATCGCCGGGTTGAACGAGCCGCCCGAGACGTCGCCGAACGCGTACGCCATTCCGAGCACGCCCAGACCGAGCGCGAGCGAGATCAGCAACACCCGGCCCCATGCGTCGAACGAACTCACGTTGAGGCTGAGCAGCGCCGCCCCCGTGACGGAGACGAGCAATCCGAACGTTCCGACGAACTCCGCGATGACCTTTTGCCCCAGCGACCACGCCATCGGCGGCCGACCACCGCGCTCGGGGTTAAGCCTTGCGACGGCGGACGCGCCGTCTCAGATCACGCCCATCTCGCTGAGCTTCTCGGGCAGGTAGTGCTCGGTGACGTAGTTGAGGCCGTACTTCGCGAGCGACTGCTGTTCGGCCTTCTTGCCGTTCTTCAGCATCAGCTCGATCTCGGCCCGCCATTCGGCGGTCCCGAACCGGGGGTCGGTGAGCTCGGCCTGGAGCGCCCGCACGTCCTGCTCCGAGAGCTGGTCGGACGGGAGGTCGTAGTTCTCGATGTCGGACGCGGTGACGCCGAGGAACTCCGCGGAGGGAGTCGCGAGATAGCTCGACAGGTGGGCGGTCTTGATCGCACCGTACGCCACGCTCGCGTAGATCCGGAACGACCAGGGGTCGCCGTCGGTGAACACCACGACCGGGAGCTTCAGTTCGTCCGTGATCCGGCGCAGGAACCGCCGCGTGGAGCGGGCGGGCTGGCCCTTGAGATGGAGGAGGATCGCCCGCTGTTCCTCGTCGAAGTTATTCTCGGCGAGCCGGTCGACCATGCCGCCGCATTCGATGGCGATAACGAACTTCGCGTTGGTGCCGACGAACTCGATCTTCTCCTTCTCGACGTTGAACGGCAGGGAGTATCCGCCGTCGCCGACGTCGTCCCGGCAGTTGATCTTCTTGACCTGTCCCTTCCGGTTCTTTTCCTTGATCGTGAGGTCGCCGATGACGGACGCCCCGTTCTCCTCCGGATGCAGTCGGAAGTCCTCCCGGAGCCGCTCGCACAGCACCTCCAGGTCCTCGATGAGAAGGTTCGACTCGTCCTCGCTGTGGAACTTCGCGTCTTCCCACGCTTCGCTGATGTAGTAGAGCTCCCGCAGGGTCGACGTCTTCCGGTCGCGGGACATCTCGTTGATGAAGTCGACGAGATAGAACGTGCGCAGGAGCATCAGCGCCCCGTCGAGCTTACGGGCGCTGCGCGTGCCCATCGACTTCCCGAGACGCCAGACACCGTCGCGGGCCTGGAAGGAGAGATTCTGCTTCGTCCGCAGCGGCAGGCGCATGCGGGGGATCTCCCCGTCGTTCAGCTGATGGTAGATCTGGTCGGCGAGGGCCAGGGTCGGGCGGAGGGCGTCCGCCCGCACCTTGGGCAGGTCGGCCTCGTCACTCTTCGTCGGCCGCGTGCGCGCTGCTTTCGGCGGCATCGTAGTCCACCTCCCCTTCCTCGGTGCCGGTCGCCGCGGACTCGGCCGCGGCCGCCTCCGCCGCCTCGACGATTGTGCGCGGGAGCCGGACGTCCCAGTCGCCCGGCAGTGGGTCGGCGCCCAAGAGGTGCGCCTCGTCAATCCCCGCGACGTACCAGTCGAAGTCGGAGCCGTCGACGTCGGTCGTTGCCGGGAACCGCACCTCGAGCTTCGTGCGTCCGTTCGGGACCAACTTCGGGAGCGTCCACCACGCGCGGCCGAGCGGTGGCTCGGTCCCTTCGGGCGCGGGGTCGAACGTCGCCTGCGCGAACTCCTCGGGAGGGATCTCGACGAATAGCTCGAGGACTCGAGGGCGGGGCGTGTAGTTCGTGACCTCGACCGGAGCCCGCACGCCCCCGTCGTCGTGGACGAGTTGGGTCTCCACGTTGACCACATCCATGATCCGCGTGATGACCGGCGTCAGGTCGGGCGTGGGCTTGCCGACGAGGTGGCTCGTCTTCTCGGCGAGCTTCGGGAGGATCCGCTGGATGATCTCGAACTTGTCGCTCGCGAAGCTCCGTCGGCTCATCCGCGAGATGTGGGCGCGCAGATGGCGGGCGGCGACTTGGACCGCGAGCGTCACCTCCTTGTCGATCTCCGGGTCCTCCGCGACCGCCTCCTTCGCTTCGCTCGTGAACGGGATCTTCGTCGACGCCACGTGGACGAGCACGACCGCAGGGCCGGAAGGGATCCCCGACCCTCCCTTCTGTTCCAGTCCATACCGCCGCCAGTCGACGTTCGCGATCGCGTTCGTGATCGCGCACGCTCCCTGCTGGAACAAGAGCGGCACCCGGTTGGCGAATCGGAGGATCTGAACGGGCTGGTCGGGCGGGAGCCCACCGCCGTAGACCAGGCCGACCTCGACCATGAACGGAAAGCCGCCGCGGACCCGCGGGGGCCGGCTCACGGGCGGGGCGTAGAATTCCGGCCGCAGCTCGCCGAGCACGTTGCGGAGCCCCCGCTTGATCAGGACCGGGCCGATCGGCGAAAGGCACTCCGCCGAGGGCGCGACCAGGGGTACTTCGTGGAGCGCGGTGAGAAGGCGCTCCTGCTCCTCGCCTTGCACCGAGGACGGGGGCCGACTCGCCTTGAGGCCGGACCGCTCGAAGACGTCCTTGGCGCCGCGGGGCCCGACGCCGGCGAGGTCCTTCGAGAGGAACTCCGCGAGCGTCGGGCGACGGGTCGCCTTCAGCAAGTAGCCGAGCTCCCCGAGTTCGAGGCCGTACGGGTGCGGCAGCGTCTCCTTCGCGAGCGGGGGCATCTCCTGCGCGGCGCGCTCGAACGTGACCCGCGTACCGTCGGGTTCGACGAGGACGATCCGGGCGTGCGGGTTGACGATCGCGGTGCCCCGAAGATATTCGTACGGCGACTGCCGCCCCCGGATGTACCGGGCGCGCAGGACGAGCTCGACCTTCGTTCCGTGCGGCCGGTCCCAGAGCTCGACGTCCTCCGATACGACCTTGGGGGCGTTCTTCTGCGTATCGATGACGAGGTCGAGGACGTGGGCCGCCTCCTCTTCCTCGACCTTCGATGTGATGTGCGCGGGCCGAGCGGTCGTCAAGTTCGCATAGAGGACAGCGGCGGAGATCCCGATGCCTTGCTGCCCGCGGGCCTGCCGGTTGGAGTGGAAGCGGGAGCCGTAGAGCAGGCGCGCGAAGACGTTCGGGATCTCCTTGCGGAGGATCCCGGGGCCGTTGTCCGCGATCGAGACCCGCAGCCGGTCCTCCGATTCCTTTGCGATCTCGACGGTGATCTCCGGCAGGATCGCCGCCTCCTCGCATGCATCGATGCCGTTGTCGACGCCCTCTTTGACCGTGGTCAGGAGCGAGCGCTGCGGGTTGTCGAATCCGAGGATCTGGCGGTTGCGCTCGAAGAACTCCGCGACCGAGATCTCGCGCTGCTTCGCCGCCAGTTGCTGGGCGATCGTCGGGGGTGGGGCCACCGTTCGGGGTGGGGTCCTCCCCTCGCTATAAGTCCCGCGTTCGACTCGACCGATGCCCCGGCGCTCGACACCGCCCGGCGACGCGCTTATTCGGTCGGGCCGTCGTCCTCCGCCGATGGCGGCGCGGCGCCGAACGAAGAGCTGGGCGCAGTGGCTCGCGGCGTGGGACCGGCAGCAGGAGTCGTTCAACTCCACGCGCGAGGCCCGATTCACCGCGATGATGGACGTGCTCGAGGCGAGGCTCGGACGTCGTTTCACCGTGCTCGACCTCGGCTCGGGACCGGGGTCGTTCAGTGCGCGGATCCTCCGTCGCTTTCCCGCCGCACGGTCGGTCGCGGTCGATTACGACCCCGTCGTGCGCCGGATCGGCGAGGGGGCGCTGGGCGACGTCGGCGGCCGGTTGACCTGGGTCGACGCGAAGCTGGGCGCGCCCGGCTGGACCTCCGCTCTCCCGCGCCGTCCGTTCGACGCCGCGGTGAGCACCACGGCCCTGCACTGGCTCCAGCCCGCGCAACTGACGCGCCTGTACGGGGACCTCGCCCGGCTCGTCCGGCGCGGCGGCGTCTTCCTGAACGGGGATTACATGGCGTGGGACCGTTCGGACCGCGACCTCACGGGGCTCGGGCATCGGGTCGTCCGGCTGTACCTACGCCGTCGAGGGATCGACCCGCGCCGGGAATGGGCCGGTTGGAACGAATGGTGGGCGGAGGCGCGCCGGGACCCGGCGCTCCGTGACGCCTTCGGGGAGCACGACCGGCGCAACGCCGGGCACCCGAAGGAACGGGACATCCCCCTCTCGGGCCACGTTCGCCGGCTGCGCGCGGCGGGATTCCGCACGACGGCGGTCGTCTGGCAGGTCTTCGAGAACCGCGTGCTGCTCGGCGTGCGGTGACCGGGGGTCACGCGGCGCGTGGGGTCGCGCCGGGACGCGCCGCGACGTCCCGGAGCACCGGACGGAACGGCCGCCATCGGGCCGCCTCCGTCGGGTCGATCTGCACCTCGAGGAGCTGCTCCTCGGGAGCGAGGCCGGGCGCCGGCACCGCTCGGGCCGGGATCGGCTCGCCGCGGGCGTCCCAGGCGCCCGAGCCGCCGCCGAAGATCACGCCGTCCTCCACGCCGACGCGGTTGACGAACACGACGGGGAAGCTGTTCTCGATGGCCCGGGCCGGCAGGAGCCGCGCGAACAAGGGTCCGCTCGTGGTGGGCGAGGCCGAGACGACCACGAGCAGCTCGGCGCCGTCCAGCGCGAGGCTGCGGGAGACTTCCGGGAAGAACGCGTCGTAGCAGATCTCGAGGCCGACCGAACGGGCCGCGACCGGCACCGGACGGCTCTCGTCGGCCGCGGTGAAGTGGGCGCCCTCCTCGAACGGCCCGAACGTCGGCAGGTACCGCTTGACCTGGGCGTGCACCTCGCCGTCGGGACGCACCGCGATCACGGCGTTGTGCACCTCCCCGCCCCGGTCGTGGGAGGCGAGCGGCGTGCCGACGACGACCGTCGCGCGAGAGTCGTGCGCGATCTTCCGGAGCGCCGCCGTCGTCGCGTCCCCGTCCCGGAGGGCGAGCCGGTGGACCCGGTCGCCGATCCGATAGCCCGTCAGGAACAGCTCGGGAAAGATCGCGAGGTCGCTCGGAGCGGCCGCGGTGACCGCGCGGATCCGCTCGACGTTCGCCGCCACGTCGCCCGGCCGGGGGGCGAGCTGGGCGAGCAGCAGGCGCATCAGTAGAAGTACCGACGCACCGAGATAAGATAGACGAACAGCACGACGAAGACGAGGAACAGGACGGTGATCGACTCGGTGAAGAACAGGTAGGCGGTCGTCGCGAAGACGAGCACGATCGTCGTCCAGAGCGCCCAGGTCTCCTGGTTCCAGAGCGCCGTCGCGATGCCGAGCAGGGCGGCGCCGAGGACCGCGACGATCCCGGCGCCATACAGGTCGAGGGAGGGGATCAGCTCCAGCGAGGCGGGGACGTAGGAGCCGAGATAGCTCGAGAGCAGGAACAGGACCCCGGCGAGGAGGAGGATCAGCGCGAAGATCGCGATGAGCACGGAGATGAGCGCGACCCCGATCGGCCGCTGCGGGACGGCCGGGGTCGGCTCCCAGCGCGGCGGCAGCCGGTCGAACGTCACCGGGGTGTCGGCGGACGCTGCGGACGTGCTCGCGCTCATGGCCGGACGCGGACGGACGAGCCGGCGGTGAGAATTTCTACCTTGCGTTCGACGGGGCGCTCAGTACCGTCGGTCGGCGGCGCCGTGCGCCAGGAGCTCGAGCAGCCGGCGGTACGGACCGAGGGGCACCGGCTCGAGGGCCCGGACGGCCCGGTCGGCCCATCGTGACGCTTCCGCGGCGACCTCGGTCCCCGCGCCAGCGAGGTCGGTGAGCTCCTTCAGCCGCCAGAGGTGCTTCGTCCGCTTGTGCCGCAGCTGGAACAGTCCCTCGAACTCCGCCTGGCGCTTCGGGTCGAGCCGGTCGTACGCTTCGAGGGAGACGAGCGTCGGATTCCCCTCGCGGTAGTCCGTAAAGAGCGGCTTCCCGAGCAGGTCGGGGTCCCCGTAGACGTCCAGGAGGTCGTCCCGGATCTGGAACGCGATGCCGAGGGCGCGACCGTACTCGGTCAGGGCGTCGATCATCGGCGGCGGGACCTCGGCGATCTCGGCGACGGAGGAGAGCCCGGCCGCGATGATCGCGGCGGTCTTGCGCTCGACGACCCGGAAGTAGTGCTCCCGGCCCGTCGACAGCTCGAAGCGCGACGATTCCTGGAGGACCTCGCCCTCGACGAGGTCGGCGCACGCCTCCCCGCACTTCAGGATGATCGAGCGCGGATACTCCGCGGCGAGCTCGAACGCCCGGACGAACAGGTAGTCGCCCGAGACGATCGCGAGCGGGATCCCGAACGCGCGCGGCATCGACGGCCGTCCGCGCCGGGTCTCGGCGTGGTCGATCACGTCGTCATGCACGAGCGTCGCCGTGTGGATCAGCTGGAACGCGGCCGCGAGCGAGTGGATCGGTTGGGTCGACGGGGCACCCAGCGCCCGGTGGGCGACCGCCATCAGGAGCGGACGGACCCGCTTCCCTCCGGTCGAGCAGGCGTAGCGCGCCGCTTCCGTCAGCTGGGCGTACCGCGAGCCGAGCACTTGTTGGAGGCGCCAGTCGACCTCCGAGAGGTCCCGCACGAGGATGGGCAACAGCTCGTTGACCTGGGCGAGCGCCGCGGGCCCGAACGTCTCCGAGACGAGCGACTCGAGCGAGGGCTCGAGCGAACCGGGCGCCGTGGCGGGGCTCGTCACGACCCGCCCCCGAGCCGCGCGGGCCACCGCAGCCGCATCATGGCGTCCAGACCCGACGCCCCGATATATCGCATGCCCAGGGCCAGGAGAGGGTCGACCCCCGCGAACCGTTCGCCGAACCGCTGGATGCGGGCCGCGCGCTCGAGGGGGCCGTACAGCGCCGCCCGCCACGCCGTGTCGTAGTCGGCGAGCGGGCGGCCGCTCCGCACGTGGGCGGCCGCGCTCTCGCCCGCGAGGCGGCCGCTCAGCATCGCGGTCGGGATCCCGCCGCCGTTCGTGGCCATCACGAGGTTGGCCGCGTCCCCCGCGAAGAGCGCCCGGCCCCGCACGAGGCTTTCGGGCGGCGGGCCGATCGGGACCCACCAGTGAGTCGGCTCCCGGGGTACGCCGAGCCCCTGCTCTTCCGCGAACGCGGCGAGGAGCGCGTCGAGCGACCGGCCCGGGGGCAGCTGGGTCACCCCGAGGCCGATGTTCGCGTCGTGGGCGCGGGGGAACCTCCAAGCGTACCCACCGGGCGCGACGTGCCCGAAGTGCAGGTCGATCGCGTCGTCGAGCGGTCCGTCGACCGTCGCCGTGACCATGCGGTAGAGCGACCGGGGCGGGACGAAGCCGACGGAGCGCCCGACGGTCGAGAGCGGGCCGTCCGCCGCGACGACGACCCGGGCGCGGACGCGCCCGCCGCCGGCGAGCCGGACCTCGTCGTCCATCACCTCGACGACCCCGACCGGGTGGCGGAGCTCCGCCCCAGCGCCCTCGGCCCGGTAGGCGAGCGCCTTGTCGAAGGCGCGCCGCGAGACCATGTATCCGTCGAGCGGAAATCGGAACCGGTGGCCGTACGGCGAGACGCAGGCCATCCACCGCGTGGTCCGGAGCACGGTCCCGGCGGGGACGTCGAACGCCCGCGCGATCAGCTCGGGGCAGCCGAACAGGTCGGCGAGCTCCGGGGCCGCCGGGAGGAACTCGCCGCACTGCACCGGGTGCCCGAGCTCGGGCCGGTGGTCGAGGAGGAGCGTCGTCGCGCCCCCCTCGGCCGCCGCGCGCGCGGCGACCGCCCCGGCGGGGCCCGCGCCGACCACGACGACGTCGAACGACTCCATGCCCTCACGCCCCGACGCTCACGAAATGGTAGGCGGCCGTCTGGATCGGGCCGAGCACGACCTGGGGGTAGATGCCGAGCGCGACGATCAGCACGGCGATGACGGCGAGGGTCGCCGCCCGCCCGTAGCCGAGGCCGCCGACGGGGAGCGCCGGCGGTCCGGACGCGCCGACGACCGCGCCCGCGGGGATCGGGTCCGCCGGGGCGACGTCGAAGAACATCACCTTCAGCACGCGCGCGTAGTAGAACACGGAGAGCGCGCTGTTGAGGAGGCCCGCCACGGCGAGCCAGATGAACCAGCCCTGGGCCTGGACCGCGGCGCTGAACAGGACGAACTTCGAGACGAAGCCGATCGTGAGCGGCACGCCCGCGAGCGAGAGCAGCATCAGCGCGAACGACGTCGCGAGCAAGGGGCGCTTCAGCCCGATCCCCCGCCAGTCCTCGATGAGCGGACCGACGCCGAGCGCTGCGACGGCGCCGACGACGAGGAACGCGCCGGTCTTCATCAGGACGTGCGCGAAGACCTGGAGCGTCGCGCCGCCCAGCGCGGGCGCGCTGCCGATCGCGATGCCGATCAGCATGTAGCCCGCCTGGCTGATCGACGAGTAGGCGAGCATGCGCTTCATCTCCTTCTGGAGGAGCGCGAGGACGTTGCCGACCGTCATCGTGACGACCGCGAGCAGCCCGAGCGCGACTTGGAAGCTGGCGCCGAGCGCCACCGACCCGCCGAAGAGGCCGTAGCCGGACTGGCCCGCCGTGCCGACGACGAGCACCGGTCCGAGGAACACGAGGAAGAACGCGAACACCCCGATCTTCTTCGTCCCGCCCGCGAGG
>Ga0187783_10002995_pt1 | contig 12469 bp, 8 predicted proteins | sample 1015_SJ02_MP02_2_FD_132471 | JGI IMG/M metagenome (GOLD analysis project Ga0187783, IMG submission 132471) | Tropical peat soil microbial communities from peatlands in Department of Meta, Colombia - 1015_SJ02_MP02_20_MG | ecosystem: Environmental > Terrestrial > Soil > Wetlands > Peat | place... | reverse complement strand
ACAACGTTGTACTGGGTGGGCGTGATCACGGTGGGCGGGGTATTCTCCAAGTTTTCCGCGTTGACCTCCATGCCGTTGGTGTGTTCGTAGAAGATTCCATAGGCTGCCCGGATGGCCATTTTCCCGGATCCCGTGGGATCCCAGGCAAAGCCTACACGCGGGGCATAGTTGAATAGATGTCCCTGCAGGCAGCCGCGGGGTATGCCATTCACGCCACATTGCACGATACCGTCCTCGGGATTTTTGCCCGGCGCAGGAATGAGTGCTCCTTGCTGACCGGTCACGTTTCCCGTCACATCAAGCTGCGGCGCCGTCGCGGGGTTGTAGGCCGCGGGATCCCAGTTCCCGATCAGGTGGTTCTTTTCCCACCAGGTGCCAAAGAGGCTGATCCTGAATCCCAGATTCAGCGTGAGCCTCTTCGTGACGTGAAAATCGTCCTGGATATACGGCTCGAAGATTTTGTAGTTAAAGTGATATTTCGGCTGGGCGTTGGACTGGCTGTAGTTGGCCACGTAGCCCAGCAGGAAATCGGCAAAGCCGTTGCCCGTAGAAACCCCCGAGTCGCTGTCGAAGTCGAGATCGCCCCCCAGATCGGTATAGGCCAACTCGTTCTTTTCCGCATCTTCAAAGTATCCGCCCATCTCGAGGTGGTGCTTACCCCAGCTTTTTGAGATATTGTCGCGCAGGGTATAGGTCGGATTCGAGTTTTCCCAAGGGAAGGCGGTCGGCCCCTCGAAGAATCCTCCCCCATAAGCCCCGTTGGTGCCTATCGCGACGTCCGGAAGCTTGCCCCCAAAGTTCGGGAACAGGCCGGTCATGGTGAAATTCGGGCCCCGCGTCCACACCGCCGGGTTGGTATTGTTTTGGTTAATGTGGTCGGTGGTATAGGCGGCCGTAAACTCGTTGAGCAAGGTGGGCGAGGCGTTGGCCGTCAGCTTGGCGACTAAACCTACTCCCGGACCTTGAAAGTGCGTGCCAATGGTGGGAAAGCTGGCGTATCCCCACGTCACGGTGGCATTGGTTGTCTGCCAGGCGTCGTGCATGGCACGAAACGTCGCCCGCAGCTTGGAATTGATGTCATGATCGACGCGGATCAGTTCTTCGCGCCAGGTCGTGGGTTGGGGAACGTCGGCGGCAAAGAACGAATTCGCTCCCGAGCCGTAATTCGGCGCCGGAATCATGTTCATGAGTATCGCGGCGTTCGGATCAATATAGGGAATTTGGTTGTTCGGGAATGAATTTCCGGTATTCGGGTTGTAGGGGCAATCGGTAGGATTGGGGATGTTGCACTGGTCGTTGAAATTGCCTTCGCGGTCGGCGACCGAGGGTACCGGGCTGAAGAAAGAGTAGGGAACCTCTTCCCGGCGGAATTCCTGGGACCAGAAAAAGAAGGTGTGGTTTTTCCAAATGGGCCCGCCGAAGGTGTATCCGAAGTCATGCTTCTTATAGGAAGCTTTCTCGGTTCCGGGAATGTCGAAGTAGTTGTGCGCATTGAACATCTCGTTGCGCAAGAACTCGTACGCCGATCCATGGAACTGGTTTGTCCCGGACTTGGTTTCCACCTCGACCGTGCCCGATCCGTTCCGGCCATACTGCGCCCCGTAGTTGGAGGTTAGAACCTGGACCTCTTCGATGGCGTCCACACTCGGATAGAGGTTGAGCGTGGCGTTGCTGCCGTTGTCGAGATCGCTGCCGCCGTCGATTTCCCAGTTGTTGTATTCCGTACGCCCGCCATTGACACTGTAGTTAACGCTGCCCTGTACGCCCACCACTCCTTCATCCTGCCCGGTCTGATTGCTCACGCCCGGGACCAGGGTGATTAACTGCGTGAAGTTGCGGCCGTTTAAAGGCAGCTGCACCACTTCTTTGCCGGTGATGGCTCCGCCCAAGGTCGAGGATTGGGTGTCCACTTGCGCCAGCGTCCCGCCTTCGACGGTGATCTCGCTCGTCACGCTACCCACTTGCAACGCCACATCGACGCGGGAATTCGAGGCCACACGCAAGACAACGCCCTCGGCTTTATAGGTGCGGAATCCTTGCGCGGTGACCGTCAGATCGTAAGTGCCGGGCTGCATACCGGCAGCCACGTACTCCCCCGCCGAGTTGGTCACCTGTTTGCGAGTGGACCCGGTGGCCACACTTTTCAGGACCACGCTCGCGCCCGGCACCACAGCTCCGCTCGCGTCGCTGATCGTCCCCGTCAAAGAGGCCGTATCTTGCGCGGCCAGGCCGGGAACCAGAAGGAAAACGCCAAGGCACAGCCAAACTAGCTTCAGAATGGAGCTCTTCATCTGCCCCCCAACAGCGGCAAGGGTCTCGCCCCGCCGGCAGCTTGCTCTCCCCTAGCTCTTAATGGTCTTCGTGGCCTCGTCCCACCACACCGCCTTCTGGCGGAAGTAGGACTCATTCGCCATGTGGCAGGCCAAAGCCGCGTGGTGACCGAACACCGCATCCTCGACCACCGTCTGGCGCGACTTCACTGCCTGGAAGAATGTCCAGAGATGCGGCTTCATGTCGTCGTAATCGGGACCCCGGAACGATATGGCTTCGGGCATAGGTTCCTGGCCCATCTTGGGATCATTTTCCTCGTGCCACTGTTTTTCATAGGCGCTGCGCATGTCCTTCGGAAATCCGGAATCGTAGTAGCTCGGGGCAGAATCCTTGCCCGTCTGCGGCGTGTAGCTCAGTCCGAACTCGTTCACCTCCAGGATGCCCTTTGATCCCTGGAAGCGGTAGGTTTCCGCCATTTCGGTGCCTTGATTGAGCCGCATGTAGACGGGGAGGTGGCCGTAGTAATAAAGGGTGGCATGCACGTCGGGCATGTTGCGGCCATCCTTCCATCGCAGGATGCCGCCCACCGACATCGCCTGTTTGGGCGGTTCATTGATGCTCAGCATGAACATCATGCCGCTAATTAAATGCACCAGAAGGTCGCCCGCCAACCCCGTGCCGTATTCTCTCCAGCAGCGCCAGCGGGCAAAGGCGTAGGGATCAAACGGTTTTTTCGGGGCCGTGCCCTGCCAAGTGTCCCAATCCAGATTCTGTGGAGACAAATCCGGTGGGGGAGGATACTCCCAGGCGCCGGTGGGATCGTTGCGGCCCAGCCACCCTTCAACCAGCATCACGTCCCCGATCGTTCCTTGCGCAATCAGCTCTTTGGCCTTTTTGCAAATCAGCGAACTCACGCGTTGCGAGCCAATCTGCACAATGCGACCCGTCTTCTGTGCGGCTTCCACCATGGCGACTCCGTCGGCGGGGCTATGCGACATCGGCTTCTCGCAGTAAATGTCCTTTCCGGCGCTTACGGCATCGACCACCACCTGCTTGTGCCAGTGGTCGGGCACTGCGGCGACGAGGCAATCGATCTGCTTGTTCTCAAGCAGCTCCTGATAACGGCGCGTCACCGGCAAGTCTGGTTTGGAGGTAATCTCTCTGGCCAGAATGTGCCGCCCGTCGTAAAGGTCGCAGGCGGCGACGCATTCGATTCCCGGCAATTCGACGGAGTCCGCCAGCAGTCCCGATCCCTGCATGCCGATGCCGATGATCCCCATACGAAGCCGGTCACTTGCCGCCGTCGACTGCGAGGCCCAGAGTGGCTCCGGGTCGAGCAGCAATGTCTTGCCGGCCAACGATGCGCCGGCCACAGCGGCGCCGAGCCCGAGAAACTCACGACGCGAGTATTTGCTCATGCGATTGATCTCCGCGAGTCGTATCTTTGGTTGCCTACTGGTTCCGTTTCTTGACTGCCGCTTCCGCCAAGGACATCTGATCCCTGGGCGTGGTCTTTGCTCCACGCCTGGCTTCGCGGCCCTGAAATCCGTTTCCGTGGTCATCCGGCGCAACCACGTTCTCATCGAACAACCCACCATCGTGCTCGACGATATAGGAGCAGAGGCGGAAGGAATCGCAATCCGCGCCAGCCAGCTGCGCCAGGCGTTCCGCCGCCAGTTGCGCCGGAATGGCATCGATCACGAATTGCCACTCCGCGGACATCTCGGGTAGCTGGAGCACCAAGTCCCCCGCGTCCTCGGGAAGGTTCTGACCGATCAGCATGACGCCGGCGCCTAACTTCCGCAGATCTCGTGCCACCGCCAGATCCTCTTCCCGCAAGCGCCGCCCGTCGATCCAGATGCCAAATCGCAAACCTGCAGCCACCATCTCCTGCGGACCATGGCGAAAGCCGCCAGTTCCCATCGCGGTGGCGGGGGATTTCGCGCCTTCTTCCCACAGCAGGCGAGCTTCGTGGCAGCTCCCCAGACTCGAACCGCGGGCGAGAAAGTAGTAGCTCGCGCCGGGGGTAAGCCAGGAAGAGCGCGCGATCTGTTCCTGCCAACCTGCGATCGACTGAGCGGCCGCCCCGATCACGCCGGACAAAGTGGTGATCAAGGCGTCATCAAACGATCGCAGCGCGGTCCAGGCCAGGAGGCCGGTAGCGAGGACGAGGGTGGAGTAGGTGTTCACCGAGATAGCGTGATCGAAGGTGACTGGAACCAGGATCGGGATCTGCGCCTCCCGGGCAAGCGTTCCATTCTCGGCGTTGGTAACGGCGATGACCGTGGCGCCGCTCTCCCGTGCTTTGGCCAACAGACGAACGATCTCCAGGCTCTTGCCGGTGCGCGAGATGGCGACGATGACCGCATCGCGTGGCCATGCGGCAAAGTGCAGCAACTCCGCCGCATCCTGCAGGTACACCGGACGCGCACCTGCGGCAAACAGGGGGGCGGCGCACAAGGCAGCATGCCAACTGCTCCCGATTCCGGTCAAGTACACATGGCTCGCCCGACGGAGCCTTCCCGCCGCTTCTTCCAGCCGATGCCAGCCCGCTCCCCCGAGATAGCCCAGGGTTCGCTCGAGCTCATCGGGCTGGCGGAGGATGTCCTCAAGAAAACGGGTCATTCCCTAGTTCCTTACGAATCATTCCGCGAACCGGCCGTTTACTTGGCCGGGGTGACGACAATGTTGCGAAACACGACATGGCCGTCTTCGCTGCCTTGCAGGTAGATCGGTCCGGGCAACCCTTCGTGGCTATCGAGCGCGCCGCCGGTGATCCCAGGAATCTCCTGATCATTGATAATGGTCTGGCCGTTCTGAACCACGGTGACCATCCGCCCGACCAGGGTGATATCGAAGCTCTGCCAGACGCCGGGCCGGCGCGGCAATTCCGGCGACGGGGCGATAAAACCGTAGACCCCGCCGGTGTGGTGGCTGGGCGGCTCCTGCATCGAGTTGTCTTCGATCTGGACCTCGTAACGGCCGCGCAAATAAACCCCGCTGTTGGCATTGGGTCCACAGTTGAACTCGACGTGCAACTTGAAATCTTCGAACTTGGCCTCATGGATCAGCTCCGGGCCGCGTCCGGGACTGATCAGGGCTCCGTCTTCGACCTTCCATTGCGGCGATGATCCCGGCTTGTCCTCCCTCCATCCGCTGAGGTCCTTTCCGTTGAACAGCACCACCGGGTTTCCCCAGGTCGGGGTTCCGCTCCGCTTCAGAGCCGGTGCTCTCTCGCCGGTCCAGGGCCAGGGCGTTCCCGTGGGACCGGTGGTAGTTCCGGCCAGGGCTTTTCCCACCAGCTTTCCTTGGAACAGCATATCGTCGGGACGGTCTTCTTCTTCCTTCGGGGAGACGAAGGTAAGAATGCCATTCGAGAGTTCGGTTTTTGGGAGCGGTCGGGCATTGCCCCAGCGTCCCACCATTTGGGCTCGCAACTGTCCCGCTTCCTCGCGCAGTTCCAACCAAGAGGGATACTGGCGGTCGGGAGCCTGAAGGGTTAAGTCCCAACGCCCGAGAAACCCTGCGACCGACGAGTTGGCGGTATTGGAATCGGCTCCGAGCGGGGATGACAACATCAGGAGAGCGGCAAGAGAAACGGTCGCGGTCAGTTTCATAGGAATTGGGCGGAACACCAGTTTAGGAAACCGGTTTCCGAAACCGGTTTCTTGACCCACCTTTGTATGCATCCCGGCCGCGGTTGTCAAGCACTTTCATCCCCCATCCTGGGTTCGGGGCCCCGACGCGAGGGAAGGTCGATAGTCACTATCGGGCACGCTCGGGGCGGGGTAGGAGGCTGCCCCGCCGCCACCTGGACTGCCTGCCTGACTGCGCGTGGCCTTTGCCGGCGAATCGTGATAGCTTCGAGGGGCGGGGTAACCGCTTTCGGAAAGCGCTTTCCCCGAACCCTCGCCAACCGCCGGGGCAGCAGCCATGGCGCTGTCGAGGAACCCCGCGCGCCCCGAAGGTTCCGTGCTCGGAGGAAAGGAGAGGGGATGGGCTACACCATGCGCGAAGTGGCCAAACGGGCGGGTGTTTCCCCGGCCACGGTGTCGCGGGTGCTGAATAAGACCCAGTACATCGCACCCGAGACGGAGCGGCGCGTGCGCGAAGTCGTGCGCCAGCTCAACTACCACCAGAATGTTCACGCCCGCCGCCTGGCCACTGGCCGCAGTAATCTGTTTGGCCTAGTCATTTCGGAGATTGTCAATCCCTACTTCCCGGAGATCGTCCGGGGATTTCAAGCTGCCGCCTGGGATCGGGGATTTGACGTGCTGCTTTGTAACACCGAATACCAACCGCAGCGGGTCGAATCCGTCATGCGGAAGCTGATCGAGAGCGATGTGCGCGGCGTTGCCATCATGACTTCATCGCTCGACCAAACGATGACGACCGAACTCTTGGCGGCTGGCGTAGGGCTGGTTTTCTGCAACCTCGGACCTGCGGCCAAGCTCGTCAGCAACATTTCGATCGACTACCAGCACGGGATTGCGCAGGCCATTGAGCATGTCGTGGCGCTCGGGCATCAGCGTGCCGCGGTCATCGCCGGTCCTGAGGATAATCGTACGGCCATCACCATCAAGCGTGCCTTGGTCGAAGGGTTGGATCAACGCAAGCTGAATCCCACCCCGGTGCTGGAGAGCAACTATCGCGTGGACGCCGGTGCGTCGGCCGTGCGCGTCGTCCTTTCCCAGCCCGACATACCAACGGTCATCTTTTGCGGGAACGACCTGATTGCCATGGGAGCTATGAATGCGCTCGAGGAAGCGGGAGTTCGCGTCCCCGAGGATGTCTCCGTGATAGGCATCGACGACATTGCCTTTGCGTTTCTCGCCCGTCCTCCGCTTACGACCATCAGCGTTCCGCGGGAACGCCTGGGGACTGTGGCGTTTGAGGCCCTGGACAAGATACTGAAACTCAAGCGGAAACGCGGCGAGGAGTATTATCTGGGCACCGAGCTCGTGGTCCGCCGCTCGACCGCCGCCGCCCGCCAGCACCGCCTGCAGATGGCGGTTCGAGCGCGACCGATGGAACGTCTTCTCTCGGCCCCTTTTGAGCGTAGGCCTGAGCGATAGCCTGGGTTGGGACAGCAGGGAAGGAGGCGAACCGGTCGAAGAATCGTGGTCGGGACTACGGGTAAAATCGGTTGACAGATACCGCCGGCCACGGGGATAATTTAAGCTTACTATGCACTTCCGTCGATTTAGTCTTGTCCTCGATCACCGCTACTGGTTTAGGAGTGGCGGCCGGGGCGAGGCGCGTATCGGACAGGGAGGATCGAAATCCTGACTTAAAGGCGCCAAGCTTAGAACCCGAAGCCGCGACTCTTACGAGTCGCGGTTTTTCTTTCTAGGCACAAGCGCCAACCGCCATGGCAATCCATTGCGGCAACCATCGCAACCGGGAGAAGCTGCTCATGATCATCAACATGTGCGAGGGAGCGTCGGAACAAGAGATTCAGCATGTCGTCGATCGGGTGAAGGAGGCCGGATACCAGGCCCACGTCACCCGTGGAACCGAGCGCGCCATCGTCGCGGCGGTCGGTAGCAATGGTCGTCGTCACGAACTGCAGGCGCTTGCAGCCGCCCCCGGCGTAGCCGCCGTGGTGCCCATCGCCCAGCCGTTCAAGCTGGTCAGTCGTCAGGTGAAACCTGACGGGACGGTGGTTGCGGTCGGGGGCGTGCGCATCGGAGACGGCAACTTCGTCGTTATCGCGGGTCCGTGTTCGGTCGAATCGCGAGAGCAGTTGTTTTCGACCGCGACCGCCATCAAGGCCGGGGGCGCTCACTTGCTCCGTGGCGGAGCCTACAAGCCGCGCACGTCGCCTTACGAATTTCAGGGCCTGGGCTTGGAGGCGCTCCAGCTGTTGAGCGAGGTGCGCCAACGGACCGGCCTACCGGTGGTCACCGAAGTGATGAGCACGGAAGACGTGGATCTGATTTCCGAACACGCCGACATGCTGCAAGTGGGCGCCCGCAACATGCAGAACTTCGCGTTGCTGCGTCGACTGGCGAAAACCAGGATGCCGATCCTGCTCAAGCGTGGTCCTTCGGCCAGCGTCAAGGAATGGCTTTTGGCCGCGGAGTACCTACTCGCCGGTGGCAATTCCGGGGTTGTCCTGTGTGAGCGAGGCATCAAGACTTTTGAAACCGAAACCCGGAACACCCTCGATCTCGCTTCGCTTGCGCTGGTACGGGAACTGTCTCACTTGCCAGTGGTCGCTGATCCCTCCCACGGCACCGGCCGGCCCACGCTGGTTGCGCCGATGTCGCGGGCGGCGGCGGCTCTCGGTGCCGACGGCATTATGGTCGAGGTCCACCCCTGCCCGGAGCGCGCCCTTTCCGATGGCCCTCAATCGTTGGACTTCGAAGGCTTCTCGCGCCTGATGCGCAGCTTGGCTGAGCCCTTACGCGCGGTAGCACACGGGTGAGGGAAGATGCGGGCCTTAGTCGCGGACGGCTCGGTCGGAAATCTGGAGCGCACGATCAATAATCGCAAAGCCTTCCCGGAGCTCTCCTTCGGTAATCGATAGCGGAGGATTCGTGAAGAAGGTGTTCCAGCGCACAAACGTGTACAACCCTTCTTGCCGGAAGAACTGTCCGAGAGCGGCCATTTCCTCGGAGGTGCCGTTAAAAGGTGCGAGCGGTTCGCGCGTGCGCCGGCTGCGAATGAGTTCCACAATGCCAAACAGGCCAATGGAACGTACCTCGCCGACCGAAGGATGATGCTCACGGAGATCGGCGAGCATCTGCTTCATGAGCGTTCCCATAGCGCGCGCGTTTTGGATCAAATGGTCTTCTTCGTAGACGCGGATGGTTGCCAGGGCGGCAGCACAGCCCATGGGATGGCTGTTATAAGTAAGTCCTCCGTAGAAGACGTTGTCCTCAAAATGCTTGCGAATGAAGGGACGCATGCCCACGGCGCCGAGCGGGAGGTAGCTGCTCGTCAACCCTTTCGCCATGCTGATCAGATCGGGCACCACCTTCCAGTGGTCCACGGCGAACCACTCCCCGGTGCGGCCGAAGCCGGACATGACCTCGTCTGCGATCATCAGGATGCGGTACTTTGTGCACAACGCCCTGACGCCTTGCAAATACCCCTCAGGCGGCACGAGAACGCCGTTCGTGCCAGTCACGGGTTCGAGGATGAAGGCGGCGATGGTCGATGGTCCTTCGAGCTGGATGACTTCCTCGAGCAGCGCCAGCGCTTGCTCGGCTGAATCCCAGCCGCGCCGAATTCCGTGATAAGGATCGAGGACGTGAACCACGCCGGGGATGCCCGGCTCGTTGGCCCAACGCCTTGGGTCGCCGGTCAGCGACATGCTTCCCGCCGTCGCCCCGTGATAGGAGCGGTAGCGGGCAAGAATCTTTTGCCGGCCGGTTACTAAGCGCGCGATCTTGATCGCATTCTCATTCGCCTCAGCGCCGCCGTTGGTAAAGAAAAACGTGTCGATGTCCCCCGGGGTGATTTCGGCCAGCTTGGCGCCAAGCCTTGCGCGCGGCTCGGTAGCCATGAAGGGGTTGGCGTACGCCAGCGTGGCCGCCTGTTCGCTGATGGCTTGGATGACACGGCGATCGCCATGGCCGATGTTGACGCTCATCAACTGGCTGTTGAAATCGAGGAAGCGCTTTCCTGCCGGCGTCCAGAAATAAACCCCCTTGGCACTTGCCACCGGAATGGGATCTACCTTGGACTGCGCGGACCACTCATACAGGGTGTGCTTTTTCGCCAGAGCGATCATCTCCTCGCCCGTCATACTTCTTGCCACAGTGTCAGTAGCCATACTTTTCTCCCCACAGACAGGGTACTTGCTCCCCATCCCCCATCGAGATCCGTCCCCTGCACGATAGGCGTACGTCGTGAATTCGGCGTGGCCAAATCTCATGCTCGGTTGCCAGAACCTAGCCATGCGAATTATACCGGACGGTACAGGAGGTTCCCGAAGCAGGCATTTGACTTGCCCGCCGACCGAATCACGACCATGGCCGTACGCGGGACGCCGGTCTTTTCCTACGAAATGCACCGCCAGGGAGAAGCATGCTCCTCTGGGGAAGGACAGCAGGAGGAAAGGGAAGCGCTCGGACTCCAAGACCCCAGCCCACGTCCGTACTCTACAAAGGGGTGCAAACCGACTTCACTTCGGTGAACAGTTCCAACACTTCTCGACCCATTTCCCGGCCCCAGCCTGACTGTTTGTAGCCGCCAAATGGCATGGCAGCGTCGAATATGTTGTAGCAGTTGATCCACACCGTGCCGGCACGGAGTTGGGCAGCGAGACGGTGAGCTTTTGAAATATCCCGCGTCCAGATTCCTGCGGCCAAACCATACATGGTGTTATTGGCTTTCCTGATCACCTCCGCCGGCTCGGTGAAGGGAATCGCCGTAACCACCGGTCCGAAGATCTCTTCCTGCACGACCTTCATCGTTTCGTTCGTGTTGACGAGCACCGTGGGCTTGACGAAGTAGCCTTGGTCACCGTGGCGTTGCCCGCCGACTACCGCCTTTGCTCCTTCGGCGAAGCCTGATTCCAGGTAGCCGCAAACCCGATTCAGTTGTTCCTCAGAGACGAGCGGACCCATGTCGGTGGCTGGCTCCCACCCAGGGCCGATGTGAATCTTCTGGGCCAGCGCGGATACGCCATCGACCACTTTGTCGAAAATCGGTCTTTCGACGTAGAGGCGCGAACCCGCGCAGCAGCACTGGCCATGGTTGTAGAAAATCGCGCTTGCCGCCCCGGGGATTGCCTGATCCAAGTCGCTGTCACGGAAAACCACGTTCGGCGACTTACCGCCTAGTTCGAGCGACACTTTCTTCAGGTTTCCGGAGGCGGCCCGCAGAATGAGTTTTCCGACTTCCGTGGATCCCGTGAAGGCAACTTTGTCTACGTCAGGATGCCCAGCCAGCGCCGCTCCCGCCGTCTCACCGTATCCCGGGACGATATTCACCACGCCGTCCGGGATTCCCGCCTCCTGAACCAGCTCGCCCAAGCGCAGGCAGGTGAGCGGAGTTTGCTCCGCAGGCTTTAGGATCACGGTACATCCCGTAGCCAGAGCCGGCCCTAATTTGTAGGCCACCATGAGCAGCGGGAAATTCCAAGGCATGATCGCGCCCACGACTCCGACGGGCTCGCGCTGGGTATAAGCCAGATACTTCGTCCCCGGCGCGGAAATGGAAATCGTACTGCCTTCCACCTTCGTAGCCCAGCCGGCCATGTAGCGCAACACGTCCACGGAAAAGGGCACGTCTGCGCTGCGGGCAATCTTGAGAGGCTTCCCGTTGTCGAGGGTCTCAAGTTCAGCGAATTCGTCCAGGTGTTTCTCGAGCAGATCCGCAAGCTTCCAGACCAGACGCCCGCGTTCCGATGGGCTCATCTTCGGCCAGGGGCCGGTTTCAAACGCGGCGCGCGCTGCCTTGACGGCGCAATCGACATCCTCGCGATCACCCTCGGCCACCTGCGCCAGTACCTCGCCGGTGGCTGGGTTGTAGCTAGGAAACGTCTTGCCTGAGGCTGCCTCCACCCACTTTCCCGCAATCAGCATCTTGCGACTTTGCTTGACGAAACGTGTGGCTTTGTCCTTGCGGTCTACGCTGGGGGGTGCCGTTGCCATCCTCTCCTCCTTCTGGGTTCTGAGCCGGAATCTTCCCCTTTCCCTTCCAACGAGGCAGCGAGTATACACCGGGTCTCGCCTCCGGCACAGTGACAGGAGCGAGTCTTGACTCGCAGCGAAAAACTCAATCCTCGGATCTTGTGGGTGCCTCCTGCCGAAGTGTATGATCCGGTGCTGGCATTTGATGGGCGTGGCGGACAAACAGGGAGAAAGCTAAGATATCCCTCAGCCGATTGTCTTTTAGTGCAAGCCAGCTGAATTCCTGAGGTGACGCGAACCCCATGAGAAAAACCAGCCTCGTCCCTTGCCTTCTTTGCTGTCTTGGCGTGCCTGCCGTTCTCATTTCCCTTGCTCCCCTTTTCCTCCATTCCGAGCCTACGACTCCGGTCCAACAGCCCATCAGTTCCTCGAGGCAAAACAGCAACCCCGATCGGGCACACGATGCAGGTGAGAAGGAACTCGCCGCTGCCGCCATAGAGTTCCCTCCACCATTCCAGACTCCATCCGACGTGCCGTTTGCCGAGGAGACTGAGGGTCATAGACTGGGGGCGTACTCGCTGGGAATGCTATTTCTGCCTCTGTTCGCAGTT
>Ga0187783_10002994_pt1 | contig 12470 bp, 13 predicted proteins | sample 1015_SJ02_MP02_2_FD_132471 | JGI IMG/M metagenome (GOLD analysis project Ga0187783, IMG submission 132471) | Tropical peat soil microbial communities from peatlands in Department of Meta, Colombia - 1015_SJ02_MP02_20_MG | ecosystem: Environmental > Terrestrial > Soil > Wetlands > Peat | place... | reverse complement strand
TATCTGATACTTACGGAAGATGCGCCACCACTCGTCATGGTAGCCGTACCGGATGCGATAGACCCATTCCACTGTGTCCGGTTTGGCATCGAGCGATGCAGTAGACGTTGCGGCCTGCTGAGTGTGCCCGGAATTGGGAGTGAGAAGAGCGAGCAGGACGAACAAGAACACGGAAAAGACAACGCTACGGCGCAAGAAAACGAAACGCATTGATCCCTCCACAGTACTGAGTACGCTGGCCCCGGCGACGAGGACATCATGAATCCGCATTGCTATACGCGCGGAGCCATTTATCCTGGATGAAGTAGGGAAGCCTCTGTCAGGGTTGCGCGGAATCAGTTGACCACCATCGAGTTCGTACTCATTCATCTCAGTAAGCGGGGGCGAATATGCGTGAACGCTGATGGCCGGGGCGAGCGAGATGTTGCGGACGTCATGCGCGTAATCGGGACCGAATGCGCGGGGTTTGCCGGCACGCACTACGTGAGCACGCCCATCAGGACGGTGCTCCTCGAGAACCCCAGTCGCCACGACGAAGGCGCCCGAGGACACGCCGTGGTCGTGGAAGCCGGTGGATTGCCCTGGCAGCCAGCTAATTACCCACACATCATAGTCCGGCCCGTGGTGCAGCCGCTCGTACCAGCGCCGATCAGCGCGCAGGCGCACCCGTTCGCTCCATCCATCGGACAACGCGAACGCCGCGACGATGTTGGCAAGCTCGTCGGGTGTTCGCGAGACCGTGTCGGGTATGCGAATCGTCACTTTCGATGCGGTTCCAGGCTTGCGCGCGAGTCGTGTATTTAACGCCATGGCAATCTCCCATCCGCACAAAGAAAACACAGGGCGGTTCTCCCGAACCGCGAACTAGTAGCAATCGGACACCGCCTCGCCCATGGATGGAACACAGATGGCCCTTGGATGGGTTTCTCTTAACGACGGCCTGAATGAGAACCAAATCCAGGAGCAACAATTAGCCACCGGTTGCAACGACCTACTCTTATCGAAGACATGCTTCCTTTTCTTCGGTCGATTTACAGGCTTCCCCCGTACCGCACGTGACTGCACAGTCGCAGTGTCCGATCCCGAATGAATAGGCTACTGCGGCATGGCTCCAATGATCTGCAAGGATATATCGATATTGTAAAGTAATATAATTGACATAATAGAGATTACAGCATAATTTTATCGTTTTCAAATGCTTTGGCCCAATTGACCGCATTCGCTCAGGCATACTCCAAGAGCAAATGAACCGACCGGGCCATGTTCCAGGCTCAAATGTTGAGCAAGGCAACCGGTCCCTTCGGGCTCGGATGGCCGCGACCATCAAACACAGGCCGGAAGTTGAATTTTATCCCTGTTTTATCCGTGAATAGAGTGGGAAAGCAGAGCAAGCAGGGGACGTGTAGTTCTGAAATTACATGATTTTACTAGGGTTCTTGATCTTATTTTGCGACTGCGTACCCGCGCGAATCTGCCGCAATTCCCCTCATAACCTAAAGGTCGGTGGTTCAAATCCACCCCCCGCAACCAAACATCTCGGTTACAAGTCAGCGGCTTGGGAGTCTCGATCTCCTGAGCCGTTTTTATATAATCGCAGCGATGCATTTGCTAAAGCGTGTGCGATGCCATACGCCGCCGCGAATCCGCGAGATACTAACGGTGGAGAGATCGAACCCTGCCGTAGTGACAACAGCACAGCTCGCAATGCCATGTTCGGGTAAGCTACGGGATTTATGTAGTGATTCTCGCGTTTGGTCTCGGCATTCGTGGTCGCTCGGCAACCGGTTCTTTTCCGCGCACCTGCGAGGACTTCGGCCGCGTTAGCGAATCGGCGACCCTAAGCTCTCTAACAAGAGTGGACGGAAGATTTCGCAAGATCACGCCTGGCATAGAAACGTTACCCCACGAAGCGAGCTGAGATGTTTTCTGTCGTAGCGACTTATCCTGCCGCCAGTGCAGCTGTTTGTCTTGAATGAAATGTCAACCACCGGATTGGAAGCAATTGCAGTATTGCTGTTGGACGAATGGAGAATCTAGACAATAGTCTTCCGTTTCGACGAAAGCGCTGACAAAAGGAAAGCTATCCGCATTCAACAACCTTTAATGCAGTTTATCCGATTTTGACCGTGATCAAATTCATTCAAGACAACTGATGAGGAGCGGCTAAAAGTTATCGGTATCCTACTTCGGAGCTGATCTTGAAAACTGATAAACCGCGCCTTTACGCTACTATTGCTATTTTTTCCGTGCTCTCGGTTTCCGCCGGGATCAGCCAGAACTCTCGTGAAATTCGTCTTCCTACGGGTAAAAGCTTCACGACCCCTGTCCCAGGCTTCATCGCCAGGACCAACAGCTACCCTGGTGCGATTGCGTTAAGTCCGGACGGTCGTTATGCCGCATTACTGAACCAAGGTTACGGCACAGTACAAAGCGGGCTACGACAGTCGATTGCACTGCTTGATCTCAGCAACAACCAGTTGCGTGATTTTACCGATGACCGCCTGCCGGCAGATGAGAAAGCAACGCAACAAACTTACTTTATTGGGCTTGCTTTCTCGACGGATGGCAAATACTTGTACGCATCGATGGCGTCGGCGACGAAGAATGGCATAGCCGTATACAAATTATTAAATGGCGAAGTTGTTCCCGACCGCTTTATCACGGTCCCTCCACAGCGAATCGCCCGGGGCAAGGTTGTCATTCTTGATTCCGGCACCGAGCCCGCAGGCACTGCACCGGCTTATCCCGCGGGGTTTGCTGTTCTGAGCTCTCGCAAAGGCGATCGACTGCTGATAGCCGACAATTTGTCGGATAACGTCACTCTGATCGACGTTACCTCCGGCCGAATTTTGAAATCGATTGACGTCGGTGACAGCAAGTACGTCCCTGCGGCGTATCCCTACACCATAATTGTCAGTCGGACTGGCAAAAAAGCGTGGGTCAGTCTGTGGAACGCATCTTCCGTTGCGGAACTGGATCTTGCAAAAGGAAACGTTAAGCGTCGCATTCCACTCTGGCGGTCTTCTGATCCCGTGACGTCAGGCACTCATCCAACCGCCATGTTGTTGAATCGAAGCGAAGACATTTTGTACGTCGCTATCTCGAATGCAGGGGCAACTATCGATGATGGGGTCGCAGCAGTAGACCTGAAATCGGGCGCTGCGCATCGATGCTACCGCGCAGCTTTAGACAGCAAGGAGAAACCGGGTGCCACATCGATCGCGATCGCTTTATCGGGCGACGAGACCCGTCTCTATGCCGCTGCCGCCTCACTGAACGCGGTTGCGGTATTTAATATCAAAAATGAAAACGCGGCTGATCCGGATGATGAACACTCAACTGATCCGGATGATATCGTGCAAATGCCCATTGGTTTTGTTCCAACAGAATGGTATCCGAGCGCTCTAGCTATCACCGGGAACAATTTGCTAATTGCCAGCGCCAAAGGCGAAGGCAGCGGGGCGAACAATATGCAAGCTACGATGCACACAGGACTGCATCCGGACGATACCCACCCGTATATTCCCACATTGATCGGCGGATCGATCCAGAGGCTGCCACTGGCGGAGATTGAAGACAACCTGGTTTCCTACACAATGCGGGTGGAGGAAAGCAATGGCATCCACACGCAACCTCAGAAGTTCGAGTTCGCCTCCGGCAACAACCCGATCAAGCATGTAATTTACATTCTCAAAGAAAATCGAACGTATGATCAGCTCTTCGGCGACCTGGGGGTGGGCGACGGCGATCCCTCATTGACGATGTACGGCGCCGACATCACGCCGAATCAACACAAGCTTGTCTTGCAGTTCGGGGTGCTCGATAATTTTTACGATAGCGGAGAGGTTTCCGCGAATGGTCACCTCTGGTCTGACGGGTCGGCCACGTCCGACTACATGGAAAAGATTTGGCCCATCATTTATCGCAAGAGCGAACGCCCGCAAAACCCTGGCAACCCCCTTGACCAAGGCATTCCTCTGCTAGACGACCCCGGAACTGGTTTTCTTTGGGACAATCTGGCTAAGCATAATTTTACCTACCGCATCTACGGAGAAATGCTGGAAGCCAATTGGTGCAAAGATGAAAAGGTGAGTTCCCCAGGAGAGGACACGCCATCGTCGAATTCAGCCGCATGTCCGTCTGCTGTTATCAAGCCGGGGGAACCGCTGCCGCCAAGCCTGAGCAACCCCAATGGCGGCCCCAGCCCATGGCCCTGGCCAATTCCCAGGCTAAAGATTGTCCGTCCTACAAAAGAAGCGCAACGGGACCACATCGATCCTTTGTACGCAGATTTTGACATTGACTATCCCGATCAATTCCGCGCCGACGAATTCCTTCGTGAGTTCAACGAATTTGTGAAAGCTCGGGGCAGCGCGAAGGAATTGCCGCAATTCATCGAAATGTGGTTACCGAACGATCACACCGGTGGAACACGAGCCGGTAAGCCTACGCCAAGGGCTTCGGCGGCCGATAATGATCTTGCTGTCGGACGCGTAGTCGATGCGGTGTCGCACAGCCCGTACTGGAATGACACTGCTATCTTCGTGGTTGAGGATGATGCGCAAGATGGCGCCGACCATGTCGATGCCCATCGAACGGTTGCATTGGCGATCAGTAAGTATTCGCCTCATTCGGAGAAACCTTTTGTTGACCATCATTTCTACACAACGGTCAGCATGGTACACACCATGGAGGAATTGATCGGACTTCCTCCGATGAACCTGTTCGACGCGCACGCGCCAATCATGGCGGCCTTATTTACTGGGCCCGGAACACAGCCGCCCTTTGAAGCTGATTACGCAAGCCTTCGTAGCGGACTGCTCTATAAAATGAACGACAAGAATGCACCCGGCGCCAAGCAATCGGCTAAGATGGATTTCTCTCGTCCTGACGCGAACAACGCGCAAGAACTGAACACCATTCTTTGGGAGGACGCTAAGGGGAATCAATCTGTCTCTTTACGAAGGTAAGGATTATCGCGCCGACACTATTGCGCGTTCTCCTGCCTGATGGACGCTCTGCCCGAGCAGAAATGTCGCATGAACTCCGATTCGGGGCATGGTTCAGACCGTGCGGAGAGCGGGTTGATTGCACCGAGCCCCGGCCTCGAGCTAATCCTAGGTAAATCTTGCCCATACAAAGCCTCGACAACTGCAGGGTGCGTTTTCGGATGGACTCCGAAATCCAATAGAATAATGAGAGCTCACGTTTCTTGTCCATTGGGCTAATTCGTTCCAAGCATGAGGTGCAACGCAGGCAGGTCGCAGCATGAATTTCAACGCAGCTTGTCGTCCGCCTTATGTGATGCGCGTGTTGTCCGACATGGTAGATCTTTAGGAGTCTTTTTCAGTGGACGATGTTGACCGCGACTGCTGGGGTGATCGAGTAGCTGGTGTTCTTGCCGGTAGGCAAGATGCGCGTGCCGAAGATTACTCCGACTTTACTGTTGAAATTGTATTCAATGGCGGGAGCCAAGCCAAAGTACTGACTCGTGCCTGAATTGATCAGAATGGACTGGCTGGGATTCGAAATGCTGTACCCGGTCACGGGAGTGTTGTACTGGTGCCGATAAACGGCATCCCCGGCGAGAACCCAGTGGCTCGTGACGCTATATTCTCCAGCTAGGTCTAGCAATAACGCTGCGCCAGGGCTGGCGTGGCCGTGGAATCCCTGGCTGGTGCCGTAGACACTGGCACCTTCGATGTTCACCGATTTGGAGAATGCCTGCGTGACATTAAAGCGAGTGCGTAGAATGCGGCCGTTAGGCATCCAGAAAAAGGTCTGCGTGTAAACTCCGAGGGTGGTGGTGTAGGCGCCGGCGCCAAAGGCGTCGCTGGGGCGGTCGAGGCGGTCGTACTTTCCCGTCGGGAATGTTTCCTGCACGTTTACGGAAGTCGTTGGAATCCAACTCCCCTCATGAAAGAGATGGAGACGATATTGCCCCTGAACGGTGAGATCACCTATGCCGATGCCGGCACTGCCCGGGCCATTGCTGGGTTCGTTGTACCCGAATGTGGGAAGCAAGCCGACGGTGAATTTGTTGAGGAGGCCATAATTGATGTAGGTAAGCGAGCCGTAACCGTTTACATGAGGAGAACTGACACGAGTTCCGCTGGAATTGTAGAAACCTTGTGTCATCACGTCATAAATGTAGGGCTCAATTAACAGATGTCCGGGCGGGAGAGTGCCGGCATTGGGGGCCAGCAGCGGGCCGGTCCACCACGCATCGTTGAGAGACTCGCGGGAGCCAGGGGAGGGCGTCGATCCCTGGGCGGCGGCCAAGCAAACGAGAGAGAGCAAAGCAATAGTATTTTGAAGCACTCTCAACACATTCAGCTCCGTTGGATGGCCTCTATGCGCTAGTTCGTTCTCTTGGAGATGCTTGTCGACTCGCCTTGCCAAGGAAATAGACTGGAACACCGATCGCGAGAAGCCCCAGGCCCACCGACGCACCTCCCGGCCGCTCGACCATGGTGCTAAATATGACTCCCGCTGCCGTGGCGCAGAATAGCAGGGAGAGCCACGGATATCCCGGAACAGAAAAGAGGCGCTCCAGTTGCGGCTGAGTGCGCCTAAGGACTAAGAAGGCAGCGACCGCCAATCCATAGAAGGTCCACGCAGTGAAAATGACATCAGTGAAGAGCTGCTGATAGCTCCCCAACGCGGCCAGCGTAGCTGCCCAAACGCCCTGCACTGCCAGGGCCACTATCGGTGTGTTGTGACGGTTGCTCAGACGCCCGAAAGCTCTCGGAAATACGCCTTCGCACGCCATGGCATAGTACACACGAGGGTCCGTCAATATCATGTCGTTCAGGGGCCCCAGGACAGAAATGAGTATCACGACGATGTCTTGCACGAGTTTCCCACTGCGAATCCCAATGCAACTGATGGTAGTGAGCGCAACGATGCTAAGTATGGTTAGCAACTTCATCTCGATCATGGTTAGTGGTAGTACTTGGCCCGCATACAGCCCGAACGCGACTCCCAATGCGGCGATACTACCTGAGTGAGTCATCACCAGAAGCGCCCAGGCGTACAGGAAAGCGAGAAGGGGCCCAGAGGCCTGCCACCGGTAGGTACATAGACCACCAGTGCCCGGGAAGATCGACCCTATCTCTGCAAGGGACATGGCGCCGAAGAGTGTCAAAATCCCGACGACGACCCAAACCAGCAGAACGGCCGCTAGTGAATGAAGTTGAACGGCAATCGCACTCGGAATGAGAAAGATTCCTGACCCAATGATTGTGACAATCGCGACAGCATCGAAGAGATTTAACCCCTTCCGTAAGCCGCCTACAGGCATGGTCTGGTTCGATGTCTTCAAAGCGGTCTTAGAGTATCTTGCGAAATATCCTCTGGGTTTTGATGAGTTCGTATCCGTTGGTTGTATAGAATCGGTGTGCCCGTTTGCGCACAATGTTGCAATTCACCGAGATGGCTTGGCACCCCAAGTTTTGCGCCCACTCCTCTGCGGCAGCGAGTAATACTTTCCCGATTCCGCGACACCGGGCATTCTCGTCGACAACTAACCCACTGACTTCGGCAAAACCGTCTAACTCAACTGCCCGGAAAACGAATGCACCAATCCAGCCCGCGACTTGTCCACCGTCAAGTTCGGCAACAAACACGCCATAGTGGTTGGGGTCTTGCATATGGCTGAATCTCTGGTGAATCTCCTCCGCTGTGCACTGATATCCAAGTTGCCTAGCAAGATCAGCCATTCTTTCATAGTCGCTTGGTTGAGGTGTCCGCACGCCACGAATGGAGGGTGGTGCACCCGGATTGAGATCGACGGTCATTTAGATCGAGATTTGAGGCCGCTTCTGCAGCCAGCGTCTCAAGTCTGTGTATTTCTTCTTTGGTCTAGAGTTTGGCTGTGTGTGTCGTTCGATATAGGAGAGGGCCACCGTCGGCCCTCTCGCTGCGCTCGATTCGACGGGGAACACAAACAGATTCAGTTTCGAGAATGAATCACGCAGCTAAGTATTGTCTTGAATCTATGTGACGGTTACCTACCGATACGGCCGAGCGCTACACGAATATCCATTCAAGATCAGGACTTGCGGGAGTCGGGACAGGCCTGAGCTCATCGAAACTTAGATCAAGCAAATTGTGCGGTATCCTTCGAGCAAACTTCTCGCGACGATCGAGCCTCCACATCGACCGACGCAAGCACGAGAAGATGGGCTGGAGAAGTAGATTGAGAACAACGCCATGTTTTTGCCAATCTGGTCCCCTGTACCTCTCATGGCAGCGCAACACCGGGCTGACCTCCTCCGAAAGGCATGTGGCTAAACGGAATATCTGCGCACCACGAGTGAAATCGGTAAGCCGACCATAAACATGTGCACGGCGACATCCCTAACGAGTTTTGCTATCGGTGGAAGCGCAATTTCTACGTGATAGGCGGAGATGGGCAGCACGATGTAATACATAAAGATGTAGACCACAACTCCGTAGAGCAGTCCCGATGGAATAGGGTGCTTTATCAGGAACTTCAACTTGCGGCTCACCAGGTAGAAAACTGCCGAAGCTGCGGTGGCAATTAGAAAATGAAAAACCGCTCCCAGCGCCGCCGTCGCCAGCCCTCTTTGAAAAGAAGACATTCCTAACAGTCCGCCAGCGATGGCCTGCAAGAGATGGACGGGACTCTTCCCCTCCAAACCAGATTCCACGAGTGCGGCCCTTATATCAAGCGATCCTGATAGCAAGCCAGCCCATCCAATGGCCCTGTAGACCTGAGAGTGTCGTGTCAGAGACGAAGAGCAAGTTGAGTTCGTAGAGCGATGCATAGATTTGTTCTACGCGGCCTCAAGCAAAGCCATTCTTTGATGCAAAAACTGTGCACAACCTGCTATCCTAGGCGCCAGCTAGTCGTCTGAGAATCAGCACGTTGCCAAAAAAAGATCGAAACTCCCGGTTTCGCAGAATCACGCCAGTGCCTTTGCTATCTCGCTCGTGGTGAAGCCTCGAAGCAAACTGCAGGGCGGCATCAATCGCCAGGTAAGAACTGGAGTCGAGAGATTCATGCCTTCGACTCTAAGTCCCCGGATTCGGGCCGGCGATCGAACTCCATGAAGCAGCAATCGAACCTCAGTGCTCGGACTTCGTACTCCATACCACCATCACACGAGAGAATTTCCATTCTCCGTCTTGTTCACGCTGCAAAACCCGCAGCAGTTTGCCGTGCACTTCCTCTACTGGCTTATTCGCCGCTTCGCGGAATCCTGCATCGAAGAGTCCCCATTCAAATGTCCAATCATCGACGACGCGAACATCCCGTGTATCGGATTTGTAGCTGACGATTTCAGATCCGGGCGCATTGGCGAAGGAGCGAGCGTCGCTTGCGTAAATCGCTGCCTTACCTACATCGACAGGGCCCTCGGGTTCCAACCTCACCGCATCGTCCGTCCACTCTTGTTGGAGAGCTTTAGGGTCGTCGAGTAAGGTGATTCGTTCGTCCAATCGATGTAGTTTTTCAATGCCGGCCAAAGCAAGGTGTTGGCTGCCGGATGCAACAGGCAAAGAAAAGGTCAGCTTGAGGTCTCTTTCCGTTCCCATGCCGAGGCCAAACGCGAGAATCACTCCATAAATCCCGTAGCTTCGCATGATGGACGGTTTAGCGGAACTCGTCTTCCGGCGGTTTGGCAAGCCAAAGCCTTGAATAGTGTTCTAATGGCTAAGAATGAACCGCGGATGAAGGCGTTGTATTGAACGTATTTGACACGCTTGCAGAACTGGCTATCCTATCTGGGGGATGGTCGTCTAAACCAGCATGTCGCCGACGATCGAATCACGATTTCGCAAGATCACGCCTGGCATAGAAACGTTACCCCACGAATTCAGCTTGCCGCGGCATCGCCATCTTCGTGCCTACGCCACAGTTGTATTAGCGGGTGCCTTTGAAGAGTCGGGATATAACGGTCGTATCCACGCCACAGCTGGGGATGTGCTCATTCACTCCGCGTTGGATTGTCATGGAAATCAGATGGTCTCAGCGGGAGTCAAGCTGGTAAGGCTTGATTGGGCGGACGACAACGGTATCGGCGGACTCTATCATTTGGACGATGTGGATGAACTCGCCAAAACGGTCGAAAAGGATGTAATCGCAGCGACGCATTTGCTAAAGCGTGCTTTGTGCGAAAAGCGACTACCCTCCCGTGGGCAAAAAAATGATTGGCCGGATCTGTTGTTGTCCGACTTGACAAGAAATGCTTCGACAGAGATTGGTATGTGGGCGGAACTAAACGGTCTGGCGCGCGAGACAGTATCTCGCGGATTCGCGGCGGCGTATGGCATCGCACCCTCTGTCTTACGTGCCGAATTACGAACTCGTTCTGCCTGGCTTCGCATTACAAGAGGGTTCGCGCCCTTGTCGAGGATCGCACTGGAAACAGGTTTCGCCGACCAGGCTCACATGACGCGGTGGATACACCGCGTCACTGGCGTCTCGCCTGCGGTTTGGCGGCGGAATCAACAACTGGCACAGACGTCCTGAGTGTTGGTGTCGGCCCAGTGGACCTTCCTTGAGCGATCGCAGCAGGTGTTCGTTCCGCATCGTGGACATGAAGGCTGCACAGTAATAGACGCAACTGTCTACGCTGGGTTAACCACGCTCTTAGTTGCCTATGGTTATTCAGGATTACAATTTCACCGGTCCGACTGAAAGGACCTGGCGAGGGTCAGTATCGCTAAACTTCGCGCCGCGGGATTCACTGACCTACGTTATCCAAATGCACATCCTTCAATTCCACGATCTCCTTGATTGCGATCGCGCGGGTCCCGTTCCTTTCGTACATCGTGCCGCTTGCCCGCACGCACTTACCCAAGAACGGCAACAACCTTTCCCGCTGACGTTCGTCTGGCATTTTCCCGGAGATAGGCAGAAATAGATCGCCATCCTTGGTGAGAATGACGAGTGGCGAGCCCTTCCTCGCACAAGCCAGCAAACATTTCAGACTCAAGTGCGTTGCAGTCGCCTCGAGATTTTGGATCGGACAAGCAACGTCCCGAACCAAACCTTCAATGGTGACATTTGACTCATGTGATGACACTTCGCTGTTCGCGCCGTTGTTTACGGTTTGGGATAATGCGGGAATTGAGCTCAGACCCGAGCTACAAATTAAACAAACACAAAACAATCGATTCATTCGGCTGCCCCCATGTCGCAACGAGTTGTTGCGCTTCGTCAACTCTAATGATCTCGGCACTGGATTGGCCAGTCTTGAACGCAAGTGATCTTCTGCGCATTCAGCAGGCCTCACGATGATTAAGAAATAATACGGATCCTCGTTGGTAGTAAGTGGGTAGCACCTATTTATTTAAGGATGTGGACACAATAATTTGTGCATCACACTCGGAAATGTCTCGAACTGCGATAACATTCTATCTTTCCCGCCCTACTGATTCCGCTTTCGAGCGTATCAGGACCCCCGTTCATCGGAAGTGCGTTAGAAGTGGGTTATAGGTTTTATTGGGAAGGATCGCGTATCGCGTGCGGTCAGCTGTGAACGGTGCTGGAAGAGTTGGGCAAAACGTGGGCAAAGAATCGACACCGAATAAGGTTAACTTCAGGAGTCAGCCGCGCCTATCCGTCCGAAATGGTCAGGATCGCGCAATGCATCGTGCGCGTGATGCGGAATCCAAGACGGCAGTATAAACGGATGGCACTGACGTTGTCTTGCCGTACGTGAAGGTATGGAAGCTCTCCGCGCTTCGCGATATCGTTCACAACGGCGCAGACCAGCGTGGTGGCATATCCTCTTCCACGGTAGCTCGGGTGCGTACATACAGCGCTTACTTCTCGATAGCCTGGGATCGCTGTGCGCTGGCCCGCCATAGCAGCGAGCATGCCTCCATCGCGAATGCCCACGTACCCCCCGAGCTGAATCGTGCGGCGCCGGAAGGGGCCGGGTTCCGTGAGGGCGGCGAGGGACATCATTTCGGGCACATCCTTTTCGCCAAGTTCCTCCATTTTGGTATCAATCGATGACAGGCCTGTGGGAGATTCACAGAGCATTTGCTCGATGGGAAACTGCGCGAGGCGCTTCAGCCCACCGCCTAGGTTCGCGGGTTCATTCAGGAAGAGAGCGCAGTGGTCGCCGGAAGGAACAACGGCTTTAAGCGCCTCCCAACATTCCGCAGATTGCTCAGGGATTCCTGCGAGCGGCCCAATGTCTTCCGGATACCTCTTCGCGAGATGATTTCCCCGCGCAAGGTGCGAGTGAAACGTTGAAAGGCAATGCCAGATCGGATTGACGAGTAGGTCTGCCATAGTGGCGAAGGCATCACGAGCGCGGCTGACAGTTATGCCGGGAGCCCCGGGAATATCTTAGGAGCCATTTGCACCGCGAATTCCTTGAACACACGTACAGAACGCGGGGTAAAACGGTTGCCGAGATGAACCAACCATAAATTCACGGTGCGGAGTCGCCAGTTCGGCATGACTTCGACCAGTCGGCCGTCGCGTA
>Ga0187783_10002993_pt1 | contig 12471 bp, 7 predicted proteins | sample 1015_SJ02_MP02_2_FD_132471 | JGI IMG/M metagenome (GOLD analysis project Ga0187783, IMG submission 132471) | Tropical peat soil microbial communities from peatlands in Department of Meta, Colombia - 1015_SJ02_MP02_20_MG | ecosystem: Environmental > Terrestrial > Soil > Wetlands > Peat | place... | reverse complement strand
GCGATGTCGTAGACGCGCTCCTCGATCAGCCGCGACACCCGCCGCAGCAGCTCGGCACGATCGGCGGCGGCGATGCGCCGCCACGCGGGCCAGGCGCGCGCCGCGGCCTGCATGGCATCCGCGGCATTCTGCGCACTGGCGGCGGGGAACTCGCCCAGCACCTGGGTTGCATCGGCAGGATTCGCCTTGACGAAGTACCGCTCGGCCGCGCGATCGGCGCCGTCGATGAACAGGTGATGCCGGCGGCCGAGCGCTTCGCGCGCGCGCTGCACAGCGGATTCGAAGTGGCCGTGCAGCTGCGGCGGCGGATCGAACATGGTCGCGTAGGTGAGCCGAAAGGACATTGAGTATTCTCTCCTCGCGCGGTGGACCGCGACGTGCCACTTAGAGCGACGGCAGCCCCCCGGCGCGCGCGAAGTTGGTGTAGAAAAGACTCTAGGCCGGGCTCGCGTCCCTCGTCAAACGACGCATGTAGTATGATCCCGGCCCCGCACGGCGGGCTGCGGTTGCGGGTGCGCTTGCAGCGCCGGCGAGTCTCCCTGGGGCGTTAGCTCAGTCGGTAGAGCATCGGACTTTTAATCCGCTGGTCGACGGTTCGATTCCGTCACGCCCCAACTCCTTTAGGACGGCTGGACGTGTGCGCCTTCGCGTCAATTTTTACTTGCAGATGGCGGATTCCGCTGTCGCTGAGAAGGTCGGGATTGGTCCACAGTTCTCTGCGCGCAAGCCGCTTGAGTGCCAGCTCGAGTTTCCTGTCGTCAAGGAGAGCGCGACGGCTCGTGTCGCCAACAGGCTCTGACGCCGCGGGCGTTACGGGTGTGATGTTGGGATCGGGCGCACGGTTGATTTCCTGCTGCACGAAAAACGGAATCGAAGAGTTGTCCTTGCCGGCTTCACGAGCGAGCGCCACTTCCTGGTCGGACACAGGCACCACCGCCGCAGTGGCGAATTTGGAGCGCACCTGGACGGCGAGCTGCTTCGCATAGAGGGGGTCGCCAAAGAAACCCAGCCGAAGAAAATAGCGCGAGCGACCCTCGCGGCGACTTTCTGTCGCGTACAGCGTATATGCTTTGAATATAGCGAGCGATGGCACACGGTCGAGGTCGATCGGTTGCGCAGACCACTGGAGCTGCAGGGCAAATAAGACCGGCGCGCCCTGAACGACAGCCTCCTTCACCGCCTGCCGGGTACCGGTGTCCTCGGGGCGGAGCAGGTCGATCTGATCGCAACCGCTCTCATCGACGCCGTCCCGGCCTCGGACAACAGCGCGCGTTTCCAGAATTTTCATGACCTGTGTGTCGGTCAACGATTTACCTTCGACCGGCGTGACGTCGCCGCTCTGAGCAATCCCTGGCCGAGAGTCAGCGGGCTCAGTTGCAGGTGCCTCGGCATTGGGCGGTCGCACAAGCGCGGTCGGTGCGATGGTCGCGAATGCGTCGGGGAAACGGCTGCTTACGTTTGCCACCCATTTCTCGGCATCCGCGAGCGTCTCGAAGTAGCCCATGTGCAGATAAAAATGTTCATTGCTATCCGCCTCACGCTCGCGGCTCGTGAAGAATGTGAAGGACCTCAGCTGCGGTGATTGGGGTGGCCTGATGGACACAGGTCCCGGCAGCCGGCACAACGTGAGGATGAAACGACCGGTAGCAGATGAGGCCCGATGCTCCGGAGTGGTGTTCGACGACCCAGCGGGCCCTGCCGATGTAGATGACATAAGCTCTCCCTGAGACTAACGTTCGAGTCACGGTCGGAGAGCGTTCGCAGCCAATGCAGGCAGGCTTGCACGCTCACACCTGGAGTGGTGGAGGGTGGCAACCCCGCTGTCTTAGGCCGTTACGCCCTTAGACCGGTAGCTTTGCGTCCCCGCCTTTCGAACGGGTTTGCCCTTGTCGGTGCCCAGCTCGGTCTCGTGGGTGTCGCCATTTGGAGTCGTGTCAGGACTCGCACAATGAATCGCATCCCGAGATCGCGCTGTCATAAGCATGGCCGCTTGGGAAGCATATGTCTAGTGGTAGAGGATCGAGAGGGGTAGCTCCCGCGAACGCGCGAATCGGCGCAACCACTGCTTCGGGATCGGGCCCTTCGAGCCGCGGGCTCGTGTTAGAGACGCTATCGCATCCGCGATGACCCGCTCGCCGAACGAGCGTGCACCGATATTGCCACCGCGCGCGCTGACGCATCCAACGCGCAACGCTCGAGCACGAGGTCGCGGCCGCGCGCGCGGCCGAGAGACTCGCACCGAGCAAGACGCCGCGGATTCCGCACCGCAGCTCGCGTTTGAGCTCGGCATCGGCCGTTTTCTCGATACAATGCCTCGCAAGCTGGAGGGCAGGATCTGAAGGACGAGCCTCAGTTCGCGCCGTCGCGGGCGGCGCTGTACCGGGATCGGGCGGCCGCGCTGCGCACTCGCGCGAGCACGCTGACTGACCCGGCCTCACAGTCGGAGGTGCGCGCGCTGGCGGAGGAGTACGACCAACTGGCGCAGTGGATCGAGGCGTCGCCAAGCGCTCGGAAATACGTTCGCGTTACGCGCCGGCCCGCTGCGAAACCCCTCGAAAACCGCGGGCGCAGCTGCTCCAGTACGAGACCGGAAAGCTCACGGCCGAGCGGCACCGGCCGCTGGTGCCGAGGCCGACGGAGCTGAGCCGCATAACCTGACGATGTCGATGTTCATGCCCGCGTCGGGGCTGCACATGATCGCGGCACTACCCCTCCTGGTGTGGGTTTATCTGCTTTTCGCCCGCGGCGGATTCTGGCGCCTCGGGGAGATCGCCGCAGACTCCGCGTCGGCTGCAGCGGCGCCTGCGCGCAAGGTCATCGTCATCATTCCCGCGCGCAACGAAGCGCTGCTGATCGGCGCCGCACTGCGCTCGCTTGCGCGACAGGTTTACAACGGGCTCATACATGTCGTCGTCATCGACGACGACAGCAGCGACGGTACCGCGCAAGCCGCGCTGGCAGCTGCCCGCGCCTGCGGAGCCGAATCCCGCCTGACCGTGATTCACGGGACGGCGCTGCCGCGCGGCTGGACCGGAAAGCTCTGGGCGCTCTCACAGGGGGTGGCAGCAGCCGCGCCGTTCGATCCGGACTACCTGCTGCTCACGGATGCAGACATCGAGCACGGGCCCGCCAGTGTTGAATCGCTGGTCGCCGACGCCGAGGCGCACGGCCGCCACCTGGTGTCGCACATGGTGAGACTGTCGACCGGCACGGCCGCGGAGCGGCTGTTGATTCCGGCATTCGTGTTCTTCTTCTTCAAGCTCTATCCGCCCGCCTGGGTCGGCGCATCGCGCCGCAAGACTGCCGCGGCGGCCGGCGGCTGCATCCTCATCCGCCCGCAGGCGCTGGCGCGGATTGGCGGACTGCAGGCGATCCGCTCCAGCATCATCGACGACTGCGCGCTCGCGCGGGCGGTAAAGGCATCCGGCGGCCGGCTGTCACTGAAGCTCGCGCGCGACACCCGCAGTCTGCGCACCCCTGGATCGTCCGCGGCAATCGGCGCCATGATCTCGCGGACGGCGTTCGCCCAGCTGCGCCATTCCTACCTGGCGCTCGCCGGCACGCTGCTCGGGTTGTTCCTGACCTACCTGCTGGCGCCGACGCTGATCTTCCTCGGTGATCCGCTGGCAGCGCTCCTCGGACTGGCTGCGCTGCTGCTCATGAGCCTCGCGTACTTGCCGATGATCCGCTTCTACGGTCTTGCGACACCGTGGTGCCTCTGCCTGCCCCTGATCGTCGTCCTCTACGCAGGCGCCGTCCTCCATTCCGTCGTGCAATACAATCGCGGCAGAGGAGGCGATTGGAAAGGGCGGATGCAGGACAGCGTCGACTGATTGTCTGGGCCGCATGTGGCGGTACTTGACGCCCGTAGCGGCCAAGCGTAGTCATTGCCTATTCGCGCAAAGAAAAACGCGCGTAATAAAATTTCGCGCATAGCGCGCGGCGCGCGACACCACACCACAAACACAAGGGGAGGGATGCGACATGGCCCCCAGGCGCAGGCATTGCATGGGCAGTAGGCACGTCGGCGTGTTTTGCGCGGCCATTCTACTGGTCAACACCAGCACGGCCGCGACTGCGGCCGAGACGCAGTCAGTGCACGCGACGCTCGTACGCGTTGCACAGGACATGATCGATACCTCCGCGCGGCTGTACCCGATGCAGGCAACGGCGCTCGGCATCGCCGGGCACGACGGCGAGCTGGAGGCACCGAGCGAGGCGTTTCGCGCCGCCCAGGTGGCGCGGCTGCAGCAGTGGAAGGGCCAGGTCGATGCGATCGTCGCTGGATTCGACAGCCGCACCTCGCTGGTCGATCGCGACGATGCCGCGCTGCTGCGGGCGCAGCTGCTCGCCAACCTCAACGCCCTGCAGGTCTACCAGTTCGATCGCAAGGACTACAGCGCACCGGCCAACAACGTGGTCAATGCCCTGTTCGTGCAGTTTCAGCACCTGCCGGTCGTCGGCCAGGAAGGCGCGACCGCGGACGACCTGCAGCACGCCTGGAGCGACATCGTCAGCCGCCTCAGCGCGACTCCCGCCTACATCACGGCGGCCACGCGCCTGGTGACCAAGCCCTGTCACCTGTGCGGAGTCGTCGGCAGCAAGCAGCTGTCAGGGGCCCCCGACTTCCTGAGCGGCGCACTCACCGCAGCCGCCCGCAATCAGTTCGGCGCCGCATCCGCGCTGTACGCAAGCTTCCTCAAGGCGCGCGATGCGGCACTGGCCGCAATCGCGGAGCTGAAGCGCTTCATCGACGCGCACGTCTCTTCCTGGCCGGAAAACTACGCCATCGGTGCCGCAGCTTACGACCGCATGCTGCGTGAGGAGCAGCTGCTGCCGTTCAACGCCACCGATGTGAAAGCGATCGGACACGATGAGCTCGCGCATGGCTGGGCCGAAGAGGCCTGGCTGCAGGACCTCGCCCGCCGCCAGGGCATTGCAATCGGGGCGGCGAGCGGCGGCGGACTCGCCCCCGGCGGCGAGGCGCTCATCGGCTACTACCGCGAGCGCATCGCGGAGCTGCGTAAGTTCGTGACCGACGAGGATGTGGTCAGCATCCCTGCCTGGCTCGGAACCATGAAGGTGGTGGAGACTCCCGCGTTTCTGCAACCCGTGTCACCCGGCGCGTCGATGAATCCGCCGCGGCTGTTTTCCCGTTCGATGACCGGCTATTACTTCATCACGCCGCCGAAGTCACTGGCGCAAGCGGCCGCACGGCTCGACATGAATGAGGATTTTGACCGTGACCGCATCCTCTCGACTGCCGCGCATGAGGCGATGCCCGGTCACTTTATGCAGCTGTCGATCGCCAAACGCCACCCGGACTTCATCCGCAAGATCCAAGCGAGCGGCGTGTTCGCCGAGGGGTGGGCTTTTTACGGCGAGGAGATGTTCGTACGCCTCGGGCTGTACGGACAGCGCCTCGACGGGCGGCTGTATACGGCGCGCTGGGAGCGCGTGCGCGGCGCGCGCGCCATCTGCGATCCCGAGCTGGCGACCGGCGAGTGGACCTACGATAAGGCCGTGGAGTTCTTCGCGGCCGAGACCGGTTTCAGCCGCGAGCAGGCCCAGGCTTCGGTAGCGAGCATCGCCCTTGGTCCAGGCTACTTCATCGCCTACTCGGTCGGGCGGCTGCAGATCGAAAACCTGCTGGCCGAGTATCAGCGCCGCATGGGCGCGCGCGGCTCGCTGCGTGACTTCCACGACCGACTGCTCTCGTATGGAACGACGCCGCTGACAATCGTTTCCACGGAGCTGCTGGCCGACCTCGACAAGCCGGCGAGCGTGGTGCGCGCGGCCGCAAATTACTGAGTGGCGCGCTAACTCGCGGCCCGGGCAATTGTAATGCTGGTGACCTAAGTGCAGGGGCGTAATACGCTATTAGCTGCGCAGGGGAACGGCAGGACATCGACGAATGACACGCTGCGCGGGAGGCTTGGATCGTGCGCTTAACCCGACGGTGCAATCTGTTTTTCCTGGGTGCGTCCCTGCTCCTCGTTGCGCAAAGCGTGACTGCCGCGGAGCCCGAGCAGCTCATTACGGCTGCGGTCGACGAGTCCCAGCTGGTGACACTCGGGGGAAATACCCCGCCGGCGGCCGTCGTGCGCGAGAACGACCGTGGCGCGGTCGACGACGCCCTGCGCCTCGAGCACCTGCTGCTGCTCTTGAAGCGCGCTCCCCAAACCGAAACGCGGCTGCAGCAGCGCCTTGCCGCCTTGCATGATCCGCGTGCGCCCGAGTTCCATCGATGGCTGACAGCCGCGCAGGTCGGTACGCAGTTCGGCGCGCACCCCGGTGATGTCGCCACGATAAGGCAGTGGCTCGGGTCTCACGGACTCACCGTCAACCGGGTTTACGGGAACGGCCTGATCGTCGATTTCAGCGGCACGGCGGGCCAGGTCCGCGAGACGTTCCACACCGAGATCCACCATCTGCTGCTGGCCGATGGCGAGCAGCACGTAGCCAACGTGCGCGACCCGCAGATCCCCGCCGCGCTTGCGCCTGCGGTGGAGGGAGTGCCGTTGCACGACTTCTTTGCTCGCCCGCGACTCACGCGGCTGGGGCCGGTGGCGTTCGACAGGGCCGCGCGCCGCTGGCAGGCGCGCTTCACGCTGCCCTACCAGGGAACGGACTTTCACGTCGTCGGGCCGTACGATTTCGCGACGATCTACAACCTGTTGCCTCTGTGGAGCCAGGGCTTCACCGGCAAGGGTGTCACCATCGCGACCGTGGAAGACTCCAACCTTGCCCACCCGGCCGACTGGTCGACTTTTCGCCGCACCTTCGGCTTGAGCGGCTTCGCGCAGGGCAACTTCAGGCAGGTTTACCCGAGGTGTGAGAATCCCGGTCAGAACGGCGATGAGATCGAGGCGGCGCTCGATGTGGAGTGGGCGAGTGCCGCGGCGCCGGATGCGAACATCGTGCTGTCGGCTTGTGCCAGTTCGGCCACGACCTCCGGGCTCGACCTGGCCATTCTCAATCTTCTCGAGACCAATCCGCCCGATATCATTTCTGACAGCTACGGGCTGTGCGAAACCATCACCGGTCAGGCGGAAGTGGCTCTCGAGAACTTCGAAGCGGAGCTCGCGACGTTGGAAGGAGTGACTTTTTTCATTGCCCAGGGGGATACCGGTGCGGACGAGTGCGCTCCGGTTGAGAGCACCAATTACTCGACACTGGGGATCAACAGCGGCGACAACACCGCGTCAGCCTTTGCTGTAGACGTTGGCGGCACGGATTTCATGGTTCAGTACAACGCCGATGTCAGCGGCATCCCGGTCTCGAACTACTGGAGTGCCACCAACGAACCGCATACGCTGGCTTCGGCTTTGTCGTATATCCCCGAGATCCCCTGGAACGACGGTTGCACGAGCCGCCTGATTTACACCGATCCGGTGATGGCGAACGGGAGCTTCCTGCAATCCTACGGCTCGAGCGGATTTTGCAATTCGGCCGTGGGTCAGCAGTACTTCCTCATCGACGTCGGCGGCAGCGGCGGCCCGAGTACCTGCTTCACCGGCACCCCCTCGATCCCGGGGGTGGTCAGTGGCACCTGCAAGGGAAATCCCAAGCCACCGTTCCAGCACGGGGTGCCGGGAATTCCGCGCGACGGTCTGCGCGATCAGCCCGATTTGTCGCTCTTCGCCGGGGACGGCGTGTGGGGCAGCTTCTACGTTGAATGCCTTTCAGACCTCAGCCAGGGCGGTGCGCCTTGCACGCCCGAGAACGATGCGATCTACCTCGGCGGCGGCGGCACCTCGTTCGCCTCGCCCGCGATGGCGGGGATCCTGGCGCTGATCGAGCAGCGGTTCGGCAGGCAGGGTGATGCTAACTACGTCTTCTACTACCTCGCGGGCCGGCAATTCCGTGAGCATGACCCCTCGCAGTGCGATGCCAGCCAGCGCAGCGGTGGACTGCCGGCGCCTGCGTGCGTATTCAACGACATTACAGTCGGTGACATGGATATCCCCTGCGGGCAAAACAGCGACGGCCGGTTCTACGACTGCCACGGCGCAACCAGCGCGCTCATTGGCGAGCTGTCGACAGCGAACGCGCAGAACGCCCCTGCCTATCCGGCAACGGTGGGCTACGATCTTGCCACCGGGCTCGGATCGGTCAATGCCACCGAGCTGTTCTACGCGTGGCCGGCGTTTCTGTCGGGCGATTGGTGAACCGGGTTCAAGACCTTGGACGGTCGCAGCGCTCCCGAGGTGTGGATCGGCATCGATACCGGCGGCACCTACACCGACGCCGTCGCACTCGATGACGGGCGCCACGTGATTGCCAGCGCCAAGGCGCCGACGACCCACTGGGACCTGTCCGTTGGGCTCGGCGACGCAATCCGCGCCGTGCTCGGTAAGCTGCCGCCGCCGCTGCGGCGCGAGCATGTCGCGCTCGTCTCGGTGTCGACCACGCTCGCGACCAACGCCGTGGTCGAGAACCGCTTCAGCCCGATCTGCACCATCCTCATAGGCTTCGACGAGCGCATGGTCGAGCGCTCGGGCTTGCGGCGCGTCGGCGGGATCATCGTGCAGGTGCAAGGCGGCCACGATCCGACTGGCGAGGAATCGGCGCCGCTCGATGAGGCCGCGATCGATGCGGTGGTGCGCGAACACGGCGGGGGGGTCGAGGCGTTCGCGGTGGCCGCGCTGTTCTCAGTGCGGAATCCCGCGCACGAGCGGCGTGCACGCGAGCGCATTCGGGAGATTTCGAGCCGGCCGGTAACCTGCAGCCATGAGCTGAGCTCGCAGCTCGATGCACCGAAGCGCGCGCTGACGGCAGCCCTCAATGCTCGCCTGACGCCGCAGATCGCGCACCTCCTCGGGGCGGTTTCCGGCGTGCTCGAGCGCGAGGCGATCGCGGCGCCGGTGATGATCGTCAAGGGTGACGGCACGCTGATGCGCGCCGAGGTCGCCCTCGAGTACCCGGTGGAGACCGTGCTCTCGGGCCCGGCGGCGAGTGTCGTGGGCGCGGGGTTCCTCAGCGGGCTCGAGGATTTCGTGGTCGCCGATATGGGCGGCACAACTACCGATGTGGCGATCGTCGCCGCAGGACGTCCGAGCGTGCGCGCCGAGGGCGCCGTGATCGGTGGCTGGCGCACGATGGTCGAGGCGATCGACGTTCATACCTGCGGTCTCGGCGGCGACAGCGAGGTGTACTTTAACCGTGAGCGGCGGCTGACCGTCGGGCCCCGCAAAGTCACGCCCCTGGCACTTCTCGCCTGCGAATTCCCCGAGCTGCTGCGCGACCTGCGCGAGCTCGCCGCCGCGGAGCGGCTGCCGATGTTTGCGCCGCAGTACGCGCTGCGCAATCCGCATCGCCAGCCCCCGGCCGGTCTCGACCGCCTCGAGCAGCGCGTCTGGAACGCGCTCGACGTCACTCCGCGGCGTCTGCTGCAGGTCGCGCATACCGCCCAGGGAGTGGAGGCATTGCGGCGGCTGGTGGACCGCGGGCTGGCGACGCTGTGCGGATTCACGCCGAGCGATGCGCTGCACGTGCTGGGGCGCCAGCAGGATTGGAGTGTCGAGGCGGCACGCCTCGGCGCCAGCGTGCTCGCCAGCGAAGAACGGAATGCGAGCGGCCGCAGGCTGGCGGACACACCGGAGGCGCTCAGCGAGCGCGCCTTTCAACAGGTGCTGCGCGCGGCAAGCGCACTGGTGCTCGAGAGCGTCCTGGCCCGCGACCCCGGCGTCGAGCCGCACCACGGTCGTTGGGGTCCGCTCGAGGTCCTCGTCGACAGCGTCACTACGGGCCGCCCGTTCTCGCGCCTTGTCGATGCACGGCTGCGCCTGGCAACGCCACTGGTAGCCATCGGCGCTCCGGCGAGCGCCTATTATCCTGAGATAGCGCGACGGCTCGGTGCGCAGCTGGTGGTGCCCCGCCATGCGGAGGTGTGCAATGCAGTCGGCGCGGTAGCCGGTGTGGTGTCCGAGACTGCCGAAGTGCTCGTCAACCAGAGCGCCTATAAGGTCTTCCGCGTGCACGACCCGTCCGGCAGTCGCGACTACACGGAGCCGGAGGCGGCGCTCGAGGATGCTCGCCGCGTGTCGCGTGAGCTGGCGCTGTCGGCGGCGCGACGGGCCGGTGCTGACAATCCGCACGTGGAGACCTCGGTGGTGGAACGCCGCGCGCGTGCCGGCGCGGAGGATGAATATCTTGCCGAGGCGCTGGTGCGCTCGCGGGCTACTGGACGGCCGGCGCAGGGCGGAAAAAAAAGAAACGGCCTCGGAGGCGGAGCGCACTGAGCTTGAGCTGCTGCGGCCTTGCCCGACAGTGCGCCATCCGTGGCGCCCGACTCGTCCTTAAGCTTAGGTCAGCGGCTCTCAGCTGCTACAGAGCAGTACCGCCTCGAGACCGTCAGCAAAGCGTCACTCCGGATTGGGGGGCTAACTCGGAGGACGCGATGCGGGTGAGCCGTTCGGGAGTGCGTTCCGGCGCAGCCATCGCGGCGCGCGCTTTGTCCAGCAGCTCGTCGACAGCGACGGGGCTGGCGGGATCAAAATGGGCGACGCCGATGCTGAGCGGTAGCGCCGGCAGTTCGCAGCCGCGCCGCGGTCTGCGTGAGCGCAGCAGAATTGCCGGCGGCGCCGCGTACTCCACGCTGGTAGTCAGCGCGGCGAACTCGCTGTGGCTCAGGCGGCCGAGAACCTCGTAGACGCCGTAGCTCGGAAACAGATCGCGTAGAAAATTACCCGTCTGCCGTACCAGCACGTCACCGGCAGAGAGGCCGACGGTCTCGTTGAGCAGCTCGACCTGCCCGAGGTGGAAGTAGATCAGGTGCGCAGGGAGCTCATCGCGGGTCGCCAGATCGAGCAGCCGCGTGCCGGTCTGAACGAAACCACGGCGGTTGCATAGGCCCGTCGTCTCGTCGTTGAGCGCCAGCGAGCGCAGCGCGTGCAGCAGATTCTGCAACGCCTTGAGCTGCAGAGCGACGCGCTGGCCTTTGGTCAGGCCCTTGACCCGCAGCAACTCCGCGAGCAGGCGCGCGATACGCGTCTCGTCGCCTTCCATGACCGCCGCGCGCAACAGTCCCGTAATCTCGAGGCCGCGGACAGTTGCGGCGCTGTGCCTGGGCCGGATCACCGATGCTGCGTCCATGAAGCTCCTTACCTGGTGCGACGACCGTTGCGGATCGTAGGTAGCGGGGGCCTGCCGACAGCACCGGTGCAATGCTCGCCTCGGCGTAGGCTGAAGGCGGGCCGTACGGTCAGGAGATTCCTACAATTACCGGCAACTCCTACGCGGCCTGTCGAGCTCGCCCGACTGACGGCGCGCGGCGCCGAGTGCACGGTTCTCGGCAGGGGCGGGCCGAAGGCGCGCCGCTCGGCACGCAACGCAACAGTTGGCAGTAGGAGGACACAATATGGAAAGCACAGTTAACGATGCTACCCGCGCGGGGGCCGAAGAGGCGCGCGGTCTCAAGCATGCAGCGCGTGCCGCGGCGCATCGAGCGCGCGCGCTCGGCAATGCGGAGGTGGAGAAACTCATGGCCGAGGTGGAGGAACTGGTCACGCGGCTCGCCGACACGGCCGACCCTGGGATCGCGCACTTGCGCACACGAGTCGCGGACACGCTGCGCACCACACGGCGCGCGATCGCCGACGGCGCCGCACAACTGCAGCGGCAGGCCCGCGACACGCTCGGCGCCGGGAACGCTTACGTGCACGAGCAACCGTGGCAGGCGATCGGCGCAGCTACGCTCGCCGGCCTCGTCGTCGGCCTGCTGCTGTTCCGTCGCTGAGCGGCGGACCAAGGAGACTCCTGTGAAACAACAGCAGCAGGCGGCGCGCTCCGCGTAGGCCGACCGCACCGCCGCTCTGCCGCCGCCGTTCCACCGCCGTGCCGCCGCATGAGCAGCCTCGCCGGCACGCGGTATGATCCCTGCTCAACGATTGCATGAGGGGCGCGCCACTTGGCTGGGTGGCAGACGAGCTGCGGGCTCCTGTCAGGTGGGGATTGCATGGAGCTGCACCCGTGAGCTCGCTCGCGCGGCAGATGCTGGTGACGGTGCTGCTGCTCGCGGCGGTGGGCGCGCTGTTTGTGGCGGCGCAGTCGGGTCAGCGTCGCCTCGAGGACGCCGGTCGGCGGGTCGAGCTCGGCGCGCAGCGCCAGCGCGCCTTGTCCGACATCTCGCAACTGCTGCGCCAGGCCGAGAGCAGTCAGCGCGGCTACATTCTGGTTGCCTCCCCCGACTACCTGATTCCCTTCCAGGACGCTTCCGCCAGGCTCGCCGAAACCGAAGCCCGCCTCGACGAGGCGTTCGTCGCAGCGCCGGCCGACGTGGTCGCCGATGTCGCGCAGGTGAAGCGTCTGAGTGAGAGTAAGTTCGCTGAGATGCGCGCGACGCTCGAGCTGTTCCGCGCCCGCGGCAGGGCGGCGGCGGTGGCGCTGATCCGCACCGATGTCGGTATTCGTACCATGACGCAGATCGAGCAGCTGATGGGCGCAATCGCCGCCGAGGAGACCAGCGAG
>Ga0187783_10002992_pt1 | contig 12471 bp, 9 predicted proteins | sample 1015_SJ02_MP02_2_FD_132471 | JGI IMG/M metagenome (GOLD analysis project Ga0187783, IMG submission 132471) | Tropical peat soil microbial communities from peatlands in Department of Meta, Colombia - 1015_SJ02_MP02_20_MG | ecosystem: Environmental > Terrestrial > Soil > Wetlands > Peat | place... | reverse complement strand
TCCAGGCACGACGGCCACATCAGCTCCACCTGCGGCCCGCAGCTCCTGGCGCGTGCGATGCGCCCACGGGCGTGCCTCTAGCGAGTCAAACATCCAGAGGGCCTCGCGGAGCGGCTTGCGGGACTCGGTGATGCGCCGCTGGCGGCGCAGCCATGCGCCGTAGGCAAGGAGCGCCCGTGCCCGGAGGAACGGCCAGGCGGCCAGGTCTGTGCGCACAGCATCCTCGAGCAGGTGCTCTGCTTCGTCGTCGCGGGCCAGCATGAGCCGGGCGTAGGTCAGGGCCGCCCGCAGGAGCGGTGACGGGCTCGGCTCTGCTGTCGGCGCCGCCGCGTCAACGCAGGCGCGTCCCTCCGCGCGGCGGTTACTGAAGGCAGCCGCCTCGGCGAGATCGGCGATGGCCCAGGCGCTCTGGAGGTAATGGCAGCTCACCTTCTCTGGGCTGAGCGCCTCCTGAAGATACTCGTAGGCTTCCTCGTACATTCCGTCACTGAGCGCGGACAGGCCACGCGCGGCGTGTATGGCGGCCGGCCAGTACCCTGGGTAGCGGCGAGCTGCTTCTTCCTGGATCTGCTGGATCAGGGACCTGGCGGCATCTGTGTTCCCTCGAAGCGCTGCGACCATAAGCTGCGAGCAGCGGCCCATGGTCACGAACATGGGCTGCTCGGTTTCGCGGGCCAGCCGGATTCCCTCCTCAGCGGCAGGCGCCACCGCAGTCCAGTCTGACCGGCAGGTTGCATTCCAGGCCTGCAGGATCAGCGCCCTGGCCAGGAGCCGCAGTCTGCCCTGGGCCCGGAGCGGAGCGATCACCTTCGCGAGAAACGACGCCCCGGTTGCAGGATCACCGGCGAAAGTCGCGGCAACGCCCGCGGCCAGGAGGTCGTCGGGACTAGCCGCGTCAGACTCTGCGCGAAGGCTGAGCCGCCCAAGCTCCCTGCCGATCATCTCCCCGTGACCGTCCGGATCGGCAAGCGCCAGCGCCGACAGCGATCGTGGGCTGCTGCTGAGCGCCCGCATGGCCCGTGCTGCCGTGACGACCAGCTGCCGCAGCTGCTGATCTTGGCTGGCGTTTGCACACCGAAGGGCCGCGGTGTCGAGGATGCTTAGTGCGAGGTGATGATCGCCGTCTTCCGCAGCCTGCCCGGCGAGCTCGACCAGGCCCTTTATGGCTGGCGGGCCATCGGGGCCGATGGCACCAGTCTCGTGATGCAGCCACATCAGCCTGGTCCGATCGCAGCTGTTCAGCCCCAGCGGTCTGGCCTGCGCCAGGAAGCGTCGGGCAGCCTCCAGGTGGCCGCCCTCCCAGGCCAGCTCCGCCGCCCGGAGCAGCCTGCCGCCGCGCAGTGCCGGGTCGGCGCTTAGGGTGACGGCACGTTCGGTTATCGCAAGTGCGGCGACGACACCGCCGGTACGCAGGGCGCGGCGGGCCGCGCGATCCATTTCCGCGGCCGCGGTCTCGTCAGGAGCAGTAACCGTGGCGGCCGCGTGCCAGGCCGCACGTTCGGGCTCGCGGGACAGTATCGCGGCCAGGGCGGCATGTGCGGCTTTCCGGTCCGGATAGGACGCGCCGTAATAAACCGCCGACCGAGACAGCAGATGAGCGAACCTGTAGGCCGGCCCGCTGATCTCAATCAGGTCGGCGGCGGCCGCAGGCTCGAGCGCTTCCCCGGTGGCATTCGGCGCGCCCACGACGGCCGCTGCCGCCAGCACCTCCTCCAGGCTGTCGCTCTCGCAGGCGGCCGCGATCACAAGCAGCGTTCTAGTGAGCTGCGGTAGAGCGTGGTCGCCAGGGCCGAAAGCCTGCACGAGCCTCGGCGTAAGGGCAGGAAGGGTGGGCAGCGTCCCGCTGGAGCCGCCGCCGTCTGCATGGACGGTGTCTGAGAGTTCCACCAGCGCGAGGGGATTGCCATCGGAGTTCGCGAGGATCTGCTCCCGTTCCGCGCCGTTGAGCGGTGTGTCGAGCGCATCCAGCAGCATGTGCGCGGCGGCAGACGCTAGCGGTGGCACTGCGAGTTCCCTGATGCCAGCGCAGGTGAGCGGCGTCTCGTAGCCGGTCCGGGCGGCGGCAATCAGGATCACCGGCGTCGACTCAAGGCGACGCGCGATGATGGCGAGGACTTCGGAGCTCGCCGCATCCAGCCACTGCGCGTCATCCACGAGGAGGGCCAGCCTGGCACCGTCTGCTGCCCGGGTCAGCAGCGCAAGCGTGCCAAGTGCCACGAAGAGGAGATTGGGATCTGCGCCTGGCGACATACCGAATGCGGTCAGCACGGCGTCCCGCTGAGGCGCTGGCAGGGTTCCAATCCCGCCGATCAGGGGCTGAACGACCTGATGCAAGCCGGCGAACGGCAAGCCAGCCTCCTGCCGGGTCGCAGTGACTGTCTGCACCTTGATCTGCCGTGAGCTCGCTGTGATGCTCGCGGCCCGGATCAGCCGCGACCGGCCAACTCCAGGACGCCCACGCACCAGCAACGCCGCTCCGCTTCCGGGTACGGCCCCCAGTAGCTCCCTGATGACGGCAAGTTCGTGCGCACGGCCGAACAGCGATTCACTTACGTCCTCCGGCATGTTCACCTCGCGATCCGGGCTCCATGCTGCGCGATTGTGTTCGTCGGCGCTCCTACGCATACGCTGCCGCGCCTCCGGCAGACGGCACACGACACGAACGTGTACGTCTTTGCGTTGCGCCTGGCGGGGAGCCGGCGGATGTGTGCCGCGGCCAGTCGGGTTGCTGATGCTGCGGTCGGCTGGCGTGGCGGGCCAAGGCTTTTGTCCTCGGTGTCGACGTAGCGGGCTGGCCGAGAAGGTACCTGCCGGGCTGCCGGGCTGACGAGATGTACGACGTTGAAACCTCGGACGACCTCGACGCAGTCGCCGCAGGGACTCGCCGAGCTCGCTCAGATGCTGTCAGACGCCGCGATTACCACCCGGATCCGATCGAGGGGCGACATCGGCGACGCGCTCACGCTGCTCCGGCAGCTCCGCAACGGTGAGATACGCGGCAAAGCGGTCTTCCAGCTAGGTTTAGCCAGGCACGCCGCAACAGCGGACCTCGCGAGCGCGCTCTCGCGAAACAAGCTCCAGGGTTGACGGCGGCGAGATGACCAGTCATATTGAAGATTAGTGCGCCTCACCTTAACGTCCTCGATCGCCGCTCGCGCTGATAGCCAGAGAGCGCGGATTGTGGGAGTAATCGTCATGCCAGCGGGCCCCTGCGGTTGCAGAGTGATCGATCGCTTCCACTCGGTGCATCAAGCCGAGATGGCCGGTGATGATAGCTAACGTGCTGCATGCTCCGCCTGAAGCTCACCCCCCACGGGTCGCAGCTGCAAGAGCCGCATCGATCCGGCTGCGAGGCAGAGATGGCGAGCTGGCGTTGCTGCAGGAGCACCTGGCCGTGATGACGAGCGGAGCAGGCGCAACCCAGCTCATAGAAGGCGGCCCAGGGCTAGGCAAGACCAGCCTGGTCGAACACGCGATGGCGGCGGCCCGGACCGACGGAGTAGTGGTCTGCCACGCAGTGGCCGAGCCCAGCGACGCGGCGGTTGAGCTCGCTGTGCTCATGGACGCGTTGTGCGAAGGCAGCGACCCCTTGCTAGACCGAACTGCGCTCGGCAGCGCTCACGCGTCTCGTGAGCAGCGCTACTGGGTGCTGCAGGATATCCAGACGCTGCTTGAACAGGCTGCCCTGAAGCGGCCGATCCTGATCTGCCTGGACGACCTGCAGTGGGCTGACAGCGGCACGCTGGCAGCGGCACGCGCGCTGCCGGCCCGCCTTGCCTCGCTCCCCATCGGGTGGGTGATGGCGTTCCGCACGCCCGAGCCGGGAGGTGACCTGGCGCGCGCCGCAGCGGAACTAATCCGCAACGGAGCAGACAAGACTGTTCTCGGGCGCCTGGACAGCTCAGCCGTCGCCGCGGTCGCGGCAGATGTCCTTGGCGCAGTTCCGGACGAGCCCCTGCTTGCGCTCGCTGAGGGCGCTCGTGGTAACCCGTTCTTCCTGATGGAACTCCTGTCCGGGTTGCGGGAAGAAGGCCTGGTCAGCCTCGATGCAGGACATGCAAGGCTCGTCGAGGGACGGCTCCCGCGCCGAACGCGGGAGGGCATGCGCCGGCGTCTGGCCCGTATGTCGCCCAGCGCACGCAAGGTCGCCGCCATCGCCGGGTCGATGGGGCGACGCTTTACCGTCGCGCAGCTCGCCGCCGCTCTCGGCATGCCCCCGTCGTCGCTGCTCGATCCCGTGCAGGAACTGATTGCGAGCGAGCTATTCGCCGAGGCTGAGGACTATCTGGGCTTTACTCATGACCTGAACCGCGAGGCGGTACGGGCCAGCCAGCCCCCATCGGCGGTCCATGCACTTGATCGCCAGGTAGCGTCGGCGCTGCTCGCGGCAGGCGCGCTTCCGGTGGAAGTCGCAGTCCAGCTCGCCTCGAGCGCCGCTCCGGGCGATGAAGTCGCCGTCAGCACCCTGATGAAGGCGTGCGACACCATCGGCGGTACCGACCCTGGACAGGCCGCTGACCTGGCGCTGCGCGCTCTCGATCTGACTACGGAAAAGCATCCGCTGCGCGGGCCGCTCGTCGCGCGCGTTGCCATCTTCCTGAGCGCTGCCGCACGGGGAGATGAGGCCAGAGCCTTCGCAGATACGGCCCTGCGTGAGGTCCTCCCCGCCGCGCAGGAGGCTCAGGTCCGCCTCAGCATTGCCAGCTCGTTCTGTCTGTCCCCGGAGGTCCGGGCGCAGACATGCCGTCAGGCGCTGGACCTCGACGGAGTGCCCGCGGACCTTCGGGCCCGGTTGCTGGTCCAGTTCTTCTACAGCCTGGTCGTTGCAGGCCGCTCCGACCAGGCGGAAACGCGCCTTCGTGAGGCGCAGGTAGCTGTCGAGAGCACGGGCAACAGCGCTGCTCGATTCATACTGGAGCTGGCGGAGTCGGCGTTCTGTTACACCCGCGGTGACTTTGAGCGGGCACTGAGTCGCTGCGACGCCGCGCTGCGAAGCTGCGCGGAGGTGGGCGAGGACCACCGGCTGTGGCTGGCCAGGGATTTCCGGAGCAGGATCCTGGCAGTAATGGGCCGCTTTGACGAGGCCCAGGTCTCGGCCACGGAGGGCATACGTTCCGCCCAGCAGGCACGGCAGGGCCGTGGACTGCAGCTATTCGAAGGCAACAGGGCCCGGCAACTGCTGCAGCTCGGCAACCTGACCGACGCCGCGGCAGCGCTGGAGGGGCGTTTCAGCCCCGAGGAGAACTTCATTCCCAGCGTGCTCGAAGCCGACGCGGTCGTCGTCCTGGGTCGGATCGCGATCCACACCGGCGACCAGCGGCAGACCGAGCTGACGGCGTCCATGGCTGAGGTGATGCTGAAGTCCGGCGTGCCGGGGATTCAGCGGCACGCCGCATGGCTGCTCGCCATGCAGGCCGACGCGCTCGGCGACCATGGCAAGGCGGTCCGCCAGCTCGCAGCGCTCGGAGAATCGGAGCGACTGTCGGTATTCCCGCTGTTTCCGCTTGATCCGGCAGACGATCCGCTGCTGGTGCGGATTGCGCTCGCTGGCGGAGACAAGGAGCTGGCGGAAAGCGCGGTGGCAGGATCTCAGCAGCGAGCGCAGCACAATCCCGGGCTTCCGGTCTTCGTCGCGAGCGAACTCCACGCCAGGGGACTGCTGACTTCAGACGCGGGTCTCCTTGCGCAGGCGGTCAATGTGCTGGAATCCGGCCCGCGCCGGCTGGCCCTTGCATCCGCTCTCGAAGACCTGGCGGCCGCGCAGGTCAGCACTGCTCGCAGGAGTGAGGCCATCGCGTCGCTCGATCGCGCCCTGGCCATCTACGCGGCCTGCGGGGCTCGCTCGGACTTGTCCAGGGTGCGCCGGGAGCTCAGAGAGCTGGGGATCCAGCGGCGCCTGCCGGCCGAACGCCGGCCCACTCACGGCTGGGGTGCCCTGACTGATTCCGAGGTAGCCGTGGTCCGCCTCGTCTCGGACGGCCTGACTAACAGGGAAGTCGCTGAGCGCCTCTACGTGTCGTCTCACACCGTCAGCGGGCACCTCCGGCACGCTTTCGAGAAACTGGGTATCAACTCGCGTGTCGCCCTGACCCGCATCGTCACCGAGCGGCCCGAACTGCCCTAGCCGAGCGGCCGTGTCGTCCGGAGGCGGCCACTGGGAATGACATGAACGTGTCAGGTGGCGTCGGCCCGACCGGGCCATCCTGAATGCTGATGCCCTACTCGCTCGGGTAGCGGACCGGACAGAGGAGGAATTTCATGACTGACGACCATGCCTACTCGAGCCTGCCGAACAACCTGATCAGCACATCAAACGGTGCTAGTTACGCGTATCGCGACACTGGGTCCGGAGACGTCCCCCTCGTCCTGTTCAACCACTTCCGCGGCAACCTTGACAGCTGGGATCCCGCGCTTGTCGATGCTCTGGCTGCAAATCGCCGGGTCGTAACGTTCGACAACACCGGCGTCGGCGGATCCAGCGGCGTGACGCCGGACACCATCACGCAGATGGCCCGCGACGCCATCGCGTTCATTGAAGCAATGGACCTCGGCCAGGTTGATCTGCTGGGCTTCTCAATCGGCAGTTTCGTGGCGCAGGAGATCGCGCTGATCCGGCCCGCGATTGCGCGGCGGGTGATCCTGGCTTCCTCGGCACCGCAGGGTGCGGCCGGCATGCACGGCTGGGCGGCGGATGTCATCGGTGCCGTCGGCAAGCCGCAGACAACCGCCGACGAGTACATCCAGGTCTTCTTCGCCCCCTCGGAGGCGAGCCGGGCGGCCGGCAAGGAGACCGTCGGGCGCCAGTACGCTCGCAGGGACGACAGGGACACGGCCACGACGTGGGCCACCCGCGAGGCGCAATATGACGCAGTGTGCTCCTGGGGCGTTCCCGACCACGGCTTGCTACAGCGGGTCTCGGCGATCAGCCAGCCGGTCTTCATCGCGAACGGCGACAGCGACCCGATGATCCTGCCGCACTACTCTTTTCTGCTGGCAGGACTGATACCGCAGGCCAGGGTGAAGATCTACCCGGACGCCGCGCACGGGTTCCTGTTCCAGCACCATGCCGAGTTCGCCGCGGACGTCGAGGCGTTCCTCTCCGGCGCGCTCTAGCCAGCAGAGGACGGTTATGGCAGACGAAGCGGTAACGCCCGGCGGACTCGCACGGGTCCTGTCCGATGGGCGCAGGCTGCCGATGATCGGGCTCGGGGTCTGGCAGGTACCGGACGGACCCGAGTGCGTCCAGACCGTGCGGTGGGCACTGGAGGCCGGGTACCGGCATATCGACACAGCGCAGGGTTACGGCAACGAGGCAAGCGTCGGCACGGCCCTGCACGACAGCGGGCTGGCGCGCGACCAGGTCTTCATCACGACCAAGTTCCTGCCCCGCCTGCGTGATCCGGTCGCCGCCCTGGAGCAGAGCCTTCGGCGCCTTGGAACTGATTACGTAGACCTGTATCTGATCCACTGGCCGCAGGACGGCCCGACGTGGGCCTGGCCGGGGATGGAGCGCGCAGCCGAGTCGCAGCGGGCCCGCTCTGTCGGGGTGTCCAACTTCAGCGAGGCTGAGCTGGCGAGCGTCATGGAGATCGCTGGCACCAAGCCAGCGGTCGACCAGGTCAACTTCAATCCGTACGCAAACCGCCGGGCGCTGCTCCAGGCCTGCGAGCGGCACGGTACCGCGCTTGAGGCCTACAGCCCTCTGGGGACCGGTCGCCTTCTGGCTGACCGTACTGTGGGCCGCCTGGCGGCCGAGTACGGCAGGACTCCGGCGCAGATCCTGCTGCGGTGGTGCGTGCAGAGGGGTATCCCGGTCATCCCCAAGTCGACTCACCGCGAGCGCATCGAGCAGAACCTTCAGATATTCGATTTCGACCTGAGTCCCGAGGCGCTGGCTAGCCTGGATGCCCTTGACACCACCGGCGGGACCGGCACGGCTCAGGAACACAAGTGGTGGTGAGCCGCATGCGCATTCGGTTAGTTCGGCGGGTACAACTGGTCAAGGGGCCCGGATAGAAGGGAACGAACGCGCCGCGCGGACTCGTCGACGAGCACCTCGGCCTCGTTCCGGGTAATCGCATCCATGGTTTTGTCAGCGACCTGCGTCGCGGGCACTTTCGGGATGTCGAGTCTTCTGGTCGCGTCGGTGTCCACGAAGCCGACATGTACTGCGATGACGAGAGTTCCTTGCGATCGCAGCGCTACTCGCAGCGCGTTTGTCAGCGACCACTCCGCTGCCTTGGATGCTGCATACCCAGGGAATCTGTCGTTTGACCGCCACGAGGCCACCGAGAGCATGTTGACCAGGACTCCGCCGCCATTGGCGGCCAGTATCGGGGCGAATGCTCGCGACACGGCCCAGGGCGCGAGGTAATTGACCTCCATCTCGAGGCGGGCGCCATCGAGCGAACCTTCCATCAGTGGCGGCCCGGCCTGGATACCGGCATTGTTGATCACGATGTTCGCGCGCGAAGCGGTGGCTGCCGCGGCCTCGATGTGCTGCTGGTTTGTTACGTCAAGAAGCAGCGGTTCCAGACCAGGTTCGTCGAAGCCTTCTGGCTGCCGGACCCCGGCATAGACTGTCTCAGCGCCGCGGGACCGCAGCGCGCGCGCAAATGCCAGCCCGATACCCCGGCTCGCGCCTGTGACCAGTGCGACTGATCCTTCAATCTCCACTGCCTGGCCTCCATTGTTGGCTGAACGCGTCCTAGGCGGACGTGGCGTCGAAGTGGCTGGGATCGATCAGTCCGTCAAGGCGCCTGCTCAACTCCTTCGAGAAGGCCAGCACCGCGCCGAGCGGCCGGTGGTGCAGCGCGATACTCGTGAATGCGCCAGCCTGCCCGGTGGCGATCGCAGTTACCCCGTGGATCTCCAGCCCGAGGCCGCGCGCAGACCACTCAAGGTAGGCGCGGTCCGGCAGTTCCGTCGCGCCAGTAAATGTGAGCTCGTCATAGATTCCCGAGGCAGTGCGGAGGGCGAGCTGGACCTGAGCCCGGCCGGTGATCGGCCAGGCGAAGACACTGCCCGACAGCGTGATATCCGGCTCGGTGAGGGCAGCGAACGACTCGCCGCTGTCGTCCCTGACCGCCTGGGCGTACCTCTCCTGCAGGGAGAGCGCGCTGGTCATGATCGATCACCACCTGTCTGTTTACAAGGCTCCGATGAAGTCGAGGATCGCCTCGTTTACCTCGGCTGAGTGCGTCCAGGTGATCGCGTGCGGTCCGCCGGGAATCGCGACGAGGCGTGAATTTGCGAGGATGACGGCGAGCTGATCTGCGGCGACCGGCGGCATCACCCGGTCGGCAGTTCCGTGCACAAGGAGGACCGGAACGGTGATCCGAGCCAGGTCCCGCCGGAAGTCGGCGCGAAACGAACTGGCACCGGCCAGGGCCGCGGTCGCCGATACGCGGATCGCGGTGTTGAAGCTGTTATGCCAGGCCTGGTCACTGACCCGGCCGCCGGCAGGGGGATCGAGGTTGTAGTAACTGTCCAGGTAGGCCTTGACCGCGGCAGGCCGGTCGTCGGCCAGCTGGCCGGGAAGGCTGTCCAGGAAACTGTGGTCTGAAGCGTCTCGGTTCCCAGCTGATCTCGGCAGCATGGGCGGCAGGGGTGCCACCAGCACAGCGGCACGTACCCGTCCCTGGCCGTCAGCTGCGAGGTGGCGGATGACCTCGCCCGTACCGGTGCCGCCGCCGACGAGAATCACCTGCCGGAGGTCGAGTTCGTCCAGCAGCATGCCCAGGTCGGCAGCCAGCGTGTCGTAGTCGTAGCCGGTGCTGGGCCGACTTGAGGTGCCGCCACCGCGCCGGTCGTAGGTGATGACGCGGTATCCGGCCGCGAGCAGGGCTAGTTCCTGCTTCTCCCACGAATGACCGTCGGCCAGGTATCCATGCACGAGGACGACCGGCAGGCCTGTCCCGTGGTCCTCGTAGTAAATATGAATATCGCCGCTGTTTTCCCAGCCCACCGTGACGTAGGGCATCACTAGCTCGCATTTCATTGCCCGGTGAGGATGCTCGTATTCGCAGTCTGAGCGTCGGCGCGAACCGCTGGTATACGCACCTTGACTGCCCCGGAACTGCGTCAGGGCAGTTGCAGTCGGAATACGTATACCGCCAGTTCCTCGCCGCGCCCACGATGGCGGAATGACAATGCAGACGCAGACTGCCGTCGTCGATGGCCTGCAGATCCGCTACGCGGACTCGGGGGGCACCAACGGGCCAGTCATCCTGTTCACCAGCCCATGGTCGGAAAGCCTGTTCGCGTTCCGGCGGGTGTGGCCGCTTCTCACCGCAACGGGCAGGCTAATAGCCGTTGACCTGCCTGGCTTCGGTCACTCGCAAGGACGGGCCGACGTGCTGAATCCGACGAGCATGGCCGATTTCCTCCGGGATTTCATGCTCGCGCTGGGGATCGGCCGGCCTCATCTGGTCGCGCCGGACGTGGGTGCCAGCGCCGCCCTGTTCCTGGCCGGACAGCATCCGCACGCGGTGGCGAGCCTGGTGGTCGGCGGTGGCGGTGCTTCCTATCCGCTGGAGGTTACGGGCACCCTCGCCGACATCATCGCTGCGCCCGGCATCGAGGTGTTCAAAGGGCAGGACGTCCGCGCGACCATCGGCGCCAGTGTCGAGCCCGTGGCTTCGCGAGGTCAGGAGCCAGAGATCTGGGAGGACTACGTCTCGGCGTACGAAGATGACCGCTTCGCCGAGTCGACCCGGTACGTGCGGAGCTACCCTGAGCAGCTTCCGCTTCTGCGCGACCTGCTTCCAGACATCCGGGTTCCGGTGCACGTCTTCGCTTCCGCAGCTGATCCGCTAGTTCCGGTGTCCAACGGCGAGTATGTTGCCGCGAGGGTACCTGGTAGCGAGCTGACCATCTTGCCGGCCAGCCACTTCGCCTGGGAGGAGCTGCCCGAGCAGTTCGCCGCCATCGTCGCGAGCGCTGTCGCGCGGGCCGGGGCCTGAGCCGTGGCCTCTGCCAGCATGCACATGATCGTGCTGCCGGGCGGCGGTTACGCCGTGCACGCGGAGCACGAGGCCGAGCCGGTCGCCGAGTGGCTGCGCGATGTGGGCGTGTCGGCCAGTGTGTTCCGGTACCCGCTCAACGTCCGCTACCCAGTGCCACTCGAAGCACTGCGCGCGGAGATCAGCCGCCTCCGTGTTGCTGGCTCACCCCGAATAGGGGTCGTTGGTTTCTCCGCCGGCGGCCACCTGGCGGGCCTGGCTGCGCTGGCGCCAGGCGCGGCGCCAGAAGAGTCCGTGCAGTGCGCGGTTCTGGGTTATGCCATTACCTCGATGGAAACGCAGACGTACCGGCCGGCTCGGCTGATACTTCTCGGCGAGGACGCCAGTCCTCAGCTCCGCCGCGCCACGTCACTGGATGCGCTGGTCAGTCCGGGCTCACCGCCGTTCTTCATCTGGCACACAGCCGAGGACCCGTACGTTTCTGTCGAGCACGCCTACCGGCTCGCCTCAGCGCTGGCCGGCGGCGCAGTGCCGCACGCAACGCACGTCTTCGCCCATGGCCCGCACAGCCTGGGCCTGGCGCGCGGCGCCGGAGACGCAGCCATCTGGACCGCCCTCGCAGCTCGCTGGATCCGGGAGCAGGCGTCTCTGCCCGCCTAAGGGCCGGGCGCCCTCGGCTGGCGGCGGGCGCCCAGTTCTGGATCCTTGCCAGCCAGTTCCTGCTGGTGTTCCTCGCCTCGGCGGCGGCATCACCTCTGTACCGCGTGTATGAAAGCCAGTTCCGCTTCTCCGCGGCGACGCTGACCGCCGTTTTCGCGATCTACGTTCTGTTCCTCATGCTCACGCTGCTGTTCTGCGGCTCGCTGTCGGATTACCTGGGCCGGCTCCCGGTGATCGCGGTCGCGCTGATAGTCAGCGCCATCGGATGCGGCGTCTTCCTGGCCGCGGGCGGTGTCGTCGCGCTCTACATCGCCCGGTCGCTGCAAGGCGTCGCCACCGGGCTGGCCAGCGGCCCAATCGGCGCGTCTCTCCTCGAGCTCCAGCCCGCCGGCAGTGACCGCGCGCCGCTCGTGACCACAGTCTTCTCGGCGCTCGGCCTTGCTGTTGGTGCACTGGTTACCAGTGCCCTGGTCGAGTACGGTCCCGACCCAACTCACCTGATCTGGTGGCTGCTGCTGGCCCTGTTCGGCGCCGGCATCCTCGCCGTGCCCGCGATGGCCGAGACCGGTACCAGGAGACCGGGAGCGCTAGCCTCTCTTCGGCCCAGCGTTGCGGTGCCGCTCGCGGGGCGCCGGACGTTTATCGCCGCCGTTCCCGCGATGACAGCGGGATGGGCGCTGTGCGGTATCTACCTGTCGCTTGGCCCTTCGCTAGCGGCCCAGGCGACCGGCTCGGCCAACCTGATGTGGGGAGGCCTGGTGATCTTCCTGCTGTTCGGTGCCGGTGCGACAGCCGCCTTTACTTTTCGCGGTCTCGGCGCCGCCGCGATGATGGTGGCTGGCTGCGT
>Ga0187783_10002991_pt1 | contig 12471 bp, 7 predicted proteins | sample 1015_SJ02_MP02_2_FD_132471 | JGI IMG/M metagenome (GOLD analysis project Ga0187783, IMG submission 132471) | Tropical peat soil microbial communities from peatlands in Department of Meta, Colombia - 1015_SJ02_MP02_20_MG | ecosystem: Environmental > Terrestrial > Soil > Wetlands > Peat | place... | reverse complement strand
GACGAGTTTTGCAAGCACTGGTGCGCGAACACAAGCGCGTCGCGGAGCCACCCTGCCTTCCCAGGGGAATCTCTGCCGAGTTTCACACTTGCATTCGAAGAGCGAGAGGAGCGCGCGCCGCGGGTTGAAAAGCGCGTCGACCAAATTGAGATCTGCCGCCCCTCGGGAAACCCGATCCGCGCGACGAGGCAGGCCTGATAGTGATAGAGTCCTCGTAGCGGTGGCAACCCGGAGAGCGTGACGAGCGAGGCGATTGCGGCGATATGCTGAAGGGGCAAACTACTCGCTAAAACGCGAGCATCTACTCTCAACTGAAGTCGAACCATGCCGATTGGACAAGAAGTGACCGAGGTTCGTCCGAACCATCGCTTTGACGAGTCGCGCCTTGAACACTACATGCGGGAGCGCATGCCTGAGCTCCGCGGGACCTTTAGAGTCGCGCAATTCCTCGCCGGACAATCGAACCCGACGTTCATGGTCTCGCTCGGCGACGCGCGTTTCGTGATGCGCAAAAAGCCATCGGGTGTGCTGCTTCAATCAGCGCATCAGGTGGAGCGCGAATATCGCATCATCACGGCGCTAGTGAACACCGAGGTGCCGGTGCCGCGCACGCGCATGCTGTGCGAAGACTCCGGTGTCATCGGCACTCCATTTTTCATTATGGATTATGTTGAGGGTCGTATTTTTGCCGATCCGCTGCTTCCCGAATGTAGTCGCGAGGAGCGCGCGGCAATCTACGATTCGATGAACGATACGATGGCTCGCCTCCACGGGGTTGATTACAAAACGGTCGGACTCGACGACTATGGCCGCCCGGAGGCATACGTCGCGCGCCAGATATCGCGTTGGACAAAGCAATACCACGCTGCAATCAGCGACACTCCAATTCCGGAAATGGAGTACCTAATCGATTGGCTTCCGAAGCATATGCCTTCGGAAGACGAGACCGCGATCGCCCACGGGGATTTTCGGATCGGCAATCTGATCGTGCATCCGAGAGAGCCACGCATCATCGCGGTGCTCGACTGGGAGCTATCGACGCTCGGGCATCCGCTCGCGGATCTGGCATGGAACTGCCTTTCATATCATTATCCGGCCGGGCTCGAGGACACGACGAGTTTCCAAAACATCGATCTCGACGCGCTCGGAATTCCGACCGAGGAAGATTATCTCGCGGCTTATTGCCGGCGCGTTGGTCGTCCGAGCGTGAGTGACTTTATTTTCTTTGTCGTGTTCGCACTATTTCGAGGCGCGTCGATCGCACAGGGGATCGCTTACCGGGCGAAGATGGGCAACGCGAGCGCTCCCGACGCCGAGTTGCGCGGCAAGAGGGCCGCAGTCTCAGCACGAGTCGCATGTGATCTGGCGCGCCGAGTCTGAGACGTAATGGCCGCGGCGAGCTGCTGACCACGCTTCGATTCGCGCATCCGGCGCCCACCGAGCATCGCGACCGTCGCGTGCGCCCGCCGCCGTCATCTCTTCCGGGTGATCGCGCGGTGATTGTCGCGCGACGATCTCACGCGCTTGCGGATTGTTCGTCCTTCGGGCTATTCGAGCCGAAGAGGTATTCGGCCATGCAAAGTGTCGCAGAGATCGAAGCCAGTCCCGAAGTGCAGGACCTGCGCGCGCGAGTCTCCGGGTTTCTCGAAGAATTCATTTACCCGAATGAAAAGGTCCTCGACCAGGGCGGCGACCAGTCACGCCGCGTGATGAAGTCGATCCAGGCAAAAGCCAAGGAGCGCGGCCTGTGGGCGCTTGGATTGCCCAAAGAGATCGGCGGCGGCGGACTGCCGTTTATGCCCTACGTCTTTGTCAATGAAATCGTCGGTCGCAGCGAGTGGGCAATCGCGGGTCTCGGGACCCATTCCGCACAGGACGCCACGATGTTCTATCTCTACGCCAGTCCCGAGCAGAAGAAGCGCTTCCTGGCACCGCTGGTCAACGGCGACATCTATCCCAGTTTTTCGATGACCGAACCGGAGGTATCGGGCGCCGATCCAACTGGGCTTCGCACTCGCGCGGTGCAAGACGGCGATGAATGGGTGATCAACGGTCACAAGTGGTTCACCAGTGGCGCCAATGTCGCCGCATTCTCGACCGTGATGTGCGTAACCGAGCCCGACGCTCCGGTGCACGAACGTTTCAGCATGATTGTCGTGCCAACCGATACCAAGGGCTACGAGATTGTGCGCATCGTACCCGTGATGGGCGAAACTTCGGGTGGTCACTGTGAGATCCGCTACAACGACGTGCGCGTGCCGCTCACGAATCTCCTGGGTCCGCGCGGGCAGGCTTTCAAAATCGCGCAAAAACGGCTCGGTCCGGGGCGCATCTATCATTGCATGCGGTGGCTCGGACAGGCGCAGCGCGCGTTCGAACTAATGGTGCAGCGGGCAATGAACCGCCATGCGTTCGGCGGACCGCTGTCTGAAAAGCAGACGATTCAGAACTGGATCGCCGATTCAGCGGCGGAGATCCAGGCGGCCCGGCTACTCACTCTCAACGCGGCGGCTAAGATCGACGCCGGCGATGAAGCACGAGTCGAGATCTCGCTGATCAAGTTCTGGGGCGCCAAGGTTCTGCACGACGTGATCGATCGCGCGATCCAGGTGCACGGCGCGATGGGCGTCTCTGACGATACGCCGCTCGCCAAAATGTACCGGCACGCTCGCTTCGCGCGAATCTACGATGGACCAGACGAAGTGCATCGGATGGTGGTGTCGAGGCGAATCGTGAGCGAGTTTAAGAAGGGGCGGAGGTGGGACTTTGGCCGCGGCGTCGTAAGTAAGCCCGCTTAATTGAACGGAGGTCTCGAGTCACGGTCGCTCCAAGTGCTGGCCGGGCCGTCCCGAGAGTTCGTAACCTATAGCCGGGTCCGTCAGGCAGGAAGTTCGCATCGCGCCCTTCGCATGGCTCGAAGGCCTCGGGTCGCTGCTCGCCACCGAGCTCGCGCCAAGCTCGCGGAAGCTGCGTACCGCCTTTCGGCGAGCAGCAACGAATGGGCAAAACTCATCGGGCAGGTCTAGTCCTCCTCGCAAAGCCGGCCACTCGGACGGCCGCCGCGGCACGACTCGACGAAGCGACAATTACGACAGAATTGAGTTCCAAGCGGTCACCCGATTAGCTGTGGTCTTCGCAGACCGTGCCCCACTGTCGCTCGCTCAGGTATGGGCCTCACTTCTTAGCCCAACCGTTCTTTGTGCGGGCTTCTTCAAGGCGAGTGAAATTGCAACATTTGCTCCCAAATTGCGCTGGGTTGGTGGTTTCACGTTGCCCTTCGAAGGACAAAGAGGTAAGGCCATCAGTCGAAACCAACAAACACTCGCACGCGGGGGCAAATCGATGGACACGCAACTATCTCCATGGTGGCGGCGAGCTCTGGTCCTCGTGATGGTGGCGGGCTTCACGACGCTCGGCTACCTTGCCGCTCGCAGCTATCACGATGCGCCGCCGATCCCCGCCCGCGTGGTTAATGAGAATGGCGCGACGCTGTTCACCGGCGAGGACATCATTGCCGGTCAGCAAATCTTCTTGAGCCACGGCCTGATGGAGAACGGAACGATCTGGGGACATGGCGCTTACTTGGGTCCCGATTTCTCTGCCGAGTACCTGCATACGATGGCGTTGGACGTCCGCGCGCAACTCTTAAGCCGTATGGGCGGGAGCGGCGTTTCCACGAACCTCGATCCTCACGAGCTCGATGCCGCTGTCGCGCACACGCTTAAGGGAAATCGTTATGATCCCGGCAGTGGGGTCCTGGCCTTCAGCGAAGGCGAAGCGGACTCGTTCCGCGAGCAGCAGGAAAAATGGCGCAACTACTTTTCCACTCCGGGTCGCAATGGGGGGCTCGCCGCCGGCCTAATTCACAATCCAGACGAGGTGCGGAAGCTGACCGCGTTTTTTGCGTGGGCTGCCTGGGCCAGCGCGGCAGAACGGCCGGACAAGGTCTACTCGTATACCAACAATTTTCCTTACGACCCGCTCGCCGGCAATGTTCCCACTTCTGACGCGGTGTTCTGGAGCGCGATGAGCCTGCTGATGCTACTGGGCGGAATCGCGGCGGTGCTATTCGCGTTTGGCCGCTTCGATTTCCTGGGATGGCACCGCGATGCGCAGCGCAGGCCCGCGATGCTTCCGCATGATCCGACGCCCAGCCAGCGCGCGGCACTCAAGTACTTCATCGTGGTGAGCCTGCTATTCCTGGCGCAGGTCATGTTTGGTGGCGGAGTCGCGCATTTCCGCGCGGACGCGGCCAGTTTCTACGGCATCGACCTCTCGCGTGTCTTCCCGAGCCAGCTGCTGCGAACCTGGCATTTGCAGCTTGCAATTCTCTGGATCGCGACGGCGTTCCTCGCGGGCGGCCTGTTCATTGCGCCTTCACTCGGCGGAAGCGATCCTCGTTATCAGTCATTCGGTGTTAACTTGCTATTTGTCGCACTCATCCTCGTCGTTGTTGGCAGCCTGATTGGCGAATGGCTCGGCATTTCGCAGATGCTTGGACGCTGGTGGGAATGGTTCGGCGACCAGGGTTGGGAGTATCTCGATCTCGGCAAGGCCTGGCAAGTCGGGCTGGCCGCGGGACTCGTCATCTGGGTGGTGCTGTTACTGCGCGCGGTCGGGCCATCGTTCAGCAATCCCGATCATGGCGAGCTTTCTGTGCTGTTCTTTCTCTCAGGGCTGGCGATCCCGATATTCTATCTGCCCGCATTTTTCTATAACGGTGCGACCAACTTCGCGATTGTCGACCACTGGCGGTTCTGGATCATCCACCTGTGGGTCGAAGATTTCTTCGAGCTGTTCGTAACCGTGGTAGTCGCCGTGTTGTTCTATCGGCTGGGGGCGGTGTCGGTCGTCACCGCCAAGCGCGTCATCTACCTTGACGCAATCCTCTACCTGATGGGCGGCATTCTGGGCACGGCGCATCATTGGTATTTCACCGGGCAGTCGAGCATGACGATGGCCATAGGGGCGACTTTCTCCGCGCTCGAAGTGGTGCCGTTGGTTTTGCTCACCCTCGATGCGTGGGATTTCATTCAGGTCAGCGAGAGCGCCGCGGGCAGTTCCGGAAAAAGTGTGCCGATTGCACATCAGTGGACCTTTTACTTCCTGATGGCGGTGGGTTTTTGGAATTTTCTCGGCGCCGGCCTGTTCGGTTTTCTCATCAACATGCCGATTGTGAGCTACTTCGAGGTCGGAACTATTCTGACGCCCAACCACGCCCACGCATCCTTCATGGGCGTTTTCGGTTTCCTTGGCGTGGCGCTGTTGGTGTTTGCCTGCCGCGAGGTTGTCGATGACGTCGCCTGGAGACGCCTCGAGAAATGGGTTCGGGTCTCCTTCTGGGGACTGAATTTCGGGCTGGCCTCAATGATCGTGTTCAATCTCTTTCCGGGCGGCGTGATGCAAATGTACGACGTGCTGCAGAATGGCTACTGGCATGCACGCGGATACCAATACCTCAGTACCTCGTTGGCCCGCTCCGTCGAATGGGCACGCCTGCCGGGCGACGTGGTATTCATCCTTGGCGGCGTGGCCCCGCTGCTCTGGATCACGAGCAGTGCGTATCTATCGATGCACCGCGAGTCTGCCTTGCCAGCACGCGTCCATACCCGCCCGATCTTGGGAGGAGGAAAAGCGAGCGTTGCGGATTGATTTGCGGTCTGCCTTAACAATCACCCCCTGGATGCTTCCGCTATCGGGGAGGCGACGCTCTACCTTCCAAGGCTATCAGCTGTGGTCTAGGGAGACGGTGTCGTCTTACCATGGGTCAATGGCTCAGCCTGGTTGGCGCCGAATTCCCCGCCAGCCAAGGTCACTGATCAATCCAATGCTGGGCACGAACCGCGACTAGTGGCCGGGTCCGTCAGACAGGAAGTTCGCATCGCTTCCTTCGCATGGCTCGAAGGCCTCGGCGCGTTGCTTGCCACCGAGCTCGCGCCGAACTCGCGGAAGCTGCGTACCGCCCTTCGGCGAGCAACTACGATAACCCTCGGCGCTGCGCTCATTGCGATCTGCCACGTCGAAAGCGAACTCGGCACCTACATCATTTGGCTGGTCGTCGGTGCGGGAGCGATGCTGTCCCCTCGCAACGGGGCGATACTGCTGATTGTTGAAGGGGTCACGCTGGCGGCGTCGGTGGTGATAGCGGGCACCCTGGCCGAGACTCCGTGGCTTTTGCTCCCGTTCATTTTCGTGACGATCTCGCTGCTGACCTACTTTGGGGTTACCAGGAAGCTCGGCGTCATGGTCCTGCTGCCTGAGGTGCTGCTCCTCAATGTTTTTTACGGTGGGGTATTTACGCCGGGGGACGTTGGATGGTTCGCGGCCGAAACGTTTGGCGGCAGCGCCATCGCGGTCGGGCTCATCGTCGCGTTCGACAACTGGATATGGCCGTTTCGCGCGGAACCCCTGTTGATGGAATCGCTGGGAATCACGGTGGCGCGAGCCCATAAGAGATTTCTCGAGGCTTCGGCGTACTTTCTGGGTGACCCAGGGGCGCACCGCCCGCCCGAGCCGCCGCCAGCATCGGATCTGCCCGCGCAAATGGATCTGCTCGATCAGGCGGTTGCCGAGAAAATATCCCAGCGTCGCCGAGCGACTCTGCTCGCGGCCATCACGCGCGTGACCCGCATCGGCCTGGACGTCGATCGCTTGATGGGCGCCGCGCGACAGAACGTACCGCGCGGATTTCGCGCTATAGTCGCGCCAGAACTTCGAGCGACGGTCGATGCGATCGCAGCCGCGCTCGACAGGCTCGCGCACGAAATACCGACTCACATCGCCGTCGGCGCGGACAGCACGCCACCCGCTTGGCGGATTCTCCCGCGTACCGCGTCCGATGCTTTAGGCGCTCGAGTTCTTCAGGTGAGAAGATCGGGGATCAGCGAGGCTGGCTCAGCGGAGCTCGAGAATTTCGCGTCGTTTACCGATTCGCTGGCTGCGCTCGCCGACCGCATCGAGCGCATCATCGATGTGCCACCGCAAACGCCCTCGGCGGCTGGCTCGGAGAGCACGGCCCCGCCTGCGACCGATGCACCGGATCCCGCGGCCTACCAATTGGCGCTCAAGGTCGGTCTCTGCTCGGTGATCGGTTACGTGATCGGTCTCGTCACTCACCGTCCCGAACTCGATTCCATCCTGACCACGATAGTCATAACCGCGCTTCCGACTTACGGCGCCACGCTGCGCAAGATGATCCTGCGGATCGTCGGCGTGCTGATCGGCGGAACCATTTCGCTGCTCGCAATCATCATTGTGACGCCCAACTTCGAAACGCTGCCGGCATACATGATCACGCTTTTCGTCGTCTTCTTTATGGCGGCCTACGCGTCGCTCACGAGCGGTCGTATCGCCTACGCCGGGAGCCAAGCCGGCACCACATTCGCGCTGGCGTTTATCGGTCTGAGCCCGTCGATCGATGTCTACTATCCGCTGTGGCGTATCTGGGCGGTTCTGCTGGGCACGGTCATAGTCGCAGTGATTGCGCTGATCTTGTGGCCGGTGTACGCGGGCGATTCGCTATTGCCGCGGCTGTGCAAGGTCATTCGCGACACGCTCAATCTTGTGCCGGGCGGTCCGGCATCGAACACCGAAGCTGAGATTCAGGCCGCGAATGCGGACTCGATGCGCCTGCTCGCGGAGATTCTGCAAGTCGCCGCCGACGCGCACCTCGAGGGCCGCAGCGCAGTCGTGAATCGCAACGCCATCGTGCAGGCTGGCGGCGCACTTCGCCGTATCGCGAACTTGTTAGCCTCGATTTCACTGGATCGCATTGTGACACCGACTCCGGGACTCGATCCGGCAACCGAGTCGGCGCGTGCGGCCGTGCTCGATGCGATTCGTGTGCAGCTTCGATCGTGGCTGGAATTCTTCAGCGATCGCGACAGCTTGCGTTCCCTTACCCCTGACGAGTCCATCCATCCGAACGAGACGATCGCGAGCCCGCTGGCGGAGTTCGGTTCGCGTCTCGAAGAGAATGATTTCGTGCGCATCGCCTCCTGGACGATCGAACAGCGCCGCGCGATTCTTACCCAGCTTCAGAGTATGCGCCACCTCGCGGTCTTGACGGCCGAGTTGAATCGATGGCTCTCGGAAATCCCTCGAGTTCGTGTGATTGGTCCGGGACGATAAGACTCGCGAGACCTAAGTTTGCTCAAGGTCCAGAGGGCAGGGCCTCACTTTCATAAAGCTTCTACGAATTCCTTGAGCAGAGTGTGCTCACGAGCCTGCTTCCACGGCATCCAAAACGGCGGACCCCCGGTTTGATTGGGAAGGGTCCGAGTATTACGAAGGGTCAGGCTTTGAACGAGGCCGCCGCCAAAGCTGTGATCTCCTCGCGATCATCGGCGAGCACGAAGCGTTTCGCGATAGTATCATCGAGCGACTGCTGAAATCGTGCGAGGTAATCGTTCTTTCCGCCGGGGTAGAGTTCGGCCAGTTTCGCGGTCTCGAACGGTTTGGTGGTACCGAACAGAAATCCAAACACGCCCCCGCTCTGACCAAGACCCGACAGAATCGCAGTCGGCACGTCGACCCACGGTGTACGGACTCCGCCGATAGCATTGCCGTGTTCGTCGAGCTTGAACCCGGCGCCATCTGCCGCGATCGCTAGTCGCGGAGCAATCGGCGCAGTGGAGCCACTGCGGATCCAGCGGTCGAGTGCTTCGACCGCCGCATGGCCGACGTAGTGCTGCTGCGGGCCTGCGTTGATCGGACTCTCGGTCTCGCCGATTAGCAGGTGCGTTGTAGGCTGCAGCAGTTCAGCGAAACGCTCCGATGTCAGCGAACCATCGTCCTGTGGACCGGCGATAATAAGATAAGTCTCGGCATGTGCACTGCCGGCTACCTCCCATAGCCGCAAGTGCGCAGAATCGGGCTGGTTGGGGCGTCCGCCTCCTAGAGACAAGACGTCGGTTTCGCTCTGAAACACCAGCACGGGAACGCGCGCATCGTCACGGATACGCTCCGCTGCCGACTGGCGCACGCGATCCGCAAGATTGCCACTTCGAATGAGTGCTGCTCCGTCGAGAGCAGCACCAGCGGCGCCGCGCCCATGAACAAAAAAACCATCGAAAACTCGCACGATTGGGTCAATCGCATTGATGTACGTGACGAGGTACATGGCAGATTGCGACTCGCCGATGGCGATCAATCGCGCTGGCGATAACGCACCTAGCGGTGACGAGTCAGCAGCGCGCAGCGCTGTCGCAGCCTGGGAGAAGATGTCAAACGACCAGGCATCGCCGGGATGAACGAGCACTCCGTAGCGTTCCGGCGAGATCTTCTTAAGATGGAGACCTTCGACTAAACCGCCGCCGTCGACGCCGACCTTTTGTGCCGTCACGCCTACCCAGACATGTCCGCGCCGAACAAGGTGGCGATGAAGTAGCGTCCAATCCGGAGATGCGTCGATACCGCCGCTCACGTTATTCCATTCGACCAGGACCGTCCCGCTAAATCGCGCAGGATTCTCGGGACGTCGCACCAGGAGACGCGTGACGAATGGCGCCAGCCGATCGGGCTTGGCTCGCCACTTTCCATCGCTGGTCCGCTCGCCAATGAGAGCGAAGCGGGTAGCGGTGCCACGAAGAAGGAATTCCTCCTCTACATAGCCCAGCCTGGCAAGATCAAAAGCTTGCCCCGGCATCGCGGCGGGACCACTCAACCTGGTAATGCTTTGCTGAGTTTGTTCCATAGGTCGCTCACGCTCGAGCATCTAAAAGCCAGAAGGCATCATCTGATTTGGGTCTCTTCATGTCACCGTCTAATAGTCACTGTCAACTAGCTTCTGAAACTCGATCGGGAGGGAACAGGCCAAGATTTCGAGACGCATTACAGCCGGTGCTCTCGGTACGTGCTTCTCAAGCCACTGGAGCCACTCGCCCTTAGCGTGATGAAGGATTGCTATGGCGTGTTACACTACAATTAGTTGCTTACCCCGGACCAGTTCGGGCCTCGGCCAAAGTCCAGCGGAGCTTTTGCACGCTGGTTATCACACTTCTGAGACCCTACTCTCGAGCTGCATGCATTTAGAAAATATCGGCACGAGTGATCGGTGATTGAGCGCCGGACAGAAGCAGCGGCTGCCTTGGCTTGGCCCTTCCGTTTGCCAGTAGTTGATCGATTTGAAGAGTGGCTGCACGCTCCGGCACCACTGGAGTCGAGGCATCCGCGCTTCGACATCCGGCGGGCGGTGCCGGCCGAGTTCGATGGCATCTACGACCTGGTCGACGAAGCCTTCGGCCTGAAGCGCCCGCGCGCCCAGTACGACTGGCTATACCGGCGCAACCCCTATGGCGTAGCGCGCTGCTGGGTAGCATTCGACCGCGCCAGTGGGCGGCTGGTGGGCAGCAGCGCTTCCTGGCCATGGCCGATGGCGCAGGGAGCGCATTGGGTCGAAGGCGCTCAGTGGGGTGATTCGGTCGTTGCCCCGGGATGGCAACGCCACGGGATCGCCGGATTGCGAATCGATACTTTGCGTTCCCATGCATGGCAGGCCAAGACGATCGCGCTGAGCTGGCCCAACCAGAAAAGGCGCGGCGCGGTGATTAAAGGCGGTGTCGCCGCCGAAATCGTCGGGCCGGTGCCCAGGGCCGTGTTGCTGTTGAATGCAAAAGCCTTCCTGGCCGAACATATGTGGCCCGCCCCGGTTAGTGCCTTTGGCGGGGCCGTCCTGGACACTGCTCTAACAGCATGGCGCAAGCTGGTATTGCGGGGCCAGACTGGGCTTGCCGTCGAAGCGGTTCGACGCTTCGAATCGAGCATTGATGAGGTCACCCTGCGCTGCATGACCTGGCCGGGGTTCTGGTCGCCGCACGATGCCGACTTCCTGAATTGGCGCTACCTCGAGCATCCAACAGCCCACTATCTCGCTTTTGCGCAAATGGACGGCGGCAAGCTCGCGGGCTACTACGTTTTGAAGATCGACGGGCAAGCGAGTTGGCTGATGGAATTTGTGGCACCCGTCTCGCCGCGCCGCTTCGGCTCGGCTTTGCTACTCCACGTCATCGAAACGGCACGAGCTGCCGGTTGTACGCATCTTGAATTTTCGGCACCGCCAGGATGGCGGCACTGGAGGCTCTTGCGCTCGGTCGGTTTCTTACCGGTGCCTTCCAAGATCTACCTCTGGCCTGGGGACGAACCCGAGCTTAGGCAACTCGCCATGTGGCAATGGGTTCCGGGCGACATCGACTACCTGTAGCGGGCCGATAGCGGCGGGGAGTCTTCAGGTGCGCCGAGCTCGGCTGCGAATTCCTCTTTCATCTCTGCGGTCAGGCTGGAGCGGCTGCGCACGGCGAGTTGTCACGCGGCCGCGTCCTGGCAAAGACAAAATCCGCATGTGCGCCGTGGCGCCCGAGCGGCGGACCGCAATCCTTTTCGGGTGACTGGATAGGTCTGCGGCCTGAAAATCTAATCGTGATCAATCGCAATCAGCCACTACCAAGCTAGTCAGACGGGCTGGTGCAGGCTGCGATCCGCCGCCCATCGACATGAATCGAATCGCGCACGGGATATTCCAGGAAGCTGCCGGTGATCTCGACGTCTCCGCTGTAGTGCTGCGCGTTGTCGAAGACGATTTTACCGGTCGTGACTAACGTTGGCGCCCCGCAGTCCAGTCGCCAGGCGAGCGAGGTGCTGGTGCGACCGCTGGAAGTTCTCTTACAGGAGATGCCGCGCGGGATTTCGAGCTGAGCGAAAGAAGTCCATGGGTCGGCGTCGTCGTAGACACAGCGATATGCCGTGGCTGCGGTAACTCTGCTCGCCTGCCGGGTCTGGTAAGTGACCAGCCAGAGGCCTGGAATTCCCATGAAGTCGTCTGGCGATGCCGCGGAAGCCAGCAACAGTTGAGCGATTAAGCCGATAGCCACCACAGATAGTTTGAACAATCGATCCAAGTCGGACTCCTAAGGTCACGGGGCGACAGCCTCACGGCCGCCGCCCCGAGTGAGAGGTCGGACTGCTATTACAACTACTTCTTCACTTTTACCTGCGGCGAGACTCCCGCCGGGAAAACGAACATGTCCATCAGATCCCCGATTGCGGGACTGTTAAGCGGAACGTACGGATTTGCGGCGAGGACGATCGGGTTAGGCAGATTGTCGCGGCCCCGGCCGGAGATGGTCTCGATTCCCCAGTTTGCCTCCACGAACTTATCGAACGAAACGTGGTCGTAATAAGTGTGGACTACGCGTCCACCCTGAGAGTAAGGCGAGATCACGAGCAGAGGAATTCGGGTACCATCGCCGAAGAAGTCGATGGTCTGGACATATCCCGAGTCGTAAAAGCCGCCGCCCTCATCGAAAGTAATCATCACGGCAGTGTCCTTCCAAACCGACGGGTTCGCCTGAACCATAGTGATGATCTTTTGGGAGAAGCCCTCAAACAGATCGAGCTTAGACGAGGCTGGGTGGCCATCGAGATAGCCGTCCGGCTTCACGATCGAAACCGCGGGGAGGGTGTTGTTCTGAATGT
>Ga0187783_10002990_pt1 | contig 12475 bp, 10 predicted proteins | sample 1015_SJ02_MP02_2_FD_132471 | JGI IMG/M metagenome (GOLD analysis project Ga0187783, IMG submission 132471) | Tropical peat soil microbial communities from peatlands in Department of Meta, Colombia - 1015_SJ02_MP02_20_MG | ecosystem: Environmental > Terrestrial > Soil > Wetlands > Peat | place... | reverse complement strand
GAGCATCGGCTAGGCAAGCCCCCGGACTGCCCTGGCCGGCGGCCGGTCGCGGCGGATCGTCGCCACCATGTCTACGACCTGGCGCGACTCGGGCACCTGGTGAACGCGGAAGATGCGGGCGCCGTGCCAGGCGCACACCGCGGTCGCCGCGAGGGTACCGGCGAGCCGGTGTTCCGGCGGCAGGTCCAGCGACTCGCCCACGAAGTCCTTGTTCGACAGCGACACCAGCACCGGCCAGCCGGTCTCGGTCAGCTCGCCGAGCCGGCGCGTGACCTCGAGCGAATGCCACGTGTTCTTCCCGAAGTCGTGCGCGGGGTCGAGCACGATCCGGTCCGGCTGCACGCCCGCCTGGAGTGCGCGGCTGGCCAGCGCCAGGGTCCGGACCAGCACGTCTGCCATGACGTCGGCATAGCCAACCCGGAACGGCCGGGTGCGCGGCCGCTGCGGCCCGACGTGCGCGCAGACGAGACCGGCTCCGAACTCCGCGGCCACCTCCGCGAGGCGCGCGTCGTAGCCACCCCAGCTGTCGTTGAGCAGGTCGGCACCGGACTCGCAGGCGGCCCGCGCGGTCTGGTGCCGCCAGGTGTCGACGCTGATCACCACGTCCGGGTAGTCGGACCGGACGGCGGCGATGAAGCCGGCCGTGCGGCGAATCTCCTCGGCCACGTCCACGTCCGCGCCGGGCGCGGCCGGGATCCCGCCCACGTCGATGATGTCGGCCCCTTCGGCGACGGCCTGATGGACCCGATCGAGCGCGGCCGATTCCGCCCAGGTCATACCGGGCTGGAAGAACGAGTCCGGAGTCCGGTTCACGATCGCCATGATCAGGGGCTGGCCGGCCGGGAAAACGTGCTTGCCGAGTCGCAGCACGCCTTGGTCTGGCCGGGCCAGCGGGCTCGGCACGCCGTCCGTCACCGGCCGTGTACCGAGGCGGCAGGCGGCCGCTCGGCCGAGGGAACGGCCCTGGTCACCGGCTGCACCTCGCCCCGGGCATCGCGCACGAACTGCTGCAGCACGGCCGCCGCTCGCGGCGGGCGGATGGGTGTACCCGGCCCGGCAGCCGCCTGGCCGCGGCGGCGCTCGGCCACCAGCAGCAGCTCGGCCGCCATCAACGCCAGGTCGTGGTTCGCCTGGTGCCGGTGCCCGCGGGAACCGAGATCAACCTGGGCGACCGCGTCCAGGCCGTGCGCCGCGACGGTATCCATCAGCGTGGCCAGCTCGACTCCGTACCCGACCGGGATGCTGAGTGACTCCATCAGGGTTCGCCGCGCGGCCCACTCCCCCGCCAGCGGCTGGACCACGCCGGCCAGCCCCGGCCACCAGAGACTGATGAGCGGCCGGGCGACGAGCTCGGTCACTCGACCGCCCTCGGTCGAGGCCGAGCCGTCGTTCTCGGTCCACACCCGGGTGTAGAAGCCCTTCACCAGCTGCACGCCGTCATCGGTCAGCAACGGCCCGAGCAGCCCGGAGACGAAGTGCGGCCCCCACCGGGTCAGGTCGGCGTCGACGAAGACCATCAGGTCGCCCTTGCTCACGAGGAGCGACTTCCACAGCGCCTCGCCCTTGCCGGGGAAACTGCCCGCCGCGGGCAGCACCTCGGCGGTCCGGTAGACCACCGCGCCCGCCCGCGCGGCGACCGCGGCGGTGTCGTCGGTCGAGTCGGAGTCCATCACGATCAGCTCGTCGACCAGCGGCACCCTGGCCACGAGCGCAGCGGCGATCGAGCCGACCACGCCGGAGATGGTTCGCTGCTCGTTCCTGGCCGGGATGATCACGCTGACCGTCACCCCGAGCCGGTGCTTGGCTGCGAGCAGCTGGTCGTGCGGCCAGTCCTGCCAGCGTGACGTGCGGCGGGCAAACCAGTCCCGGGTGCGGTCGTCCATCACCTGACCAGCCTATCGACGGGCGTGGGCTCGCCAGATCGGAGCGGGTCAGCGCACCGAGCGGATCGGCAGCACGGCGATGGCACCGGCGATGCCGCAGCAGCCGCCGATGATGAACAGCACCCGGTAGCCACCGAGATGGCCGATGATGAGCGCGGCGAACAGCGGCGCGAGCACCTGCGGACCGGCGTTGGCGATGTTGAGCACGCCGAGGTCTCTGGCGACGTTCTCCTGCCGCGGCAGCACCAGGGTCACCAGGGCGGCGTCCACGGACAGGTAGGTGCCGAACGCCAGCCCGGCGAACGCGGCATAGAGCTCAACCGCCCCGAAGGTTGGTGACAGCACCGGTAGCAGGCAGCCGGCCCCGGCGATCGCCGAGGAGACGACGACGAATGGCTTGCGCCGGTTCAGCCGGTCCGACAGCGGCCCGGCGATGGCGGCAGCGAGCAGGGCCCCGACGGCGGCGATCGCGGCGAGCACGGCGATGCCCCGTGCGGGCCGCATGCCGCCGGGCAGCCGGATGTAGTCCGTGAGGATGTAAAGCTCGTAGCCAACGATCAGGAAGTAACCCAGCAGCGACGCGGCACGGCTGGCGAACACACAGAAGAAGTCCCGGTAGCGCAGCGCGGACAGGAAGTCGGCGAGCCGGGCAGTCAGCCGGCGGGTGTCACGCGGTGGCCTCGGCGTCTCCGCCGAGGAGGCGTCGGTGGTGTTGAGCACGAATGACATCGCCGCTCCCGCCATCAGCAGCCCGAGCGCCAGGTAACCCCAGCCGACGTGCGCCGTGAAGAGGCTCGCCACCCCGACGCCCGCCACGCCGCCCAGCACCATGGCCACGCCGGTGACCGCGGAGGCCGTCCCGCGCCTCGCCCGCGGCACCCGGTCAGGAATGACCGCGGTGAGCGGGGCCTGGTAGAGGTTCGCCAGCCCCTGGGCCGCGCACCAGGCCGCCAGCATGACCGGCACCGTCCTCGCCTGGCCCACCAGCGTGAGCACGAGCAGCAGCGCCAGCGGGGCGCCGATCAGCCACGGAGCGCGCCGGCCGAGTCTCGACCTGGTGCGGTCTGACAGCGCGCCGCCGATCGGGTTGAACACGAGCGCGAACGCGGCGCTGGCCCCGGCGATGAGTCCGAGCACCGCGACCTTGTGCGCCCGGTCGATGTCCTCGATCTGCTGCGGAACCAGCACGGTGCCGGCACCGGCGTACAGCGCGGACAAGGCACCGCCGGCGATACCCAGGTTGATCAGGAGACGCCGGAACCCGGCGCGGCCGGTCGGCACGGCGACGGCCGGCGCGGGCGCGGGCTGCGCGACATTCATCTCGGGCATCGGGGCGACCGCCGTCAGCCGACCCGCACAACGGCGGTCAGCCGCACGTCCAGGCGGCTGCGAGCGGCCTCGACGACGTACTCGCCCGGCATCGTGTGCCAGCCCCCTCCGGCTGGTCGCGCCACCCACCGCTGGAACGTGCGCTCCGGCAGCCCGATGGTGACCGTGCGGCGCTCCCCCGGCCCGGCGGTAACACCGGCGAATCCGGCCAGCCACCTGGCTGGCCGGTCCGGGTCGGGCGCGGCCGGGCCGACGTAGATCTGCACGACGTCACGCCCGGCCCGCGGCCCGGCGTTGCGCACCGTCACGGTCGCGTGCCGCGCGTCGGCGTGTATCTCCTCATACTCCCACGTCGTATACCCGAGGCCGTGGCCGAACGGGTACCGGGGCACGACGCTCGCGCGCTCGTAGCCTCGATACCCGATGAACACCCCCTCGTCGTAGCGCAGCACACCGTTCTCCGGCGTCGTGTCGAGGACAGGACAGTCGGCCTCGCGGACCGGCCACGTCGTCGGCAGCCGGCCACCGGGCTCCGTCGCGCCGAGCAGGACGTCGGCCACCGCGTGCCCCGTCTCCTGGCCGCCGAACCAGGCGAGCAGCACCGCGGCGACGTCGTCGGCCCACGGCAGCTCGACCGGCGAGCCGGCGGTCACCACGACGATCGTCCGCGGGTTGGCCGCGGCGACCCGGCGGACCAGCTCGTCCTGCCGGCCCGGGAGAACGAGGCTCGTGCGATCGAAGCCCTCGGACTCGCCCTCCTCCGTCGTCCCCACCACGACGACCGCGACCTCGGCGGCGCTGGCGACGGCCGCCGCCTCGGCGAGCAGCTCGTCGGGCGGGAGCACGGGGGCCGCGTAGCCGAGCGCGAGCGACACCGCGGGGAATCCGCGGGCCAGGCTGACGCGCTGCGTCAGCGACACATCGGTGGCCGACCCGGCAGCAAGCTCCACCGGGATACGGCGCTCCGGCGGGGTCAGGAACGAGGTGGCTGCGGTTCCGGCCGCAGCATCGACCCGGCCGTCGAACAGGATCTGGTCCGCCGCCGTCAGGAGGAAGGCGCCGACGCCACGGATGGCGAGCTGGTGCGTGCCTGCCACCTCGGCCGTCAGGCGGCCGGAGATCTCGACACTGGCGAGCGCGTCCGGGGCGACGCCGTCGGGCAGCTGGAGCCAGCGGCCCGCGCCGGTGGTCAGCGCGGACTCGTGCAGCGGGCGCCCGCCATGGTCGCGGAACGTGACCCGCAACGCGGACCAGTTCGGCGGCCCGGCGGGCGTGAGCGTGGTGCGCGGGTCGGCGCCGACGGCGAAGGACAGCTTGACCGAGTCCGGCAGCGCCGCGGCGAGGCCGTCAAGCGGCGATACCACGCGCGCGGGGAACACGGTGGCGCTGCCGCCACCGAGCACCCTGGCATCCCTCGCCAGCGCCCCGATCAGCGCCACCGACGTGATGGCGCCAGCGTCCAGCGGCAGCAGGCCCTTCGGATTGGCGGCCAGCACGACCGACCGCGCCGCGATCTGCCGCGCGAGCGTCGGGCCGTCGAGCAGCGGGGGCCGGCTGGCGGCTGGCACCGACTCCGGCGCACCGGCCAGCGCCCCGACGCGCGCCGCGAGCCGGAGCACGCGGCGGGCCTGCTCGTCGACCACGTCTGCGGCGACGAGGCCGTCGCGGACCGCGGCGGCCAGCCGCTCGCCCCACGGGCTGCCCATGGCGGGCATGACGATGTCCAGACCGCCCGCCGCCGCGCGCACCGTGTCCCGCGCGGCCATCCAGTCGGACACGATGACGCCGTCGAAGCCCCACTCGCCCTTGAGCACGCCGAGCTGCAGCGGCGCGTGCTCGGTCATGGTCGTCCCGCCGACGCTGTTATAGGCGGACATCACCGCCCACGCACCCGCCGCCATGACGGCGGTCTCGAACGGCACCAGATACAGCTCGCGCAGGGCCCGCTCGCTGACGTGCACGCTGACCGTAAACCGCTGTGTCTCGGAGTCGTTCGCCACGAAGTGCTTGACCGCCGCGGCCACGCCGTGTTCCTGCACGCCGGTCACGTATCCGGCGGCGATCTCGGCGGTGAGCAGCGGATCCTCCGAGTACGCCTCGAAGTGACGGCCGCCGAGCGGGCTGCGCTGGAGGTTGACCGTCGGGGCGAGCAGCACGTGGACGCCCTTGCGCCGCGCCTCCTGGCCGAGCAGCCGGCCGGCCAGCCGCGCCAGGCCGGGGTCCCACGTCGCCGCCAGCGCGGTCGGGCTCGGCAGCGCGATGGACGTGTCGGCCGCGCTCCACCTCGTGCCGCGGACGCCGACCGGCCCGTCGGACATGACGACGGACTCCAGCCCGATGTGCGGCAGCGCCGGCAGCGTCCAGAAGTCCTGGCCGCACAGGATCGCTACCTTTCCCGCGAGGTCGAGCCTGGCGAGAGCGGCTTGAACCGCGCTCTCCTGTGCGCTGCTGAGCGGTGTCACCGGGGCTGCCTCCTGGTGCGTCGTACGGGCGGCGGGCGGGGTACGGCGCCATCTTGCCGCGGCCGCGACCCGTTGCCCAGCGCTCGGCCCGGCCTCAGGCGTCGCGCCGCCGCGGAACCGTTCCGGTGGTTACCGCGCGGGGGACCGACCGGGCGCTGCGTCCCCCGCGCGAGGGAGGCGATCCGGCGGAGTCCCTGCGGAGGCGACGCGACATGGCCCGGCTACCGCGACAATGGTGGCCATGACGGCGGGCGGGTGGAGTCGGTGGCTGCGGGCCGCCCGGCGCGCGAGCGCCGACTCACGTGCCCCGGCGGTCCTGTGTGTAGGGCTGGCGGTGCTGGCCGTGGCGCAGGCGCTCCTTCAGTCGCGGGCCGCGCCAGACGGCCTGGGCCCTGGCGTCCCGGCGCCGCTGTTCGCCGTTCTCATCGCGCTGGCCACCACGGCCCCGCTTGGTCTGCTGTGGCCTCAGCCGGCGGCGGCAGGGATCATCATCGCGGCCGCGTGCCTGCTGGCCCTGCTGGCAACCCGCGCGCTGACGGTAGCCGGGCTGGCCGCGCTCCTCATCGTGGTGTACCGGCTGGGGCGTGCGGGCGAGCAGCGAGTGGCGGCGGCCCGGCAGGACGCGGCGTGACCACAGCCACCGGGGTGCCGGTCCGGGTGCTGGTAGCCGACGACCAGCAGGTCGTGCGGGCTGGGTTCGCCGCCCTGCTCGGCACCCAGCCTGACTTCGCGGTGGTGGCGACGGCGCAGGACGGTGCCGAGGCCGTCCGGCTCTGCCGCGAGCTGCGGCCCGACGTGGTGCTCATGGACGTGCGGATGCCGGGCGTCGACGGCATCGAGGCGACCCGGCTGCTGACCGGCGGACGGCCGGACCATGGCCCGCGCGTGCTCATCCTGACCACCTTCGACCTGGACGACTACGTGTACGACGCGCTGCGGGCCGGCGCGAGCGGCTTCCTGCTCAAGGACGTGACGGCCGAGCGGCTGTTCGACGCGGTCCGGGTGGTCGCGGCCGGGGAGGCACTGCTGGCGCCCGCGGTCACGCGGCGCCTCATCGGCGAGTTCGCCCGGCTCCGGCCGACCTCCGCCGAGCTGCCTTCGTCCGTGCTGGCGGGGCTGACCGCGCGCGAGCTCGAGGTGCTGCGGCTGGTCGCCGAGGGGCTGTCCAACCAGCAGATCGCCGCGCGCCTGGTGGTCACCGAGGAGACGGTGAAGACCCACGTCAGTCACATGCTGCGCAAGCTCGGGCTGCGCGACCGGACGCAGGCGGTCATCACGGCGTACGAGTCCGGCCTCGTGGTGCCGGGAGCGGGCCTGGATCGATCTGGATAATGCTCTTTTTGTGCTTCTAACGCACCTATCGTAGGTTTATGCCGCAGCAACCCCGATGACCGGCCCTAGGCTGTATGGGGTGCCCGTCGTGACCGCGGCTGCCTGGAGGAAACCGGTGCCTGAGGAGCTCGAGCCCGATCGCGACGACGTCGGCGTCCTCGCCGAGCTGTTCGCCGCCCACGCCGCGCCGCTGTTTGACTACTGCCGCGCCCTGACCGGCAGCGACGCCGAGGCAGCCAGCGCGACCGTGGCTGCCCTGGTCCGCGCGCCGCGGCTGCCACGAGCGCCGCACCTGCTCCGGGCCCGGCTGTTCGCCAGCGCGCGCCGCAGGGCGCTGCTCCCCGGGCCGGCCGGCGCGGTCCGGCGGCCGGAGTTCACCCTGGTCAGCCCCGATCAGCGGTCGAACGGCGTGCTCGCGGTCTTCGGGGCGCTCGCGGTTCGGCACCGCGAGGTCCTCGCGCTGGTGTACCGCTACGGCATCTGGGCCGAGCAGCTGGCGGTCGTGCTCCGCGTCGCCGCCAGGGACTCCTACGAGCTGCTGGCCGCCGCCGAGCACGGATTTGTCACCGTCGCCGCCGCGGCGGGCGCTGCTGGGTCGGGCAGCCCGGCGGCGGAGGACATCGCCGGTATCCCGCTCACCGCGATACCCGGCTGGGTGTGGCCGGATGCCGTCGCGCGGCTCACCGGAGAGGTCGCCGCCGAGCCGCGACCGCCACACACCCGGCCGGCGTCGCCGCGGCCGCGACCGCGCCTCCTGCTGGCCGCCGGGGCGGCGCTGCCCGTGGCGGCCTTCGGGTGCTGGGCGCTCGCGTCTGGCGCCGTGTCGGCGTACCCCGTCAGCGCGAGCCGCAGCGGCACCGGAGTCCCGGCCAGCGGGCCGGCCGGCCCGGCGACGATGGCCGCACCCGACCGCGTCCGGGAGGCACCGCGCGCCGCCGGTACCGAGCCACCGAACCGGCCGGCCGCGCCGACGCGTCCGCCGACCGTGCCGATCCTCGCGCTGCTGCCGACGACGCCGACGGGAACGGTGCTGCCGGTCGTCACGCCATCGACCGTCACCGAGCCGGCGCCCACGGCGTCGCCAACCGAGTCGCCGTCGCCGTCCCCATCCTCCGCCGCGCCGTCACCATCCCCGTCGCCATCCTCGGCGGCGCCGTCACCGTCGGAGACGCCGTCGCCGTCAGCGTCGGCATCCTCGGCCGCGGCGTCACCCTCGGCGTCGCCGTCACCATCGGACTCCACCGCCGATCCGGACCCCTCGCCCACGAGCTGACCGGCGAGCCGGACCGACCGCCGCCACGCGCAGCGGGGATCAGCGCCACAGGTAGGCGGGCGCGTCGAAGTGCGCGACCCGCCGCTCAGCACCGTGCAGGGCCACCTGGCAGAACTGGTAGATGATGGCCGCCGTCGGTGCGTGCACGTGCCGGTCGAGCAGCGGAAGCCTGATGACCGGCGCGTCCGACTCGGGGATGGTCAGCAGCTCGGGCTCCACGTCCAGGTCGGCTAGCGGTATCTGATACACGCGGCTGACCTCGGTCGCCGCTCCGGCTAGCCGCCGCGGCGGGGTGCCGCCCCACATCACGACGGGGGTTATCACGTAGCCGGAGCGGGTGACGTAGTCATCGAGCAGGCCGAGGACCGCATCACTGCCCAGCTGCAGGCCGGTTTCCTCTTGCAATTCGCGCAGCGCCGCAGCTTCGGCGGACTCGCCGGGATCGCGCTGCCCGCCGGGCAGCGCCCACTGGCCAGCATGGCTGCTCAGCCCCCGCGCTCTCCTCGTGATCAGCAGCGTGTCGCCGCCGGGAGCCGTGAGCACGCACAGGGCGACGGACGCCTGCCGGAGCTCTGGCCGGGTGGCTGCGATGCGGCGGAAGCGTGCCAGGTGCGCCGCCATTGCATCCCGCCGGTGCGCCGGCCCTTGACTCATCCGGTCACCGTACCGTCGTTGACCTCCAGCCTCAGGAACGAACGCAACTATTTCGCCAGATCCAAGACGCTGGCTCCGATCTGCGGCAACCTGAATAATGGTGGCGTATTGCCCGGTTGCGCCAGGGAGGAGCCGTGTCCCAGGAAGCCGGCTCCACGCCGGTTAACCCCGAACCGGAGAAGCCCGCTGTGGTCGACCGTGAGGCACTCGCCGAGATACTCGAGCGCGAGTCAGCCCGAGTCTTCGAGTACTGCCGCGTGCTGGTCGGCCGCGAGGACGTGGCCGCGAACGTGACCGAGGCGGCGCTCAGCTCCGCGCGGTCCATGCTGCAAGATCCGGATCGGCTGCGGGTCTGGCTCGCTGACCTCGCTCGCCGTCAGGCGCTGGCGCGTAACGTCAGCGACGCAGGCTTGCCGGGAGCTACGCCACCCGCCGACGCCCTGCGGCCCGACGAGGTTATCGAGCTGGTCTACCGCCACGGCATTCGTCGCGAGGATCTTGGCGCGGTGCTCGGCGTGCCCGCCGACGAGGCGTCGGCGCTGCTTGCCGCCGCGGAGCTCGAACTGGGCCGCTGGGACCCGCCAGCCGAGCCAGACCCGGCCGAGGAATGGCCAGGACCTGCTGAGCCGGATGCAGATCGGCTGCGGGCCTGGCTCTTTGCCCTCGCTCGGCGCGAGGCATTGGCCATGGCAGCCATCGGCGTAGCTGGTCGGGCCGCGCCAGGAGGCGAACTGGCGAGGTATCCCGCCGGCGACATGGCAGCGGCGAACCCGGCGGACGCGTTTCCCCCCGCGAGCTGGTCGCGAGGCTCGGTCGCGCAGCCGCCTCCGCGCAGGCGACGAGTGCGGATGGCCGTGCTGACGGCCATTCCGCTGGCCGCGGCCATCGGGGTCGCGGTGTATTTCGGCGGCGTGCGTCCAGTCGGATCCAGGGCCGGTACCGGGACGGGCAGTGCCGGCATCGGTTCGGCCGGGCTGCCACGCTCGGTCTGGCCGGACGCCAGCCCGGCGGTGGCGGCACCACACGCCTCGCCATCGCCGGCGATCCCGGTCTCGGCACTGTTCCCGGCCAGTCCTGCGCCGGGCGTGCAGCCGCTGCCGACGAGTCCGCCGGTCACCTCACCACCGCCGAGCCCGAAACCGAGCCCCACGACGTCCCCCAAGCCGAGCCCGAAACCGAGCCCCACGACGTCCCCCAAGCCGAGCCCGAAACCGAGCGCGACGCCGACCCCGAAGTCGAGCCCGACGCCCAGCCCGGAGTCGAGCCCGAAGTCGAGCCCGAAGTCGACCGCGACGCCGAAGCCGGCCGCAGTCTGATCAGGCGGCCTCGAAGATCGCGGCGACACCCTGGCCGCCGCCGACGCACATGGTCTCGAGCAGGTAGCGGCCGTGCCGGCGGCGCAGCTCCCGCAGGCCGGTGGCGAGCATCCGAGCGCCCGTCGCGCCGATCGGATGGCCGAGCGAGATACCCGATCCGTTGACGTTGAGCTTGTCGGGGTCGTTCCAGCCCCAGCCGGCCAGCACCGCCAGCACTTGCACCGCGAACGCCTCGTTCAGTTCCACCAGGTCCATGGCGGCGAAGTCCAGCCCGGTCCGGCCGAACAGCCTGGCCACCGCGGGTACCGGGCCGATGCCCATGGTGGCGGGTTCGCAGCCGACAGCGGACCAGCCGACCAGGAAGCCGAGCGGCTCGAGACCGAGCGCAGCCAGCCGGTCTTCGGCTACCACCAGGCAGGCCGCCGCGGCGTCATTCTGCTGGCTTGCGTTCCCCGCCGTCACCACGCCGCCCGGCATGATCGTGCGCAGCTTGCTCAGCGACTCGGGCGTGGAGTCCGGCCGCACGCCTTCGTCCCTGGTCACGGTCACCGGCTCACCCCGGCGCTGCGGCACCTGCACCGGGACGACCTCATCGTCGAACCGGCCCGCGGCCCACGCCGCCGCGGCGCGCTGGTGGCTGCCCGCGGCGTACCCGTCGGCCTCGTCCCTGGTAATGCCGAACTGCTGGGCCAGGTTCTCCGCGGTCTCGATCATTCCGGAGATCTTGCCGAACCGCCACTCCGGCTGCGACCGCTCGCGGCCGCGGTCCAGCCGGTCGTACAGGAACTGGTTGCCCGACCGCGCGCCCCAGCGCATCGACGTGGTGTAGTGCTCGACGTTGCTCATGCTCTCGACGCCGCCGGCCAGCACCACATCCGCGGCGCCGGTCTGCACCATCATGGCTGCGGTGATGATGGCCTGCAGGCCGCCGCCGCACCGCCGGTCGATCTGGAAGCCCGGCACGGTAACCGGGAGCCCGGCCTGCAGCGCCGCCCAGCGGCCGATGCACGGGGTCTCGCCGCTGGCGTACGACTGGGCGAACGAGACGTCGTCCACCAGTTCCGGATCGACGCCGGTCCGCTCGAGCACCGCGGTCAGCACGGTCGCCGCGAGCATCTCGACCGGAACGTCGCGGAGACTGCCGCCGAACGTGCCGACTGGCGTACGCAGCGGGGCGACGATGGCGGCTCGGCGCGTGGTCATGGGCTCTCCTTCTGGTCGTCCGCCGCAAGCGCCTGCCTGTGGTCGGGATGGGCAATCGCGAGCATCCGTTCCCGTCGCTGCGGCAGCGTCAGGCCGCGCAGGTCGGCTACTCCATATTCGGTCACGATCACGCCGGCGTCAGCCCTGGCCAGGGTGACCGGTCCGGTGAGCCGTGCGACGATGCGGCTCGTCCGTGCCCCGGCCGGCGACACCGCCGTCGACGGCAGGGCGATGATCGGCACGCCGCCCGGCGACGCCATGGCGCCGCGCGCGAAGTCGACCGCCCCGCCGACCGCGCCGATGTAGCGACCGCCCGCGGTCTCGGTGTTGACCTGGCCGGTAAGGTCCACCTCGGTGGCCGAGTTGATCGCGACAAGCCGTTGCTGAGCCGCCAGCACGGCCGGGTCATGCGTGTACCGCGTGTCACGCAGAACGATGGCGTCGCTCGCAGCCGCGACCCTGAGCAGCGGCTGACTGCCCATCAGAAACCCCGTTACGACCTGACCGCGGTCGATGCTCTTGCGGGCGCCGGTCACGACGCCCGCCTCGATCAGCTCCGCCACGGCGTCGCTGATCATTCCCGAGTGCACGCCGAGGTCGCGATGCCCGCGCAGTCGGCGCGCCACGGCGGACGGCATGCTGCCGATGCCGAGCTGGATGGTCGCGCCGTCCGCAACGAGCGCGGCCACGTGGGCCGCGATCGCGTCCTCGGTGGCGCGCGCAGCGGGGGGCGGGTACTCCGGCGGCGGACGGGACACCGGCACGAGCACGTCGATGTCGTCTGGCCGGATGCGGACGTCGGAGGCGACGCTCGGAACCTGGTCGTTCACTTCGGCGATGACGACCCTGGCCCCGGCCACGAGCGGGGTGAGGTAGTCCGCGCCCAGGCCGGGACCGAAGGTCCCGTCCGGCGCCGCGGGTGGCAGCGCCAGCAGCAGCACGTCGGCCCGCAGCGGGCCCGCCGCCAGCAGGCCGGGCAGCTGCGCGTAGTGGCTCGGCAGGATGGCCAGCGCGTCCGCGGCG